>Ga0207687_10001316_pt1 | contig 16982 bp, 14 predicted proteins | sample KBSM54metaG_FD_184399 | JGI IMG/M metagenome (GOLD analysis project Ga0207687, IMG submission 184399) | Miscanthus rhizosphere microbial communities from Kellogg Biological Station, Michigan, USA - KBS M5-4 metaG (SPAdes) (version 2) | ecosystem: Host-associated > Plants > Roots > Rhizosphere >...
GCCGGCGACAGCACCGCGCGCGAGCGATTCATGCGCGAGGCGCGCGCGGCCGCGAGTCTCTCCCATCCGAACGTCTGCCAGCTCTTCGACATCGGCGACACCGAAGGAACTCCCTTCCTCGTCATGGAGCTGCTCGACGGTGAGTCGCTCGCCGAACGGCTCGGCCGCGGCACGCTGCCGCTTCCCGAAGCGATTCGCATCACGCTGGCGATTCTCACCGCGCTCGACGCATTGCACGGCCGAGGCTTCGTGCATCGCGACCTCAAACCGTCGAACGTCTTTCTCACCGGCTACGGCGTGAAGCTGCTCGACTTCGGACTCGCGCGCGAACTGCAGACGCCGAAGTTGTCGTCGGACGACACGACGATGCAGCATGGCAGCTCGCCGCCGCTCACGCTGTCCGGAATGATCGTCGGCACTCCGCGCTACATGGCTCCCGAGCAAATCCTCGGCGGCGTCGTCGACCCGCGCACCGATCTCTTCTCCGTCGCCGTCCTGCTCTACGAGATGATCGCCGGCGCGCCGCCGTTCGTGAGCGACAACCCGATGCAGCTTTTTCACGCGCTCGCGTACGAACATCCGCCGAACCTCGCCGGCTCGGCCGCGATCTCCGCCGTCAATCGCGTCATCCATCGCGCGATGGCGAAGAAGCAGGAGGATCGCTATCAGAACGCCGCGGCGATGGCGCAGGACCTTCGCGAGACGACGCTCATCTCCGACGCATCGTCGAGCGTCGTCGCGCACAAAGTGACGCGGCTGATCGTCCTCCCCTTCCGCATGCTGCGTCCCGATGCGGAGATCGACTTCCTCGCGCAGGCGATGCCTGAGGCGATCACGACGTCGCTCGCCGCAATACGCTCGATCATCATTCGCTCGCCGATGGCGGCGGCCAAGTTCGCCGGCGATGGATTCGATCTGAAACGTTTAGCGACTGAAGCGGATGTCGACGTCGCCGTGACCGGCACGCTGCTCCGCGCCGGCGAACAGATTCGGGTGACGGCGCAACTCGTCGAAGTTCCCGGCGGCACGGTGTTGTCGTCGGTGTCATCGCAGACGACGATGTCCGGCATCTTCGATCTGCAGGACGCGCTGACACAGCGCATCATCGACTCGCTGCAGCTTCCGCGCGCGGAGCAGTCGTCGGTGTCGATGCGGCGCGACGTTCCGGCAACTCCGCTCGCGCACGAGTATTACCTCCGCGCCAGTCAGCAGGGCGAGTCGCCGGCGGCGTGGGTGGTCGCGCGCGATCTGTACCAGCGCTCGGTCGAAGAAGACGCTCAGTACGCGCCGGCGTGGGCGCGCTTGTCACGCATCTACCTCCTCCTCGGCAAATTTGTCGGCCAGACAGACACGAACTACGCGCTCGCCGAATCGGCCGCGCGGCGCGCGCTGGAGATCAATCCCGATCTGCCGATCGCGCATCAGATATACGCGCATCTCGAGGTCTCGACCGGCCGCGCGCGCGACGCCATGCTGCGGCTGCTCGATCGCGTCGCGCGCGGCAGCAACGATCCGAACGTGTTCGCGGGACTGGTGACGTCGCTCCGATTCTGCGGATTGCTCGAAGAGTCGTGCGCCGCGCACGAGCAGGCCCGCGAGCTCGATCCGACGATCTCGACGAGCGCCGCGCATTCGTACTGGATGCTCGGCCGCTACGACGACGCGCTCGCCGCCGTCGACCCGAATCGCGACATCGGCGACGCCGCGATGATCTACGAGTCGATGGGACGCATCGACGAAGCACTCGCCGTCTTCGACGACCGGCTGAAGCGTATGCAGGCGGCCGGCGGCATCGGCACCGGGCGAATGAACATCCGCATCTTCGAAGCGTTTCGATCGTCGATCTTGCGCAAGCCCGATTACCTCGATCTGTTCGAGGAGTTCATGAACTTCCCCGATCCCGAAGGACTCTTCTACATGGGCCGTTCGTACACGCGCATCGGCGCGAACGAACAGGCGCTGGCGATGCTCGAGAAAACGGTGAACACCGGCTTCTTCTGCTATCCGGTCTTCATGCGCGACGCGTGGCTCGATCCGCTGCGCGGGCAATCGCGATTCAACGAGATCGTGCGCCACGCCGAGTCAAAGTGGCGCGACGCGAAGCGCGCGTTCGAGAGTCATCCCGGCAGCCGCGTGCTGACGATCGGCGCGAAGTGAGCGGCCGCTGTCTCCAGAAACTCGAGCGCTTCCTCGCGTGAGACGTCGCCGCGATGCACCGCGCCAAACCACGGCTCGAGATGACACATCCCGATCGGCGGCGACGGATAGCCGGCGCGATCCTCCGGATACGGATAGGGCGTGACATACCAGTACGGCTCCGCGTAGTGATCGTCGCCGGGTACGAACCCCGCGCCGATGCTACGTCCTTCGCCGCATGACTGCAGCGTGGCGATGTCGAAGTGATGCGGCCAGCAACGCACTTCGCTCGCGTTCGCATGTTTCGCGCGATACGCGTTGAGCACGAAGTCGGCGTCGTCGTACAGGCGATCGAGTCGTGCGAGATCGGCGGCATTCGGATCGAACGTCGACGGCGGCGGTGCCGGCAACGCCTCGGCTTCGTTCGGACGGCGCACCGGCTTGCCGAAGTACTTCTCGAAGAATCCGAATGCGTCGTCGATCGTGAGTCCGCGCAGCGACAGCTCCTCGTCGATCAAGCCGCGATCCTTGATCACGAGCAATGTGAAATCGCGAAAGCGGATCGCCGCGCGCGTGCCGTCGTCGAACGCGCTGCCGGCGAGCGCGCGATTCATGCGCAACCACTGGAGATTCGAGTGACTGTCGTCGGGCTGCTGCGGCAGAAGCGAACGTCCGACGCCCGCCACTGCCTGCGCCGCCCAGTGAAGTTGCATCCTCGTGTCGACGAAGCTCATCCCTCGGTCAACTCCTGCTTCGGACGAATCTCCATCATCGGCTCGCCTTCGACGTACACATTCGGCTTCTCGTCCTGCGCCGCCGCGCGAATCGGCATCGACGCCTTTCGTCCCGCGCGCACGAGCGGTTCGCGGCGCCCGACCATCGCCTCCTCCTCGGAATGCGTGATGATGAATCGCGCGGTGTCGACCGCGCGGGCGACGAGCGCGCGCGCCGCTTCATGAAGGTCATCGCTTCGCATCACGTACGCGACGTTGCGCTCCATGTCCTCGGCGCTCCATCCGCGCGAGTGCGCGATGTACGGAAACTGCGGGAACGTGCATCCGATCTCCGCGAAGAAACCGAGCATCTGTCCCGCGACCGCCTGCACGTTGTCCTGACCGCCGGTGATGATGAACGCCGCGGTCTTGTTCTTCATCAGCACGCGATTGCGGATCGTGACCTGGTTCTGGATGCAGTTCATCCGCTCGACCATCTTGAAATACAGCGAGCTCGCCGCGCCCCAGCGGATCGGCGTCGACACCAGAATCACGTCGGCCCAATGCACGATCGCTTCGTAGACCTGATCGAGTTGATCGGTCGGATCCATCTGCGTGATCGAGCACGGCCACGTGCACGCCTGCGCTGACTTCGAGTAGTAGCCTTCACACGACCGGAACTTCAGCGCGTTGAGCTGGATCATCTTCGCTTCGACGCCGAGGTCGTTGCGCGCGTGTTGGATGGCGGAGTCGAGCAGCGCGTCGGACGTCGAGTAGCGCGGATTGTCGCGGTCCATCACCGTCGTCGAGATGCCGACGACGCGGACGACGCCCGGCTCGCGCACGACGGGACGCGAGAGCGGATGCGGCGGATGCGGCTTCTTGCTCCGCTTCGTGGCGCTGTCGAGATCGACGAGCAGGCGTCCGTTCTCGACGCGCGACTCGTAACGCGGAACGCAGTCTTCTTCGAATCCCGGCTCGCCCTCGCCGGTGCGCGCATGGAACTTCCAGTTGTGCCACGGGCAGACGACGTAGTCGCCGTCGAGACGGCCGTCGCCGAGGGGACCGCCGGCGTGATTGCAGACGCCGGAGATGACGCTGAACGCGCCGTTGAAGTGCGACACCGCGAAACGATTGCGGCCGATCACGATCGACTGCGACGGTTTCTGCGACAGCTCGTCCACCGCACCGACATCGAGCCAGTTCGACATTTGTGGGCCCTCCCGCGCGCAATTTAGGAGTGGATGATCACGAAACTATCACGACGCTCAATCGTGAATGTTCAATGTTGAACGTTCAATGTTGAATTCAACATTGAACACTGAACATTCAACATTTTCATTGAGGTAACCTCCAGCACATGAGAGCACTCATTGCCCGATCGCAAACTGAAGTCGCCTTCGAGGAGATCGCCGACATTCCGTCGAACGACGTCCTCATCGACGTCGCCTACTCCTCGCTCAACTACAAAGACGGACTCGCCGTCACCGGCCGCGGAAAGATCATTCGCAAGTTCCCGATGGTCGTCGGCATCGACCTCGCCGGCACCGTCGTGCAATCGGCGACGGACGAATTCAAGATCGGCGATCGCGTCGTCGGACACGGACAAGGCCTCGGCGAGAACGACTGGGGCGGGTACGCGCAGCAGCAACGCGTGCGCGCCGGTGCGATCGTGAAGATTCCGCATGACATCACGCTCGAGGAATCGATGCGCATCGGCACAGCGGGATTCACGGCGATGCTCTGCGTGCTCGCGCTCGAGCAGAACGACGTGAAGCCGTCCGACCGCGAAGTCGTCGTCACCGGCGCGGCGGGCGGAGTCGGATCGCTCGCGGTACATCTGCTCGCGCAGCGCGGACACAAAGTCGCTGCGTCGACCGGCCGCACGAATCTCGAATCCTATTTTCACGACCTCGGCGCAAAGTCGGTCATCTCACGCGACGAGTTGAAAGGCAAAGGTCCGCTGCAATCAGAGCGATGGGCCGGCGGCATCGACACCGTCGGTGGCGAAACGCTCGCGAATGTCTTCGCGCAAATAGCGTACGAAGGCGCGATCGCGTGTTGCGGCATGGCGCAGAGTCACGAGTTGAATACGACCGTCTGGCCGCTCATCCTCCGCAACGTCTCGCTCCTCGGCGTCAGCTCGATTCGAACGTCGAAAGAGAAGCGGATCGCTGCGTGGAAACGGCTGGCGAGCGATGTCGATCGCGCGAAGCTCGCGACGATGAGCCGCACGGAGCCGCTCTCGAAGATCTTCGAGTTGGCGGAGGAGATTCTCGCGGGGAACGTGCGCGGAAGAGTCGTGGTCGACGTCAACGCTTGAAGTCGTACTCGTACTCGATCTTCGCCACGCGCACTTTGTAATCCGCGTACCACTCGCTCTTGCCGCGCGATTGCGCGATGAGATGCTCGGCGTTCGACTTCCACGCGCGGATCGACGGCAGGTCTTCCCAGTAGCTCACGGTGATGCCGAGGCCGTCGTCGCCGCGGGCGGACTCAAAGCCGAGAAAGCCTGGTTGTTCCTGCGCGAGCTCGAGCATGCGATCGGACGTCTCGCCGTAGCCGTCGTCGCCGTGTTTGTGTGACGTGAATATGACCGCGTAAGCCATGCGCGAAGTGTAATCTTGCGGCGCATGATCGAACGCGAAACAAACGATGGCATCGTCACCCTGAGGCTTGCGCATGGCAAGGCGAGCGCGATGGACGTCGAGCTGTGCGAGACCTTCGTTCGCGAGCTTCGCGAGGCCAGCGACGCGCGCGCGGTGATCCTCACCGGCACCGGCTCGATCTTCTCGGCGGGCGTCGATCTCTTTCGCATGACGAACGAAGGCGCGGCGTATGTCGAGCGCTTCTATCCGGCGCTGCGCGATGCCTTCGTCGAATTGTTTCGATTCCCGCGGCCGGTGATCGCAGCGGTGAATGGTCACGCGATCGCGGGCGGATGTTTGATGGCGTGCGCGTGCGACTATCGACTGATGTCGGGCGGCAAGATCGGCGTGCCGGAGCTACTCGTCGGCGTTCCGTTCCCGACGATCGCGATCGACATCCTCCGCTTCGCCGCCGGCACGAACGCCGCGCAGCTCGCGTACAGCGCGGTTTCGCTCGCGGCGGAAGACGCGCGCGCGAAAGGACTGATCGACGAAGTCGTTACGCAGGATCAATTGATGCCGCGGGCGATGGAGGTCGCGCAGCGATTTGCCGCGATTCCGCCGGAGTCGTTCCGCTTGACGAAGCTGCAGTTGCGCGAACTCACGCGCGAGACCGACGCGGATGCGGTGCGTGTCTGGAGCGATCCGCAGATCCACGCGCACATTCGCGATTACCTCGCGCGTACAATCAAGCGATGAGACGCGCGCTCTTCGCCATCGCCGCCGTTCTCGCCGCAACGTCCGCCGCCGCGCAAGCCGGCTCCAACGACGTCGCGTTCCGGCTCTCCACCGCTTCCTACTCGTCGACGAAGCTCGACATCGGAGCGCCGGCGTCTCTCAAAGTGAGCTTCGACAGCAAGCTCGGATTCGGTGCGAGCTTCAATCACTTCTGGACGAAGCATCTGTCGAGCGAATTCGGGATCGATTCGCTCCGGGCCGATATGAAGATCGAGTTGCCGCCCGACAAGATCAACGCGGGCAGCCTCGACATCCGCTCGATCAGCGCAGTCGCGCAATGGCACTTCACCGGCAGTCCGCGCGTCGATCCTTACGCAGGCGCCGGATTCGCGTACGTCATCGGCACGTTCGATCCGAGCGGCGAGGCGGGCGTCACCGAGACGGTGCACCTCGAAGACGAGATGACCTACCTCGCGAATGCCGGCGTGAACTTCCGCATGACGCCGCGCGCATCGGTCGGCTTCGACGCGCGCTACATCCCCTATCGTCCGACCGACAGCGAGAGCGGCGACGAAGGACGCCTCGACGTGAATCCGCTCGTCTACTCGGTCGCGGTGCGCTTCAAGTTCTAGGAACCTCTCGCACATGTCATCCCGAGCGCCGTAGAGCGCGAGGGATCCCCCGCGCATATGCGACGCTCGTCGTCTTCATCAGGGGATTCCTCGCCGTCTTCGCGGCTCGGAATGACAATTGTGCAGAGGTCTTTAGCGTTCCGTCACGACGATCGCGCCGGCGATCCCGCCGTGCTCCGTCGGGATGAATGAAGGCTCGCTGCCGCCGGCTTCGCGGATGATCTTCGTGATCCGATCACGGTCGTAGACGTTCATCTGCATGTAAGGGAGCTTCAACTTTTCGCGCCGCACGATCTGCGCGAGGCGATGCACGATCGGAAATCGCGAGCGCAGCGCGCGCGCGAATCGCTTGATCGCGCCGCCGGGCCGCGCGAAGGAGAACTCGATCATCGCCACGCCGCCGGGTCGCAAGAGCGACAACAGTCGCGCGAAGAGCGCTTCTCCTTCGCGGACCGGAATGTGCTGAAAGACGATGAGCGACGAGATGAGATCGAACTTGCGATCGCTCACCGCGTCGAGCGACGTGTAGAACTCGATCTCCGGCGAATGCTTCTTCGCGAGCTCGATCATCGTCGGCGCTGCATCGATGCCGACGACCTTCGCCGCGTGCTTCGCCCACGCGCGCGTCAGTCGTCCGGCGCCGCATCCGAAGTCGAGAACGTCGCGCGGCTGAATTCGCGCCTGCTCGAGCAGAAAATCCACATCGCGCTCCCCGCTCGCGAAGAACTCGCGCAGTCCCTCTTCATCCAACTGCGAAGAGAGAAACCGTTCCTCGGTGAGGATCGCAAAGTACGGCTCGCGGCGCGCAAGCTCTTCCCACTCTCTGCTCACCGGCGGTAGAGAAACTTTCCCGAGAGCGGATCGGCGAACGCGATCGCGCCGCCTTCTTCGATCAGCTCCGACGTCTCGAACACGCTCTCGCCGGCAACGCCGTCGATCTCCTCGCTCACCGCGCACAATCGCGTCGGGTGATGGCGCAGCGACGAGTAGTGCACGACGAGGCTCTTGCGCGTCCGCTCCGGCGTGATCGCCTCGGCGCCGCCGTGCATCAGCGCCGAATGCCACACCAGCACTTCGCCGCGCCGCGCGAGGAACTGCCGCACCGGCAACTTGCTACGCTTCAACTCATCTGAATAGAACGTCATCGCCTTCTCGACGTCGGCCGCCGTGTGCACGACCGGGTTGTACACGAACTCGCCGGGACGAAATTCGTAGAACGGAAACTTGTGCGATCCCGGAACATACGCCAACGGTCCCGACTCCGGAGTGATGTCCTCGAGCGCGATCCACGCGGCGACCAATCGCCCGAACTCCGGCGTCGGTACGACCGTCGAATCGCGATGCAACGCCTGCTGACTGCCGTACTCGAAGTAGAGCGACTGCGTCGCGACGGCGGTTTCGCCGAGGATGGTGGAGGCGTAGCGATGGAGGAGAGGATGGAGAACGAGATTGCGTGCGGCGCTCGACGCGGTATGCAGCTCGTGAATCCGGTAACGTGGCTTGCGATGGTTCGCTTCATCCGATTCGGAGAAGCGCTTCGGCGGCGAGTCGTACGCGTACGCGAGCGTCGCCGGCTTCTCGCGCCACAAGCGATCGACGTCGCGATCGATGTCGTCCGCAACGTTCTGCGGAAGATCGATCCGCGTGATGAAGTAACCGTCCTCGGCGAACTTGCGAAGGTTCACCGCCTCTTCTTCGTTGATCTCGTCGTGTCGCTGCTTCTCCGCGATGGAGCGCTTCGCGTCCGACTCGTCCAGCCAGATCAGTCCCGGATTCTTCGGCTTGCGGCGGAGAAATGAGAGCACGCGGTGAAGTATAGACACGCCTTCGCGCGCACCATCGCTCTCGGCGACAGCATTTCGATCGACGAGTACCCGCTGCGCGAGACCGGGATCCCGAACATCGGCGCCGCATCGCTGCTCCATCGCGAGCTCGCGCCGATCGAGATCGACAACCTCGCCGCCGACGGCGCCACGACCGAGGATGTTCTGCGTTATCAGTTGCCGCTGGTCTCGCGGTCCGACGAAGAGACGCTCGTCACCGTCACCGCCGGCGGCAACGACATGCTCATGAACCTCGGCGCGCTCTTTCCGCCGCGCGATCTCGTCGACGGCATGATCGAGCGGATCACACGCATCGTCGATGAGCTGATTGCGAAGCTGTCGTGCGGAACGATTCTCCTCGGCACCGTCTACGATCCATCCGACGGCACGAACACGCTCGACGGCCAGCGCTTCGATCGTGAAGCAGGCTGGCTGGCGCGCTACAACGACGCGGTGCGCAAACTCGCACGCGGGAACGTGAAGATCGCCGACATCCACGCGCGATTCCTCGGCCACGGCACGAGCGTGCCGGCGAACGAGCGCTGGTACTGGAGCGGCTTGATCTTCGAGCCGAATGCGCGCGGCGCCGAGGAAGTCGCGAAGTTGTGGCTGGAGTTGCTGGGATGAGCGATTTTCTCTTTACATCTCCTTTACGTTTCAGATTCCGGGGGTCGGTGGTCTCGCTTAAACTGTGCGCCGGTGGTTGATTCTCCAAACGACCGTCGCACGTACGGCCGCGTTCACTTGAGCCCTCCCTTGCGAGGCGAGATCGACGGCATCTTTGCCGCGATCTCAGAGATCTCATTGAACGGGGTCCGGCTGATGCACGACCAGCGGCTGCAGCCGGTCCAGTCGCATCAGATTCGCTTTCAGTGGCAGCAGTTTACGATCCGTCTGCGCGGCGAAGTGATTCGCACGACGATCAAGAAACTGGCGAAGCGTCCCGGCGAAGCGAGCGTCTACGAAAGCGGCATTCGCATCACCGAAGCGGTCGGCGAATCCCACGCTCTGCTGCGCGACATGATCGCGGACTTCGTCGTGCGCTCGATCAACGAACAGCTCGCGAACGCGCGCGGAATCCCGCCTCTCGCCGCGTACTCGTATCAGACCGGCAAAGGCGATCGATACCGCCGCTGCGAGATCGTCAACGGCGCGTGGCGCAAGGTCGAGACGACGAACCCCGAACAGCCGCAGAACGGCTTCACGATTTCGGCCGAAGTGGACCCGAATGAAGTCGACATGCTCTGCAAGACGTGGGAAGTCTGCAACGCGGAAGGACGACGCCTCACGCAGGTGCTCGCCCAGCTCAGCATCAGCAAGAAAGAGGGCATTCCGACACGGCGATATCTGCCGTAGCATGCGCGCGTCATGAAGACGCGCCGCCTCGGTTCCCTCAACGTTTCCGCCATCGGCCTCGGATGCATGGGCATGTCCGAGTTCTACGGATCGCATGACGACAACGAATCGATCGCCACGCTCCATCGCGCGCTCGATCTCGGCGTCAACTTCCTCGACACCGCCGACATGTACGGCCCGTTCACGAACGAGCTAGTGATCGGACGCGCGATTCGCGGACGCCGCGATCAGGTCGTGATCGCGACGAAGTTCGGCAACGAGCGCGCGGCCGACGGAAGCTGGATCGGCATCAACGGAAAACCCGACTACGTGCGCCGCGCCTGCGATGCGTCACTGCAGCGCCTCGGCGTCGACCACATTGATTTGTACTACCAGCATCGCGTCGATGCGAACACGCCGATCGAAGACACCGTCGGCGCGATGGCGGATCTCGTCCGCGCCGGAAAAGTGCGTCACCTCGGACTCTCCGAAGCGGCGCCGAAGACGATCCGCCGCGCGCACGCCGTTCATCCGATCACCGCATTGCAAACGGAGTATTCGCTCTGGAGCCGCGAGCCCGAGGAGGAGATTCTGCCGACGGTGCGCGAGCTGGGCATCGGCTTCGTCGCGTACTCACCAATCGGCCGCGGATTCCTGAGCGGCAAGATCAAGTCGCCGGACACACTCGAGTCGAGCGACTACCGACGCAGCAATCCGCGATTCAAAGACGGGAACCTCGAGCGCAACCTCGCGATCGTCGAACGCATCGAGCAGATCGCAACGGAGAAGAAAGTCACGCCCGCGCAGCTCGCGCTCGCGTGGCTGCTTTCGCGCGGCAACGACATCGTTCCGATTCCCGGCAGCCGCAAGACCAAACACCTCGAAGAGAACGCCGCTGCCGCCGACATCGAGTTAACGGCGGACGATCTCGCACGCATCGACGACGCCGCGCCGCAAGGCGCCGCGGTGGGTGATCGGTATCCGGACATGTCGAGGGTGAATCTGTGAGCCCCTCATCCGCGCTTCGCGCACCTTCTCCCCGCACGCGGGGAGAAGGGCAACGTTTGCCCCTCGCCCCGCGGAGCGGGGAGAGGGTGGCCAAAGGCCGGGTGAGGGGCGACAAACATGCTCGACTCCCGCGTTAAGCAACACATCGACAGCCTCGGCATCGACTACGAGCCGCTCGTGTGCGAAGAACATCTCGCCGACACCGCGCAGTTCTGCGAGCACTACGGCATCTCGCCGCAGGAAGCGTGCAACGCGATCCTCGTCGCAATGAAGACGAATCCGCGCACGTACGTCGCGTGTCTCGTGCGCGCCGACACGAAGCTCGACGTCAATCACAAGCTCAGCGACGCCGTGAACTTCAAGCGCCTCTCGTTCGCGTCCGGCGAAGAGACGGCGTCGCTCACCGGACAGCTCATCGGAGGCGTGACGATCTTCGCGCTGCCCGAGATGCCGATCTACATCGACGAACGCGTCATGCAGCAGCCGCGCATCATCGTCGGCGGCGGCAATCGCACGAGCAAGATTCGCCTCGATCCGCACGCGCTCGAGAAGCTACCGAACGTGAAAGTGGCCGACATCGCGATTCCGCGATGACGATCAGCGACCCGGTCCGACGGTGATCGTCGACGCCGTCGGCGAGCTCACGTGAAACGTGAGTTGGAGACTGCCGAACGTGATGTCGTCACCGTCGCGAAGATCGCGCGGATCGCCTGCGAGACGGATGCCGCCGACGAGCGTGCCGTTCTTGCTGCCGAGATCGCGCACCGTGAATGAGCCCGGCGCGGCGACGATCACGGCATGGCGGCGCGAAACCGACGGATCATCGACCGCGCAGCGAAGAGACGGATCGCGTCCGATCACGTTTTCGCCTTCGACCAGACGCAGATGATGGCGTGGTCCCGCCAACGATGCGACGGCCGGCTCGCTGTCGTCCGCGGGCATCGGACCATCGACGTCGCCGCAGAACGCGTAGCCGAAGCCGTGCACGGTGCGAATGAAGCGGCGCGCGTGTGCGTCGTCGCCGAGGGCGGTGCGGAGCTCGGCGACGATGGTGGGAAGGTTGGTGTCGGACACGAACGTCGACGGCCACAAGCGGTCGTAAAGCTCGCGCTTCGACACCGCGTTCGGCCGCTGCTCGATCAGGATCTGTAAGAGAAGAAAGGCTTTCGGCGGCAGATGGAGAGGTTCTCCGCCGCGCAGAACCTGTCGCCGTCCCTCGTCGAGCTCGAACTCATCGAAATGGACCGCCATCCTCTCCTCTCAGGAAAACCTCAGCAATCCCTGAGATTTCCCCGCGGCCGGAACTCCATAGTTGAGATTGTAATGCGAAGGAACCGCGTGGTTTGGTTCGCGCTCGCCATCGTTGCGAGCGTCGCGTGCTGCGGCGTCGCGGCGGCGGCGTCGCTCACAGGAACATGGAGCGGCACGGCGAGCGTGACGACGGAATGCCCCGGCGTGCCGGCGTCGCAATCGAGCGGCAATGCCGTGCTGCGCGTCGTGCAGAACGGATCGGCGTTCTCGGCCGTCCTCACGCTCGATCTCGATTTGATCCGAGCCGCCGGCACGTGCCGCTCCGTTCCGAAGACGCCGCTCAACTTCGCGATGACCGGCACGATCAGCGGCGACCAGTTCAACGCCTTCTTCACTTACTTCGACGATCGCGACGCAACGCTCATGGGATCGGTGAGCGGCGACGCGATGACGATCCTGATCGCCACGCCGTTCCTGCAGCCGGCGACGACGGTGAACGCGCAGGTCACGCGCACCTCGCCTAATGCTCCGGCGTCGGCGCTCGCCGGCAATTACAGCGGAACGTATTCCTACAGCGCGGACGTCTCGACGCTCTGTCACAACCGGTCGACGCTGTCGTACACGACGCCGCTCATCGCTTCGGTCGTGCAAGCCGACAACGCGCTCGCCGGCAGCATCAAGCTCGCGAGCGCGCAGGCCATCGTTCGCGATGCGTCGGGCAACTGCACACTGCAGGAGTCGAGCGACACGATCGCGCTATCGGGAAACATCAGCGGCACTGCGTTCCCCGCTCATCTCATGGAGCACGGCGACCTCACCAACGTCACGCTGACGACGAGCAACACGTCGATCTCCGGCATGACGAGCGGAGGTCTGTCGGTGAGCGAGGCCTTCTCGATGATGAGGAGCACCGGCGCGGAACCGTCGATCACGTTCTTCGAAGCGCATCCGAACACGATCTGCTGTGCGCTCACGTCGACGTTGCAGTGGACGACGGTGAATGCGACGTCGGTGACGATCGATCACGGCCTCGGCGCACAGCCGCTCTCAGGAACGATTTCCGTGACGCCGGCGTCGACCACGACCTACACGCTCACCGCCACCGGTCCCGGCGGCTCGAGCACCGCCACGGCAACCGTCAACGTCATCGATGCGCCGCCGGCGCTGGTGCTCGTCTCCCAACCTTCGCACGGGATGATCGCGGCGCCCGATGGCATCGCCAAAGACTCCGTCACGCTCACGAACATCGGCGGAACGGCCGCGAGGATCACGCTCACGCAGAACGGCTCGTTCTTCACCACCTCCCCCGCCGCGATGACGCCGTTCATCCTCGGCGCCGGCGAAAGCATCGTCGTGACGATCACGACGGACGAGCAGCCGGCCGGCCACTACAACGGATCGATCGGCGCGATCGGCGATGGCGTCCTGCCGCCCGCCGGCTTCATTCCCGTGCGGCTGTTCGTCACGGAACGTCCGACGGGTCCCGTCGATCCGCATCCCGAGAGCTCGCGAATCGTCGTCCAGGCATCCGGCAGCGCCAACTTCACAAACGACGGAAGCGCCGCGGTCGATGCCATCGTCGCCTCCGACGCGACGTGGCTCACTCCCGCGCAGACCTTCATCTCCATTCCTGCGGGACAAACACGCGCGATCGATTTCACGATCGACCCGTCGCAGACAGCCGGGAGCCAGGCCGCAAGTCTGTCGCTGCGTTTCCTGCTCCCCGCGTCACCAACCGGGCGTGCGTCTGCAATGGATGCAACGCCTTCGATCGGCACGGTCTCGATCTCGATCGTCTCCGTCGTACCGCCCGGCACGCAGCCAGGAGCTCCGCCGCCGCTCGGCGTAGGCGAAGTGGCATTCATGATTCCCGGCATCGGCGCGACGAACAATGCGTTGGCCGATCTCGTTCTGTCGTTCCGCGGAGAGAAAGCGATTGCGTCGGCGCTGCGGATGTTCCATGCGCCGGCTGGCGTCGCCGCTTTCCTCGCGACCAACGTCTCGAACATCGCGGCGAACGCCACGATCGCGCTGCCTGGGATTGCAAAGAGCGTCTTCAACAGCGCGGCCTCGAGCGCGACGCTGCAACTTCGCAGCGCAGACATCAACGCAGCCTCGATCTCCGTTTCGCGCGTCAACGCGTCGACGGCAAGCGGCACCTATCGAGGCTCGCTGCCTCTTTTCCGATCCGATCGCGGCATCGCTGCCGGCGAGTCGCTGGTCCTTCCCGGCGTGCTCAAAGCCAGCGCTGTCCAGACGAACGTCGAGATCCAGGAAGTGTCGAACGCAGCGACGCAGGTGCGCGCCGAAGTCCTCGACGCGAGCGGCAACATCCTTCGCACCATCGATACGATCAACGTTCCGGCGTGGAGCTCCGTCGAGCTCGCGGACGTTGCGTCACCCACCGCATCAGCCATTCGCATCACCAACCTCGGCGCAGGACTCATCAACGCGTACGGAGTGATCGTCGCCGCATCGACCGGTGAGTCGTGGGTCGTCGAAGATGCGAACGTCACCAGTGCTCCAACCGAGGGGATGGTCTTCCCGTTTGTATCGGCGGGCAGCAACGCGGAGACGTCGCTGTTCCTCACCAATCGAACGAACGGCGCGATCTCGATCAACGTCGAGCGCTCAGTCACGACGATTCGACGACGCGCCGCTCGCTCTGCAGGGTTCGCGTCGGTTGCGGCTCAAACGATCGTCCTTCCCGCATTCGCGTCGGCGACCGTTCCCTTGCCGGGCGATCACGCTGGTTTCGTTCGCGTCAGCGGTCCGCGGGGCACGTTCGTTGCCGCGGCGCGTTCGGTCGTCGCGAGCGGCAGCAAGCCTTTCCCGTTCGGCACCGCGCTGCCGCCGGTCGTCGTCTCGTCGGCACTCGCGCCCGGCGCGTCGAAGCGATTCCCCGGGATCGACGACGCGTCACCGTCGACGCGCGCGAACAACACGCCCGGCACTTTTCGCGACTCGCTTCTTCTCGTCGAGACGGGCGGACTGAATACGACTGTTCGCCTCACGCTTCGCTACACGTTCTCCGCCGGCGGGCGGATCTCGACGCAGGTGACGAGCACTCGAGACGTGACTCTCTCACCGGCGGAGGTCGTCGAGGTGAGCGATCTAGCGCGCTCCGTCATTGGGGCGGCGCGCGACTCGTACGGCGACTTGCGCGACATGCAACTCGACGTCGACGTGCTCGGGGGCGGAAAGGTGATTCCGTTCCTCGTCACGACGGACAACGGATCGAACGACACGGACGTGCGCCGTGACTGAGACCGCGTTATGCTGAGATCAGGTTCCATTCATGAACGAGCCAGAGCCGGGCGGCAATGCCGCTGGCGGAGTGGTCTCGCACTACAAGATCGTGCAGAAGCTGCACGCGGGCGGCATGGGAGAGGTATTTCTCGCCGAGGACGAGGTGTTGCCTCGTGTTGTGGCGCTGAAGCTCCTTCCGGAAGCGAGCCACGCGGACGAGCTTCTGAAACTGCGCTTCATGCGCGAAGCGCGCGCGGCGTCGGTCCTGTCGCATCCGAACATCGCCAGAATCCTCGAGGCGGGCGAAGCCAACGGCCGTCTCTTCATCGCCATGGAGTACGTCGACGGCAGTTCGCTTGCCGAACAAATCCAGCGGGCGGCCATGTCGATCGACGAGATCCTCGCCGTCGCGCTGCAGCTCGTGAGTGCCGTCGACGACGCGCACACGCACGGAATCATTCATCGCGACCTGAAACCATCGAACGTCATGCTCAACACGCGTAACGAAGTGAAGGTCCTCGACTTCGGGCTCGCGAAATTCACCGAGCCGGAAGCGGTCGACATCACCCAATGGAAGACGGAGACGGGAACCGTCATGGGCACCCCGCCCTACATGAGTCCCGAGCAAGCCCTCGGCAAGGAAGCCGATCAGCGCAGCGACATCTTCAGCATCGGCGTCATCTTCTATCAGCTCGTCGCACGCCGCCTGCCGTTTGCCGGCGCGACGACGACCGACACGCTGTTCCGCATCGTGAACACGCAGCCGGAGCCGATGGCGCGCTTCAACTACGAACTGCCGATCGAGCTCGAACGGATCGTTCGCAAATGCCTCGAGAAAACTCCGGACCGCCGCTATCAAACCGCCGCCGATCTCCTCGTCGATCTGCGCAACTTCGATCGTGACCGTTCGCTGAACATCAATCCCGATACGGTGCCGAATCGCGGCCGCGTGACTTCAAAGCAAGCGAAGACGGCGGTGGGCGCAACGACTCTCCTTCTTGCTGCGATCGCGGCCATTGCTCTGTGGCATCGCAACGCCGTTCCACCGCCGCCTGTTGTGCACTCGCTCGCGGTCCTGCCGTTCGAGAGCGTCGGCGGCCGCGATCTCGATGACGTCGGCGGCGGCATCGCCGACCTCGTGATCAGCGACCTCGCACAACTTCCGGGCTTGCGCGTGATGGCGCGCACCACGAGCTTCGGCTATCGCGGAACCGAATCGCCGGCGAGCGCCGGCGACGCGTTGCGAGTCGATGCCGTGCTCACTGGAAAGATCGAAATGTCGGGCGACCGAGTCATCGTCTCGACGGAGCTCGTCAATGTGAGCGACGGCAGCCGCGCCGGCGGCGCGCGATTCGAACGCCCGCTCAGCGAGATCGCCACGGTTGCTTCGGCGATCAGCGATGACGTGACGCGGTCGTTGAACATCGCCCGCCGCTCCCGCCCGCCCGCCCCAATCAATGCCGAGGCGTATCGGCTGTACTTGCGGGGGCGGCAACAGTGGAACACGCG
>Ga0207687_10001317_pt1 | contig 16982 bp, 16 predicted proteins | sample KBSM54metaG_FD_184399 | JGI IMG/M metagenome (GOLD analysis project Ga0207687, IMG submission 184399) | Miscanthus rhizosphere microbial communities from Kellogg Biological Station, Michigan, USA - KBS M5-4 metaG (SPAdes) (version 2) | ecosystem: Host-associated > Plants > Roots > Rhizosphere >...
TCCTCGTCGCCGCGGGCCAGGCGCTGCTGCGCTCGCCCCGCGCCGCGATGGCGGCCGCGACGCTCGCCGCGCTGACCCTCCTCGCCGCCGGCTGCGGCGGGGTCGCCGGCGGCAGCTCCGGCAAGCTCGACGTCGTCGCCACCACGACCCAGATCGGCGACTTCGCGCGCGAGGTCGGGGGCGAAGCGGTCGAAGTCGACCAGATCCTGCAGCCGAACACCGACCCGCACGACTACGAGCCGCGCCCCTCCGACGTCGAGGGCGCCGCTCGCGCCAGCCTGGTCTTCGCCAACGGCGACGACCTCGACGCCTGGATCGGCCAGATCGTCTCCGACAGCGGCAGCGACGCGGAAATCATCGACCTCGCGACGAAGGTGCCGATCCGCCGCCCCGGCGAGTCCTCCGGCGCCGAGGCGTCGAAGTACGACGCCCACTGGTGGCACGACCCCCGCAACGCCGAGGCCGCGGTGCGGGCGATCGAGCGGGCCCTCGTCATCGCCGACCCCTCCCACAAGCGCGAGTTCCACCGCAACGCCGCCGCCTACCTCGCCGAACTACGCGCGCTCGATCGCGGCATCGCCAAGTGCATCGACTCGGTCCCCCCGGCGCAGCGCAAGCTGGTCACCGACCACGACGCCTTCGGCTACTTCGCCGACCGCTACGGGATCGAAGTCGTCGGCGCGGTGATCCCCTCGCAGACGACGCAGGCCCAGGCCTCGGCCAAGGATCTGAGCGAGCTGGCGCAGACGATCGAGGCCGAGAAGGTGAAGGCGATCTTCCCCGAGAGCTCGCTCAGCACCAAGGTCGCCGACGCGATCGCCCGCCAGACGGGCGCCTCCGCCGACTACACCCTCTATGGCGACACGCTCGGGCCGGAAGGCTCCGGCGCCGAAACGTACGTCGGTATGGAGGAGGCGAACGCCGACGCGATGGTGCGCGGCTTCACCGCAGGAGCGCAGGGATGCAAGCTGGCGCTCTGATCGAGGCGCGCGACCTCGCCGCCGGCTACGACGGCCGCCCTGCGATCTCCGGCGTCACCTTCGCCCTGCGCCGCGGCGAGCGGCTGGCGCTGCTCGGCCCCAACGGCGGCGGCAAGACGACCCTGCTCCGCGCCCTGCTCGGCGAGCTCGCCCCGCTCGCCGGCGAGCTCGAGGTCCACGCCCGCTGCGGCATCGTCCCCCAGACCGAGCGCTCGCAGCTCGACTACCCCGTCTCCGCCCTCGACGTTGCCGCGATGGGCGCGCTCTCGCGGCTGCCCTGGTGGCGCCGGCCCGGCCGCCGCGAGCGCTCCGACGCGACCGAGGCGCTGGAGCGGGTCGGCCTCAGCGACCTCGCCGGGGAGACCTTCGGCAAGCTCTCCGGCGGGCAGCGCCAGCGCGTCTTGATCGCCCGCAGCCTCGTCCAGGACGCCCAGATCCTGCTCCTCGACGAGCCCTTCTCCGGCCTCGACCGCCCCAGCTCCGAGCGCCTGGAAGCGCTGATCGGGGCGCTGACCGACGACGGCCGCTCCGTCGTCATTGCCACCCACGACCTCGAGCAGGCCCGCCGCTCCGACCAGGTCCTCTGCCTCAACCGCCGCCAGATCGCCGCCGGCCCGCCGGAGCAGACGCTGGACGTCCCCGTCCTCGAAGCGACCTACGGCGGCACGATCGTCGAGCTGCCCGGCACGGGCGCCCGGGCGATCCTCCCTCCACACCACCACGACCACTGACGATGCTCGAGCCCCTGCAAGACGAATTCATGCGGCGCGCGATCGCCGAGATGACCCTGATCGGCATCGCCGGCGGGGCGCTGGGCTGCTGGGTCGTCCTCTACCGCCTCTCCTACGCGGCCGAGTCGCTGGCGCACTCGATCTTCCCCGGCCTGGTCCTGGCGGCGATCGCGGGAGCGCCGTTGCTGCTCGGCGGCGCCCCGGCGATCGTCGTCGCGGCGCTGGCGATCGCGATCGTCGCCCGCGTCCCCGGCCTCAGCCGCGAGGTCGCCGTGGGGGTCGTGGTGACGACGATGTTCGGGCTCGGGGTGCTGCTCGCGCTCTCGCCGGAATCGCCGCCCGGCGTCCAAGAGCTGCTCTTCGGCGACATCCTCGGTCCCTCGAACGGGGACATCGCCGCGGCCGCCGCGCTTGCCCTCGTCGTCGGTCTCTCCCTCCTCCTGCTCCACGGCCGGCTCCTGGCGGGCGGCTTCGACCGCGGCGCCGCCCGCTCCCTCGGGGCGAAACCGGCCGGCACCGAAGCCGCCCTGCTCGTCCTCCTCGCGCTGGCGATCGTCGTCGCCGTGCAGGGGCTCGGCAACCTGCTCGTCGTCGCCGTCTTCGTCGGCCCGGCCGCGACCGCCCGCCAGCTGACCGAGCGGATCGGGCCGATGATCGGGATCGCGGTGGCGACCGCGATCCTCGCCGGCCTCGCCGGCCTCTACCTCTCCTATTACGCGGGCACGGCCGGCGGCGCCTCGGTGGCGCTGGCGATCGTCGCCCTCTACCTGCTGTCGCTGCCGCTCGCCCGGCTGCGCACCCTCCTCAACAGCGAAGAGCGCTTGCCGGCGGGGGCTACGATCGGCTGATGGGCACCGCCGTCGACAACGCCTGGTCCGATTACGCGCTGGCGCGGCTGGGGGAGGCCGGCTACCGCCGCGGCGGCGCCCGCACCGCCGTCGTCGAGGCGCTCGCCCGCCACGGCTGCGCCGTGACCGCGCTGGAGCTGGAGGAGGAGCTGCGGCGGCGCAAGGTCCGCGTCGGCCGCGCCAGCGTCTACCGTGCGCTCGAGGTGCTGGAGGAGCTGCGCTTGGTGCAGCGCTTCGAGGCGGCGCGAGGCATCGCCAGCTACGAGCGGGTCGACCCCAGCGGCCACCATCACCACCACGCGATCTGCTGGCGCTGCGGCCGCATGGAGCCCTTCGAGGACCGCGGCCTCGAGCGCGCGATCGGCCAGGTCGCCGAGCAGGTCCCCTTCGAGATCGCCGAGCACGACGTCGTCCTCCGCGGCCTCTGCGAGCGCTGCGCCAGCTGAATCTAAAAATGCTTTGCATTTTTTGAGCATCTTTGAGATCTTGCCCTCATGGCTCTATGGGGATGGAGTGAGGAAGTTCGGGGGAAGCTCGCCGCGATCGAGCTTCCGCTGACGCTGCGGCGTTCGCTGGTTCCCGGATCGGAGTCGTCTGGCACGGTCGCCATCCCCGAAGCCGTGCCTCCCTCTATCGGACCGAGCTGGCGGTCCTGACGAGGCAGTGGGGGTGACCTCGGCGGCGGCGCGAACCGCTGCCGAGGCACTCGCCGTCCATACTGGCTGTGATGGCTGCGCACCTGTCGGACTCCGCGCGAGCCCGCCTCCCCGAGCTGCTGACCCGCGAGGAGGCGAGCTTCGCCGAGCGCACGCCGCGCTCGCGGGAGCTGTTCGAGCTGGCGCGGGGGGAGCTGCTGGCCGGGGTGCCGATGAGCTGGATGTCGCACTGGGCGGGGCCGTACCCGCTCTACCTCGACCGCGCCGAGGGGGCCGAGCTGACCGACGTCGACGGCAACTCCTACGCCGACCTCTGCCTCGGCGACACCGGGGCGATGGCGGGGCACGGGCCGACAATGGTGCGAGACGAGGTCGCCGAGCGCTACGGCAGCGGCGCGACGACGATGCTGCCGACCGAGGACGCCGCCTGGGTCGCGGCGGAGCTGAGCCGCCGCTTCGGACCCAAGCGCTGGCAGTTCACCCTCAGCGCCACCGACGCCAACCGCTTCGCGATCCGCATCGCCCGCCATCTCACCGGCCGCCCCAAGGTCCTGGTCTTCGACTACTGCTACCACGGCACCGTCGACGAGTCGTTCGCGACGACCGCCGGCGGCGAGGTGACGGCGCGCGAGGGGAACGTCGGTGCGCCGGTGCCGCTGGCGGAGACGACCCGCGTGGTCGAGTTCAACGACGTCGCGGGGCTGGAGCGCGAGCTGGGCGCCGGCGACGTCGCCTGCGTCCTCGCCGAGCCGGCCCTGACCAACATCGGCATCGTCCTCCCCGAGCCCGGCTTCCACGACGCCCTGCGCGAGCTGACCGCGAACGCAGGCACGGTGCTGATCGTCGACGAGACCCACACGCTCAGCGCCGGCCCCGGCGGCTGCACCCGGCGCTGGGGCTTGCAGCCGGACATGGTCACGCTCGGCAAGGCGATCGGCGGCGGCGTCCCGATCGGCGCCTTCGGCATGGACCCGGAGCTGGGCGAGCGCATCCTCGCGGCCGGCAACGCCGACCTCGAGGACACCGGCGGAGTCGGCGGCACCCTCGCCGGCAACGCCCTCTCGCTCGCCGCCGCCCGTGCCACGCTGGCGAACGTCCTCGACGACGGCGCCTGGGAGGGGACCGAGGCGCTCGCCACCCGCTTCGCCGAGGGCGCCCGTGCCGCGATCGAGCGCCACGGCGCCCCCTGGCACGTGGTCCAGCTCGGCTGTCGCGCCGAGTACCGCTTCTCACCCGAGCCGCCCCGCAGCGGCGGCGAGTCCGCCACCCTCGGCGACGAGGAACTCGAGCGCTACCTGCACCTCCACGCGCTCAACCGCGGCGTACTGATCACGCCCTTCCACAACATGGCGCTGATGTGCCCGGCGACGACGCCCGAGCAGGTCGACCGCCACACCGAGGTCTTCGACGAGGCCCTGCGCGAGCTGTTCTCAGCTGCCTGACGCCAGCTCGACGACTGCGCGCTGCGCGTCGGGAAGGGTGCGGGCGGCCGCCGGGCCAAGGATGCGGCGCCACACGCTTGCCAGCGGCCCCTCGATGTAGATCGTGTTGACGAGCCGGCTGCCGCTCCCGTCCGGCTCGACCAGGTGTCGATGGCCCATCCGCGCCCCGGGAAGGCGCGCCTCGTCGGTGAACAGCCGGCCCTCCTCGAACTCGACGACACGGAAGCGGAGGCGCAGGCCGGTGCGGAAGACGATCCGTGCGGTGGCGCCCAGGGCGAGCGGCCCGTCGAGCCGAGCGCTCCTTATCTCCCTGTTCCAGCGGGGCCACGCCTCGGCATCGGCGTAGGCGCCCCTCCATACGGCCGCAGGTTCGACGCCTGCCGCCAGCTCGCTCTTGGTCTCCCATCGGCTCATACCTTGCGCGGGCCACATCTTGCCTGACACGATCAGGCCGTGAGAGAAGTCGAGACCCGCTACGCCGACTCCGACGGGGTCAGCATCGCCTACCAGGTCCACGGCGAGGGTCCGCTCGACCTCGTCTTCGTCCCCGGCTTCGTCTCCCACGTCGAGCTCTACTGGGAGGACCCAGCGCCGGCGCGGTTCCTGCGCCGGCTCACCTCCTTCGCCCGCGTCGTCCTCTACGACAAGCGCGGGCAGGGCCTGTCGGACCGCGTCGGCGGGCCGCCGACGCTGGAGCAGTCGATGGACGACCTGACGGCGGTGATCGCCGCCGCCGGCTGCGAGCGACCGGCGATTTTCGGCGTCTCCGAGGGCGGCCCGATGTCACTCCTCTTCGCCGCCACCCATCCCGACCGCGTCTCCTCGCTCGTCCTCTACGGGGCCTTCGCGCGGATGCTCGAGGCGCCGGACTTCCCGCAGGGGATCCCGCTTACGGGCCTGGAGCGCTGGGCCGAAATCGTCAGGCGCGACTGGGGGTCCGCCGTCGGGGTCGACCTCTGGTCGCCGACCGCCGCGGGCGACCGCGACTTCGAACGCTGGTGGTCCCGCCTGCTCCGCTACGGGACCAGCCCGGCCGGCGCTGTCGCCCTGATGGACCTGTACAAGGAGATCGACGTCCGCCCGGTGCTGCCGGCGATTGACGTCCCGACCCTGATCCTGCAGCGCCGCGACGACCGGATCGCCCGGGTCGGCCAGGGCCGCTACATGGCGGAGGCGATCCCCGGCGCCAAGTACGTCGAGATGGAGGGGGGAGACCACCTGCCGGTGACCGGCGACACCGACGCCCTGCTCGACGAGATCGAGGAGTTCCTCGTCGGCAGCCGCCGCGGCAGCGAACCCGAACGGGCGCTGGCGACGATCCTCTTCACCGACATCGTCGGCTCGACCGAGAAGGCGGCGGCGCTCGGGGACCGGAGTTGGCGGCAGCTGCTCGAGCGCCACGACGCGGCCGTGCGCCACCAGCTCGGCCTCTACCGCGGGCGCGAGGTGAAGACGATGGGCGACGGCTTCCTCGCCACCTTCGACGGGCCGGCGCGGGCGATTCGCTGCGCCGCCGCCGTGCAGGAGGAGGTGGCGGGCCTGGGCGTCGAGGTGCGGGCCGGCATCCACACCGGCGAGGTCGAGCTGATCGGCGACGACGTCGGCGGCATGGCGGTCAACATCGGCGCCCGCATCGGCTCCCTCGCCGGCCCCGGCGAAGTCCTCGTCTCCAGCACCGTGCGCGAGCTCGTCGTCGGCTCCGGCCTGGAGTTCGTCGAGCGCGGCGTGCAGACGCTGAAGGGCGCCCCGGGCGAGTGGCGCCTCTTCGCGGTCGATTCGCCGCCCAGCTGAAGCCCTTTAGCTTCGCGTAAAGAAGTTGTGACAGCGTGCGGACGGTGGACTGGTCCGTCCTGCACGCCCTCAACAACTTCATGTACCAGCACGACGGGGTCGAGGATCCGCTGCTCTTCTACGTCAACGCCTCGGAGGCCCTCTTCGTCGCGACGCTGGCGGTCGTCTTCCTGGCCGCTCGCGGTGCTGCCCATGCCGCCTGGCGCCGCGCTTCGGTGGCCGCTGTGCTCAGCGCCGGCCTCGGGCTCGCCGTCGGCAAGGTGATCAGCGAACTGGTCGACCGGGCGCGCCCCTTCGTCGCCGACCCCCACGGCGTCCACCTCTTCTCCAGTCACGCCGCCGACCCCGGTTTCCCCAGCGACCACGCCACCGCCGCCTTCGCGATCGCGGTGGCGATCCTGCTGCGCAAGCGTGGCTGGGGGATCGCTGCCCTTGTGCTCGCCACCGTCCTTTCGGTCGGCCGGGTGGCGTTGGGCGTCCACTACCCCAGCGACGTCCTCGCCGGCGCCGCCCTCGGCGCTGCCGCCGCGCTGGCGCTGTGGACCCCGCCTTTGCGCATCCGAATCGACCGGCTGGCCGACTGGCTCGGCGGCTATTGGGATCGCGTCGTCGACCGGGGCGCCGAGGGCCTCGCGAGCCTCCGCCAGTAGCGCGCTCCCTTCGCCATCCGCGTCCATCTTTACCTTGATCGGACGATGAGCGAGCAGACGCAGATCGATGCTCTCGCCCCGACCGATCCGGCCCCCACCGACACCGCCGTTCGCGTCCCGCTTCGCGAGCTCGAGGACGGCCAGCGGGTCAGCGGCGTCTACGCGGTGCGCGAGCGCGAGCTGCGGCGCAAGCGCAACGGCGACCCGTGGCTGCGGCTCTCGGTCGGCGACGCGACCGGCACCGCCGAGGCGGTCTGCTGGGAGGAGGCGGAGGCCCACTACGCCCTCTGCTGCACCGGCTCGCCGGTCTTCGTCAGCGGCGTCTTCGAAATCAGCGAGCGCTGGGGGGCGAAGATCAAGCTCAGCGGCGTCCGCGAGGCCGAGCCGCACGAGTACGAGGCCGAGGACCTGGCCGCCGAGTCGGAGGTGTCCGCGGAGCAGCTCGAGGGCGAACTGCGCGAACTGCTGGCGACCGTCCAGAACCCGCAGCTGCGCGAGCTGCTCGACGTCTTCTTCGGCGAGGACTCCGAGACCTGGAAGCGCTTCCGCGACGCGCCCGCCGCCAAGACCTACCACCAGGCCTACCGCCACGGACTGCTCGAGCACACGCTCTCGGTCGCCCAGGCGGTCTCCGCCGCCGCCAACTTCTTCCCCGGCATCGACCGCGAGGTCGCCGTCACCGGCGCCCTCATGCACGACATCGGCAAGTGCGTCGCCTACAACGACGACCCTCTGGCGATCGACCTCACCGACGCCGGCCGCCTGCAGGGGGAGATCCCGCTCGGCTACTACACCGTGCGCCGGGCGATCGAGGACCTGCCGGGCTTCGACCCCCACACCGCCCAGTGCGTCCTCCACATCATCCTCAGCCACCACGGCTCGCTCGAGCATGGCTCGCCGGTCGTCCCCGCCACCCGCGAGGCCGTCCTCGTCCACATGATCGACAACCTCGGCGGCCGCCTCGGCAGCTTCGACCGCCTCGAGCGCCAGCTCCCCGCCGGCGAGTCCTGGTCGGGGTTCGACCGCGCTCTCTCCGGCAGCGCCTTCTTCGCCCAGCGCGCCGCCTGAAGTCACAGAAATATGACGAAGCGGCGCGGCAATTCTTTGATTCTGCGCGTTTCTTGTTGCAGCTAAAACATTACGCTAGGATCATGGTGGTGATGACGCCGAAAGAGCCGAGAGAGACCTGGACCGACCAGCGCCTCGACGACCTCAACAAGAAGGTCGACGACGGCTTCGCGGACGTCGATGCCCGCTTCGGGCGATTGGAAACGAGAGTCGACAAAGGCTTTGCGGACGTCGATGCCCGTTTGGTGCGACTGGAGAATCGGCTCGACGCCAAGTTCGACGGCCTGAATCGGACCCTGATCGGCAGCGCGGCAGTGATCGTCGCTGCCCTTCTCGGCGTCATCGCCACCCTGATCGGGATCGCCGTCCTCTAACGCCGTTCAGCGCTTTCCAGCCGGCGAGGGCTAAAGCCCTGGCTCGCCGTGCCGAAAATTTGGTATGGCCTTGACTGTGGCAGGGGGGTTCGGCGTGATGCTGGGCGCGCTCGTCGCCTTTGTGCTGGCGCGGAAGGCCAACCGCGATCTCTCGGAGGGCCGCAGCGCCGAGCATCGCCGCCGCATCGCCGAGGGGATGACCGCCGGGCAGATGGGGCCGCTGGCGGAAGCACTGATCGGCGGCCGCCACGAGCAGGAGGACGCGATCGCCGTCATGCGCGCGGAGCCCGAGGCGGTGCCGACCCCCACCCGGGCCCCGGACTCGCTTGTCGACCAGCTTCGCTCCGCTTCGGCTCCGGCCCGGGGGCGGGCCCTCGTCCTCCTCGGCCTGCTCGAGGCGAAGGAGTCGTGCCCTGACGTCGCCGCCTGTCTGGCCGACGAGGACCCCGACGTGCGCCTGGCCGCGGCCACGGCGCTGGAGCAGATCGGCGGCCCGGCCGGGGCCGGCGCGTTGATCGATGCCCTCGAGACGGGCCTGCTGACGCCGCCCCGGATCATCGAACGGATCGCCCATCACTGGGCGGTCGACGCTTTACTCGCCCGTCGCGAGCAGCTCGGCATCGCCGCCCGCACCGCCCTTTGGCGGGCCGCCGGCCTGGCCCGCCATTTCGATGCCGTTCCGGTTCTGCGCGAGGTCGCCCGCGGCGGTGAGGAGGAGGAACGGATCAGCGCCGTCCGCGCCCTCGGCGAACTGGGCGCCGTCGAGGCCTCCGCCGAGCTGCTCGCCGCTCTCGCCGACCCGACGTGGCAGGTGCGGGCGCAGGCCGCGACCGCGCTCGGTCGGCTCGGGGACGGCGCCGCCGCTCCCGACCTAGAGCACGCGATGGCCGACCGCTCCTGGTGGGTGCGGACCAACGCCGCCGTCGCCCTCGGCGAACTGGGCGCCGTCGGCGCCACCGCGCTGGAGCGGGTCGCGGCCGGTCGCGACCCCTACGCCGCCGAGCGGGCGCGCGAGGCGCTGCAGGGGGTGGCGGCGTGAGTGGCGTCCTCCGCGCCCTCAATGAGCTCTCGCTCGGCTACTTCGTCGTCCTCGATGCGATCTACCTGGCGATGGCGGTGATCGGCTGGCGCGCGGTCGAGGCCTACGTCCGCATCCGCCCGGCGCGTGACTACGACCGGGTCCGCCGCTCGCCCCTCAGCCCCGCCCTGACGATCCTCGTCCCCGCCTACAACGAGGAGCTCGCGATCGTCGTTTCGGTGCGGGCGCTGCTCGCCAACCGCTACCCGGCTCTGCAGGTGCTCGTCGTCAATGACGGCAGCAGCGACAGGACTCTGGAGGCGCTGCGCAGTGCCTTCGACCTCCGCCCGGTCCTGCGCACGCCGAGCGCCTCGCTGCCGACGCAGCGGGTGCGCGGCATCTACGCCAGCCCGCTGGAGCCGCGGCTGACCGTGATCGACAAGGAGAACGGCGGCAAGGCCGACTCCCTCAACGCCGGCCTGCGGTTCGCCCGCACTCCGCTCTTCTGCTCGATCGACGCCGACACGATGCTCGATCAGGACGCGCTCTCGCGGATCGTCTGGGAGTTCGAGGCGCGCCCCGACACGATCGCCGCCGGCGGCATCGTCCGCGTCGTCAACGGCTCCCAGGTCAAGGACGGCCGGGTGACCGAGGTGCGGACGCCGAAGGACTGGCTGCCGACCCTGCAGATCCTCGAGTACCTGCGGGCCTTCCTCGGCGGTCGCATCGCCTGGTCACGACTCGGGATGCTCCTGATCATCTCCGGCGCCTTCGGGCTCTTCCGCCGCGACGTCGTCGTCGAGGCGGGCGGCTACGACACCGCCACCGTCGGCGAGGACGCCGAGCTGGTGATGCGCCTGCACCGCCACCAGCGCGACCGCGGCGCCGGCAGCCGGATCATCTTCTTCCCCGACCCGATCTGCTGGACCGAGGCCCCCAGCTCCCTCCGGATCCTTGCCCGCCAGCGCGACCGCTGGCAGCGGGGGCTGCTGGAGATGCTGTGGAAACACCGCTCGATGCTCGGACGCCGCCGCTACGGAGCGGTCGGGATGCTCGGCTTCCCCTACTTCGCGGTCTTCGAGGCGTTCGGTCCGCTGATCGAGGTCGGCGGCTACCTGGTCTGCGCTATCGCCCTGCTCACCGGCGCGATCTCCTGGGCCTTCGCCCTGCTCTTCCTGATCCTCGCCCTCGGTTTCGGCTTCGTCATCTCCTTCATGACGCTGTTGATGGAGGAGCGAGCCTTCCGCCGCTACCCCAGCTGGCCCTCGCTGGGGCGACTGCTGGCGGCCTCGATCGTCGAGAACTTCGGCTACCGGCAGCTGCTGGCCCTGATCAGGGCGCGCGCCTGGTGGACCCAGCTGCGCGGCTCCTCGGGCTGGGGGGAGATGACCCGTAGCGGCCTCGGCGGCGCCCTACCGGTGGAGGCGCCCGCAGAGCTGCCGGCGGAGCTTCCCGACCTGGGTCAGTTGTAGCGCTCGGTGCAGCGCTGGATTTTGTGCACGTCCTGATGGGCGCGCTGGATGCAGTCGATCAGCCTGTTGGCCGCGCCGTGATGCTGTGACTGGCGGAGCGACCGCTTGATTTCGCGCTGAACTTTGCGGTTGACGTCGTTGATCGTCTTGTCGATGTCGCCCAGATTGGTCTGTTCGAAGCTCTTCTGGATGTTGCCGTTGACTTCGTGGCTGATCTTCGTGGTCGTGTCCAGAGTGGGCTTGACGACGAAGAAATAGACCGCAGCAAGGATTCCGACCGTCACCAAAAGCCGGATAATGCCCGCGCTTACGTTGCCGAAGAGGTTCCGGAGGACTTCCATGCGCCGCCCGCAGACTATCCTGCCGGGCGTGGCGAAGGACACCGAGAAGCTGATTCGACAGCTCTCTCTCATCTCGTTCCTGATGGCGCAGGGGAGGCCGGTTTCGGCCCTCGAGATCAAGCGCGAGGTGGAGGGCTACAGCGACATGAACGACGACGCGTTCGCGCGCCGTTTCTACGCCGACCGCGCCGAGCTGGAGAGCCTCGGCATCCAGCTCGGGGTCGAGAAGCCGGGCGAGGGCTTCTTCGAGGCCGAGCTCTACTCGCTGCCGCCGGAGAACTTCTACCTCGACCCGATCAAGTTCTCCGACGACGAGCTGGCGGCGCTGAGCACGGCGCTGATGCTGCTCACCGACGGCGGCTTCGCCTATGCCGAGCCGCTGCGGCTGGCGCTGCAGCAGGTCGCCTGGGGTCACCCGAACCCGCTGGCCGAGGGCGAGCGCGCGCCGGTCGAGATGGCGATGACCGCCTCCGCCGGCGGCCGCGACCTCTCCCAGCGCCTCTCCAAGATCGAGACCGCCATTTCACGCCGCAAGACGATCGAGTTCACCTACTACACGATGGAGCGGGGCGAGACCGAAAAGCGCAAGGTCGACCCCTTCCACCTGGTCTTCCGCGGCGGGCAGTTCTACCTGATCGGCCACTCGCACGAGCGCGATGCGGTGCGCGTCTTCCGCCTCTCCCGGATCCAGGGCAAGGTCGGCTACGCCTCCAAGGCCGAGCACGATTTCTCGCCGCCGGAGGACTTCGACCGCCGCGACTACGGCAGCCGCGCCGACTGGCAGCTGGGGGAGACGAAGGGCACGGCGAGGATCTTCATCCGCGAGCGGATCGCCTGGCTGATCGAACGCGACTACGGCACCTACGGCGAGCTGCGGAACGCGAAGAAGTCCGACGGGGCCCCGGGCAAGGGCCGCGTCTTCGAGACCGATTACGCCTCCGAGCGGGAGCTGATCGCCTGGGTCCTGCGCTGGCGGGCGAACGCCGAGGTGCTTGGGCCCGACGACCTCCGCGAGGAGACCGAGAAGCGGCACGAGCTGCTGAAGCAGCGCCACGTCAACGGCTTCAAGCCGGCCGACATCGTCGACCGGCCGCTCGACGAGCCGAAGCGCAGCCGCTCCAACGGCCGCGGCGAGGCGGCGATCCGCCCCGAGCGCTTCGCCCGCCTCGTCACCCTCGCCGGACTGCTGATCGAAGCGGCGAAAAAGAACGAGCTCTTGCGGGTGTCCGAGCTGCGTGAGCGGCTGGAGCTGACCGACGAGGAGCTGCGCGAGGACGTCGACCTGCTCAACGTCGTCAACTTCGGCGGCGGCACCTACGTGCTCTACGCGGAAATCATCGGCGACGAGATCGAGGTCGACTCCCAGCCCTACGGCGACAACTTCGCCCGCCCGGCGCGCCTCCTGCCGCTGGAGGCGAAGGCGCTGGTGGCGGCGATCGACCTCTTCGGCGACCACCTGCCGCAGTCCGACCTGCAGACCGCGCGCGGGAAAATCGTCAAGGCGCTCGGCCACGACCCCTCCGAGGAGGGCCTGGAGATCGCCCAAGCGGGCGGCGGCGATGCCGAGATCGCCCGCGCCGTCAACCAGGCGATCGCCGAGAGCCGCGTGCTCGAGCTCAGCTACTACAAGGAAAACGAGGACCAGTTCACCGAGCGCCGGGTCGAGCCCTACCGGCTCGAGAACGGCAAAGAGGGCTGGTATGTCGAGTGCTACGACCTGACCAAAGAAGGCGTCCGCCACTTCAAGCTCGACCGGGTCAAGGAAGCGAAGCTCTCCGAGGAGACCTTCGAGCCGCGGCCCGAAGTCGAGGAGTTCGCCGGGGTCGAGGGCTGGATGACCCACGGCGAGGTGCCGACCGCCGAGGTGGCGCGGGTCTGGGTCTCGCCGGAGCGGGCGCGCTGGCTGCGCGAGGAGCGGACCGTGGTCGAGGAGCTGGCCGACGGCGCCGTCGTCGTCGAGCTCCCCTACGCGGGCAAGCCCTGGCTGGTGCGGGAGATCCTCCGCGGGGCCGGCGACCTCGTCGTGCTCGAACCGAAGGACGCGCGCGAGGCGATCGCAAAAGAGGTCGAGGCGGCCTGAGCGAGGCCCCGGGTCATCCCGAGGTCCTGAAGATCGTCGCCCCCAACCCGGGGCCGATGACGCTGGAAGGGACCAATACCTACCTGTTCGGCAGTGACCCCTGCGTGGTGATCGACCCCGGCTCCGCGGACGCCGGCCACCTCGATGCGATCCGCGCTGCCGCGGCCGAGCGCGGCGGCATCGGCCTCGTCCTCCTCACCCACTCGCACGGTGATCACACCGAGGGCGCCGACCAGCTCGAGGCCGATGTTGTGCTGCCGAGCGGCGGCGAGGAGCACTTCGGCCTTCGCGCCCTCGCTACCCCCGGTCACGCCGAGGACCACGTCTGCTTCCTGACCGAAACCGGCGTCTGCTTCAGCGGCGACCTCGTCCTCGGCCTCGGCTCGACGATCGTCCCGCCCGGCGGCAACTCCCTCGCCGCCTTCATGGACTCGCTCGCCCTCCTCCAAGCCGAGACGATCGAGCTGATCGCCCCCGGCCACGGCCCCTGGATTACCGACCCCGCCGCCAAGCTCGCCGAATACGTCGAGCACCGCCAGATGCGCGAGCGACGCCTGATCGAGGCCCTCGCCGCCGGCCAGCGCTCCCGCGCCGAGCTCCTCACCACCGTCTGGGACGACATCCCGATCGAGCTATTGCCGATGGCGGCGATGGCGATGGAGGCCCATCTCGAAAAGCTCGAGGCGGAGGGGCTTTTGCCAGAGGACCTCAAGCCGTGAGGCACTAGTTGTTCCTTATGGCTGTATAGCGCCGATAAGGAACAGCTGAATGCGAACTGGCTGACTGGCCAGTACCCTGAGCCGATGCGGCGGAGTGTGCAGGCGGGTTTGTGGAGTGGAGCGATCGGGGCTGGCCTAGCCGCCTCCGGCGCCGCGGTGCTCTGGCACCGGCTGGCGCGGCGGCCGCTGCCGCAGGTGAAGGGGACGATCGAGGTCGAGGGCTTGCACGGTCCGGTGCGGGTGCGGCGCGACCGCTGGGGGGTCCCGCACATCGATGCCGACGATCGGCGCGACCTGTACTTCGCACAGGGCTTCTGTCACGGGCAGGATCGGCTCTGGCAGATGGACTTCTATCGGCGGGTGGTGGAAGGTCGGGTCTCCGAGTTCGCCGGCGAGGAGGGGCTCCCGATCGATCGCCTGATGCGGACTCTCGGCATCCATCGCGTTGCCCGGCGGGAGGCGGAGAACCTGGAGGGCCCTCTGCGTGAAGAGCTGGAGCGGTTGTGCGCGGGGGTCAACGCAGCCGCCGCGGCGGCGCGCGCGAAGCCTTTCGAGATGCAGGTGCTGAGGCTCGAGTGGGAGCCCTGGCGGCCGATGGACGTCCTCGCGCTCGGCAAGCTGCTCGCCTTCGGGCTCGCGACCAACTGGGAGCGGGAGCTGCTGCGGGCCGACATGGTGCGCGATCTCGGGCCCGAGTTGACGACTCGACTCGACCCGACCTACCCGGCCGACAACCCGATCGTCACCCAGGATGCCTGGACCGGCGACGGGCTCGCGATCGTCGGGCAGATCGACGCGGTGCGACGCTCGCTCGGTCTCGCCGTGGAGGCCAGCGGCTCCAACAACTGGGCGGTCAGCGGCGATCGCTCGGCCACCGGCTCCCCGCTGGTCGCCGGCGATCCGCACCTGCCCCCGAGCATGCCGGGCATCTGGTACGAGATCGAGCTGCGCCACGGCGATCGTTTCTGCCGCGGCGCCTCGCTGCCCGGGATGCCGTCGATCTACATGGGCCAGAGCAACGACGGCTGCTGGACCGTCACCAACGTGATGGCCGACGTGCAGGACCTGTTCATCGAGCGGATCGAGGGCGACCGCTACCTGTTCGAAGACGAGTGGCGGCCGCTGGAGGTGATCGAGGAGGAGATCGCGGTGAAGGGCCGGGAGCCGGAGGTGCTCGAGGTGCGCAGCACCCACCATGGACCGATCGTCAACGAGGCGCTCGGCGTCGACGAGGGCGAGCCGTTGGCGCTCTCCTGGCAGGCGCTGCTCGAACCGGCGGCGTTCGCGACGCTGGACGGCATGCTCGACGTCACCTGTGCGCGGGAGATGTTCGAGCACTTCGCCGGCCACACCTCGCCCCCCTCCAACATCATCGGGGCCGATCGCCACGGCTCGATCGGCTACAAGCTGATCGGCCGTTTGCCCCGCCGGCGCGGGGGCTGTCCCGACCTGCCGAAGCCGGGCTGGACCGGCGAGTTCGAGTGGGAAGGGACGGTTCCCTACGAGGAGCTGCCGGAGGTCATCGACCCGCCGAGCGGCTATCTCGTCACCGCCAACAACCGGATCGTCGGCGACGACTACCCGCACCACATCACCAGCGAATGGCTCGACGGCTACCGCGCCAAGCGGATCGAAGAACTGATCGAGGCGACCGAGAAGCACGACCTCGAGAGCTTCGAGGCGATGCAGACCGACAACTACTCGATCCCCGGCGTCGAGGCGGCGCGGCGCCTCTGCCGCCTGCACCCGCGCGGCCAGCGCGAGCGCAGCGCGATCGAGCGGCTGCGCAGCTGGGACGGCCGGCTCGACCGGGAGACGATCGCCGGCACGATCTACCAGGCGTTCCTATTGCGACTGGCGCGCGAGGTCACCCGCTGCGCGATCGGCGACCGCGACCTCTGCGAGCGCTACCTCGACCGCAACGACAACGGCTTCACCGCCCACAGCACCTCGCCCTGGCGCTGGCACTCGCACCTAATGTCGCTCTGGGAGGAAGGCGACGAGGAGCTGATCGGCCGCCCCTGGGACGAGCTCGTGCTGGAGTCGCTGGCCGGGGCGCTCGACGACCTCTCGGACCGCTTCGGCCCCGACCCCGAGGGCTGGCGCTGGGGCCGCGTCCACGAGATGAAGTTCCCGCACCCGCTGGGCGACGCCAACCCGCTCTTCGACCGCCTCCTCAACCGTCGCCTCCGCGCCGGCGGCGCCCAGGAGACCGTCAGCCAGATCGCCTACGACCCCAACGACCCCTACAACGCCGTCTGGGCTCCGAGCTGGCGGATGGTCGCCGACCCGACCGACCCCGACCGCTCGCGCTGGCAGATGTTCACCGGCCAGTCGGGTCATCCCGCCAGCCCTCACTACGACGACCTGCAAGAGGACTGGCTGGAGGGGCGGACCCAGCCGATGCGCGGCGAAGGGCCGTGGTCGGAGCTGGATCTGGTGCCGAAAAAGTAGCTTAAAGATTTCGGTGTTGCACGGTGCTACACTCGCGCCGTGCCGACCAAGCGACCCCGCCACATGATCACGGAAACTCCGCGCGTCAAAGACGTGCTGGACGAATTGCGCCGCATCCAGGGGGGAGAGAAGGTGGATCTCAGCGACTTAGTCGTCCGTGGGGCTGACGACAAGATCCGGGAGCTCAGGGCCAGCCCTGAGGTGGCACACCGGGTTCGCGAAGAGATCGCCGAGTGGATTCGGTCGGGCAATGGACCCAAGGTTGATCTCAAGGCGGCCGAAGAGGTCAAGTACCTGGGGCTGGAAGCTAACTACGGCGACGAGTAGGTTGCTGCTCCTCGACCATTCCGCTTGGTCG
>Ga0207687_10001320_pt1 | contig 16975 bp, 15 predicted proteins | sample KBSM54metaG_FD_184399 | JGI IMG/M metagenome (GOLD analysis project Ga0207687, IMG submission 184399) | Miscanthus rhizosphere microbial communities from Kellogg Biological Station, Michigan, USA - KBS M5-4 metaG (SPAdes) (version 2) | ecosystem: Host-associated > Plants > Roots > Rhizosphere >...
CGGCTCGGAATCGATCAGGGCCTGGGCGATTCCGAGCCGCTGCTGCATCCCCTTCGACATCGTCTCCACCCGCGTGCCGGCAGCGTGGCTCAGCTCGACCAGCTCAAGCAGCTCCGCGCGCTCACTTGCCCCACCGGTCGATCCGCAAAGCCGCTGATGCAACACCAGCAGCTCGTCGGCCGAGCACCAGCCGGGGAAGCGGAAGAGCTCCGCCAGGTAGCCGATCGCGGCCCGCGCCGGCGGCGAGCCGGCCGGGCGGCCCAACACTTCGACGCCGCCACCGCTGGGCCGGACCAGGCCGCAGGCGATCTTGGTCAGGGTCGACTTGCCGGCGCCGTTGGGGCCGAGCAGGCCGAGCAGCTCTCCCGCACCGACCTCCAGGTCGACGCCAACCAGCGCTTCCTTGCCGCGGTAGGACTTGCGCAGGGCGCGGGCGGCGAGGACTGTCGCCACTAGGCGGGCGTCTCGATCTTGGGAAAGAGCGACGGCACCCGCTCGACGCTCTGGCCGCCGGGGCGCGAACCGAAGTCGGTGAGCTCGCGGCCCTCTTCGGCCAGCGCGGCGAGCAGCGTCTCGCTCGTCTGCGGCAGGTAGGGCACGAGCAGCAGCGTCGCCACCCGCAGCCCCTCGACCAGGTTGTAGAGGACCTCGTCGAGGCGCTCCGGGTCGGCCTCGTCCTTGGCCAGCACCCATGGCTGGGTCTCCTCGACGTAACGGTTGAGCCGTCGCACCAGGGTCCAGACGACCTCCAGGGCCTGGGTCAGCTCGGCCCGGTCGAGCAGCTCGCTGAAGCGCGGCACGACACCTTCGAAGTCCTCGGCGAGCACGGCGTCGACGGCCGCCACCGGCACAGTGCCGGCGCGGTAGCGCTCGACCATCGCCAGCACGCGGCTGGCGAGGTTGCCGTAGTCGTTGGCGAGCTCGGTCTCGTAGCGGGACTCGAAGCCGGCGGTCGAGATCGAGCCGTCCTGGCCGAAGCTGACCTCGCGGAAGAGGTAGAAGCGCAACGCGTCGGCGCCGAAGCGGTCGATCACCTCGAACGGATCGAGCACGTTGCCGAGGCTCTTCGACATCTTCTTCTCGCCCATCAGCAGGTAGCCGTGGATCGTCATCCGCCGCGGCGGCTCGAGGTCGGCGGCGAGGCAGAGTGCGGGCCAGATCACCGCGTGGAACTTGAGGATGTCCTTGGCCAGCACGTGCAGGCTGGCGGGCCAGTAGCGCTCGGTCAGGTCCTCGCCCTCGCGGGCAAAGGTCAGCGCCGTGACGTAGTTGAGCAGGGCGTCGAACCAGACGTACATCCGCTGCTCGGGGTCCCAGGGCAGCGGCAGCCCCCATTTCAGCGTCGGCCGCGAGAGCGAGACGTCTTCGAGCCCGCCCTTGATGAACGAGATCGCCTCGTTGCGGCGGAACTCGGGCACGACGAAGTCGGGCCGCTCCTCGTAGAGGCCTTCGAGCTGACCCTGGAAGGCGGAGAGGCGAAAGAACCAGTTCTCCTCGTGCACCTTCTCCAGCGGGATCTCGTGGATCGGGCAGGTGTTGCCGGGCCCGAGCTCGCGCTCGGTCTTGAAGTCGGCGCAGCGCGGGCAGTACCAGCCTTCGTAGGTCCCCTTGCTGACCCAGCCGTTGTCGTAGACCCGCTGCATGATCTCGGCGACCTTCGCCTTGTGGCGCGGGTCGGAGGTGCGGATGAAGAAGTCGTTGCTGGCGCCGATGATCGGCCCCAGCGCCTCGAACTTGGCCGCGTTCCGATCGGCCAGCTCCTGCGGTGAGATCCCCTCCCGCTCAGCCGCCGTCTCGATCGGCTCCCCATGCTCATCGGTCCCGGTGAGGAAGAAGACGTCCTCCCCCCGCTGCCGCATGTGCCGCGCCAGCACGTCCGCGGCCATCGTCGAGTATGCGTGCCCCAGATGCGGCTCCGCGTTGACGTAGTAGATCGGGGTGGTGATGAAGAAACTTTTGCTCTGCGCCATTCCGCTCGCACGCTAGCAACGCCCACGTCGTCGCTGGCGATTCGACTCAGGCGCCAGCACCGTCCTCTGCAGATCGAGGAGCTACCAGGTCAACCGCCATAGCTGCCCCCGACGCCGCTCCAAGGTATGGACCATGCCGCCTTGCGGGCCGCATACTCGGACTCGGAAACGCCGTCGCGAACTTTCGAAATGGCAAGAGGCGCTATTTCGATATGACGTCTACAACTCGCCCTGTCTCCGCCACTTCCTGAGCCCACTGAATCGCCTGGTCGCGATCATCGAACGTCTCTTGCCACCGTCCATCGAAGGCGACTTCGTACTTAGGCATCGTGCAACCGCCGATGACCTATCGCCTCGGCTCGCGGCCCGTCAGCGCTCGGTAGAGATCGTTCGCCCGGGTACCTGTAAGGGCGGCGACGACGCTGGCGGCGGCGCGGGGGCGGGCGCCGGACTGGACCAGGTGGCGAAGGGCGTCGACGGCGAAGCCGACGTCGCGGTCGTGCTCCTCGGCGGCGGCGGGGGCGATGACGAGGACGATCTCGCCCTTGACGTCGCCGCGGAAGCGGCGGGCCAGTTCGGCGAGGGAGCCGCGCGAGACTTCCTCATGCATCTTGGTCATCTCGCGGCAGACGGCCGCGGGGCGGTCGGGGGCGATCGCGGCCAGCGCCGCCAGCGACTCCCCCACCCGGCGCGGCGACTCGAAGGCGATCACGGTCTCGGCCGAGCGCAGCACGCGCTCCATCTCGCCCGAGCGCTTGGGCAGGAAGCCCTCGAAGCGCCAGCGGTCGGTCGGCAGGCCGGAGGCGACCAGCGCCACCGGAACCACCGAGGGCCCGGGCAGCACGGTGATGTCGAGGTCGCGTTCGATGCAGCGGCGGATCAGCTTGTAACCGGGGTCCGAGACGGCGGGCATGCCGGCGTCGGAGACGAGGGCGACGATGTCGCCGCGCTCGATCCGCTGCGCCAGCTCGGTCGCCCGCGGCCCTTCGTTGCCCTCGTGGTTGGAGATAAGCGGCGGTGCCGGGCGGATGCCGAGCTTGTCGAGCAGGCTGCCGGTGCGCCGCGTGTCCTCGCAGGCGATGAAGTCGGCGGCGACCAGGGCCTCGCGGACCCGCACCGTGATGTCGTCGAGGTTTCCGATCGGGGTCGGGCAGACGATCAGCTCGCCGGGCATCAGCCCTGCCCCTGCTCCAGCTCGATCCGCGCCATCGCGGCGGCGCCGATCATGCCGGCATCCGAGCCGAGCTCGGCGGCGACCACCGGGATCTTCTTCATCGGCGGCAGCGCCCGCTCCGCAAGCACACGCCGCGCCGGGTCGAGCAGCAGGTCGCCGGCGGCGATCACGCCGCCGCCGATCACGAAGACTTCGGGCTCGAAGATATTGGCGAAGCTGGTCAGGGCCACCCCGAGCCGCGAGCCGATCAGGTCGAAGACGCCTCGTGCGATCGCGTCGCCGGCGAGCGCCGCCTCGGTTACGACCTTGCCGTCGATCGTCTCGCCCTCGGCGAGCATCGCCCCCAGCGCCGAATCGGGCTCTCGCTCGGCGGCGGCACGGCCCTCGCGGCCGAGCGCCGTCCCCGAGGCCAGCGTCTCGACGCAGCCGCGCCCCGGGCAGTTGCCCTGGCACGGCGGCCCGTCGGCCTCGATCACCGTGTGGCCCAGCTCGGACCCGGCGCCGGTGGAGCCGCGGTAGATCTCGCCGTTCAGGATCAAGCCGCCGCCGATCCCGGTGCCAATCGTCAGCATCACCGCGTTTTCGGCGCCGCGCGCCGCCCCGTAGAGATGCTCGGCCAGCGCCGCCACCGTGGCGTCGTTGTCGACGAAGACCGGCAGGCCGGTGCGCCCGCCGATCAGGTCGCGGATCGGCAGGTTCTCCAGCGGCAGGTTGACCGCCGAGACCGCGATCCCCTTGTCGTGGTTGATCGTCGCCGGGATGCCGAGGCCGACCGCCGCGGCGCCTGGGCATTTCCCCCGCGCCTCCTCGATCTCGCGCACCAACAGCCCGACCAGCTCGTCCTCGGTCTGGCCGGTGGAGGCCTCGCGGCTCTCCCAGAGCACCTTCGAATTGGGATCGAGGACGCCGAGCAGCATCTTCGTGCCGCCCAGATCGACGCCGATGATTTCCCCTGCACTCATACGAGCTTCAGGGCAGGGTAGAGACGGGCGACCGCGGGCATCGGCATAGTTTCCGCAGTCTTTCATGGCCGACAATGGCGAGCAGCAGCCCTCCGGGCCGCCCGAGTACAAGGTCTACCGGTCCCGGAAGGGCCGCTTGTCCGGGTTGCGGTCCCCAGATCTCTCAGGACTCAGGGAGCGGACCCCGCGCGCGCCGAAGTGGTGGCGGCGCGACACGGGGCCCAAGCCCGAGCGCACCGGCCCGCCCCGCCGCTGGACCGCCAAGCGGGTGCTCAAGTGGGTCGGGATCGCGGCGCTGGGCTGGATCCTGCTCAGCTTCCTCGCCTTCGCCGTCTCCGCCCAACTGCAGTCCTTCAAGCTCTCCGGCGAAGCGAAGGACGCCCTGCACGGAAATCCGCTGCTGCTGCCCAGCGCCCAGACGATCCTCGTCATGGGCACCGACGCCCGCCCGCCCGACACCAAGGGAACCGGAGCGCCCTCGCAGAAGTGCTTCGAACAGCAGGCCCACGGCGACGCGCCGCACGACGGCTGCGAAGACGGGCAGTTCCGCGCCGACACGCTGATGCTGATCCGGGCCGGCGGCGGCGCCTTCCGCAAACTCTCGATCCCGCGCGACAGCTACGCCGAAATCCCCGGCCACGAAACGACGAAAATCAACGCCGCCTTCGCCTTTGGCGGCGCCGCGCTCCAGATCAAGACGGTCGAAAAGTTCCTCAACGTCAAGATCGACCACGTCGCGATCGTCGACTTCACCGGCTTCGAAGACCTGATCAACGCCGTCGGCGGGGTCGAAGTCAATGTTCCGCACAAGCTCTGCGCCGACATCTCCGGCGGCGCCGGCGGCGGCCAGGGCGGCGTAACCCTGCGCCTGCACAAGGGCGAGAACACCCTCGACGGCGAAAAGGCGCTCGCCTACTCGCGGGTGCGCGAGCCGAGCGAATGCCCCGGCCCCGGCAAGAGCGCCTACACGTTTGGCTACAACGATTTCGACCGGGCGCAGGCCCAGCAGGCCGTCGTAAACGGGATCAAGGGCCGCCTCACCGATCCGCTGCGCCTCCCCTACAACTTCATCCACGGCCCGATGATCGGCTGGGACGCGCCGAAAGCGTTCGTCAGCGACATGGGCTTTCTGACGATGCCGCAGCTGGTCCTCTCAGCGGCAATCGGCGGCAGCGGCAACGCCGACGTACTCTGCGCCAAGAGCGAATGCACTGAAGGCCCGGGCGGCAGCCAGGAAGTCCCCGACTCAACCCGGCGCCGCGCCGTGCACCACCTGCTCGACGGCTAGCACCGCCGACTGAACCATTGGCCCCCGAAAGCGGGGGCAAACCGTTCAGTCGCTGGTCGTCGAGGCCTTCGGCTTGCTATCGCCGGAGGATTTCGACTCGCTCGACTTGGACTCGCTGGAGCTCTCGGACGACGCTTTCGAATCGCCGGAACCCTCGGAGGCGCCACCGTTGGCGGCCGCACCCTTCTTCTTCTTGCCGTAGTCGGTGTTGTAGAAGCCGGAGCCCTTGAAGTGGACGGCGACGGGGTGCAGGACGCGCACCGCGGGGGCGCCGCACTCCTGGCACTCGGTCAGCGCCTCGTCGCTCATCTTCTGGATCACGTCGAAGACGTGGCCGTTCTCGCATTTGTACTCGTAGATAGGCACGGGCTGCGGGATTATCGCAGCCGGTACGGTTCTGGCCATGTCGACCGCCGAGCAGGGAGCGCCGCAGACAGACGTCTCGATGGAGGAGATCGTCGCCCTCTGCAAGCGCCGCGGCTTCGTCTTCCCCTCCTCCGAGATCTACGGCGGGCTCGGCTCGACCTACGACTACGGCCACTACGGCGTGCTGCTGAAGAACAACGTCAAGGCCGAGTGGTGGCGGGCGATGCTGCAGGAGCGCGACGACATCGTCGCGCTCGACTCGGCGATCCTCCAGCACCCGCGCGTCTGGGAGGCCTCGGGCCACCTTGAGGGCTTCACCGACCCGCTGGTCCAGTGCCTGGGCAAGTGCAAGCGGCGCTGGCGCGAGGATCACCTGCGCGAGGCGGTCGAAGCCGAAGGTGGCGACCCGGAGGCCGAGCTGCGCTGCCCCGAGTGCGGGGGCGAGCTGAGCGAGCCGCGCCAGTTCAACCTGATGTTCGAGACCCACATCGGCCCGGTCGCGGGCGAGGGTTCCGAGGTCTACCTGCGCCCCGAGACGGCGCAGGGCATCTTCATCAACTTCAAGAACGTGCTCAGCTTCGCCCGCAAGAAGCCGCCTTTCGGCATCGCCCAGATCGGCAAGTCCTTCCGCAACGAGATCACGCCCGGCAACTTCATCTTCCGCACCCGCGAGTTCGAGCAGATGGAGATGGAGTTCTTCGTGCCGCCGCCCGAAGCCGAGCGCTGGTACCGCGAGTGGATCGAGCTGCGCGAGCGCTGGTACACCGACCTCGGCATCCGCCCCGAGTTCCTCCGCGTCCGCCCCCACGATGCCGACGAGCTCTCGCATTACTCCTCGGGCACCAGCGACGTCGAGTACCTCTTCCCGATCGGCTGGTCGGAGCTGGAGGGAATCGCCAACCGCGGTGACTTCGACCTCACCCAGCACGCCAAGTTCAGCGGCGAGAAGCTCGAGTACTTCGACCAGCAGACCAAAGAGCGCTACGTCCCCCACGTGATCGAGCCCGCCGCGGGCGCCGACCGCGCCACCCTTGCCTTCCTCGTCGACGCCTACGAGGTCGAGGAGGTCGAGGGCCGCCAGCGCACCGTGCTGCGCCTCCATCCCCGCCTCGCCCCCAACAAGGCGGCCGTCCTCCCGCTCGTCTCCAAGGACGGCCTGCCCGAGAAGGCCCGCCCGATCTTCGAAGAGCTGCGCACCCGCATGCCGACCGAGTTCGACGAGGGCGGCTCGATCGGCAAGCGCTACCGCCGCCAAGACGAGATCGGCACCCCCTGGGGCATCACCGTCGACCACCAAACGATGGAAGACGACACCGTCACCCTGCGCGACCGCGACTCACTGGAACAGACGCGCGTCCCGATCGCCGGCATCGCCGACGACCTGGCGGCTCGGCTAGCCCAGCCCTGGCGCAGCCCGAAGCTGGGCTAGCTACTCGCCGCCCTCGATCAAGCCGATCACGTTGCCCTCGGGGTCTTTGAACTGACCGAGGACCATGCGGCCCATGATCGTCTCGGGGCCCATCACGCGGGTGCCGCCCAGGGACTCGGCCTTGCTCAGGGCCTCCTCGACGCTGGGGACTTCGACGTAGAAGGTGACGTGGCCCTCGTAGCCGTCGGGGCCCTGGCCGATGCCGCCGCCGAGGCCGATACCTTCGGCGTTGCTGTTGGCTTCGCGGTCGACGAGGCCGTATTTCATCTCGTTCTCGGCGTTGACCTCCCAGTCGAACAGCTCGGCGTAGTAGCTCTGCAGCTTCTCGCCGTCCTTGCCGACTACCTCGAAGTGGACTACTGGCTGTCCCATGATCTTCTCCTCCTGGTTGTGCCTAAGCGCTTGTCATGAACCGTTCCACATCCGCGGCATCGGCAGCGAGCGCAGCCATCGCCGCCTTCGACACCTTGCTCAGCGGCTCGACCGTGACCTTGCCGCGGTTGAGCCTCCAGGTGCCGACTGCACGGCCCTTGACCAACGCAAACGGCTTGAAGATGCCGTTCAGCGTCACCAGGTGGGTGTGGGGACCGAGGATTAGCTGGCGCGAGGTCCAGCCGAGCAGCAGCGGGTCGAAGGCGCCGAGCAGGCGCGGGCCGGGCACCTCGGCAACGGGCGGGTGCTTGGCGAGGTGGACGAGGCCGTCGTCGCGCTCGCCCAGCTCCGAGGCGATCGCGGCGAGGCCGGCGCGGGCGTCGCGCAGCGGCAGCCCGGCCCAACGCGCCAGGTCGCGGTCGTTCGCCGGCGCGTGGCCGACCAGGTAGCGGCGGGCGAGCTCGGCCAGCGCCACGTCGCGGTCGATTGGCTGCGCACGATCGAGCCAGTCGGAGACGAGAACGTAAGCGTGGTCCTTGCCCACCATCGGCCCGCGCACCACCACGCCCCGCACCGCCGCGAGGAAGAGCAGGTGGATCAGCGCCTGGCCCGCGGTGGGAACGTGGGCCGAGTCGAGGCGCTCGCGCAGCTGGTGCCGGGTCAGCGGCCCCTCCTTTGCCAGGCTCCGCTCGATCGTCTTCACCGCCTTCTCGCCCTGCGGCGGCGTGACCCCCTCCTGGTGGAGGCGTCGTTTGCAGGAGGTCAGCAGCGGCGGCGTGGTCAGCGCCTGCAGCCACGGATAGTCCTCGCTGCGAACCAGGTGCAGCGTCCCCCGGTTGAGCCAGGTAATCAGCAGCGAGCGCTCCTCGCTTAGGGCCCGGTCGACGTCGGCCGCCGTCAGCCCCTCGCTGCGCGCCCTGACCGCCAGCCGGGCGCCGCGCGGGTCCTGACCCTGAACGGCGAGCAGCCGCTCCGCCACGTCTGCGGCCTCATGCTCGGGCGGTCCAGCGAGGCCCTGCGAGGCGAACCGTTCGGCAAAGATCGATGCGGTCGGCACGACAGGATGATCGCTCCCGCGCGGAGACGATGCGGTTTCGTCGCCTAGTTGACGGCGAGTAGGTCGATCACGAAGATCAACGTTTCGTTCGGCCCAATCGCCGGCGGCGAGCCAGCGGCGCCGTAGGCCAGGTTGCCGGGGATCAGCAGCTCGCGACGGCCACCCACTTTCATCCCTTCGACGCCCTTTTCCCAGCCTTTGATTACTTCGCCGCCGCCGAGCGTGAAGGAGAACGGTTCGTTCCGGCTCCAAGAGGAGTCGAATTCTTCTTCGGAGTCATAGCCGACCCCGACGTACTGCACCGTCACTTTGTCGCCGGCTTTCGCTTCGGGGCCAGTGCCTTCTTCGATTTCCCTGGTGGCGAAAGTCTTCGGCGAGATGCCTTTCGGCACCGTCACCGTGGGCTTCGTCTTCTTCTTGTCGGGGCTCGCCTTCGGCGCGCTTTCACTGGATTCTTTGGAGCTTTCGCCGGATTTGGCGGAGCTTTCGCCAGCTTCGGTGGAGGCGCTCGCGCTCGATTCGGTCGACGAATCGCTGCTACCCCCGCAGCCAGCAACCGCGGTCGCGAGAGCGGCGCACAGCGCCAAGATGATTAGCGAAAACTTCATCGAGCGAAGATCCTACGAAAGCGCAGCCGGAAAAGGCGCCACGTGCCTCAGCGCTTGCCCGTCATCGAGTTCCAGGCGCGCCGGAAAAAGCCCGGCCGGCCGCCGACTAGATCGGCCGGGTTGACCGAGAGCGCGCCCGGGTTGGCGCCGGGCGCCGCCAGCTTCGCCGCCTCGGCCGCGTCGATCTTCAGCACCACGCCGCCCTCGTAGAGCGCGTCGACCTCGGGCGCGTCGACGAAGCGGTGGCCGCCTGGCCCGGCCGTGGTGTCGAAAACGATCCCGTCGAACATGTCGAGGTTGGGCGCCGAGAGCACCCGCACGACCCGGCCGAGGCGCTCGCCATCGCTCGAGTAGACCGGCACGCCCTTCGGCACCGCGAGGTATGAGGTGGGCTCGCCCAGATCCGCCATCGAGGTGAGCATATCCAGAGCAAATCGCGCCCCTCCCTCCACACCGGGCTATGCTCGCATCGGTACTCAGGGTTCCTACAAGGAGGAAGCAATGGCGATCGGCCTGCGGTTGAAGTTCGAGGGCGGCACCCAGGACCAGTACGACGCGATGCACGGCCAGATGAACGTGGACGGCGACCCACCGGAGGGCCTGATCTTCCATTCCGCCGGACCGATCGACGGTGGCTGGGGCGTGATCGACTTCTGGGAGTCTCGCGACCACTTCGACCGCTTCCAGGGCTCGCGCCTCGGCCCGGCGATTCAGGAGATGGGCGACCGAGCTTTCCAAGGGCCTCCCGACATCAAGGAGTTCCCCGTCCACCACATCACCAAGCCCTAGGAGCGATGGGCCTCAACCTCGCATCGCTGCTGACCGAGAGCGCCGAGCGATCGCCGGAGAGTCCGGCGATCCGCCTCGGCGAGGTCGAGCTCTCCTACGGCGAGCTCGACGAGCTCAGCGCCCGCCTGGCGAGCCTCTTGCGCGAGGAGGGCGTCGCGCCTGGTGACCGCGTCGGCGTGATGCTGCCCAACGTCCCCGAGTTCCCGATCGCTTACTACGGGGCGCTGCGCGCCGGCGCCGTCGTCGTGCCGATGAACGTGCTGCTGAAGCGGCGCGAGATCGCCTTCTACCTCGAGGACTCGGGCGCGAAGCTGCTGCTGGCCTGGCACGACTTCTGCGCCGAGGCACGCGAGGGGGCCGCCGACGCCGGAGCCGAGCTGATCGAGGTCGAGCCTGCTGGCTTCGCCGAGCTGCTGGCCGAGCACGAGCCGGCCCCGGGTCTCGTCGACACGGCCGAGGACGACACCGCGGTGATCCTCTACACCTCCGGCACCACCGGCAAGCCCAAGGGCGCCGAGCTGACCCACCTCAACCTCTTCCGCAACGCCGACGTCTCCAGCCGCACCACCTGTGAGATCGCCGGCGGAGACGTCGTCCTCGGCGCCCTCCCCCTCTTCCACTCCTTCGGCCAGACCGTGGGCATGAACTCCTCGCTCAAGGTCGGTGCCTGCCTCACCCTGGTGCCGAAGTTCGACCCCGGCGAGGCGCTGGCGACGATGCAGCGCGACGGCGTCACCCACTTCTACGGCGTGCCGACGATGTACGGGGCGCTGCTGCACCACCCCGAGCGCAAGAGCTTCGACACCTCGAAGCTACGCACCTGCATCACTGGCGGCGCCTCAATGCCGGTCGAGGTCCTGCGCGGCTTCGAAGACGCCTTCGGCGCGGTCGTGCTCGAGGGCTACGGCCTCTCGGAGACCTCACCGGTCGCCTGCTCCAACCACCCCGACAAAGAGCGCAAGGCGGGCTCGATCGGGGTTCCCATCGAGGGGGTCGAGATGAAGGTCGTCGACGAGAACGACGCGGAGGTTGCCCAGGGTGAGGTTGGCGAGATCGTGATCCGGGGCCACAACATCATGAAGGGCTACTGGCAGCGCCCCGATGCCACCGAGGAGGCGATGCGCGGCGGCTGGTTCCACAGCGGCGACATGGCCCGCACCGACGAGGACGGCTACTTCTTCATCGTCGACCGCAAGAAGGACCTGATCATCCGCGGCGGCTACAACGTCTACCCGCGCGAGGTCGAGGAGGTTCTCTTCGAGCACCCGAAGATCCGCGAAGCGGCCGTCGTCGGCGTCCCCCACGACGAGTGGGGCGAGGAGATCGGCGCCGCGGTCGTCTGCCACGAGGGGGAGGAGCTGAGCGCCGAGGAGGTCAGCGCCTACGTCAAGGAGCGGATCGCCGCTTACAAGTACCCGCGCCTGGTCTGGTTCCTCGACGACCTGCCCAAGGGCCCCACCGGCAAGATCCTCAAGCGCGAGATCGACACTCCCGCCTCTGTGTGACGAACTCACTCCGAACGCTCCTGGCTGCCCAGCCAGTTTCGCAGTAACCTCCGCTGCGGCAGCCCGCCGGACCAGCAAAGGAGAGAGATGAGCGTCGCATCGCAGAGCCTGATGGACAACGTCACCTACGAGGACCTCTACAAGCGCTGGGAGCAGGGCAACTGGAGCGCCTATGACATCGACCTCTCCGCCGACAAGAACGGCTGGGACGGCCTCAGCGACATCCAGCGGCGCTCGGCGATGTGGATCTACTCGATGTTCTTCTACGGTGAGGACCGGGTCGCCGACACCCTCGCCCCCTACATCACCGCCGCCCCGACCGAGGAGCAGGCCTACTTTCTCGCCACCCAACAGGTCGACGAGGTGCGCCACTCGGTCTTCTTCCACCGCTTCTTCAAGGACGTGATCGGCGTCGGCGGCGATTCGATCGAGCAGACCCTCTCCTCCACCCTGCCGCAGCTCAACTGGGGCTACCGCGGGATCTTCGACCGCCTCGACGTGATGGCCGAGGAACTGCGCAAGGACCGCTCGCTGCCCAAGTACGCGCAGGCGATCACGCTCTACCACCTGATCGTCGAGGGCTCGCTCGCCCAGCCCGGCCAGCACTTCATCGAGGACTTCTTCGCCTCCGAAGACACGATGCCGGGCTTCAGCGCCGGCATGGCCAACGTCTCGCGTGACGAGCAGCGCCATATCGGCTTCGGCGTCAAGGTCCTCTCCGAGCTGCTCGCCGACGAGCACCCCGCCCACGAGGAATGCAAAGCGGCCGTGGTCGAGCTGCTGCGCGAAGTCCTGCCCTACGGGCCGGCGGTCTTCTATCCGCCCAACTTCGACCGCTCCTACACCGAGTGCTACGGCTTCTCGCTCGAGGACATCTTCGCCTTCGGCCTCAAACTGATCCGCCAGCGCTGGCGCACGATCGGCTACCCAACCGAGGAGATGCCCCCCGGCGTCTTCCCCTTCGACCCCGAGGCCTCGGCCGAGGAGGTCGCCAAGAACCAGGTCAAGCTGATGGAAGCCGGCATCCTCGGCCCGCCCGATGCCACTCCGGAAGCCACGCCCGAGACACAGCGGCTCTACTTCGAAGTGGTCAAGCGGGCCGCCGACCCGAGTGCAGCCAACGGCTCCCCGCTTGTCTACCAGTGGCGCTTCACGGACGCCGAGCCCTGGCACGTCGTGATCGACAACGGCTCGACCCGAGCGGAAGCGGGCGAAGCGCCGAACCCGACGCTGACGCTGGAGGCCAACTGGGCCGACTTCGTCGGCATGAGCAAGCCGGATGCGAACCCACTGAAGATGGTGCTGACCCGGCGCATCCGCCCGCGCGGCTCAATCCGCGAGATTGCCCGCATGCGCAAGGTGTTCCGCTAGGACCTCAGTGCCACTGCCGGGTAGCCCTTGACGACCTCGATTGGGGCGTCGGCCCCGAAATGACCGACGATCAAGCGACGCGTTAGGGCGACTTTCTGTGAGCCTATTTTGACCTTGTTGGCAAGCACGTCGATACTGGCATCGGTCCAGGAGCCGGGGAACGACCGTAGGTATTCGACCACCGTTTCCGACAGGCTCCACAGCTCACGTTCGCTGTGGACCGGAGCCACTGGAAATGGTTGGACTCGATCTGGGGCGACGAACTTCAGTTCACCCTTCATGCGAGCCACGGTCGCATCTGGTTCCTGAGTGAAGCCAACGTAGATCGTGCCTTCGCGGCTCCACGTCCAGCCGGCGTAAATCCTGTTCGCGTGGTGATCGTGAACCCAACCTTCGATGAGTTCGCCGGCCTGGTCGATAGAGCGGCTACGCAAGGCCAACTCTTCGGCCTCGACGGCGTCCACCGGCGCCCCCCAGGCCCCCGCTGACCAACGCTCAACCGGTGCTTCATCGATCCAGGCACGGCGCAGACTTCGCGCTTCCTTTCGAAGGTCTGAACGGTCGCCACGGAGACCTGCGCCGAGTGCTTCGTTGACGTGAAAATTCATAATGTGCGTGAGGCTGGGCGGACGCGGAGGACGACTGCCCGGGCATCTCCAGGGGTGTCCGTAAAAGCCTTCACCCTGTACGTACGCATCAGTCCGTATACCGATGGCGAAGACCCCACTGCACGGTCGGCCACCGGGTCGGAAGCTTCCGCGAACGGTGATTGGTCCGGACTTGCGCAGAGAACAGGTCTCATGACCCATGCTCTTACGACGACAAGCCGGCTGCGAGGTAACGCCACTCCCCATGACTCTCGGGGTCGAACCCCACGACACGATTCCCGATCCCTTCGGCGCCTTGATCTCGATGCGGAATCTGCCCCTCGCCGGTCCGCACCAAACGACCCAGTTGACGACGCCGTCCGCCGTGGAGGACAGCGATGCTCCAGCGCTGCAATCGGCCGCCAGCCCTGGCTTCAGGGGAACGGCGCTTTCTCCAAATGAAAAAGCCACCGCGGCAAGAACGGCCGCAATCAAAAGCGCCAAGCTCAAGGCCAGCCCTACTCGAACCTTCCGACTCGCGGCGAAGCCCATGACTAAGAAATCGGCGGGCGGGCATCCGCCCAGGGGCGCTCGGCCTCGAGTTGACCGGCCAGGGAGAGCAGGGTCGACTCGTCGCCGGGGCGACCGATGATCTGGACGGCTAGGGGCATGCCGTCGTCGGCGAAGCCCGTGGGCACTGACATTGCAGGGTTGCCCAAGTGGTTCCAGGGCACGCAATAGGGATAGAAGCGGCTCATGCCGAGCACGGTGCGGATCGCGCCTTGGCCCTCCCAGCGGCGGATCGGCAGCGCCGTGCCGCCCATCACCGGCGTGATCAATACGTCGTAGGAGTCGAAGAGGGCGTTGACGCGGGCAATGTCGGCCTCGCGGCCGCGCAGGGCGCGCTCGTAGAGCGCGTCGGGAAGGGTGCTGCCGAGGCGGCCGAAGCCGCGCGTGCGCCGTTCCAGCCGCTCGGGATGGGGCACTTCCGCGACGGTGTCGGCGACACCGCGCAGGAAGCGCGGCGTGATGTTGTTGCCGATCCCGCCCCAGGCTGGATCCTGTTGGGCCACCTCGTGGCCGAGCGTGCGCATCAACTCGGCGGCGTCGAAGACGGCCTGCTTGACGTCATCCGAGACGATCGGTGGCGCCGCGGCGCGGGGCGCCAGGGTCGAGTAGGCGACCCGCAGCTTGCCCGGCGGCGTCTTCGCCGACTCGACGAAGGAACGCTCCGGTGGCGGCGGTGCGCCCGGCTCCTGCGAGCCGCCCGCGGTGATGTCGAGCCAGAGCGCCGTGTCGAGCACGTTGCGGCTGAGGCAGCCGTTGACGGCGAGGCCGTGCCAGCCCTCGATCATCGGCGTGAGTGAGATCCGCCCCTTCGAGGGCTTGAGGCCGAACAGGCCACAGGACGCGGCGGGCAGGCGAATCGAGCCGCCGCCGTCGCCGGCTGAGGCGATCGGCACCAGGCCGGCGGCGACAGCCGCCGCAGAGCCACCGCTCGAGCCCGCCGGGCTGCGCTGCAGGTTCCAGGGGTTGCGGGTGACACCGTAGGTAGCCGACTCGGTGAAGCCGCAGATCGCCATCTCGGGCAGCAGTGTCAGGCCGACCACGATCGCGCCCGCCTCGCGCAGCCGCCGCACCATCTCGCAGTCGGCCGTGGCGGGCTGGTCGAAGGCATCGGTGCCGTGCTTGGTCACCTCGCCAACGACGTCGCTTTCGTTCTTGATCGCGATCGGCACGCCGAGCAACGGCCGCTCGTCGCCCGCCTTCAACCGCGCCCCAGCCTGCTCGGCCTCGAGCAACGCCCGCTCGCCGAGCACCTTGTGAAAGGCGTTCAGCTGCGGATCGATCCGCGCGATCCGATCGAGGCAAAGCTGAACGAGCTCTTTGGGAGACACCTCCCCGGCTCGCACCAGCTCGGCCTGTCGCGCAGCTCCAGCGAAGGCAAGGTCGTCGCTCATGCCGACACAGCGTATTGAGACCTATCAAGCCTCTGCCGGCTCGGGCTCGGCCGTGCCGCTCTCGAAGCTGAGGTCGGGCAGCGCCCGGTCGAGCCAGGAGGGCATCCACCAGTTCCAGCCGCCGAGCAACTTCATCGCCGCCGGGACCAGGATCAGGCGGACCAGGGTCGCGTCGAGCGCGATCGCCACCGCGCAGCCGAGGCCGAGCTCCTTGATCGAGGGCACCCCTGTGAGCACGAAGACGCCGAAGACCGAGGTCATGATCAGAGCGGCGGAGGAGATCGTGCGGGCGCTGGTCGAGAGGCCCTCGGCAACCGCCCGCTCGTTGTCGCCGTGCTCGAGGTATCGCTCGCGGATCCGCGACATCAGGAAGACCTCGTAGTCCATCGAGAGGCCGAAAACGATGGCAAAGATCAGCGGCACGTTGATCGTGTCGAGCGCGCCCTGGCTCTCGAAGCCGAGCAGGTTGGAGAACCAGCCCCACTGGAAGATCGCGACGAGGACGCCGAAGGCCGCCCCGATCGAGAGCAGGTTCATCAGTACCGCCTTCAGCGGCAGCAGCAGCGAGCGCAGCATCACCATCAGCACCAGGTAGCTGAGCGCAAGGACGAAGAGGACGATCTTCCACATCGAGCCGCTGACCTGGGCGCGGGCGTCCTGGCTGCGGGCGGTTTCGCCGCCAACGTCGACGCTGGCCGCGTGGGCGAGCGCCGTCGCGGGAACGACGTGGTCGCGCAGTCGCTCGACCAGGGCGATGGTCGCGTCGGACTCGCTGGGAGCGCTCGGCGTGGCCTGGATCAGGACGCTGGAGCCGGAGAAGGCGGGTGGCGCCACGGCGCTGACGCCGGGCGTCGAATCGATCGTGCGAGCGAAGCCGGCGATCGCGGCGCGACTCTTGCGCGCCTGCTCCGCGCTGTCGAAGGATGCGACCAGGTCCACCGGGTCGGTGCCGCCGCCGAGCTGCTTGGAGGCGAGTTCGTTGCCGATCCGCACGTCGCTGTTGGTGGGGAACTGCTTGATCGCCTGCGTCCCGGTCTCGATCGAGAGCAGCGGGATCGCCAGCGTCAGCAGCACCGCCGAGACTCCAATCACCGCGCGCCACGGATGCGCCATCACCCGCGCCGTCCAGCGCACCCAGAAGGCCTCACGGTCAGGCCGCCCGCCGCGGCGGCGGCGGAAGACGCCGAACACCTTGGCAACGATCCCGCCCGGCAGCACGCGGTCGCCGAGCATCGCGATCAGCGCCGGCAGCAGCGTCGTCGCGGTCAGGATCGAGATCGCGACCACGGTCATCGCCCCCAGCGCCATCGAGCGCAGCGCCTGGTTGTCGACCATCCAGAGGCCGGCCAGCGAGACGATCACCGCGAGGCCGGAGAAGGCCACCGCCAGGCCCGAGGTCGAGAGCGCCTTGGCCCGCGCCGCCTCCGGGTCACGACCGCGGGCGCGCTCCTCGCGGTAACGAGCGAGGATGAAGAGCGAGTAGTCGATCGCCACCCCGATGCCGATCATCGAGGCCATGTTGGTGACGAAGACCGA
>Ga0207687_10001327_pt1 | contig 16912 bp, 4 predicted proteins | sample KBSM54metaG_FD_184399 | JGI IMG/M metagenome (GOLD analysis project Ga0207687, IMG submission 184399) | Miscanthus rhizosphere microbial communities from Kellogg Biological Station, Michigan, USA - KBS M5-4 metaG (SPAdes) (version 2) | ecosystem: Host-associated > Plants > Roots > Rhizosphere >...
GCCAGAGTCCGCACTCCTCCATGCAGTTCCGCATCGAGTTCCAGCGGTACGGTTCCTCCGCGATAGCTCATCACCGCCGGTCGCATTCGATCTGTGGGCAGCAACAGCTCTTCCGGCATTCCCTCCAGCGCTTTTTTCCAGAACTCCAGCTGCCTTGCAATCACGCTCTCTGGATCACTCTCGCTGCCCAGCAGCTCCCGCTGCCACAGCGTGTAGTCTCCGTACTGCACCGGCAGCGGCTCCCACTCCGGTGTCTGATGGTTAACTCGTGCCCTATATGCTTCTTCCACATCCCGCGCCAGCGGATTGAGCGACCATCCGTCTCCCGCGATATGGTGCAGCACCAGCAGCAACACATGGCTGCGACCGTCGCCTTCCGCCAGCCGGAACAGCCACACCCGCAGCGGCAGCTCCCGCTCCAGCTCCATCCCTACACCCGCTGCTTCCATTAACCGCTGCTTCAGCTCCGATTCGCTGATTGTCTCAACTGTGATTCGCGGCTGCGCCTCTTCCCCGCTCAGCACCTTCTGGTACGGCACTCCTTCTTCCTGCGGAAATACCGTCCGCAATGCCTCATGCCGCTCCACCATATCCTCCAACGCCTGTTCCAGCGCGCTCGTATTCAGCTCGCCTTCCAGCCGCAGCGCCAGCGGTATGTTGTACGTCGCTCCATGGCCTTCCATCTGGTGCAAAAACCACAACCGCTGCTGCGCATACGACAACGGCATCCGCTCTGGCCGCACCTGCGCCACCAGAGCCGGACGAGCCTGCAATGCGGAGCCTTGCCTCTTCAGCCAATCCAGCAATTCACTGCGGCGATCTTTGAGTTCACGGCGAATTTCATTGGTGAGAGCACCCTGTGGAGCCGCCACGCGCAAGCGATCATCTTCCAGCCACACGCGCGCCCCAATGTTTTTCAGCTCAAGGAGCAGTTCAGCACAACTCATATTTCCTCTTCTTCAAAAACTTTCTCATCCAGGGATGCGTCGTGTCCTTGCGCAGTCGCCGCAGTAAACTGCATGGCTTGGATCAAACTGGCCAGCTCGCCTACAGTGCTTGCGGAATAAAAATCACGCAAAGAGAGCGCAACTCCTAATGCACTACAGACACGTCCGACCAGGCGCATGGCCGACAACGAATCACCGCCAAGCGTGAAAAAGTCGTCTTTCACACCCACCTGTTCCCGGCGCAATACCTCAGCGAACATTGCACACAAGGCAGTTTCTTCCGGCGACTGCGGCGCGCGTACGTCGTGCGTATGCACTGCGGCCGGTAGCCCACCACGATCAATTTTGCCGTTGGCCGAACGTGGTAGTTCTTCCATCGGCACAAAAACCGACGGCAGCATGTACCCAGGCAGCCGTTCATTGAGCCTGCGGCGCAGTGCAGCGGGTTCAGGCAGAGCTCCGTTGCTCGGCACTAAATAAGCAACTAGCTGTTTCCCCAATGAAATTTCTTCTTTCAGGGCCACTGCGGCCTCTGCGACTTCCGGCAGTGAGCGTAGCGCCGTTTCGATCTCGCCCAGTTCAATACGGAATCCACGAATTTTCACTTGCTCGTCGGCGCGGCCAACAAAATCAAGCATTCCGTCCTCGCGCCAGCGCGCCAGATCGCCGGTACGATACATGCGTGCGCCTAGCTCAATTGCATATGGATCAGCAATAAAGCGATCCGCGGTCAATGCGGGACGGTTCAAATATCCGCGGGCTAGACCGACGCCCGAAATGTACAATTCCCCGGCAACGCCCAGCGGCACAGGTTCCAGATTGTTATCGAGCACGTACATGCGAGCGTTTTGAATGGGAGAACCAATCGGCGGATTGGAGGAGCCTGACAATGGCAAGCTGATGGTCGCGCAAACTGTCGCCTCCGTAGGTCCATACGCATTGATCATGCTCAATCCCGCCGACCAGCGGGCGACAGCCTCTCCGCTCAGCGCCTCCCCGCCGTTCATTAGGCAATGCAACGGCAATGAATCAAATTCTTCCAGGCTCGCGAGCACGGGAACGGGTAATAAGGCATGAGTTACTTTCTGTGAGACAAGAAGCTCGTGCAACGCCGCTCCCTCGCGCTGTTCGTCTGGCAGTACCAGCGTTGCGCCTGCGCTTAGCGCCATCAGAAATTCCCAAAAAGAAGCATCGAAATTCAGAGAAGCGAACTGCAGGATGCGGGAATCTTCTGTCAGCTTGAGCCGTTCCGCCTGACTGGCGGCCAATGAAGGAATGCCCTGATGGGTAACCACCACTCCTTTGGGAACACCGGTGGATCCCGAGGTATAGATCACATAGGCCGGATGCTGAGGGAGAACCTTGCAATTTGGATTTTGACCAGGCGCGCGCTCCAGATCAGATGAGAAGCCTGGAGCATCAAGAGCAAGGAATTCCACTCCCGCTACCTGTGGCAACTGAAGTTGCAGCTTGGATTTCGTAAGCACCAATTTTGGCATAGCGTCCTTGAGCATGTGTTCAAGACGCGCGCGTGGATATTCGGAATCGAGGGGAAGATAAGCAGCGCCGGCTTTCCAGATGGCAATAATGGCCGCAACCATCTCAGGCGAACGCTCCAAAGAGACTCCGACAAGAGATTCGGGGCCAACACCTTTGTCTATCAAGAAGTGGGCAAGACGATTGGCGCGCTGGTTCAGTTCGCCATAGTTTATTGATCGTTCTCCCTGCACAATTGCAATTGCCTGCGGTGCGCGCGCAGCACGCGTTTCAAAAATCTCTGCCATGGTGGTGGCTGGAAGCGGAAGTGATGTGTTATTGAATTCTTCCAGCACTACGCGGCGTTCGCCATCCATAAATAAATTGAGCTGGCGCCATGGAACTTCGGGTTGTGCCACAGCGGATTCCAAAAGCCGGATAAAGCGCGAGCCAATCCCGGCGGCTTTCTCGGCTGTAAAGCGCGCTGGATCATGATCAAGACGGACATGCAGCCGATCATCGGGAGCGATCATCAATGCCAGAGGATAATGTGCCCCGTCCCGCATCTCGACACCCGAGATCCGCAGACCCGCGAATGAACGCGTGAGAAGAGAACGATCAAGGGGATAATTTTCAAAGACAAAGATTGTGTCAAACAGCTGCTCGAATCCGGCTTCGAGTTGAATTTCACTCAACCCCAGATGATAGACATTGAGCATCTCCGATTGACTGTTTTGAATTTTTGCCAGAACGTCAACAAAACTCTCTGCCGGATGCAAGCGAACGCGCAATGGAACGGTATTAATGAACAACCCGACCATCTGCTCGATTCCAGCCAAGTCCGGTGAGCGACCTGAAACCGTGATGCCGAATACCACATCATTGCGATTGCTTAAGCGCGCCAGCAGCACCGCCCATAGTCCCTGTAACACCGTATTTAGAGTCAAGCCACGCTCGCGAGCCATGGCGTTGAGCGCAGTGGTAAGCTCCAGCGAGAGATCATGCCGCCAGGAAATGGGAATCTGCGTCTCAGCTTTTTTAACTTCTTGCAGCTGCGGCGCCATGATGGTGGGACTCTCTAACTCAGCCAGGTAGTTCTTCCATGCCGCAAGGGCTGCGGAATGGTCCTGCGTTTTCAACCAAGCAAGATAGTCGGCGTAGGGCCGTACGCTCGGCAATGCGTCAGGGTTCATGCCATTGCCGTAAAGCTCCAGCATTTCTCCTATCAGCACGGGCGTTGACCAGCCATCCAGAATCAGGTGGTGATTGGTGAACACCAGCGCATGACGCTCAGGAGCAAGTCGCACCAGTACAAAACGCAAAAGTGGACCTGAAGAGAAAATGAAACCTTTACTTCTTTCAGCAGAAACGATCTCGGCATAGCGCAGGCCTTGGGCTTCCTTCTCCAGCATTGAGAGATCCACTTCACGCCAGGGGAGTTCAGCTTCGGCAGGGATTACTTGAACAGGTTGCTCCAGACCTTCGCGGTAAATAGAAGCACGCAGATTGGGATAGCGCGTGAGCAGGACTTCGATTGCCTGCGTTAGTCGCCCAGGAAAAATTTCTCCTTCAAGTTCGAGATTGGTTTGGACGGTGTATACGTCTGCGCCGGTCGTGTACAACGAGTGAAAGAGCAGCCCCTCTTGCAGAGGCGAAAGTGGAAGAATGTCAACCAGAGACGGGAACGCAGCTTCTATCTGTTCAACCTGCTTGAGCGACAGAAAGAGCAGAGGAAAATCCGAAGCACTGTGTCCGATATTGCCGCGCAGGCGAGTGTACTCAACAATGGACTCCAGTGCCCGCTGCCACAACCCTGCCAGTTCGCGAACGGCAGATTCATCTAGATGATTTTTGGCCCAGCTGAAGTTAGCCGTAAGCCGCGGCCCTTCAGGAGCATCGCCCACCACCGCATCAATTTCGACCAAGTGATTAAGCGGCATTTCAGGATCAGCGCCTCCGCCAAAACCGGCATCATCCCCCGTCGGCAGCCATAGTGCTCCTTCCTGTGCGGCAAACCTACCGAGGTAGTTGAAGGCAAGTTGCGGCGTGGGCAGAGCGGCGAGATGTGCTCCGGCATCGGGATTCAAGTAGCGCAATAATCCGTAATTGAGGCCGCGAGCTGGAACAGAGCGCAATTGATCTTTAATAAGCTTGATCGCTCGACCAACACCAGACAGATCGGTAACTGCCTCATAAGGGTCGATTCTTTGCAGATCGATGCTTTGCAAGTCGATATCTTGAAGATCAAGACGCACAGGAACGACGCTGGTGAACCATCCCACGGTCCGCGAAAGATCCAATCCGCTGTCCATCGGTTCACGTCCGTGGCCTTCCAGATCAATTGTGATCGTCGTGTCGTCAGTCGCGCTGTAGCAGCGCCGCCATTGAAACGACGCGAGCGCCAGGGCGGTCAACAGCACGTCATTAATCTGCCCATAAATCGCTTCTGGCACAGAAGTAAGAAGCGCGGTGGTTAAATCAACCGGCAAGCTCACACGCAGATTTCCGGCGCTCGCGATATTGTCCTTTGCGGTTTCCAAACATTTTCCAGGAAATAGTGATGCACCGGACAGTGCGGTCTTCCAATAATCAACTTCAGATAGAACGGAGCAATGGTTCGCATGCTCGGAGAGATACTGGGCCCAGAGTCGAAACGGCGTTGCTTCTGGCTCAAGCGCAGGGGCTTCGCCGCGGACCATGGCTCCCCATGCAGCAGCCAGATCAGAAAGCAGAATGCGCCATGACACTCCATCCACGGCAAGATGATGGATCATCAAGAGGAGACGGCTGTCTTCCCTGAACCAAACGCTGTGGACCATTCGGCCTGCTTGAGGATCCAAATAGTGCTCAGCAGCGAGCGCAGCAGCCTTGCCTGATTCAATGCTGCTGGCAAAATCTACAATCGTTACGCAATCTCTAGCCTGCATCGAACCGCGCGGAGCAATCTGTAAACTGTTATTCACTCCTAGCTGAAGTCGCAGTGAACCATGCTGATCGATCAGCAATTGCAAGACGCGAAGAAGGTCGGCTTCCTCTAAATCTGCCGGAACCTGCAGCAAGACAGATTGATGAAATCGTTTGAACGCACCGCCCTGATCAAAGAGTGCCTGGATGATCGGCGTTGGCAGTAGCGTGCCCTCTTCATCAATTGATGTCGGCGTGACTGGACCAGACGTGACTACTCGCGCGACAAGAGCCAGCGCTTCCGGCGTCTGATGCTGGAAGATGTCGCGCGGAGAAAGTAAAAGTCCCGCCTTCCTGGCCCTGCTTACGAGTTGAATGGAGAGAATGCTGTCACCGCCGAGATGGAAGAAGTTTTCATTGGCGCCCACCTGCTCAAGCGAAAGCAGCTCTGCGAACAGGCGGCAGAACGTCTGCTCCTGGGGTGTTCGGGGCGGTCGTTTGTTTTCACGCTGCCGTGGCCGCGAGCCGATTCTGCCCGCGATTGCTACTGCCGGCTTCTTTAATGGCGCAGCCGCTTGACTCGATCCTTGTGGCGCATGTGACTGTTGATCTTGCAATCCAAAGAAGGTTTCAAGCTGCCGCAAACGCCTCTGTGGCTCGTCCGCTATCTGCCGCAGCACGCTGACAAATGATGAAACCAGATTGACCGCTGTTCCAGTGTCGAACAGATCAAGACTGTATTCCAATGTCCCGATGATGCCAGCCGCGCTGCCGGCGAGCTCAAAACTCTCATTCAAGGTAAAAGCAAGATCGAACTGAGCTTGATGAGTGGACACAATAACTTGTTGAATGTTCAGCCCCGGTAGATCCAGCTTCGCTTCCGGCGCGTTCTGCAGCACCAGCACCACCTGAAACAGTGGATGCCGCGACTGAGAACGTTCCGGCTGCACCGCTTCCACCAGGCGCTCAAACGGCACTTCCTGATGTGAATACGCTTCCAGCGCAAATCGTCTTACTCTCTCGATTAATTCCGCAAACGTGGGATCGCCGGAGAGATCGATCCGCAGCACCAGCGTGTTCACAAAGAACCCGACCAACTCTTCCAGCTCCGCTTCATTCCGTCCCGCCACCACTGTCCCAATCGGTATGTCTTCACCCGCTCCCAGCCGCGACAACAGCGCCGCCACTCCCGCCTGCAGCACCATGAACAAACTCGCTCCGCTTCGCCGCGCCAGAGCTTGCAGCCCGCGATGCAGTTCCGCATCCAATTCCAGCGGTACCGTTCCCCCGCGATAGCTCATCACCGCAGGGCGCTGCCGATCAGTGGGCAGCGTCAGTTCTTCCGGCATTCCCTCCAGCGCCTTCGTCCAGAACTCCAGCTCCCGGCTGATCAGGCTTTCTGGATCACTCTCACTGCCCAGCAGTTCCCGCTGCCACAGCGTGAAGTCTCCGTACTGCACCGGCAGCGGCTCCCACTCCGGCATCCGATTCTTGATTCGCGCCCGGTAAGCCTCTTCCAGATCACGCGCCAGCGGCCCCAGCGACCATCCGTCTCCCGCGATATGGTGCAACACCAGCAGCAACACATGGCTACGACCGTCGCCTTCCGCCAACTGGAACAGCCACACCCGCAGCGGCAGTTCGCGTTCCAGCTCTATTCCCACTCCCGCAGCTGCCGCCAGTCGTTCACTCAGCTTCGATTCATCGGCAACCTCAACTGTGATTCGCGGCTGCGCCTCTTCCCCGCTCAGCACCTTCTGGCACGGCACTCCTTCTTCCTGTGGAAACACCGTCCGCAATGCCTCATGCCGCTCTACCACATCCCCCAACGCCTGTTTCAGCGCCCTTTCATTCAGCTCGCCTTCCAGCCGCAGCGACAGCGGAATGTTGTACGTCGCTGCCGCCCCCTCCATCTGATATAGAAACCACAAGCGTTGCTGCGCATACGACAACGGCAATTGCTCCGGACGACCTTGCGCCACCAGCGCCGGACGCGCTGTTTGCGCTTCACTTAGCCGCTCTTTACTCAACTTCTCCAACAACTCGGCAACCGTCGGTGATTCAAACAGCTCACGGATGCTCACCTCCTTGCCCAGTGCCGCTCTCACCCGGCTGACCAGCTTCGCCGCCAGCAAGGAGTGCCCTCCCAAGTCAAAGAAGTTATCGTGAATACCGACACGCTCTGTCCCCAGCACATCCGCAAACACCGCGCACAACACCTCTTCTTCCGGTGTCCGTGGCGATAATTGCTCGCCACTCTTCTGGCTGAGAAATGGAAGAGCACGACGGTCAACTTTGCCGCTGGGCGTCAGAGGCCACGACGATACGACAGAGATAACACTGGGAACCATGTAAGCCGGCAATGCTCGCCGCAAATGTTTCTGGAGAATACCTGCGATGTCCGTCTCCGGTCCTGAGCCAAACGGACGGGCAATCACATACGCCGCGAGCTGCTTCACGTTGCCCCGCTCTTGCACCATGACGATGGCATCACTAACGTCGTTGTGCGCTCTGAGCGCGCTTTCGATTTCACCCAGCTCAATCCTGAAACCACGAATTTTTACCTGATGGTCAACCCGCCCCAGGAACTCCAGGTTGCCGTCAGGCATCCACCGAACGAGGTCACCTGTTCGGTACAACCGCGCTCCGAGCTCTGGCCCGAATGGATCGGCAATAAATTTTTCTGCCGTAAGTGCAGGTCGGTTCCAATAACCACGCGCCACTCCCGCGCCGCCGATGTATAACTCTCCAGCCACACTTATCGGTGCCGGCTCAAGATGACCATCGAGCACATACAAACTTGTATTCGCAACAGCTCTGCCAATGGGAACTATGCGCGCCTGCGGGAGACACTTGGCATATGTGGACTGAACAGTGGTTTCGGTCGGGCCGTAGGTGTTCCAGAGTTCGCCAGAGAGCTTCTGGTAAAAGGCATCTACGAGCTGAGGCTTAAGCGCCTCTGCTCCGCTGCTGATGATCCGGAGGGACTCCCACTGCTGAATCTGCGGATGATCAAGCAGCGCGTCCAACAAAGAAGGGGCAAGATCGACGTAGCTGACCGATTTCTTAATCGAAAGTTGCACGAGATAATCTGCATCGCGTTCGCCTCCCGGCGCAGCAATGGTGATGCAAGATCCGTAAGCCAAAGGCAGAAAAATTTCCAGGATCGAGGCGTCAAAGCTGAAGGACGCCTTCTGCAATACGCAATCCGCCGCACTGAGCGACAACGCTTTCCCAGCCCAGAACAACTGATTGCAGACCTGCCAATGTTCCACGGCAACACCTTTGGGCCGTCCGGTGGATCCCGACGTATAGATGATATAGGCGAGATTTTCCGGATCGACCTCTACCTGCGGGCGATGATGAGGCTCTTGCGCGATTCGCTTCCAGTCCGCATCAAGAGCAAGAACCTTGGCATGGCTGCTGGGCAAATTTGAAAGCAACGGGCTTTGAGTAACCAGTATGCTGGCGCCAGAGTCCTCCAGCATATAGGCAAGGCGCTCTTGAGGATAAGCAGGATCGAGAGGCACGTATGCGCCACCCGCTTTTAGCACGCCCAAAAGCGCTAACAACAATTCCGGGCTGCGCTCCATGCAAATTCCAACTCGTACATCCGGCGCTACTCCTAGCTTTACAAGATGATGCGCTAGCTGATTTGCTCGGCGATCAAGCTCACCATAGGTCACGCTTTGCTCTGCCAGTTCAGCGGCGACCGCCAAAGGTATCTTGGCAGCTTGCTCCTCAAACAAATTGTGAACGCATGTTTTTGCGGGGTACTCAACCGCAGTCTGGTTCCATTCACTCAGCATGCGTCGGCGATCGCCGCCAGAGATCATCTGCAGGCGATGCAGCGCCGCATTCGGCTCGGCGATCACGGACTCCAAGAATCTGCCAAAATCGCCAGCCATCTGCTCAATACGCCAGCGATCAAACAGATCTCGGTTATAGATCCAGTAAAGTTCGAGCTTGTTTTCCCGTTGCCATGCATACAGTTCCAGGTCAAGCCGAACGCGCGGCTGATCATCTATGAAAGGTTCAACTTGAAGTCCCGGCAGAGCATGCATGCTTGCCGGCGCATTTTGAAGCGCGAACATAACCTGGAAAACCGGAGGATAGTTGAGGCCGCGTTGCGAAGAAGCTTCACGTGCCAGTTGCTCAAATGGAACATCCTGGTGGCGATAGGCATCCAGTGCCGTCGCGCGCGCCTGCTCCAGCAGCTCAGAAAAACTTTGATAAGGATCGGGGCGCATCCGCATTACGATGGCACTGGAAAAGTATCCAATGACTTTTTCCAGGCGCGGGTCCTGGCGATTGGCAACGGGAGTTCCGACAAGGATATCGTTCTGACCGCTGTAGCGCTGCAACAGCACGGAAAACGCCGCAACCAACGTCATGTAAAGCGTGCAATCGTTATTGCGGGCGAGATCTTCCAGAGCGGAGAGCAGGTCTTCAGGAAATGTTAGGTGCAACAGTTCGCCGGCAAAGCTTTGGCGGGCAGGGCGAGGCCTGTCACGTGGAAGGTCCAATTGATCGGGCGCCTCGAGCAATTGCTTGGTCCAGTAATCCAAAGCAGCAGACCGCCGAGGCTCCGCGGTAGCACTGCGTTGCCACAGAACATAGTCGGCGTACTGCAGCGGCAGCGGAGGAAGAGCGGGCCGTCGTCCTTCGCAAAACGCCGCATACATCTCCGCGAACTCACGATTGAAAATCTCTTCTGACCAGCCGTCAGCCACAATGTGATGGAACGTTCTGAGAAAAACATGCTCCTGGGCAGAGAGCTTGATCAGCTTTGCGCGGAACAGCGGCCCGCGCGTGAGATCGAATGATTCTTCCCACTCATTATGCAGCGCGGCATTTAATTTTTTCTGCTGCTCGTGCAGATCGAGAGCACTCAGGTCAATCACAGGCACGTCAAGCGTCAGGTGCGAGCAGATAATTTGTGTGGGTTCACCATCAATCTGCGCAAAGCAGGTTCGCAAACTCTCATGCCGCTCAATAATTTCGTTTACGGCAGATTTAAGAGCGGTAATGTCCAAATCCCCGTGAAGACGCAGCGCCTCAGGGATGTGGTATTGCGCGCTGCTTCCTTCCAATTGATCAATAAACCAGAGCCGCTGTTGCGAGAAGGAAACCGGCAGGCGTTCAGGGCGAGGCTGAGGGCCTGCGGGTAAATTGTGCTCCTTAAACGTCCCGAGTTGAGTCGCCAGTTGCGCAACCGTGGGTGAATCGAAGAAAACGCGAGCGGGCAGATCAATGCCGAAAGTTGTATGAATGCGGCTGAGAAGCTGCATTGCCATGAGCGAGTGTCCGCCAAGAGCGAAAAAGCTGTCATGGACGCCAACGCGATCGAGTGACAGCACTTCGCTAAAAATATGGCACAGCATTTCTTCTTCCGGTGTGCGCGGAGGAGCATTGCTGTTGCCGCGCCACTCCGGCGCCGGCAAAGCTCGGCGATCGATTTTGCCGTTGGGCGTGAGCGGCAAAGCCGGCAGAACCACTATCGCCGAAGGCAACATGTGCCTGGGCAGCAGTTCTGCCAGGCTATGCTGCAAAGCTGCCAGATCAAATGGCCGTCCATCGGCAAGGACGATATACGCCACGAGTTGCTTTCCGGCAGCACCGTTCTCACGAGCAACGACGATTGCTTGTTTAATTTCGGTCTGTATCGTAAGCGCGGTTTCAATTTCGCCAAGCTCGATGCGGAACCCGCGAATCTTTACTTGTTGATCGGCACGGCCAAGAAACTCAAGAGTCCCATCCGGCTGCCAGCGGACGAGATCGCCAGTGCGATACATGCGCGCGCCGGGAGAGAACGGATCGGCAATGAAACGCTCCGCCGTGAGTCCCGGTTGATTGAGATATCCCCGAGCCAGACCAGCGCCGGATAAATAGAGCTCACCAGTGCATCCTATTGGAAGTGCCTGCAGATACCGGTCGAGCACGTACGCGCGAGTATTCCAGATGGGAGAACCAATACCAGGTTCATGCTGCGCATTCCGCGGGCAAAGCCCGAATGTCGAATAAGTTGTGTCTTCGGATGGTCGTACAAATTGAACACACGCTTGATGTGCCCACGACCATAAAGGCCTTGCACCAGTGCATTCGGCAAAGCCTCACCGGCAAGGTTGATCGTGCAGGCTGTGCTGGGCAGGCTGCCGGACTCCAATGAACTTCTGGCAGCGGATGGCACTGTGTTGATCAGGCGCACTTGATCACGTGCGGGAAACGTTGCCACATCCAGCGCTGAATTGACCAGCAGCACTGTGCCGCCGTGGCTGAGCGTGGCGAACAGTTCAAATACGGAAAGATCGAAGGAGATTGATGTTGATGCCAGTACGCCGCTCCACTCTTCCGCGCTGAATACGCTGCCCGCCCATGCGATAAATGCCGCGACGCTCCGGTGCTCTATCACTACGCCTTTGGGCCTGCCCGTGGAACCCGACGTATAGATAACATACGCGGGATGCTGTGGCAGAAGCGGACGAATCCGTTCTGCGTTACTGAGGTTGTGCTCTGGCGCGTTACCAAGAGTCTGGCTCACGTCCGCGGAATCGAGCGCAATCGCTTTTGCATTTTGCGGCAAACGGGATGAAAGCGCAGATGTGGTAAGCACGCAGGCAGGTGAGGCATCCTGCAGCATGCCGGCAAGACGCGCCTGCGGATATTCCGGATCAAGAGGCAGATAAGCGGCTCCTGTTTTCAATACCGCCAGTAAAGCGACAACCATCTTCGGCGAACGCGGCAAGCAAATTCCAACTAGCGTTTCCGGGCCGATGTCCATGGCCGCAAGGTAACGAGCCAGCCGGTTGGCGCAGGTATTTAACTCAGCGTAGGTTAATGAGCGCTCGCCAAACACAACAGCCGCAAGATCCGGAGTGCGGGCCGCCTGGACTTCTACCAGTTGCGGCAAGGTGGTTTCAGCAACCGGGTGAGCAGTTGCGTTGAAGCGGGAAACTACGGTGTTCAGCTCATCTGGCAGTAAAACTTCATAGGCATGAACAGGAAGTGCGGGAGAAACTACTTGCTGCAATAGCGTAATGAATCTCTGCTGGTGAGCCGCGACTTCGTCCTGCGTGTAGTGTGCGGGATTGGCATCAAAATCAATGCGGGGGCGGGAGCCGTCCTGGCGGTCATAAACAGCAATCGCAAACTCATCCACCGGCCCATTGGATAAGTTGTGCGTCGTGGCATTGCATCCTGAGAAATTTAGATCGTAGTCAAACGACATTACGTTTACGAGCAAGCCGTAAATGTCGGGATCGGACGGTTGCAGCCCAAGGTCACGCCGCAGATCGTCAGCGCGATAGCGCTGGTGACGCATGATTTCCGCTTTGCGCTTTACCACCTGCGTTACAACATCGGCAAAGGTCCCGCTGTGGGCAAAAGTGATGCGCAACGGCAAAATGTTTGAAGCCATTCCGGGAATGTTGCGCATCCTGCGTCCGACCCGGGCCGCCAGGGGCAACGCCACAATTACGTCATCTGCTCCAGTGAGCCGTTGGAGGTACAGTGCGGCGGCTGCCTCAATCACCTGCGCCAGAGTGGCGCCAAGGTTCTTTCCCATGGAAGCCAGTGATGCAGTAAGTTCCGCAGGCAGGTAGGAGCTATGACGAATGAAACTACGCGATCCTACGGGCGGCTTGCCGGAGAGCGTCACAGCGTCAGGACGACCACTTAAGGCTGACAGCCAGTACTCTCGATCGCGGCTGCGTCCGGTGCGGCGATATCTTTCTTCTTCCTCAAGCAGATTAAGAGAAGATTGGAAAGTACATGGCGGAACAGCGCTGTCCTGCGCAAGCGACGAATAGATCTCTGCCACGCGCTTGGCAATCAGTGCGCCCCCAAAACCATCCATGCACAAATGGTGATAGCGCACATACCAGAAGAATCGCTCAGCGCCAAGGCGAAGCAACGCATAAAAGAACAAGTGATCCCGATTGGGCTGGACGGGGCGTGCAAGCTCTTCGCGCATCCATGCATCGGCAGCCGCAAAAGGTTCGGCCTGCGAGCTGAAATCAAGAACGGGCAATTCCCAATCTGAGAAGTCCACAACCGTCTGCCGCGCACCGCCGAGGTGCGAAGAAATGCGCAGGCGCAAACAATCACTTTCATTGATCACCTGACGCAACGTGGATGCAAACAGTTCCGGACGAAGCGGCCCGCGAATATCAACATACTCAGCAATGTTGAAAGCGGGACTTGCAGGATCAATCGCCTGCGCGATCCAGATGCCGGACTGGGCATCAGAAAGCTGGCACTCCTGAACGGAATAAACTGGATTCACCTGCGGCTCCAAAGACAAAGGACACGAGCGGCGCGCGCAAAAAAGAAAAACATCTTAATATCCCCCAATGAAGATTAGAGATCTCATATTTTTCTCTCCGGTAAATGGAACAGCGTTTCCGCTCAATATCCATAGGAGAGAAGTGAACCATTGCTCTGCTTTGAGCAAATAATTTAAGTTTTGCAAGGCGCCCGGGAGTGGAATCTCGTCCGAAGAGCTTGCTCTAGCTGAAATCTCAGAAGGCGCGGTGCGCATCGCGTCCAATCGGCTTGAAGAAGCCAGTTTCTGAGTACTGCAGCCCTGCCGCGCTGGGCTTGTCTAAAATCAAATCTCTTTGCTTTCGTTGCGCCTAGTTTAAACATCCAACGTAGCGAGTTGCAAGAGGTCTCCGGCATTTTCCAGGGAATGAACTCAAAAACTTTTTTGAAAATAAACGTGAGGGAAGAAAGCCGGAACTCTCGGTGGCTTTCAGCCGTGAGCGCCCGCACTTGGTGGCCATTGCGGTCCTGAACCTGATTTCAATGTTGCTGGCGCTGGCATCTCCCTTGCCAATGAAAATAGCCGGCTGGTGCGGCTCCGTTCACGCAACATTAAGGAACTTGATAGAAGCGCGATGTCTGTTGTTCAGGAAGTGCTCGGGTTCATTCGCACAATTAAGGCTTTTGGACAGGAACACGGCTTTCCACGAATGAACACGAATCAAAATTCCCGATTCGTAAGATTCGCGGCCCGTTTTTTGCCCTATCAACGTTTCATTTTGCGAAAATGCAAAAAAGAGAGAGAACCTGTGAGGTTCCCTCTCTTTTACGATCCGCCGCATCCACTTCTGTCTTCAAGTCATTACGGCGTGCAGTGCATGGTAAACGTGGCGTGGTTGGATTGCAGCGGGCCTGGCGTTAGGATCTCAATGGCTTGCCATCCCGTCAGGCTGGTCAGGCCAGCTCCTCCTACATCCCATGTAGTTGAGACGGTGGTTGTGCCGGGTCCAAAGGTACGAGGAGGATGGGTTGTATCAATCCCACCGTCGCTGCGTAAGAACCTGTATGTGCCACTTACGCCCGGCGGCGCCGTAATGGTGCCGGTAAAAACAATGTGTACCGGGCAGTGTCCGGTAGGCGATGGGGTGACGGTTAAGACCGCAGTTATCGGGCTGCTGGGCGTAACCGGATGCCGGTGTGCAGGATTGGTGGGGTCGGTTTCCGGAATGGGGCCGCTCGGAAAGAAGCCGTTGCCCGGAAAGAAGCATTCGGGATAGCCAGGAGGCGGCGTTGCGCTCCAGGGAGAGCCGTGTGCCCCCAGATGGACCGGAGGCGCCGCGCCATGGTGTAGTACAGGCGTGGCAGGATTTCTTACGTCAGCTCCCGCCGCAACAACAATTACATCGGCGTGCACGGTAAAGTCGGAATCAAAAGTGTTGTCCGTATGGATATTCAAGGTCCCGGTGGAGGGCGTGAGCGAATCCGGTTGGGGCACGGTGTTGTGCCCGATTACGCCATTGGAATTGTTGACCGTGATGTACACGTCGACCGGGGTTTTCCCCAGGTGGACCGGAGCACTGTTCTTCAGAAACAGGGCGACAACAGTCAGATCGGCGGTCCCATCGGGACGCTTGTCGCCACGATGCATGATGGTATCGCTTGCTCCCGTGCAGGCGCAGATGGGCACCCCCTGCAACGGGATCGTTGTGGGTAAAAGGGCAGGCGCACCGGCCCGCGAGGGCAACTCAATGGAAGCGTTGGCGCCGGTTTTTAGCAGGTCATAACCGGCCTGCTGAGCTGAAGCACAGGGCAAACACAAGATCAAAGCGGAGACATACCCAGCTGCGAACCACCTCGTAAGAGGGCTCTTCATTCGTTTCTCCTTAGATGTTTTGGGACGTAGGGTGTGATTACACTGGGGGAAAGCCGAGCTGTCTTCTCCGGCATTGCTAATTTTCAAACTATTTATGGCGTCGTTGAGTGTGATAACGACGGTCTGTGCCTTAACGCACGTGCCAATTTCGGCGTCGCTGATCCGCGACACTCGAAGGATAGCTACCTGCCAAAGGAGCGGGAACCACTCTTGAGGCTTTGTATTCGCGAACTTCGCCGCCGGTTTTGCCAGATCAACGCTCATCTGTGAAAATCAAAGGTTGAATCAATCGTCGTTGAATCAATCATCTATGTCGAACAAGAAACTTCGTGTATATGCAACATGCCACATCGGCGACGCAGCGGAAAGCCTGCTACGAGAACGCGGTTATGACCTTGAGATTTATCCTGGGCCCGAAGCGCCGCCCAAAAGCCTGATCGTGGAAAAAGTCAGCTCAGGCATTGACGGACTGATCACCACGTTGCGCGATCCCATTGATGCAGAAGTGTTTGAAGCAGGCAAAGGCACGCTGAAAGTGGTCTCGCAGGTCGCGGTCGGCTTTGACAATATCAATCGCGCCGACGCCAACCACTACAAAGTCCCATTCACCAACACAGCGGAAGTCCTGAATGACGCGACAGCCGAGTTTACGTTCCTGATGATGGGAACACTCTCACGCCGCATGTGGGACAGCGAGAAGATGGTGCGAGACCAGAAGTGGGGCGCGTGGCATCCTTTTCTTCCCTTTCTGGGCGACGAGATTTCCGGCAAGACGATTGCCGTGATCGGCACTGGACGCATTGGCCTGGCGCTGATCAAGAAATGCATTGGCTTTGACATGAACGTGCTTTGTTACGACCCGGTCTATCAAAACCATTTATTTGCGGCGCATGTGCAGCAGGTAATGGACCTGCGGGCGAAACTAGGCATGGTGAAAGAGAAGAACTGGATCAAATACGTGAATCTGGAGGAAGCGCTGAGCGAAGCTGATTACGTGAGTTTGCACGTGCCGCTGGTGCGCGAAGGAAAGTCGCCGACGTACCATCTGATCAATGAACGCACACTGAAGCTGATGCGCAAAGACGCTTACCTTATCAATGCCGCGCGAGGTCCAGTGGTGGACGAAAAGGCATTGGCTAAAGCTCTAAAAGAACGCTGGATCGCCGGTGCGGCCCTGGATGTGTTCGAGAAGGAACCGCTGCCCGCGGACTCGCCGCTGCTCGATCCCGAGATTGAAGATCGCTGCCGCTTGTTTCATCACTTCGCCAGCGCCGGACGGATCACGAGGCTCTCCACCGATCCCGACAAAGGGATGGCTGGCCGATGCGTTCAAGGGTTGCTCGATGTGCTGGAAGGAAACTATGGCGGCGACAAGACCAGAATGCCTTACGTGGTGAACAAGGAAGCCTGGACCGGATCGGGCGTACACGGCGAAGGCATCTAGCGGCTC
>Ga0207687_10001331_pt1 | contig 16892 bp, 11 predicted proteins | sample KBSM54metaG_FD_184399 | JGI IMG/M metagenome (GOLD analysis project Ga0207687, IMG submission 184399) | Miscanthus rhizosphere microbial communities from Kellogg Biological Station, Michigan, USA - KBS M5-4 metaG (SPAdes) (version 2) | ecosystem: Host-associated > Plants > Roots > Rhizosphere >...
GAGAAAAAAGACAGAGCTTCCGCTATGAAGAGTTACAGGGAACTCCACCGCTGAGGACTCCGGGGGAGGAGATTAGTGAGTAGTGTTATACAAAACGAATGCACTGTCAAGACGAACAGACGGCGCAGACGCTGTTAGCAGATGTGGTTATCGGTTTGGTTCCGGTGCCGGCGCTGGAACCTGACCACGCCCCCCGCGACCAGCATCCCGGGTGCGGCCATCGGCGGGCTTGGCTCCGGGCACGCCCGGCTTGGCGCCTTTTGCGGTCAGAAAATCGACGACCGACTGAAAACGTAGGGCCTTGGCAGCATCCAGCGCAGTGCGCCCATCGGTGTTGACGAGATCCAAGTCGGCGCCCAACTCGACGGCGAGCTTGACAGTTTCAAGCGTTAGAGCTTCGCGGTCGGACTTCTCCACTTCGACCCAAGGATTCGCGCGAAGCATTCCGACCGCAGCCATCAGTGCATTCACGTTCTCTTTGCGCGGCACTCCGCCGAACCCTTGCTCGGCGACCCAATCCGCATGATGCACAAACTTCGGATCGGCCCCCGCCTTGACCAGAAGACGCATCACATTGGGTTCGGTGAAGCGGGCAGCCATCCAGTACGGCGTGGCGCCCACTAGCGGCGGCTCGAAATGGAAATCGTCCGACGAGCGGCGGGTGGGGGTCAACGTCTTTAGAGGAAAGTTGGGATCCGCATGATGATCCAGCAGCGCGGCCACGACTTTTTCGTCGCGGCGCATGATGGCTTCATGCAGTGCGGTAAATCCATTGGACGCAAGATTAGGATCGGCGCCCTTATCGAGCAAAAACAAAACCAGCTCGCTGAAGCCCGAGTGCTCGGCGAGAGTTGTGGCGCTGACGCCCCATGCATCCGTGTCGTTCACGTTCGCCCCCGCGGCGACCAGCAACTTCGCCGATTCGAGATCGCCCACGCGCGCCGCAAACATCAGCGCAGTCTCGGCCCCATGCGGAATCGTCAGGTTATAGGGAAGATAACCGTGCGGCGGGACCGCCATCACTTCGTTATAGACATCCGAGCGAGCCTTGAGGTCGACATTATGCGCGATCAGCACCTTGACCACGTCGGGATGCTGCTGCGAGACAGCCCACATCAGCGCCGTCTGCCCGCGCGCGCCGTGCGCGTTAGGATTTCCGCCTTTGGTGAGCAGTAGTTCTACGACTTGCGGATAGCCACCGCGTGCGGCCACCATCACCGGCGTCTCGCCCGCGAGCAGCGCCAGGTTCGGATTCGCGCCGGCATCCAACAGCCTCTTAACGATCGCGACGCTCCCGTTTTGGCTGGCGTTCCAGAGAGGCGTCGCGCCCAGGTCGTTGGCCGCGTTGGCCTTCGCGCCGGCTTTCAGCAGCAGGTCCGTGCTTTCAAGATCGTCGCGATAGGCGGCCCAATGCAGCGCTGTGGTGCCATCGGGTTCCGCGGCGTTAACGTCGGTCTTCTTCTGAATTAGCGACCGGAGGGTTTCTTTGTCGCTGCGCCTGGCAGCGTCCACCAGCGGCACCCGGCCGACCTCGGCGCCAAATAGCGACACGGCAAGCACAAACGGAATCAAGCGCCGGAGTGCAGTCATTGGATTAAGCCTCGGGAAGCGTGTCGATGGGGAGTTTGCCGTTGCTGCCGCCTACCTTCTCGACCGGATAATCCATCTTGTCCATGATCGTCATCAGAAGATTGGCCTGCGAAGGCTTGTTCGCGTACTTGAGATGGCGGCCGCCTTTGGTCTTGCCCGATCCCCCGCCCACCAGCATCTGCGGCAGGTTGTCGCCCGAGTGGCCGTTGCTATTGGAAATCCCCGCGCCGTACAGAATCGTGATGTGGTCGAGCAGCGAGCCGTCCCCATCCGGCGTCGCCTTCAGCTTGGCCAGATATTGCGAGAACAACTTGGCGTGATAGGTGTTGATCTTCGACATCTTCTCGATCAGCTCAGGAATATTGTTGTGGTGCGAGAGCGGATGATGCGCCTCCGGCACGCCGATCTGCGGATACGGCCGGGGGCTCTGTTCCTTGCTGATCATGAACGAAATCACGCGCGTGAGATCGGACTGGAGCGCCAGAACCTTCAAATCCATCATCAGCGCCAGGTGATCCTCGAACACCGGCGGCGCGCCCAAAGGCTGGTCGAAAGCGGGCAGTTCGATGTTGCTCTGCCGCTCCGCCATCTGGATGCGGCGCTCGACGTCGCGAACGGCGTCGGTGTATTCATTCATCTTGACCTGGTCCTGCGGACCAAGCTCCTGTTTGAGGCTCGCCAGCTTGCCGTTGACGGAGTCCAGGATGCTCTTGTGCTGCTGGAGTCGCTTCGCTCGCGCGACGCGATCCGTGCTGCCGGTATCGCCGAAAAGCTTTTCGAAAACGGTACGAGGATTCCAGTCCATCGGCAGCGGCTGGGTCGGGCTCTTCCAACACAGGGTGTCGAGATAGGCGCAGCTCAGATTGCCAGTGCAAGCGCCTGCATTGGCCGGCAGGTCCATGCAGATCTCGAGCGTCGCGAGCTGCGTTTCCTTGGCGAAGTGCTGACCCAGCATCTGGTCGATCGAGACGTCGGCGATGATTTCGATTTCGTTTTTGCCGCCGCGTGGCGTGCCGGTGAGAAACGATCCGGAAGCGCCCGCGTGGATGTAATTCCAGCTTGCCTTGATGCCCGAAAAGACCAGCATCTGGTCCTTGTAAGGGGCCAGCGGCTCCATGATGGAATTTAGCTCAAGAGCCGTGCCTTCGCCCTTGGGAGTCCAATACTCCATGGCCATTCCGTTCGGAACGTAAAACGCTTGGAACCGGTGCGGAGGGGTCGTGGCGGCGCGCAGCGGAGGAAGCATGGCGTCGAGAAACGGCAGCGCCAGGGTGGTGCCGATCCCTTTCAGAACCGTGCGACGGGGCAGCGACTTGGTGAGGAAGGCCATGTTCTCCTTCTCCTTACAGGTTCATTTTAGCTGACTTAGCTTTGCCTTGGGAACGCAGTTGCTGGCCTCGCGATAATATCGCCGATGATATGATATCGTATACGATGTGAGGCTGGTTCTGGATACGGACGCCGTGGTGGCCGCCATGCGAAGTCCCAGCGGTGCTTCTGCCCCCATCCTTCAGGCAGCGCGACTGAACCAGGTTACTCTGCTGGTCAGTGTCCCGCTGGCAATAGAATATGAAAGCGTCTGCAGGAAACAGGAGCATCGCATCGCAGCCGGTTTGTCCGACCGCCAAGTTGACGTTTTCTTGGACGCCTTGCTTGCGATGTCGGAGCCCATTGAGACACATTTTCTCTGGCGACCCCAGCTTCGTGATCCGAATGATGAGATGGTCTTGGAAGCCGCTGTCAATGGCCACGCCGACGCGCTGGTGACATTTAATCGGCGGGACTTTGGGACTGCTCCGGAGCGTTTCGGTGTGCATGTTCTCCTCCCGCGCGAGGCTTTAATGAGGATCAAACGATGAAAGAAACTCGAACCTATCCATTGCGTATGCCGAAGTCGCTGAAAGAAGCGGTCGAGCGGCTGAGCAAAGAAGACCAGACCAGCATCAATCAGTTCGTGACTACGGCAGTGGCGGAAAAAGTTTCGGCTCTCCAAACGGCACGATTTTTTGCGGATCGCAAAGCCCGGGCGGATTTTAAAGCCTTCGACAGGATTATGAAACGGAAAGGCGGAAAACCGCCCCGTTCGGGAGATGAATTGCCCGACTTGTAGGATTCGGCTCTCTATTTCCCCGGCATGTGTTGCATGCTCTTTTCGTTCTCCGCGCAGATTTCGTCAACCAACTCCGTATCCAGCACGATGGTCTGCCTAAACGTCACCGTCCAGGGCTGGGTGTAAGCTTTCGGATCGTCTACCGTCACTTCGATTTCCAGATGCCCGAAATCCGGGCGGCGAAAACGCTCGGTCACCTTGGCGGCGCTGGTCTGAGGATTCCCTCTCATATCGAGCCACAGGTCATCGCGGAACCCTTTGGTCTGGACGACCAGCGTGTCGCCATCCCACTTCCCTGACGAATAGCCGTTCCAGGAAGGCTGCGGATCCTCCGGGAGCGGACGTCCATCGGTGAAAATCTGGCGATAGCTGGCGTTGAATTCATCCAGGATCACGACCAGCCCCGGAGTCTGGATGAATTTCTGGATGTGCGGCAGCGCGTAAGAACGCGGAAACGTTGGAGGCAGGCACTTGGAATGCGGATCCTGTGTGCCCGCGATCCCCGCCCGCTCTTTCATCAATGCCGCTGCCCAGGGCGTGTACGGCAAACCGCCGGGCATTCCATCCGCGATGTTGCCAGCCTGCCGCGGAAGGCCCACGGTCGCATCTCCGATCCCCAGGCCTTTTTCGATGCACTCGCCGCTCTCGCCCTTGATGTCGGGTGGGCAGGAACCTTCGTTGCCGATGTTGAACCACATTCCCGTCAGGTCGGGCTTGCGGTCGGCGGCCCGTGGCGCAGGCGCGGCCAGATTCGGTTTGCCGTCGCGAGTCTTGGGAACTCCAGCGGTCGGATAGTGCAGCCACTGCAGTAAGAAAAGAGCCGCGAGAAAAGGCGTCACTGCTTAGCTTGCAGAGCCGGTTGCGATGTGCGCATCAGAAATGCCGGGCTCTCGGCGATCCCCACGATCAGGGACGACCAACGGTATTGCTTCGCCGCCGCGTCGCGGACGATTTTGCGCACGGAAGGCTCATCGTAATATTCGAGCCGCCGGCCGAGCGCGTAGGCCATGAGCTTCTCGGTCACGGTACGCGGGAATTGTTCCGGGTCCTTGAGCAGCGCGGCGCGCAATCCCGAAAGGCCGTCAATCTTCATGCCGCCCGCGGTTGTTCCGCTCGCGTCCACGGGCTTGCCGGCTTCGTCGATCGTACGCCAGCCGCCGACCACGTCGAAATTCTCGAGCGAAAATCCCAGGGGATCGATCACCGAATGGCAGCTATTGCAGGTGGACTGCGTGCGGTGTTGCGAAAGCCGCTCGCGCATGGTCGGCGGGATGGTGCCGGGCTTGGTCTCAAGCGTCGCGTTCACGCCCGGCGGCGGCGGAGGGATGGGCGTGCCGAAAATATTGTTGAGCAGCCATTTGCCGCGCAGCACCGGCGACGTGCGATCCGGATACGAAGTAGTGACCAGCAGAGCACCTTGCGCCAGCAACCCGCCGCGCTGATTGTGATCGGGCAAGGTCACTCGGCGGAAGCGGCTGCCGTAAACTCCCGGAAGCCCGTAATGCCGCGCGAGCCGTTCGTTGACGAACGTATAATCCGCATCGAGAAGATCCTGCACCGGACGATCCTCACGCAGCGTGCTGCCGACGAACATCTCGGTCTCTTTCTGAAACGCCTGCAGCAAGCTCTCGTCGTAGTTGGGATATTTGACCGGATCGACGACCACGTCCTCGACCTGGCGCAGGTTCAGCCATTGCGCGGCGAAATCGTTCACTAGCGCTTCGTTGGCGCGCGGATCGGCCAGCATGCGACGGACTTCTTTTTCCAACGCTTGAGGATTGCTCAGCTCTTTATGTTCGGCCAGCGTCAACAGGCGATCGTCAGGAATGCTGCTCCACAAGAAGAACGACAAGCGCGAGGCTAATTCCAGATCGCTGAGGCGATAGGTGGCGGCTTTCGCAGCCGGATCGCGAACCACTCGCAGCAGGAAATCCGGATCTACCAGCATGCGCTCGAGCGCGAACTGAATGCCGTTATCGAAAGTTCCGCCGTCCTGCCGGCCCTTATCGAAAAACTCCAGCAGCGTGTCGGTATCGGCTTTCGTCACGGGACGACGGTATGCCAGGCGAGCCATTCGCGAGAGAATCGTCGCGGCGCAAGCACGCTGCTCGGGAACTGCCTTGGGAGGCTGGCACACGTAAATCGCCTTGCGGCTCGCGGTGTTAGTGGCAGGACCCTGCACCTGATACGGTCCGCCGACTTGAACCGAGCCGATATTCGCGTTGCCCATGTACACCTGGTCATTCGCGATCACGCGGCCAAGCTGGGTCGGTTGCGGCAGCCCTTCCGGCTCCCACAACTCGCGGACGAACGACACGCCCACCACTCGCGAACCTGCCTGGACTGGAACTCGCACTTCCAGACCCGCATCGCCGGTGAGCTGCATGTAGGTTTCCCATTCGGGATCGCCCGCGAATCCGGGCTCGCCATCGCCGGCGTAACTGGATGCGGCTGCTCTGCCTTTGCCCGCTCCGCCCACGGTGAATCGCTTCAGGAGCTTGCCATCCAGGCGGATGTCGACCTGTTGTGGCCAGCCCATGCCCTTGAGGTAATCCTGATACTGCCGCTGGAGGCGAACCTTAATAAGATACTCGCCGTCGACTGGAAAATCGTAGTGAATCGCGATGCCGCCGCGGGATCCGAACGGCAGGTTTTCATCCATCCGATCATCCTGCAGAACGAGAAGCGGGACCTCAAATCTCTCTGTGGTCGGTTTTGCGGGCGGCAGGCCGGTCGCCAGGCGCGTAACCTGACGAGCCACCGACATATATCGCTCCAAATGCGCCGTCGAGATAGACAGCGTGTCGGCGAAATTGTCGAAGCTGCCGTCGGCCGTATCGTCCCCCGGGAGCAGCGCCTTCACATCCATGTCGAGAGCGAAGAGGTCGCGAATCGCGTTGTTATATTCCGCCCGGTTGAGACGCTGGACCGCGCCGATTCTGCCGGGATTCGGATTAGCTGCCCAGGCTTGATCGATTACATTTTCGAGCGCGCTGGCCACGGCATGATACGCGGCCTCATCGGCCCGCGGCATTCCCGGAGGCGGCATCGATCCCGCCCGCAGCTTTGCGATCACTTTCTCCAGTGTTTCCGCGTTCGCGCCGGGCTTGGCGAGGTCGACGGTATCGAGCATCAGTCCAGCGGTCTTAAGTTTCTGGTTATGGCAGGTAACGCAGTACGTATCGAGGAACGCCCGGGGGGTCGGAACCGCCGTTGCGGTTGAACTGACAGGAGCCTGAGCGCTCATTCGCGAGAGCGTCACGAAGCCAGCGGCTAAAACCGCCAAGCTCCCTACGCAGATTGCGGTCGAGCGTCGTCGCGACAGGTGCCGAGTTGCCATACGTTGCAAGTCCGAACAACTGCAGTATATAACGGTTTACATAGGACTTATCTGACGACTGGCATCTGGGCAGACGTGCGGCTCGCGCTCCGGCAAGCGCGAAAACACCTGGGCTACTCGCTCACCTGCGTGGCGGTGCTGGCGTTTGGACTGGCTGCGGCCACCGCGGTCTTCTCCGTCGTCTATTCCACGATCCTTAAGCCGCTACCGTATCCCGAACCGGACCGCCTCGTGGTGGTGCACAATCGTTTTCCGCAGCTGAATCTGTCGCGACTCGGCACATCGCCGCTGGATTACTTCGAGCTGCGGGAGCATCGCGAACTATTCTCCAATGCCGGTGCTCTCTATTTTCTGGATCTGACACGCACCGGCATCGAGCGGCCCGTCAAGGTCAACGCGATCGCCGTCACCTCAAGCCTGTTCGACACGCTGGGCGTGCAACCATTATTAGGACGCACGTTCACGGCCGCTGAAGAACGTCCTCAGGGCCCCCACGCGGTCATCCTCAGCGAACGTTATTGGCGCGACCAGTTTGCAGCCGATCCCCAGATCCTCGCCCGCACTCTCCAACTGGACGACGAGCTGTATCAGATCGCGGGCGTGATGCCGCAATCTTTCGCCTACCCCAACGATGTGACGGAAATGTGGGTGCCCATCGCATTCAAGCAGAGCCAGTTGACCCACCAGAACGTGTTCCTTCGCATGGATGCGCGGCTGGCGCCGGGTGTGACTCTCGATCAAGCTTCGGCACGCATGGAGCAACTGAGCGAACAATCTTCGCGCGACCATCCGGATGCCCGCCGGTCGACCAGCACAGGATGGCGCATGTTCGTATCACCCATGGCGCGCGACGACGACGGAACATTGCGGCGCTGGGTGACCATCCTGTTCGCCTCAGTGATGTGCCTGCTGATGATCGTGTGCTCGAATGTCGCGGGACTCCTGCTGGTGCGGTCCTCGGAACGGCAATTCGAGCTTTCCGTGAGGGTAGCGCTGGGAGCCAGCCGTCTACGCATGGTCCGCCAGATCCTGACAGAAATTGTGCTGCTTTCCGTCGGCGGCGGCGCGGTGGGACTGCTGCTGGCACGGGCGGGCGTAGCCTTGTTGTCCGACTATGGACCGGCCGGAAAGCTGCACATCGAGGCACCCGTGTTCTGGTTCGGCGCGGTGATGTCTCTGGTGAGCGGCGTGGTCTGCGGGCTGTACCCGGCGTGGTCTGCGACCCGAATACCCGCCGCGGATTCGTTGAAGGCCGGGGGGCATCAGAGGACGGCAAGCAAGCGAACCTGGCAGCAGGGTCTGATTGTGGCTCAAGTCGCCCTGGCGACAACGTTGCTGTTGTGCGGAGGACTCCTGGTCCAGAGTCTCATTCGGCTCTTGAACGTGCCTCTGGGATTCGATCCCAAGAACATCCTGAGCATGGAGATCGCGCTGCCGAATTCGCGCTACGCGACGCCTGAAGCACGGGGGCGATTCTTAAAGGATCTGTTGGAGCAAGCCGCGCGCATTCCCGGCGTAGAAAACGTGTCGGGCTGTTCGCTTCTGCCCTTCGGTTATGGCGAGAACGTCAATACTTTTGAGATCCTGGGCCGGCCCAAGCCTCCGGCCCCGTCCTTCGCTCTCATCAATAATGTGCTGCCCGGCTATTTCGAGACCCTGCGCATTCCATTGTTGCGAGGCAGATACTTGACGACGCAGGATCGGCCCGGATCGGAGCCGGTGGCGCTGATCGACGAAACGTTAGCCCGGCAATCGTTCGCCGGTATCGACGACGCAATTGGGCAGCAGCTCAAAATGCCGTGGGGCACGTTCACGATCGCCGGTATCGTCAACGGCATCAAGAACAACGCGCTGGACATAGAGAATCGCCCGACTATCTACTTCAGCGCGCAGCAGACGCCCACATCCGGCACGACGCTCGTCATCCGCAGCCAGCTTCCGGTGAACACGCTCACGGAGAGTGTCCAGCGCATCGTGTCGCGGATCGACCCGGATGAGCCGATTTACGACGTCATTCCCCTACAGACATTCGTCGACCGCTCGGTGAAGACCAGGCGCTTCGTTGCGTCGCTAATGAGCATTTTCGCGGGCTCGGGTATCGCTCTGGCCGCGCTGGGCCTTTTCGGCCTGCTGGCGTATATGGTGGCCCTGCGGCGGCGGGAAATCGGAATCCGGATCGCGGTCGGCGCGAGCGGCCGGGCGATCGCCGTGCTGGTATGCCGCGGCGGAATGCCCCTGGTGATGGTGGGAACCCTACTGGGCGCAGCGGCGGCGGCCGGAGCCCATCGCCTAATCGCCAGCCAATTGTACGGTACTCAGTTCGAGGATGCCTGGACCTGGGTCGCGGTCCTGGGGATCGTGGCTTTCACTGGCCTTCTGGCCTGCGCGGGACCAGCCTGGCGCGCCTCGCGCGTCGATCCCACCAAGGCCTTGCGAGCCGAATAGCTCGCGCGACCCTGACGCGACCCCGCCTTGACACCGTGCGCCCGCAGGCGTAGCCTAAGTCGATAGATTTGAACGCGTTGTCTAGTTCATACAATCCCAAGTTGGAGACGATTCATGAGATTCAAACTCGCTGCCTTCCTCACCGGCGTAGGTCTACTGGCCGGCACTGTTCCTGCGCTCGCTCACCACTCGTTCGCCGCGGAGTATGACGCCAACAAACCCATCAAGATTTCGGGCGTCGTCACCAAGATGGAATGGATGAATCCCCACGCGCGTTTCTATGTCGACGTGAAGGAAGCCGACGGCAAGGTTGTCAATTGGAACTTCGAGTTGGGCGCGATTCCCGTGCTTCTCAAGCAAGGATGGCGCAAGGATTCCCTGAAGCAAGGCGATCAGATCACCGTCGAAGGCTCGCTCGCCAAAGACGGTTCTAAATCTGCCAACGCCCGCAGCGTAGTGCTGTCCGATGGCCGCCGCGTGTTCGCAGGATCGTCGGGCGGCAACGGCCCCGCCAATCAGTAACGAAGAACGCCACGGGAGACTCTACGTGCGGAAGAAACTCACTATATTTGTCGTCGCAGCCGCGACGCTCGCGAGTCTGACCCTGGCGCTCGCACAGGATAAGGGTGGGGCGCCGCTGCCCGGTGCACCTCAAGGCAAGGGCCGAGGTCCCGGGCGAGCCGCGAAGAAAGGTCCAGCCGGGCCGCTCCCTCGCTTATCGGACGGCAAACCCGACCTCACCGGCGTCTGGAATGGATTCGGTGGAAGCGGTAATGACGCGCCCAACATGCAGCCCTGGGCGGCCAAGATCGTCGCCGACCACAGAGCGAAAGGGGGCGCGGAAGATTTCGAAGCGCGCTGCCTTCCGGGCGGGCCACCGCGTGCGGCTCCCTACCATACGTCCTTCTTCGCGACGCCCAAGCTGGTGCTGATGCTCTTCGAGGGCAACACCCATATGTATCGCCAGTTCTTCGTGGATGGCAGCAGCCATCCCAGGGATCTGAAGCCGACCTTCTATGGCGACTCGCGCGCCCACTGGAACGGCGACACTCTGGTGGTCGACACGGTGAGCTTCTTCGAGAAATCCTGGTACGATTTCGCGGGCACTCCGCACACCAAGGATATGCACCTGACGGAGGAGTTCCATCGCCTGGACTACGGGAACATGGAGATGAAGGTGACGATCGAGGATCCCGGCGCGTTGACCGGACCGTGGGTCATCAATCGAACCACAAATCTCGAAACCGACTTCGACATGACGGAGTACGTCTGCAACGAGAACAATCAGGACCCCGAGCACCTGAATGCAACCATCGGCTCTAAGGACCACGAAAAGCGTCTGGCGACCGGTGTACCTCCGGTGCAACCGAAAAAGGCGCCGGCGCCTCCCGCAGGCCCGACTCCGCGGAACTCGGACACGGGCACAGTGGATCTATCCGGCGTGTGGGTTCCCACCAGCACCAACCTGCCCAGCGATCCTTCTTATCAGCCTGCGTTCAAGAAGATTTACGACGAGAGAAAAGCCAACAAGGGCAAGGACGATCCGGAAAAGTTTTGCCTGCCTGACGGCGCGGTCCGCGCCAATCCCCTGCCCTACAAGATCGTGCAGGGTCCCAAGATGATCGCGCTGCTGTGGGAGGGCAACACCCACAGCTACCGGCGATTCTTCCTGGACGGCCGCAAGCCGAATCTCGACATCGAACCTGAGAGCTGGTCCGGTCTTTCCAACGGAAAATGGGATGGCGACACGCTGGTGGTCGATACCGTCGGCTTCAACGATAAGGCGTGGCTCGATTCGACCGGCAAGCCGCACAGCGATGCGATGCACCTGGTCGAACGCTACAAGCGTCCTGATTTAGGGCATCTGAATGTCGAGCTGACCATCGACGACGCGAAGGCCTTCACCAAGCCGTACTCATTCACGCGATCTTTCACGCTGGCGCCAGGCTGGGAACTGCAGGAATACGTCTGCCAGGCGGTTCTCGACGGCGTTTATTAGAACGATCCGCTAACGGAGAAAAAGGGGACTCTGTCCACTCCCACGCTGGCAGGGCGAAGTGAGGGTTTGCTGGAGGGGACAGAGTAGCCTGTCCCCTTTTTCAGCAGGCTCCTTCAGCGCAGGTGCGGACCGTCCTTACTGTTTTCCTGACAAATAAACTCGATCAGATCCGTATCCAGCATGATCTTCTGGTACACGGTGACGGTCCATGGCTTGGTGTACGCCTTGGGATCGTCGATGGTCACCTCGATTTCCAAATGCCCGAAATCCGGGCGGCGGAAGCGCTCGATGATTTTGCCGGTCTCGGTCAGCGGGCTGCCTTCGACGTCCAGCCAGCCTAGATCGCGGAATTTGGTCGATTCCACCACCAGCGTGTCGCCTTGCCATTTACCAGTCGAGTAACCGAACCACCACGGCTCGGCATCCGTGGGCAAAGCGCGGCCGTCCGTAAAGATTTGCCGCAGGCCCGCGTTGGCCTCATAGATAATCACGACCAAGCCCGGCGTCTGCACCATCTTTCGCGGCTGGCCGTGCGTGTGAAGCTGCATGACACCCAGGGGCAAACAGTGCGCATCTGGATTGTCGATACTGTTCGACGCGGCGCGCTGGCGATGCAGCTCGGCGGCCCAAGGCTGGAACGGAAGACCGTCTTTGAACGATGCGCCCAGGTTCCAGAACTGGCTGGTCCGTACCGAGAGCGGAATAATGTCGTTCGAACCTTGGCCCAGTGGCTCGGGCTTGGCCGGCGCCGGCGTTCCCGGCGGGCGCTGGTACTGCCAGACTCCCGAGAGATCCGGATGACCGTCCGCAGCCCTTGGAGCGGGGCCAGCAAGATTCCGCTTGCCGTCGGCGGTTTTGGGGACACCGGGGGTCGGATAATCCGGCCACTGCGCCCGCAGCGCTGCCGGTGTCACGGCGAGAAATACACAAAGAACGTGGAGTCCGCGTGGCAAGTAACCCAAAATACTCCGCGACGGCACCGCTGTCAATCGTCGAACAGCACACGACCGGTCGCATGCAAGACGGCCCGTTCGCCTAAACCCTTCGTAATCCTGGTATAGGCCCAAAACTGGTGGGCCTTGCGCTGCTCGATTCGGCGGTATATCTTTATGTTGACTAACCGGGAGGAGCCGCGATGCAATCGTCGAGCATAACCAGCGCAAGACCCGTCCGCCAGATATGGTTACGCCTGCCTCTCATGCTTGGGCTGGCGTTGGTGACGCCCCATGCCTTTCTGCATGCAGCTCCCGTCGTAACCGCCGTGGTAGACGCCGCCAAGGCCGATAATCTGACTGCGGTTCGCAAGTTGGTCAAAGAGCACGCGGATGTGAATGCGCCCGCCAACGACGGCTCCTCCGCGCTATTGTGGGCGGCCTATCACTCCAACGCGGAAATGACCAAGGATCTGCTGGCCGCGGGGGCCACGGTCGACACCGCCAACCATTACGGCGTGACGCCGCTTCTCCAAGCCAGCCGCAACGGCGACGTCGAAGTCATCCGCGCACTGCTCGAAGCGGGAGCGGAGCCGACGCGTTGGCATGCAGAGGGGGAGACGCCGCTGATGGCCGCGTCGCGCACCGGCCGCGTGGACGCCGTTAAATTACTGCTTTCGCATGGCTCGTTTGTCAATGCCGTGGATCCGTTTCAGGAAGAGACCGCTTTGATGTGGGCGGCCGCCGAAGGTCATTTGGAAGTTGTGAAGGCGCTGCTGGCCGCGGGCGCCGATCCGAATATCAAGGCGCACGTCGCCCTGATCACGGAGCGCAAAAACGCGGACCATCCTTCCGGCGGCTTTACGGCGCTGATGTTCGCCGTTCGTAACGGACACGAGGATGTCGCCAGGGCCCTGATCGCCGGCGGCGCCGATCCGAAACTCACCAACGCCGATGGTGCCACCGCGACCGTCGTCGCCATCGTCAATGACCGCTTCGATCTGGCCAAAACGTTGATCGACCTGGGCGCCGACCCCAACGACGGAGCCTTATTCTTCGCCGTTGACATGCACGACGCCACCACCGACATGCGTGCGCATGACGGCGCACGGCTTCAGCCCAACCATCCGAACAATCTGACAGCCTTGGGTCTGGTGAAGGTGCTTCTCGACGTGGGCGCGGACGTGAACAAGCCGTTCATCGGCGCGTTACACTCGACCACACTCTGCTGCGGCGCAGCGATCAACAGCTCGCCGTTTTATCGCGCAGCGACGGCGGCCGATGTTGAAGTTCTGAAGCTGATGCTTGCCAAAGGCGCCAAGATCGAGTGGAGCCCGAGCGACATCAAGCCTAAGGACGGCAAAGGTCCCGGCCGCGCGAATCCGAACGTCGGCCGGACCCCCATAATGGCGGCCATAAAAGGTGGCCAAGGCGCACCCATCGCGGGGGGGCCCGGTTTCACCCGCATTGGTCCGCCGACCTTTCGCGAGCCCGGCAGCCGCGATCCCCTTGAAGCTCTCAATTTGTTGCTGGCGGCTGGGGCCAATCCCAACGTGAAGGCGTCCGACGGCTCGACGCCGCTCCACCAGGCCGTGCAAGAGGAGCATGTAGGGATGATTCGTGCGCTGGTAGCCGCCGGGGCAAAGCTGGACGCCGTCAACAAGGACAATCTGACGCCCCTGCTTCTGGCGGAAGCGCCTAAGAAGCCGAACCCGGCTGACATGGGCGACTTGGACGTATACAAGCCGAAGCGCAATTCGAAAGAGGAGATCGTCGCGGCTTTGCGGGAACTGATGCACCTTGGTCCCAACGATCCCGCGCCGCAGCCTCCGCCCGCTGTCAAAGAGGATAAGCCGCCCGCTAAAGACGACAAGAAGGTGACCGACGATAAGGAAAAGAAAGACAGTCCAAAGGCGGCGACAACGGCTCCATGAGCATACAGGGAAACATAACCGGGAAGGTCGTAATCACGGGGTTGGTGTCCTTTGGCCTAGCCACTCTGCTAGTGGCCCAAACCGGGGCCTCGAAGGCCAGCACAAGTGCGGTGAACACAACAGCGGAGACCGCCAAGTACCGCGCATGGGTCGAGAAGAACTGCGTAGGATGTCACAATTCACGCACCGCGAATCCTGCGGAGGGTCCGATCAATCTCGAAGGCGCGGCTTTCGACGATCTCCTGGGCCATGCAGGAACGTGGGAACGAGTCCTCCGGAAACTGAGTGTGCGGGCAATGCCGCCTCCCGGCACGCCGCGTCCGGCGGAGGCCGAGTACGCGGGCTTTACGAGCTGGCTGGCAACGTCGCTCGACCGTGCCTGGGAAGGCAGGAGCACACCGGGCCGCTTCGTGGTCCATCGCCTGAATCGCGCCGAGTATGCGAATGCCGTCCGCGATCTTCTCGCCGTTGACCTCGACGTATCCGATCTGCTGCCGACCGACGGCGCGGAGTTCGGGTTCGACAATATTGCAACATCGCTAAAAACGTCGCCCCTGCTGCTGGAGGGGTACGTAACCGCCGCCCAGCGCGTCGCCGCGATGGCCGTGGGCGATCCCAAGGTGAAGCCCGGAACAATTGAGCATTCGATCAGCCGAGAATTCAGTCAGAACGGATATATCGACGGCCTGCCGCTCGGAACCGTGGGCGGCACCGTGATCCATCACGTGTTTCCAGCGGACGCCGAATATAAACTGTCGGGCCGGCTGGTCCGCGGCGTCCAGGAAGGCTACGCGGGCGTAGAAGGAAATGAGACGCCGAACACATTCGTGATCACCGTGGATGGCACCGAAGTCTATACGGCGCCGATTGGCGGTCCCAAGGACCACGAGATGCAAGCGGCCGATTTGGCCGCGGCGCAGCCTGTTATCGACAAGAGAATGACGGGACGCGTGCGGGTCACAGCCGGTCCTCACGATGTCGGGTTTACGTGGAAAGAACGGCCGGTGCAGTTGCAGGACGTGTGGGAGCCGGCCCGGCGCGATAGCCAGGAAGTCCACATGATCGGCGGTCATCCGAGGCTCCGGACGGTGTCCATCGACGGCCCGTACAATGTGCGCGGCGTCGGCGAAGGTCCCAGCCGGGAACGGCTCTTTGTGTGTCACCCTGCGGCGAATCTCGAAGAAAGCTGCGCAAACAAGATCCTCTCGAATCTAGCGCGCCGCGCGTTCCGGCGTCCCGTCACTGCCGCGGACGTCGAGGCGCCGATGTCCTTCTACAAAAAGTCCCGGCAGAGTGGCGGCAATTTCGACGACGGAATTCGCGCTGGAGTAGCCCGGGTTCTATCGAGCCCGTACTTCTTGTATCGAATCGAGAAAGATCCGGCCACTGCCCGCGCCGGCGTAGCGCATCCGGTGAGCGATATCGAGCTCGCCTCGCGCCTGTCCTTCTTCCTGTGGAGCAGCATCCCCGACGATAAATTGCTGGACCTGGCGGCCGCCGGACGGCTGCGGGAGCCGACGGTGTTCGCCGAGCAGGTGCACCGCATGCTCGGGGATGAGCGCACCGATGCCCTGGTCGAAAATTTCACGGGACAATGGCTGCAGCTCCGCAACCTGGAGGCCAAGGTCGCTCCCGACCTGCTGCTGTTCCCCGATTTCGACGACAACACGCGTAAAGGATTCCGCAAGGAGACCGAACTCTTCTTTGGGTATATTTTGCGCGAAGACCGCAGCACGCTTGAACTTTTGAACGCAGACTATACTTTCGTCGACGAGCGGCTGGCCAGAAATTACGGCATCAAGGGCGTTTACGGCCCCCAATTCCGGCGCGTGAAGCTCACCGATCCCAACCGCCGCGGCTTGCTGGGTCAAGGGAGCGTTCTGTCGATGACTTCGGTCGCCACAAGAACCTCACCGGTGTTCCGCGGGAAGTACGTGCTGAGCACCTTCTTCAATACGCCCCCGCCTCCGGCGCCGCCGAATGTTCCTACGCTCGAAGAAAGCAACAAGGCCGCGTCCACGACTGCCAAGACGGTTCGCGCACAGCTGGAATTGCACCGCAAGAACCAACCCTGTGCGGGCTGCCATCGCGTGATCGATCCGCCGGGGTTTGCGCTCGAGAACTTTAATTCGGTGGGGCAGTGGCGCGATAAGGATCCCGACGGCGCCCCGCTGGACGTCGCGGGCACGCTCGCGGACGGCTCGCAGGTCAACGGTCCGGTGGCGCTGCGGGAGGCGATCCTAAGCCGCCCCAACGCTTTCGCGACCGTCGTCACGGAAAAGATGCTGACCTACGCACTGGGCCGGGGCTTGGAGCCAAGCGACATGCCGGTGGTTCGCCGGATCGTGAAGAAAGCCGCGCAGAACGATTACCGGCTGTCGTCCATCGTGATGGGAATTGTCGAAAGCGCACCTTTCCAGATGCGCACAAAGTTGGAAGCTGGGCCGGAATTGGGTGAAACCGTCGGCACGCCGGGAAATACAGTTAAAGTTGCACGATCAAACAACGCTGTAGGATTAAACATAGCTGGATCAAACAAGGA
>Ga0207687_10001335_pt1 | contig 16865 bp, 17 predicted proteins | sample KBSM54metaG_FD_184399 | JGI IMG/M metagenome (GOLD analysis project Ga0207687, IMG submission 184399) | Miscanthus rhizosphere microbial communities from Kellogg Biological Station, Michigan, USA - KBS M5-4 metaG (SPAdes) (version 2) | ecosystem: Host-associated > Plants > Roots > Rhizosphere >...
GAGGAAACGGGAGCGCGGCAAGGCAGCCGCCATCGGAATCAGGTTCCCTCCGGCAGCGCAGCCGATTTCGAGCACGCGACACTCGCCGACCGGCGCGGGTTGCAGCCGGTGCAGCCGAGCTACTGTTGCAAGCCGGTCCGGATGCGACTGCGGAAAAGCCAGGCTCAGGTACGGGAATTCGTCGTAGCTTGCCTGCAACTCGGCATTCATCGCGGCGGCCAGTTTAGCAGCAGCGGCGCGACGCCGTGCCGCGATCGGACCGGGCGCGCTTCAGGCCTGTGATGCGGCAGCCGGCTGGGCCGGGGCCGGCGAGGGATCGGCCCCTTCGTCGCCGCCGTCGTGAAAAACGACCGCGAACGGCTGCGGGAGCAACTTCGGATCGCTGACCATCCGGACGTGAAAGAAGGTCGAGAGCTCGCGCACCGCGGCACGGATCTGCCGCGCGCCGTCTCGCCGGCTCACCGTGCGCGTCCAGCGAGCCTTGCGCGATGGCGACCGCGGCCGCACGACGATGCCCAGCGGCAATTCGGCCAGCAGCTTGTCGGGACTGATGTAGCTGCCGAATGGCGCGAGCGAGGCTATCTCGAGCGGATTGAATTTCCACTCGGAATTGATTTGAGTTGCCAGCAAGCAGACCTTGCCCAGCAACTGCCTGGCGCGCTCGCGCGGCAGGGGTTCGACGACCCGCGCGGTGGCGAATTCGAGGAAGCGCTCGGTCAGCGCGAAATCGCCCTGACGCTCATCAGGTTGCTGGAACAGCCCATCGGCGACCATCTGGTCGAGGGTGTCCTGGGCTGCCGCCGCATCGAGCGCGAAATCCTGGTAGAGGTGGCGTCGGCTGACGCGTGCCGCCTCGGCGGGCAGTCCTGCGACGCGCGAGAGCACCCGCGCCATCGCGGCGCGCAGCGCGACCGCTTCCATGCCGTAGTACTGTCGCTTGGTGACCAGGGTCCGGATCTTCATCGCGCAGGGGCATCGATCGGGATTCATGACAATAGCATAGGCCCGACAGCCCGGCAATCGCCCGCTTACCGGCCCGGTCACTGCCCTATAATCGGCTGACCAGCCGTCGCCCGGTACCGCCGGACCCGGCAATCGATGGGAGCACGCAATGATCAGGGTACTCGTCGTCTTCACGCTGGCCATGTTCGCTGGCGGCGCCGCGCTCGCGCAGGAATCCCGCCTCGACGCGATCCAGAAGGGCGGGGCGCTGCGCGTCTGCACGCCCGGCGATTACAAGCCCTTCAGCCTGGCCAAGCCGGATGCGACCTTCGAAGGCCTTGACGTCGAGATCGCGCAGTCGATGGCCAAGGCGCTCGGCGTCGAGGCGAAATTCGTCAAGACCAGCTGGCCGAAGCTGATGGACGATTTCATCGAGAAATGCGACCTGGCCGTCGGCGGCATTTCGGTGACGCTCGACCGGCAGAAACGCGCGTTCTTCTCCGAGCCCTATATGGTGAACGGGAAAGCGCCGATCACGCGCTGCGAGAACGTCGGCAAATTCCAGACGATCGCCGACATCGACAAGCCCGGCGTCACGGTCATCGAGAATCCGGGCGGCAGCAACGAGAAATTTGCGCGCGCCAATTTCAAGCAGGCGAAAATCGTAATCTTCGACGACAACACCAAGATCTTCGACGAAATCCTCAACCGCCGCGCCGACGTCATGATCTCGGAGTCGGTCGAGGCGGTCGTCCAGCAGAGAATCAAGCCCGGCCTTTGCGCGGTCAATCCGACCAAGCCGCTGCAATACGGCGAGATGGCTTATCTGCTGCCGCGAGGCGACACGGTCCTCAAAGCCTGGGTCGACCAGTGGATGCACCTGGCCAAGGCGAACGGCGAATACGACCGCATCGTCGAAGCCTGGCTCAAATGAACACGTGCAATGATCGCGGCGTCGCGCTGCGTCGGCGTTGAGGGAGTTCCCGAATGAATGAAGAGACGTTTAACCTCAGCATCCGCAAGTTTCTAAAGATGGTCGGAATCAATTCGCAGCGGGAAATCGAGCAGGCCGTTGCGCGCGCGATCGCCGACGGCTCGATTGCGGGACGGGAGAGCTTTCCTGCGTTCGTGACGCTGGGCGTGGCGGGCCTGAAGATCGACGTCAGATTCGACGGCGAGATCAGACTCGAATAGCAGCGCCCTGCGCGCCACAGGACCGACCGTCGCCGATCGGATCTGCGACGTCGCGATGATCATGTCTGGCCCTTTGGCGGCGGACGGCGGCGCAGTGCCGGATCCTCCTCGCGGGCGCGGTCGCGCGCCGACTGCTCGGCGCGGGCGAGCTCCGCTTCTTCGGCCGCCGACTTCGGCGCGGCGTCGCGCGCGGCCTTGTCGACCCCGCCCGACTTCACGAAAGCCGCTTGCGCAGCATCGAATTCCTGCGCCGCTTTGTAATTGCCCTCGCCATGCACTTTGTCGTCCTTCGGTTTCATCGTCGTTTCCTTGTCGGTCGCCGAGTTTCTCCGGCGCACTTTCGCGCCAGGGTGCCGGCGAAAAGCAAAATGGCTCACTGTTGCGGGCTGCCGCCTGTCGCCGCGCCGCCGGTCGGGACGGCATACTGACCGTTCAACGTGCGACACGCTTTCAGTGCATCGCCGACCTGGCCGCTGCAGTCCTCACTGGCGCCAGCGCTGCTGCTCGGGGCCAGGGTTTCGGCGGCGTTCAGACGCCGGCAACTCGCCAAGGGCGCGCCGGTCAGGCCGCTGCAATCGTTCGGAGTGCCCGCGCCGGTGGGTGCCGGTTCTTTCACGCTGCGATTGAGCTGCTGACAGGTGGCGAGCGCGGTACCGGTCATGCCGCTGCAATCGTGCGTTGCGGCGGGAGCGGTCTGCGCAAAGCAAAGCGTCGCACTGCCGAATGCGAGTGCGGCTATTGCAATTCTCCGGTCCCAGACCTTCATGACGTTCTCCGTAAAAATCCACATCGTGACTGCATTTTGCCGTGGCGCGTCCGCAGCGGTAATCGGCCAAATGATGATTCGACGTAAGACTGGCGCCGACATCGCTGTCGGCGTCATGCGTCACAGGGCACCGACGCTGACCGGTGGCGCGTATCCGGATGGATGGCGAAGTTGTCGTAACATGGGTCCGCTTCGGCGTTTCGCGCCGACAACCGCCTGACATCCCACGGCTCGATGCCCAAGCATTACACGATGGGGGGACGCGCAGCCCAGGCTGCCTCGTCAGCGCAGGGGACGGCGCCCGAACCGCGCTCGCTGCGTGAGCGCGTCGGCGCACTGCGTAATCTGCCGCCGTTTGTCCGGCTGGTCTGGCAGACGAGCCCGTTGTTGGCGGTCGGTGAATGTGTGCTGCGCCTGGCCCGGGCGCTGCTGCCGGTGGCGACGCTCTATGTCGGCAAGCTGATCATCGATGAGGTGATCGTGCTGGCGCGCACGCCGGACACGGCAGGCGCGCTGGCGCAATGGTATGCCGCCGGCCTGCTCGATCGCATCGGCGGACTGCTGCTTCTGGAATTCGCCCTGGCAGTTTCGTCGGACATTCTGGGACGAACGGTCTCGCTGCTCGATTCGCTTCTCTCCGAGCAATTCAGCAACGTCACCAGCCTGCGTCTGATGGAACACGCCGCGACGCTGGATCTGGAAGATTTCGAGGACAGCGAGCTGCAGGATCGCCTGGAGCGCGCACGTCGCCAGGCTTCGGGTCGGATGACCCTGATCGGTCAACTGTTCGGCCAGGTCCAGGACCTGGTGACGATCGTCAGCTTCGGCGCGGGACTCCTCGTCTACGCGCCATGGCTGATCGCGCTGCTGGCAGTCGCGCTGGTGCCGGCGTTCCTCGGCGAGGCGCACTTCAACGCGCAAAGCTATTCGCTCAATTACGCGCGCACCGCCGAGCGGCGCGAAATCGACTACGTCCGGCAGACCGCCGCGAGCGCCGAGACCGCGAAGGAAGTCAAGATCTTCGGGCTCAACCGCTTCCTGATCGATCGCTACCGGCAACTCGCCGGCGACTTCTACCTCGCGAACCGGACGCTCGCGCTGCGACGCGCCGGTTGGGGCGGCCTGCTGGCTGCGGTGGGAACCATCGCCTACTACGTCGCCTACGCCTACATCGTCTGGCGCACCTTGCATGGCGATTTCACGATCGGCGATCTGACATTTCTTTCCGGCTCGTTCCGTCGCCTGCGAACCTTGCTCGAGAACATGCTGATCGGATTTTCGCAGGTGGCCGGCCAGGCGCTTTATCTCGACGACCTTTTTTCATTCTTCGAGATCACGCCGGAAATCGTCTCCCCGCCGAATCCATTACCATTTCCGGTGCCCCTGCGCGAAGGCATTCGCTTTGAGGGCGTCGGCTTCCGCTATCCGGGAGCCGAGCGCTGGGCGGTGCGGGACCTGAATTTCACCTTGCATGCCGAGGAAGTTCTCGCACTGGTCGGGGAGAACGGCGCCGGCAAGACGACGGTCGTCAAGCTGCTCGCCCGCCTGTACGATCCCGATGAGGGACGCATCCTGCTCGACGGGCATGACCTGCGGGAGTACGACCTCTTTACCCTGCGCTCGAACATCGGCGTCATCTTCCAGGACTTCGTCCGCTACCATCTGACCGCGGCGGAGAACATCGCCGTCGGACGCATCGAGGCGCGCCAGGATCGCGCCCGCATCGCGGCCGCCGCGAGGCAGAGCCTGGCCGACGATCTGATTCAGCGCCTGCCGCAGGGCTACGATCAGATCATCGGCAAGCGCTTCCGCACCGGCGTCGATCTCTCGGGCGGCGAATGGCAGAAGATCGCCATCGCGCGCGCCTACATGCGCGATGCGCAGCTGCTGATCCTCGACGAGCCGACGGCCGCACTCGATGCGCGCGCCGAATTCGAGATCTTCCAGCGCTTCAAGGAGCTTTCCAAGGGCAAGACCGCAGTGCTCATCTCGCATCGTTTTTCCAGCGTGCGCATGGCCGACCGCATCGTCGTGCTGGCCGACGGTAAAATCGAAGCGGTCGGCACGCACGACGAATTGCTGGCGGGCGGCGGGCGCTATGCGGAGCTGTTCGAATTGCAGGCGGCCGGCTACCGCTGAGCAAGGCGATCAGGCCGCGAATCGGGTGTCGGCGATCGGCGCCTCGCACCGGTGTGTACGCGATCTTTCGACCAGCAGCGAATCGCCGAACTCGTGGCCGCGATAAGCATGCGCTGCCAGCGCGACTCCGGCCCGGCGCAAGGCCTCGTCGTCCGTGAACGCTCGCAGCAGATCGTAATGGCTGCTGCCCGGCTCGTGCACGCCCGTGACGATCGCGTCGACGATGCAAAGCGCGGTAGCCGCGCCGATGCGCTGATTGGCGACGCCATTGCCCGGGCGTACGACGCTGCTGCGGCGTCCGAGCTCGCCGCCGTCGCGCACCGCGTGCTCGAGCGCACGCACGACCGTCGTGCCGATCGCCACGATGCGTCCGCCAAGGCGGCGGGTGTGGCCGATCGCGCGCGCTGTCGCGCCCGGGATCCGGTACGCTTCGTCGAATGGCAGACGGCGGTCGAGCTCGACATCGCCAGTCGATGAGATTCCGGCGGCATGGGTCAGCGTCGCGAAGGCGATGCCGCGGCGCGAGAGCTCGGCAAGCAACGCCCAATCGAGGACGAAGCCCGCCGACGGCGGCTCGAACGCCACCGGAACGGCGGCGATTGCCGTCCAGGCATCCCACAGCGCCAGAGGTTGCGGCACGTGCGCGTACTGGATCGGACGCCCGTGGCGAGCGAGGCCTTGCCACATCGCCTCGGCCGAGCCGTCGAATGCGACAGCGACAAGCCGCGGATGGCCGATCTTGCGCACGATCCTGGCGCGCAAGTCACCGAAGGCCAGGCGGTCTCCCGCGGACAGCGGCGGCGGCGCGGGCCGGTCCTCGGTTCGCATGCGGAAGTCGCCGGCGCCGAAAACGACCGCGATACTTTTGCGCAGATCGCCGCCTGCGGGTGCTTGCAGTCCCGCCAGCCGAAGCTCGATCGGTGCACCGGTCGCGAGGTGCACACCACTTAGGCTCGCCGGCAGAGTCATCGCGTCGTTGGCGACCACCAGATCGCCGGGGCGCAGAAATTCGACCATCGCGGCGCGCGGCGCGTGTTTCAGCTCGGCCGATGCCGTCAATACCAGCAGGCGGGCGTCGGCCTCGGGCGCGCGCAGGGTTGCGGCAGCGATCACGTCGTCACCGGTGCAACGTCGGTTGTCGCGCCCGAATACAAAGGCGGTGTATGCAGATCGCGGCAAGCGGCAACGATCGCATTGGCCAATTCGCGCGCCGCGTCAGCGGGCCGCTTCAGCGTCGCCGGATCGGCCTCAGGCACGGCCAAGGCGTGCAGTGGCGTGTCCATGTCGCCCGGATCGAGCGACAGAAAGCGAACATTCTGCGCAGCGAGCTCCTCCTGCCAGATCCGGGTGAGCTGGTGCAGCGCCGCCTTGCTCGCGCCATATGCGCCCCAGCCCGGATAAGCGTTGATGGCTGCGTCGCTGGAAACGTTAAGCACCACGGCGCCGCGCCCCTCGCGCGCCGATGCAGCGAGCGCACCCAGCAGCGACTTGGTCAGACGAAACGGACCGAGCAGGTTGGTCGACAGCGCGAGCTCGAGGTCCTCGCAGTCGGTGTCGCCGAGGTAACGCAGTGGCGTCGGACCGAGGCTCGATGCGTTGTTGACCAGCACGTCGAGCCCGCCGAGCATTCCGCCGATCTGCATCGCGACCGGATAAATGTCTTCCTTGCGGGCGATGTCGCCGGTTATGCCCAGCGCACCTGTCTGCTTTGCGATTTCCGCAACCCTTGGCGCATCGCGCGCGACAAAGGCGACGACGCAACCGCGTGCCTTGAACTCGCGCACCAGCGCCAGCCCCAATCCGGACGTGCCTCCGGTGATCGCCACGCGCATGCGGTGCGCTGCCGCCTGCGTCGTAGCTTGCGCAGACTTGTACCTTTGTGCCATGTGTGTTCTCCTTTCGATGGACACATGGTAGGTACCGACTCCCCTGAACCCAAGCGCGGTGTCCAGCAGCTTGGCAGAAAGTCGAATCGATGGACACGCCCGATCACGTCGCCACGCATCTCGCGCGCAATCTCGCGAGTCTGCGACATGCGCGCACCCTGACCCAGGAATCGTTGGCGCGCGCTGCGGAGGTGCCCCGCTCGACGATCGCCAACCTCGAATCGGGAGGCGGCAACCCATCGCTGACTGTTCTGGTCAAGGTGGCTAATGCGCTCGACGTGCCCATCGATGAGTTGCTCGCCGCGCCGCGCGCCAAGGTGCGGAAATGGCCGGCTGCCGATATAACCAAGAGCGTCAAAGGGCGCGGCGTCAGCCTGCGCTCCCTCGTGCCCGAGCCGATTCCCGAGGAAGTTCTGACGCTGATGGATTTCGAGCCCGAGGGTGCGATGCGCGGCACGCCGCATCTGCCGGGGACGCGCGAATTCTTCACCTGTCTCGCCGGCCAGGTTACGATCTTCGTCACCGGTGAGCGTCACGAACTGCGTGCCGGCGACGTGCTCGCCTTTCCAGGCAACGTGCCGCATTCGTATCAGAACCCCGACGCGCAGCGGAGCGCGCGCGGCGTTTCGGTGGTTATCCTGGCCAAGGCAGGCGTCTAGAAAGCCGCGCCGATCCGATGGCCGCCAATCCGAAAGCCCGCATCCTCGCCGAGGCGCTGCCGTACATCCGCGCCTACCACGGCAAGACGCTGGTGATCCGGCTCGGCGGCAACGCGATGGCCGATCCGGCGCTCAAGGCCGGCTTCGCGCGCGATGTCGCGCTGTTGCGACTGGTCGGCATGAAACCGGTGGTCGTGCACGGCGGCGGATGGCGCATCGACGAGCTGGCGCGCCAGCTCGGCATCGAAACCCGGCGCCATCGCGGTCTGCGCATCACCGACGAGCGCACACTGACGATCGTCGAAATGGCGCTGGGGGAACTAAACCAGGAGATCACCGGCCTCATCAATCGTCATGGCGGCAGGGCGGTCGGACTCGACGGGCAGGACGGCCGTTTTATTCATGCGCGGCGGATGAGCCTGCCGGCGGACGAAGGCGGTCAAAGCGCGCCCGATCTCGGATTCGTCGGCGACGTCGAGAGTATCGACACCGACATCGTCGAGCTTCTGCTATCGCGCAAGTTCATACCGGTGATCATGCCGATCGGCGTCGGCGCGGACGGCACCGCGTATCACATCAACTCCGATCTTCTGGCCGGCCGGCTGGCCAGAGCCCTGCAGGCCGAAAAGCTGATTCTGATGACCAACGTGCCCGGGATTCTCGATCGCTCCGGCAAGCTCGTCTACATACTGAAGGCGAGCGCGGCCGAAGCGTTGCTGGACGACGGCACCGTCGCAGGCGGCATGCGGCCACGGCTGTCGGCCGCCCTCCAGGCGGTGCGCGAGGACGTACGCTCGGTACACATCATCGATGGCGGCGTCCCCAGCGCGTTGCTGCTGGAAGTCCTGACCGCGCAAGGTGTGGGCACCGCGGTGCGCTCGGACACCGGGCCGAACTTTCTGGAAGACAGCCGCGGATTTTTGCTGGCGGAATGACTGAGGCGCAATCCACACTGCTCGCGCGCGGCACGACGCCCTCGGTTGTCACCGAGGCGCGGAGAATGGCACTATCGGGCGGTGCGGCGGTCCCGGACTCGGGGACACCGAGTCGACAGCAAGGAGATAGCATGCGGAGTTGGCGGACGGATCTCGCGCTTTGTGCGCTTCTTTCGGCGGCGATCTGGATGACGCCGGCGCAGGGCGCCGGCAGCGAAGGTTCCGGCGACGGCGTGCTGTTTCCGCCGGCGCCCGCCGCCTATTCCGGCACGCGCGAGTTCCAGTGGACAATCCGCGTCCCGTTACTGACGATCGAGCAGCGCGAATTCGTGTTCAAGGCGCCGACCGCCATCACGCGGACCGGCCGATGGGACTACGAAGGACCGTCGGTGCGAACCGAGCACCGCAAGATCGGCACCTATCCCGAGTTCAGCTGCAAGTACATCGACTGGGGGGTATCGAACGAATGCCGCACCGTGTGGCGCGGAGTCTACGCCGACCTGCCGGTCATCGTCATCCGGCCGCAGCATCTGGGTTTCGACATACCCGACTGGCGCTGGAAAACGCAATTGCTGCCGATCGGCGTCGTGCGCTGGACCTGGAAGGAAGAGCGCTGGACGGTAAGCGTTCCGGTGATTGTCACCGATCTGAACGACGCTGGTCGCGCGTCCGCACCAGGCGAGCTGATGGCCAATCCCGACGTCGAGCGCGCCCGGACCGCGCTGGCGGCGAAAGAGGCCGCCGCGCTCGCGGTGCTCGACGACGGACTGCGTGCCTTGGATCGAAGCATCGCGACGGTGGAAACCTACGGCGCCGATCCGCGCCGGATCGAGACCGACGAGGGCAAAACGCTCGACCTGGTTGCGACGCGTGTCGCGCTTCGCGACGAGCGCGCCGACGCCGAGCGGCGTTTCCGGCGTATCGGCAGCGAGCTCGATGCAGCAAGTGCGGGTCGCCCAGCCGATGGCTAGAGGTCGCGCGTCCCGCCGAGGCACAGCCAAAAAAAAGACGCGCCAGTCGCGGCGCGTCCCAACATTGCACAATCAGCGCAAGGCTGCGCGATCAAAGGGCCGGCACGAGCTGCGGGGACCGGATTTCACCGACGGGATGTGCGGCGCTATGCACGTTGATGTAAAGCTGGCCCGCCTTGTACGCCGCGTACTGAGCCTCAGTGAGCTTCGCACCTTCGGCGGAAGCAAAGGTATTATCGCCAGTCTTGGTGAACGGGACGATGACCGGACCATTGGTACCCGAGGGGCCCTCGTGGATATGCGAAGCGGTCGCTGTCATGCCTTTAACCGTCACCTTGACGCTGAGGGTGCGGTCGGGATTGATCGTAACCGTTGCGGTCCCCGACATCGGCGACGTAATCGGCGGGACTTCGTTGGCTCCCGACAGCGCGACTTCCTGCGTTTTCGACATTCCGCCCATCTGCCCCATCGATGTGCAGGCCCCAAATAGAGTCACTGTTGCCACCGCCGCCATGGCGGCGATCAGCTTACGTTTGCCCAGATTCGCGCTCATTGCATTCCTCCGTCAAAATGGTTCGTGTGGCCCCTGCCGAAGCAGGCAAGCTGCGGGGGCGTGAACGCAATATACCGCATTGCGGAGCATCGGGAGTCAAGCCCGAAGCGCGATAATCCGACGACCCGATTCGACGCGACCGGGCCACCTGCCGCTGGAATACTCGACGCCGGACGGCTGTTTACAACCGCCCCGCATTGGCAACAATTACAAATAGTCGGAGGACACTTTGGACGTTCGTGCTGCAGTCGCGCATCGCGCCGGCGCGCCTTTGTCGATCGAGACTGTTCGCCTCGAAGGGCCAAGGGCAGGCGAGGTGCTGATCGAGCTCAAAGCCACCGGCATCTGCCACACCGACGAATTCACCCGTTCCGGCGCCGACCCCGAGGGACTGTTTCCGGCGATCCTCGGCCATGAGGGCGCCGGCGTCGTGGTCGACCTCGGCGCTGGCGTCACCACCGTCCGCCGCGGCGACCACGTCATCCCGCTCTACATTCCCGAGTGCCGCCAGTGCAAGGCCTGCCTGTCGCGAAAGACCAATCTTTGCACGGCGATACGCACGACGCAGGGCAAAGGCGTGATGCCCGACGGCTCCAGCCGATTCTCGCTCGGCGGCGAGCCGCTGCACCACTACATGGGCTGCTCGACCTTTGCCAACTTCACCGTGCTGCCGGAGATCGCGGTGGCGAAAATTCGGGAGGATGCGCCGTTTGAGAAGGTCTGCTACATCGGCTGCGGCGTGACGACCGGCATCGGTGCGGTGATCAACACCGCCAAAGTGGAACCCGGAGCGAACGTCGTCGTGTTCGGTCTGGGCGGGATCGGGCTGAATGTCGTTCAGGGGGCGCGCATCGCCGGTGCCAACATGATCGTCGGCGTCGACATCAATCCAGGTCGAGAGACGCTGGCGCGCAAGCTCGGGCTGTCCCATTTCGTCGACGCGCGCGCGGCGGGGGCCGACCTGGTTCCGCACCTTGTCGAATTGACCGGTGGCGGTGCCGACTACACGTTCGAATGCATCGGCAACGTCGATGTCATGCGTCAGGCGCTGGAATGCTCCCACCGCGGCTGGGGTGTCGCGGTCGTCATCGGAGTCGCGGGCGCCGGCCAGGAGATCCGCACGCGGCCATTCCAGCTGATTACCGGCAGAACATGGAAAGGCACGGCATTCGGAGGCGCGCGCGGCCGAACCGACCTGCCGAGAATCGTCGACTGGTACATGGACGGCCGGGTAAACATCGACGATCTGATCACGCACGTTCTGCCGCTCGAGCGGATCAACGAGGGATTCGACCTGATGCATGCCGGCGAGTCGATCCGCGCCGTCGTGCGGTATTGATGACCACCAATTTTGCGCTGTGGGCGCTCGTCGCCGGAGTGCTGCTGATCGCCATGGCATTTCTCGGCACGTGGGTCGAGCGCATGCCCCTCAGCCCGGCGATGCTCTACCTCGGCGCCGGCTTCGCGCTCGGACCCACCGGCCTGGGCATGCTGCTGCCAGATCCGAAAGCCTATTCGCCGCTGCTCGAACGGCTGGCGGAAATCGCGGTCGTGATTTCCGTTTTCGTCACCGCACTGCGCATCAGCGTGCCGCTGAAGGACGGCCGATGGCGGTTGCCGATCAGCCTTGCGACCGTCGCGATGGTCGCAACCATCGCACTGGTTGCCGCAGTCGGCGTCGCGTGGCTCGCGCTGCCGCTGGGCGCTGCGATATTGCTGGGTGCAATCCTGGCGCCCACCGACCCGGTCCTCGCGTCGGACGTGCAACTGGATGACCCGCGCGATCGCGATCTGCTGCGCTTCAGCCTGAGCGGCGAGGCGGGGCTGAACGACGGCGCAGCGCTGCCGCTCATCCTGTTGGGCATGGGCCTGCTCGGCCTGCACGAGCTCGGTGGCGCGGGCGGGCAATGGCTGCTGGTCGATGTGTTATGGGGTATCGGCGGCGGGCTGGGGATCGGCTGGCTGCTCGGGGCGTGGGTCAGCACACTGATCCTGCATTTGCGCACGCGCCACGGACACGCGATCGGGCTGAACGAATTTCTCGCGCTGGGCCTGATCGCCCTGGTCTATGGGATCGCGTTACTGGCGCATGCGTCCGGATTCCTGGCGGTCTTTGCCGCCGGCCTCGCGTTGCCGCGGATGAGACCGATGCACGAAACCGCTTCGCGACCGCGCTTGCCGGTCGCGATGACGCCGGGCGCCGGGGCCGAGGTCGAAATAGGCGAGGCCTCCGCGCCGGCAAACGCAACGCACCCGGTCAAGGCCCCGGCGCACATGGCGCAGGCCGTGCTGAGCTTCGACGAGCAGCTGGAACGGTTCGCCGAAATCGCGATGGTGCTGGCCGTCGGCGCGATGTTTTCGTACGCGGTAATTCCACCAAGCGCGCTTTGGTTCGTGCCTCTGCTGCTCCTGGTGATCCGGCCGGTCAGCATACTGATCGCCGGCGCGCCGGCCATGTCTTCACGCGCTCAGTTGCCGCTGATCGCATGGTTCGGCATACGCGGCATCGGCTCGATTTATTACCTGCTCTATGCGGTAAACCGCGGCCTGCCCGACGCGGTGGCGCCGACGGTCATCGGCCTGACCCTGGTCACCGTCGTGACGTCAATCGTCGTGCACGGCGTCTCGATTCCGCCGCTGATGAGTCGCTATCGTCGTCGCCGCAAGGCCGGCGCGCGCACAGCGACCGGGCAAGATGGCCGACAGCGTCGGCGCAAACGCGCCGCGCAATAAACGCCCGCTCGTCGGGCACGCCGACCTTGCGCCGCTTTTGAGCGCTATGATTCGTCTTAACGTCGTTGCGTGCGACGAGGGCGTTGCGCGAGGGCGCGATGCCGCCGTCTTTCGCAACGGTGCGACAGGTCCGGGTTGCGTCCGGGCCCGCAAAGGGGAATAATCAGAAAAAAATGACAACGTCATGATCTGAAAGACCGATTCCGAAGGAGAATTCATGCTTAATTTCAATCGCCGCGACAACCCCGCCGACGCCAAGGATGCCGGAAAGTCCGGGCTCAAGCCCGTGCTGTACGATCCGCCGACCTCCACCGGTCGCGGCGTGTCGACCGGGGCGCCGGTGCGCCAGCAGGCCCAGGCCGCCGCGGCGACGCGCGAGCCGCCGCCGGCAGCCACGCCGCCACCGACCGAAGCAGTCGCCCCAGCGGCACCCGCACGGGCGACAGGCGCCGCAACAAGCGCGAGCGGCGATACTGCGGGAAGCAAGTTATTCATCGGCGTCAACATCAAGCTGAAGGGCGTGGAGATTTCCGATTGCGACGTGCTGGTCATCGAGGGCCATGTCGAGGCGACCGTGCACAGCAAGGCGATGCAGATCGACAAGCCTGGAACCTTGAAAGGTACGGCGTTGATCGACGTGGCGGAAGTTCGCGGCGATTTTTCCGGCGAGCTGACCGCGCGCACCCTGCTGGTCGTGCACGGCACCGGCCGCGTGTCGGGCAAGATCCGCTACGGCAAGCTGATCGTCGCCGAAGGCGGCGAGTTGAGCGGAGACGTCAAGCGCCTCGACGAATCCGAGGAGCAGGTCATGCCCGCGCGCGCCGCGGGACGCGATCCGCGAGACATCCTGGGATCGGCCAGCGCGATGGGATCGGCCTAGCTCGCTTTAGAGTCAGTCGCGATGCCGGTCGGCCGGCAACAGCGCTACGCGCTGTGCGGTAGCCGGCGATTCAAGGCAACTGAGGCAACAAGTCGATCGACGCGTCCTGCAGCGCCTTGCGGATGCGCAGCGTGTGCGTGCCGGGCCAGTAGATCCGGCCGCAAAGCGTGCATCGCGCGAATTTATCGTGTCGCTCGCGAACCCGTGCCGGCACGAGGCTCGCCACGCTGCGCCGGGCGAGCGTGCGCAGGCTGCCGTTGCACACTGCGCAGCGCGTGAAGGGCAGGGCACTCCTCGCCAGATCGAACGCGACCAGCGTCTCGCGCAGCTGCTCGATCGGCCGCGTGTTGCGGATCCAGCGGCCCCGCGTCACGGCGGCGTGCTTGAGCAGACCCTTGTCCCTGGTCAGAATGATGCGCGACTGGTCGTGCGCGAGCTGCACGATCTCGTGATCGTCGTAGTCGTTGCGATACAGGGTATCGAAGCCGAGCAGGCGCAGGTATCGTGCCAGCGTGCCCAGATGCACGTCGAGCACGAACCGCGTGCGCCGCAGCGGCCGCGGCCGCAGACGCGTCAGCGGCGTCATATCGAAGCGCTCGAACACCGGGTAGACGGCCACCCGGTTGCCGTCGCGCAGGCGCCGGGCAAAGTCGACCGACTCGCCATCGATCAGCACCAGGTCGACCTCGGCGTGCGGCACGCCGATCGCTTCGATGACGTCCTTGACCGCCGGGGTGCCGTTGAAGGCATGACGGAACGTGCGCTTGCGCAGCTCGGGGCGCAGGAAGTCGTTCAACTCCTCGTAGAAGCGAAAGTCGGCGACTGACGCCGCCGTCCGGGCCTTTGCGCCACGACTTTGCCCGGAAGGCATTCTCGAGCAGGTTGCGGTCGTCAAGCGCCGCGCGCGACCAGCTGGACCAGCGCAGGGCCGTAGCGCTCCAGCTTTTTCGCACCGATCCCGGCGATGCCGGCTATCGCGGCGATGCCGTCGGGACGCTGCCGGGCGATCTCCGCCAGCGTCCGGTCGTGCAGGATGACGAATGCCGGCACCGCCTGAGCACGCGCCTCGGCCAGCCGCCAGGCCTTGAGCAGATCGAGCAGCGCATTCTCGGCTGCGCTCAGCGTCGCGTCCGAACCGCCGGCTCGACGCGGGCCTCGCACGCGGCCGCGCGGCAGTGCGCGGCGAAGGGCGATTCGCCGCTCGCCCTTGAGCACCGGACGGCTGGCCGCGTTGAGCCGCAGCGCCCCGTGCGCTTCGTGGTCGACGCTTGCCAATCCCAAGGCGACCAGCTGGCGGAACACGTTGCGCCATGCACCTTCGTCGATATCGGCGCCGATGCCGAATACGGAGAGCTGATCGTGTCCCCAACGCTGCACGCGCTCGCCCGGCTTGCCGCGCAGCACGTCGATCAAATGCAGCGCGCCGAAGCGCTGCCCGGTGCGATAGATCGCCGACAGCGCTTTTTGCGCTTCGGACGTGGCATCGTAGGTTTCGGGAGGCGCGAGGCAGGTGTCGCAATTGCCGCAGGGAACGCTTGCCTCGCCGAAATAATCGAGCAGCCGCACGCGCCGGCAACCGGCGGTCTCGCACAGGCCGAGCAGCGCATCGAGCTTGGCCGCGCTGACGCGCTTGTAGTCCTCGGCGGCATCCGAGGCTTCGATCAATCGCCGCTGCTGGACCACATCCGACAGGCCGTATGCCATCCATGCATCTGCCGGAGCGCCGTCGCGTCCGGCGCGTCCGGTTTCCTGGTAATAGGCCTCGACGCTTTTCGGCAAGTCGAGATGCGCGACGAAGCGCACATCCGGCTTGTCGATGCCCATGCCGAACGCGATGGTCGCGACCATCACCAGGCCCTCCTCACGCTGAAATCGTGCCTGGTTCTCGCTCCGCGTCGCATTGTCCATGCCGGCGTGATAGGGCAGGGCGTTTACGCCTTTCGAACCGAGCCACGCCGCGGTCTCGTCGACCTTGCGCCGCGACAGGCAGTAGACAATGCCGGCCTCGCCCGCATGCTCGTCGGCGATGAAGCGCAGCAGCTGCGCGCGGCCATCGTCCTTGTCGACGATTGTGTAGCGGATGTTGGGACGGTCGAAGCTCGAGACGAAAACGCGCGCCCCCGCGAGATCGAGGCGCGTCACGATCTCGGCGCGAGTCTGCGGATCGGCGGTCGCCGTCAACGCGATTCTCGGCACGCCCGGATAACGCTGATGCAGCACCGACAGCGCCAGGTACTCGGGCCGGAAATCGTGGCCCCATTGCGACACGCAGTGCGCTTCGTCGATCGCGAACAGCGCGACCCTGGCCCGATCGATCAGATCGAGGCAACGCGGCATGGTCAACCGTTCCGGCGAGACGTACAGGAGGTCGAGCTCGCCAGCGACCAGCGCCCGCTCGGTCGCATGCGCGGTTTCGGCGCTCTGGGTCGAATTGAGGAATGCCGCGCGCACGCCGAGCTGCAGCAGCGCAGCGACCTGGTCCTGCATCAGCGCGATCAGCGGAGAGACGACGATTCCCGTCCCCGGCCGCACCAGCGACGGGATCTGGTAGCAGAGCGACTTCCCGCCGCCTGTAGGCATCAGCACCAGCGCATCGCCGCCGCCGACCACGTGATCGACGACTTCGCCCTGGCCGACGCGGAAGCTCGTGTTGCCGAAGGTCTGGCGCAGCAGCTCGCGCGCCGTTACGGCGGGTGACATGCGACTTCATCCCACCGCCCGAGCGTAGCGGCGGCTTCGTAGGTCCTCTGCAGGAAATCAAGCACCAGCGCATCGGGCGAGGGCGATTCGCGGACCTTGTCGTAAGACAGGACGAATTCACGCAAGTCGGAATGGTAATAGGCAGGGAGTCGCACTTCGGCATTCCTGAATCCGTCCGGCTCGGGATACGCATAGGCGTAGAACGCCGCTTCAGGAAGCGCTTCGTTGCCCGGCCAGAATCCGCAGCTGCTGACTTCGTGCGAGTACGCCTCGCGCGCGACGCGGTCGGGCAAATGCGGCACGCCGCCCGGGTGCTCGGGGGCGGGACGTCCGGAAAAACGCGTCACCGCGAGATCGAAGCCGCCCCAAAAGAAATGCACCGGGCTGCATTTGCCGTTGAATCCGGCGCGGAACTGCTTGAGAAGACGATCGGCCTGCAGCAGCGCCGCAAAAAATCGGCGAACGGCGTCGGCATCGTACGAGCGATTTTTCTGGTCTTTTTCGAAC
>Ga0207687_10001336_pt1 | contig 16854 bp, 18 predicted proteins | sample KBSM54metaG_FD_184399 | JGI IMG/M metagenome (GOLD analysis project Ga0207687, IMG submission 184399) | Miscanthus rhizosphere microbial communities from Kellogg Biological Station, Michigan, USA - KBS M5-4 metaG (SPAdes) (version 2) | ecosystem: Host-associated > Plants > Roots > Rhizosphere >...
GGCGGCAACTTCGAGGTCGTCCACCATACCCAGCTGATCGACCACCTGTACAAGACGAACGCGCTGCGCAGCGACGCGAAGGATTCGCCGGTCGGCTCGATCACGTATCACGACAGCTGTTACCTCGGCCGGTGGAACCGCGAGTTCGATGCGCCGCGCGACGTGATCGCGGCGGTCGGCGTGCCGAACGTCGTCGAGATGGAGCGCAACAAGCGCCACGGCTTCTGCTGCGGCGCAGGCGGCGGCCGGATGTTCATGGAAGAGCACGAGGGCCAGCGCGTCAACGAGAACCGCACCGACGAGATCATCGCGGCGCAGGTCGACGCGGTCGCCGTCGCATGCCCGTTCTGCAACATCATGCTGACCGACGGCATGAAGTCGAAGAACGTCGAGGACAAGATCGAGGTCCTCGATATCGCCGAGCTCGTGGCACGGTCGATTCCAGATGTGCCCCTCGGCAATCTGGTCCGCAAACGCGACCGCTGATCCGCGATTCGCTACAATTTGCGGCCATGAAGTGGTTCGTTCTGGCCCTGGCCTGCGCTGCATGCAGCGCGGGCGATGACACCGCAACCGGCGCCCACGCTCAGTGCGGCGAAGGCGGCGCGATCGATGGCAGCGGCTGCAGCGGTGCGGTGAGCACCGCACAGGATGCGTGCTGGCGCCTCGTCGACTGCGGCGCGATTCCGGTGAGCTCGAGCAACAACAACACGTTCGATTGGGGCGCGTGCGTCGATCGGATCGAGACGTACATCGAGGTCGGCCAGCAGCTCGTGATCGACTGCATCGGCGCGTCGTCGTGCGACGCGTTGCGCGTGCCGGGCTCGCCCGACCAGCCCGACGGCAACCAGCTCAGCTGCTTCCACCTCGGAGGTCGCTAGTGAAGCGCCTCGCCGTGGTTGCCCTGTTGCTCGCGTCGTCGATCGCCGTCGCCGACACCGTGCCCGACCTGATCAAGATGATCGAGACCCAGCCGAACGACATGGATCGCTCGGTGTGGAAAGAGAAGCGGCGCGATGCCGCGAAGAAGCTCGCGCAGAGCAAGGACAAGAAGGCGGTCCCCGAGCTCGAGAAGCTCGCCGAGTCCGAGACGTTCGACATCATCGGCGAGATCGCGATCGAGGGTCTCGGCACGCTCGGCGATGCGAGCGCGGTGCCGACGCTCCAGAAGATCGCGGCGGACGAATCGCGCGAGAAGAGCCAGCGCGACCTCGCGAAGAAGTCGCTCGCGAAGCTCGGTGCGAGCGCGACCTCGCCGGTCAAGCCAGTCGAGAAGCCCGTCGAGAAGCCGGCCGAGAAGCCGGTGACCGGCCTCGAGACCACGACCGCGACGACAACGACCACCGCGCCGGCGACGACGACGACCGCGCCGGCGACGACGACCACCACGGTCGCGACGACCGACAGCGGTGCCGTCGATACCAACACCGGCTCGCACCTGATCGATAGCGGTGCGGCGAAGCCGAGCTCCGACATGCCCGCGCTGCCCGACCTGCCCGACGACACGCTCGCCGCATACGACCGGATCACGTTCGCGGGCGGCACCGCGAGCGTCGCGTACGACACCGATCGCAAGCGGCTCGACGCCGCCGCGGATCTCGCCGGCGCGTGGCAGCACCGGATCGAGCGCGAGGCGATGGCGTGGGGCGCCGATGCCGGCGCGCACCTCGTCACCGGCCTGATCAATCCCGACGGCCGCGCCCAAACTCGCGGCGCGCAGCTCGACGCGAACGCCGACGGCGAAGCGCGGTTCTACACCGGCCAGATCTACGGCATCGGCCGCGCGGCCGCGTCGCTCCAGGTCGACTACATCTCGGATGTCGACGCGACGAACCCGAACAACGACTACAAGCAGACGACGACCGAGGCCGACCTCCAGGTCGCGCTCGGCGGTGGTTACGGCCGCCTGCTCGATGTCGGTGCGCAGATCCGCGTTCGCCGCCTCGCGCGCACGCTCGATGCCGCCCGCGCGCTCGGCAAGCCGATCGATGCGGCGACGTCGAAGAAGCTCCAGCTCACGTGGTGGGCGCTGCGCGGCGAGCGCTCGACGTATCGCTCGCTCGTCGCGACCGTCGCGATCCTGCGCGAAGCCGGCATCCTGCTCGGCGAGCCCGATGCGGGCCTCGCGTACGAGATCCTCAACGTGCTGCGCGATACGCAGCTGTTCGTGCGGCCGAGCGGCCTCGACATCAACCTCCAGATCAGCGAGGGCTACCTGCGCCGGCCCGCCGGGCTCGTCGCGCAGGACTTCGAGAACGGCCGCGTCGAGCAGCTGCTCGTCAACGCCGGCTACGGCACGCAGCTCGATGACGACAAGCTCGAGATCGCGGGCACCGCCTACGCGCGCTATCGCTTGTTCGCCGCCGACGGCACGCCGGTCCCGTGGGGCGCCGGCGCGACCGCGCACATGACCCGCTACACGTACGGCGAGCACGGCGATCCGCTCGGCATGTTCGATCTCACCGGCATCGTCGAGCTCTCGAACGACGACCGGATGAACACCGACAAGGGACTCCACATCGAGGGCCAGCTCGGCTTCACGATGCTGTTCAATCAAGCCTCCGGTCTTCGCCTCGCAGGCTCGATCGCGGAGGACGGCGGAACGATCTTCTTCGGCGCGAATCTCCAGGCGACGTACGGCCTCCTCGACGCGGTATTTGCTCGCTAATTCCGGTCCTTCACTTAGTGGTTGGACCACTGAACCATTAAGTGTAAGGTGGGCTCGTGAACCCGACGTTGCTCGCGATCGCCGAGACCGCCATCCCCGCTGGCCGCTACATCCCGGCCGCGGGCGAAGCGACCGTCGCGAAGGTCGAGCAGTTCCTGTCTCGACTGCCGAGTGCAGTCCAGACCGGCATCCAAGCGCTGATCCGCACCGTCGATGCGACCGCGTGGCTCAAGCACCGCGCGCCGTTCGCGAAGCTGTCGTACGACAAGCGGCTCGCGCTGCTCGATAGCTTTCGCACCGGCGATGTCGTCCGCCGGTTGATGCTGCGCGCGCTGGTCTCGCCGCTCAAGATCGCTCACTTCGACGACCCCGGGCTCTACAAACATCTCGGCTGCGTCTACGACTACACGCAAAAAGCCGAAGCCAAGCCCGCGTACATGCGCGACCGCGTCCACGCCGGCGATCAGCTCGGCGGCGACCTCTCGGTCGAGTGCGATGTCGTCGTCGTCGGCACCGGCGCCGGTGGTGCGGTCGTCGGTCGCGAGCTCGCCGAGTCCGGCCTCGCGGTCGTGTTCGTCGAGGAAGGTCGCTACTTCGATCGCGCCGACTTCACCGGCCGGCCGTTCGAGATGCAGCAAAAGCTGTATCGCCGCGGCGGCTCGACGTTCTCGATCGGCAACGTCGGCATCCCGATCCCGCTCGGCCAGACCGTCGGCGGCACGACCACCGTCAACTCCGGCACGTGCTTTCGCACGCCCGATCGCGTGCTCCACCAATGGCAGCACGAGCTCGGCCTCCACGATCTCGGCCCCGATCAGCTCGGCCCCTACTTCGATCGCGTCGAGGCCATCCTCGGTGTCGCCGAGGGCAAGCCCGAGCTGATGGGCGGCAACGGCCACGTGATCGCGCGCGGCTGCGAAGCGCTCGGCTTCACCCGCCACGGCCCGCTCAAGCGCAACGCCCCCGACTGCGACGGCCAGGGCGTGTGCTGCTTCGGCTGCCCGACCGACGCGAAGCGCTCGACGAACGTCTCCTACGTCCCGCTCGCCTTGAAAGCGGGCGCGGAGCTGTTCTCCAACGCGAAGATGACACGCGTCCTGATCGAAGGTGGCAAGGCCGTCGGCGTCGTCGCGAAGACCTATGACGGCAACACGCTGACCGTGCGCGCGCGCTCCGTCGTGATCGCCTGCGGCTCGATCATGACGCCACTCGTCCTCGGCCAGCAGGGCCTCGCGAACCGCAGCGGCGAGCTCGGCAAGAACCTCTCGATCCACCCCGCGTGCGGTGCGCTCGCCGAGTTCGACGAGCAGATCCTCGGCTGGAAGGGTATCCCGCAGGGCTACTCCGTCGACGAGCTTCATGAAGAGGGGATCCTCTTCGAAGGTGCGGCGCTGCCGCTCGAGATGACCGTGACAGTGACGCAGTTGATCGGGCCTGATCTCGTGCGGCTCGCCGAATCGTTCGATCACGTCGCGAGCTTTGGCTTCCTCGTCGAGGATCACTCGCGCGGCTCGGTCGGTTCCGTCATGGGCCAGCCCGTGATCCGCTACTGGCTGGGCGACAAAGATGTCGCGCATATCAAGCGCGGGTTGGATGTGCTGTCGCAGATCTACTTCGCCGCCGGTGCGAAGCGCATCCACTGCCCTATCGCCGGCTTCGACGTGCTCGAGTCGCCGGACGACCTGGCGAAGCTGCGCCGCGCGAAGATCAACGCGCGCGATCTGGATCTCTCCGCGTATCACCCGCTCGGCACGGCGCGGATGGGCATCGATCCGGCGCACAGTGTTGTCGATCAGGATCATCAGACGCACGACACGCGCGGGCTGTACATCGTCGACGGTGCTTCGGTGCCGACGTCGCTCGGCGTGAACCCGCAGGTCACGATCATGGCGATGGCGACGCGCGCCGCTGAAAAGATCGCCGGCGCGCTCGCGTAGCCATCTCACCAATTTTCGGGCAACTGCTGCGCAGTGACGGGTGATTCACGTCTTCGCCCGCTGCCTGCATCTTGTGCCGATGACGAAGCTCAAGAACAAGATCGCATTCGTAACCGGTGGCACCTCGGGCATCGGGCTCGAGACCGCAAAGCTGTTCCAAGCCGAAGGCGCGCAGGTCGTCCTGGTTGGTTCGAACGAACAGCGGCTGAACGCAGCCGGCAAAGAGCTCGGCGGTACCGCGCTCTTGGTTCGCGCGGACATCCGCAAGGTCGCCGACATCGAGCGCGCCATCGACACGACACGCGCCAAGTTCGGCCGCATCGACGTGCTGTTCGCCAACGCCGGAGCCACGACCGTCGCGCCGCTCGAAGCGGTCACGGAGGCCTACGTCGCGGAGAACCTCGCCCTCAACTTCACCGGCACGTTCTTCTCGATCCAGAAAGTCGCACCGCTCATGTCCCGAGGTGGCAGCATCATCGTCACCACCTCATTCCTGAACACGATCGGCTATCCCGGTCTTTCGATCCTCGCCGCGACCAAAGCAGCGGCGCGCTCGCTCGTACGCACGTTGGGCGCGGAGCTGGCGCCTCGGGGGATCCGAGTGAACGCGTTGAGCCCGGGTGCGATCGCGACGCCGTTCTACAGCAAGATCGGCCTGCCCGAGACCGTGCTTGCGGACGTCGCCGCGAGCATCACCCAGAAGGTCGGTCTCAAGCGCTTCGGTGAAGCCGCGGAGCTCGCGCGAGCCGCGCTGTTCCTCGCTTGCGAGGACTCGTCGTACACCACGGGAACCGAGATGGTCGTCGACGGTGGGCTGACCCAATTCTGAAGCTACCGGCGTCCGAACTCGGCGAGCGCGGCGCGAAGCCGCGGAACGGCAAGGTCGATGAACCGGCGAAGCTTCACCGGCATATCTCGCGAGGGATGAACAAGGTGAACCGGCACCGGTTCGACCTCGAACTTCTGCAAGATCACGCGGAGCTTTCCAGCGCTCACTGCTTCGGCCACATCGTGTTCGAGCAACAGCGTCGCGCCAACGCCGTGAACCGCGGCATCGGCCGCAGCGTCCGGTGATGACACGATCAGACGCGGCGCGTCGGCGACCGTTTGGATCTCCTTGTCGTCGCCACGACGGAATCGCCATGGCGACAAGAAGGGGCTGTCGAACACCACACGCGGAAAGCCGTGAAGCTCTTCCGGGCTTCGCGGCGTGCCGTGGCTCTTCAGTAGCTTGGGGCTGGCGACCGTGACGGCTCGCAACGTGCCGACCCGGACTGCAACCAAGCTGCTGTCGCCGAGCCGCCCGATCCGAACCGCGGCATCCGCGTGCGCATCGATGAGATCGATGTTGCGGTCCGACTGCAGGACCTGGATCCGTATCTCCGGAAACATCGTCAGGAACTGATTGATGACCGGAAGGACCCGCAGCCGCCCAACTTGTACCGGCGTCGCGATGACGAGCTCTCCGCGTGGGTTCGTGAACTCACCTGCGGCACGACGCTCCTGATCGTCGACCTGATCGAGAATCCGTTTCGCGGACGCAACGTAGTCAACGCCCGCCTCGGTCAGCCGCAGCTTGCGCGTCGTTCGAACGAGCAGCTTCGCGCCCACGAGCGCTTCGAGGTCGTTGACGTTGCGCGTGAGCGTCGTCACCGGGATTCGCAGTTTCCTCGCAGCCGCGGAGAGACTTCCCTCCTCGACGGAAGCCACCAGCATCGCCATCGCTTCCAGCTTGTCCAATTGGCACACCTCGAACGGACGTGGCGTCGGTATCCACGAAGTCTTTCCGACGGCGGTCCGTGATTCTACAAGAGTGACGAACACCCAGGAACCGCTTCTCGCGTCGCTCGGTGTGAACCCGCTGGTGTCGATTCACAGCGATGCGCGCTACTGAGACCTGTCACTCGTTCCAACAGATCGGGACATCGAAGTAGCCAACGATCTGCTCTGACCAGTCGCCGCCCGCCTGGTCCGCTTCTGACCAGTAGCTTTCGAGGCCGCTGGCATCGAAGGTGCCGGCGATGTGCTCGTCGTCGGCCGCGGTGATCGTGACGTGGCCGGCATCGATAAAGAGAGGCTGGCTGAAGTCGAAGGACGCATACGTCTCGTGGGTATCGAAGATGGTGCCCGAGTTCGTCGCCGTCATGAATGGCACGTCGCCGGTGCCCACGCTCGCCGTCCCCTTGCTTTGAGTCTGGAGGTCCAACTCGGGCGCGTTCGTTGTGAGCAGCAGGCTCTCGCGGCACGTCGCCGGAGTCGGGCTTGTCGTCTCGCCCGAGAACTTGATCGCGAAACCACCGAAGCCGTCGGTAAGGCTCCCTCCGGCGCCAAATGTCGTAGCGAGGTACGGCTGAGCCCAAGCAGCCGCGACCGACCAATGCTGGCGGTCGCCGCCTAGCGACGTAGTGGTCAACGAGACATCGCCCGAGCCGAGCTGCAGGTTGTCCGTGTTCGGAGTGCAGCCCGCTATCGCGATTGCGAGGATCACCAGACGTGAGATCACGCCTCAGCATGAAGCAAGGGGCGGTCCAGTCACTCGAGCGCGATTGCGAGGGAGCGCGCGATCGGTCGGTCAGATGTTCATCGATTCGACTCGGTTCGGTAGATCTTCAACAGCCCAGCGCGCCGGCGTGCCGGCGTAGCTTCGGAAGACCGCCCACGGGCTCGTTCGCGCCAGCGCTCACCACCGAGATCACACGAAGGACCATTCTAGGACGGGAGTTCGACGAAGGACGGTTGGGCGGCTGCGCCGCCCTCGCTCGCGGGGTGTGAAATGGTTGAAGTGTCGGCGTCTGCCCCTCCGCTCCTCGGGGATGGCTGGCCTTGCCGACGCGGCAGTCGCGCATCGGTCGCGCCGGGCGCCGAGCGCTGCGCCCCTGAACGCGGCCGCCGCGCACACGATCGTTTCGGCGAACGCGCGCGTCGTGCAGAGCGCCCGTCACGACCGCTGCGCGCCTTGCCGCGTTCCGGCGAAGGCCAGCCACCCCGAGGAGCTCCGGGAGGGCGCTCCCTGGAAGAACCACTTCGAACACCTGTGCCCGGCGCGTGGCCTTGCGCCGAACACGAACGCGTCAAGACGAGTCCGGAAAGGAAACACCATGAACACTGCATCGATCCACAGCACCAACCTAAGCCATCAGATCGCGCGCGCCGCGGGCGCCGCGAACGCGCAGCCCGAGCTGCTCCATCGCGACCTCTCGTACGCGATCAACGGAGCAGCGATCGAGGTGCACAAGCACATCGGCCCCGGACAGCTCGAATCCGTGTACGAGCGCGCGCTTTGCGAGGAGCTCGGTATGCGCAGTCTCGCGTTCGATCGGCAAGTGCCGGTCGAGGCCACGTACAAAGGCAGGCAGGTCGGCGCGTTCTACGCCGATGTCGTCGTCGAGAATCAGGTCGTGATCGAACTGAAGGTCGTCGCGAAGATCCTGCCCGCGCACCGCCAGCAGGTGCTGACCTACTTACGCGCGACCGGCCTTCGGCTCGGCCTGATCATGAACTTCAACGCGCCGATCCTCTGGCGCGAGATCAAGCGCGTCGTGCTCTGACCCCACATGGGTTCGATCCCATGCGCTTCCGTTTCTGATCAGCTAGTTCGCATCGGCTGCATCGAGCACGCGCACCGCTTCTCTCGAAACTTCTGGCGCGAGATGCGCGTATCGCATCGTCATCTGGATCGTTGCGTGTCCGAGCAGATCTTGGATCGCCCCTTGAGCGGAGCACCACGCATCGCGAGGTGACTCGCGAGCGCGAGCTTCAAATCCTCGATCACGGCGTTTTTGGGGCCTGCAGAGCAAGCAAACGCTTATAAGCAAGATGCCTTTACTTCGGAGAGCGCTCCCATCCTCCTGATCCTTATCAGCGCCATTTCGACCGCTAGAACATTCAACTAGTTGCATCTTGGAGGCTCGTCTTCACAGCTTGCGCGTTGGCATTTCAAAGCTTATACACTATACAAGGGTGACGGACGATGTACGGCAACCTTCATGAGCGTGTTTAAGTTATGGCAGGAGTAGGATGTCCGAGCCCCAACCCATCTACGAAAGGCTTAAGGAGTTCTGTCGGCGGCTGCTCGCGCGTCCCGCGTTTGGGGGATTTGACGAGGCCTGGGAGGGTCTGGCGAAGGAGATGACAGAGGTCGAAGACGACCTCAGCGGCATCGCGAAGCAGGAAGGGTCCGGCGAGGCACGTGAAGACGGGCGCATGTACCCACCCCTGATGAAGCGAGAGGTTGCGTCTGGTGCGGCCGGCGTTCGCTCCTTTCGCGTGAAGTGGCACCTCGTTTCGTATGGAGAAAACGGTGCCGTCGAGATCGTGAACATCGACCGAACAACGCACAAGCCAATCTTCGAGAAGCCGGTGCTCAAAAAGCCGGGCGCCGATGGTCGGCTAGTTTCGGACTACCGGAGGAAAGAACAATGAACTCAATCGAAACACTGCGCGACGGCCTCAAGGATCGCTTCCCTGGTGGGAGGTTCACCATCACCGCCCCCGTACGCGCTGAGGACGTATGGACTCTCGATATTGCCGATAACAACAAATTCTACACAGTCGAATGGACCCCGCCGGATCGCTTTGGAGTTTCATCCAGTTCGGATGACTCCGCCTTCGGAGGCGGCCCCGACGAAGTGTTCTCGAACGTCGACGACACGTTCGCGCATCTCGTGCGCTTTCTCACCACGACTCAACGCCCTTCACCTCCGTTGCCGGCGCTGCTCGCGCGCGTGCGCGAAGAGCGCGGGGTCAGCCAGGCCGAACTCGCGCGAAGGCTCGGACTCGCTCAAGCAACAGTCTCCGGATACGAACGTCGGCGTGACATCCAGCTGAGCACCTTGCAAAAGGTCGTCGGCGCCCTCGGCGGAGCGGTACAGATTTCTGTCGTCTTCGACGATGCGACCTACACGGTCGCTGGAGAAGTCAGTGGCGAGCGAGTTGGCCTGATGCCCACACAAACTCTGCGTCCTACAGAACCCGTACGATCTTCGTATTCCTTTCCAAGCCTGGAGCGGAAAGGACACTTAGCTAAAGCGGAAGACATCACAGCGAAGGTCGCGCACCGCCCTGGCGGTTTGCTCGCAGCCTGAGGCCCGCATGCAAACGATTTCGTTCTACTCATACAAGGGAGGCACTGGCCGCTCGCTCGCGTTGGCGAATGCTGCCCGGTATCTCGCTCGTCTAAAGTTCAGCGTCGTCGCAATGGACCTGGATCTCGAAGCGCCGGGGCTCCACTACAAATTCAGCCACCTGCCAGACGGTGCGCCCCTGAGTGTTTCCAAGGGTGTTGTCGACTACATCGCGTCATTCCTAAGCGAAAAGGCGCCCCCAGAGTCGCTGCTGCCGTACGTAATTGGGGTCCGTGTTCCTGGGGTAGACGAGCCTCTGTTGAGGGTGCTTCCTGCAGGTGACCCGCTCTCGTCTTCTTATTGGCCAAAGTTGACCGGGATCAACTGGCGCAACCTCTTCTATTCCGGCGACCCTGTCGGCGTTCCCATCTTTATGGAGCTTAAGTCCCGTATCGAGGACGAGCTCAAACCAGACTTCCTTCTCGTGGATTCGAGGACCGGAATCACCGAGATGGGCGGGGTGGCCACCACGTTGCTCGCGGACAAGGCGGTTTGCGTCGTATCGCTAGCCCGCGAGAACCTGGATGGTGCGCGACGCGTGCTCCAAAGCGTTCAGCGGTCGCGTCGAGAAAACGGGCAACCGCGCCTCGAAACCATGATTGCGCTGAGTCGCGTCGCTCAGCTGGACAGCCCCGACGAGCAACGTCGGTACATCGACTTCGTGCAAACGGTCTTATCTGAACCAGCACTCGTGTCTGAAGATGCTTTCGAGTGTTCAGAAGTGTTTCTGCTTCACCACGAAGACAGTCTTGGCGATTCGCTACGAGTCGGCAGCGGCATGAGCCCCGATGAGTCTGTTCTGCTTCGCGACTACCTGCGCCTGTTTGCGAGTGTCGTACCCGCGCAAGCGGTGGCATCGAAGATCGAAATTCTTATCGAGACGGCCAAGAACAAAGTCTGGGATGCACCAGACATCGCGCAGAAGGAACTCGAGGAGTTTGCGCAGTCGTTTGGTCGCCCGGAGGTGTACCGGGCTCTGTTGCACATGTACGTGTTGCGCAACGCACCGTCGCCGGTGATTCTGCGTACAGCAGAGCAGCTGTGGCACATCGCGCATAACTCGTATGATCTTTTATTGTGGGAAACGATTCAGAAGCACTTCCGGGCGTCTCCCAGTCGCCAACGTGACGGCGCGAGCGTGCGAAGCGAGTTTGTGCAAGAGGTGTGGCGCGCGGCCGGCCAACGCGACCCGGACTTCGCAGTTCGTCTTGCCGACGCCTTGGAGATGCAAGGACATCCCGAGCGAGCAAGCGATGTTCTTCTCGAGGTCATCGGGAAGTCTGCGTGGACCTCTGCGGTGCCACTCGCGGCGATCCGCATGCTTGACCTGGCGAAGCGCTCTGACGAGGCGGACCAGTTAATCAACACACATCGCGACGAATTTGAGAAGGATCCCGCTCTGACAGAGGGTTGGGTCCAACACGCGCTTCGTACGGACAATCGCAGTTTGCTCACCGAGATGGTCGAGCCACCATCCCCCATCGTTGCAAGGGTCAATCCTGTATTGGCGCTTCAGACGTACGGCCGGCTCGGGATGACTGCCGAAGCCACAGCTTTGATGGACGAGGCTCTCCGCAGTCTGACGAAGTACACGCTCAGCACCGAGGAGCTCGGCGACCTTGGAGATCTGTTCGACCGTTTGGGACGCTGGGACGAATTTGAAAATCGCGTGTCAGCTCTTCGGCTGCCGCCTGGCCTGCTCGAGCGAGTGACACGACGACGCAACTGGAAGAAAGGCGGTAACAATGAGCGATAAACAATCGGAAGAGATCATCATCAATGGCCGCCCTAGGAAGTGGGAGGGCTCTACGATCTCATACGAGGAGGTCGTCGAGCTTGCATTTCCAGGGCAGCCTCCGGACGCGAGTCGCATCTACACGGTCACTTACAAGAAGGGTGCTGAGCAGGGAACGCTAGTGAGCGGGCAGTCTCTCAGCGTTAAGCCGGGGACAATCTTCAATGTCACAGCGACTAATAGATCGTAGTGACGACCTTCGAAGGCTTCGCGACGAAGGTTACGAGGTCGAGGTTCGAGACGCACACCTAGTGGTGCGCAACGTTCCGTACGTCACATCCGACAGAAGCGTCTCCCGCGGAACCCTCGTGTCTACGCTGTCCTTGGCTGGTGACAAGACCACGCGCCCCGACACTCATATGGCGTTCTTCGCCGGTGAATTCCCGTGTCACCGAGATGGAACGCCGATTGAGGCGCTCCGGCATGGAAGCGCACGGCAGCAGCTCGCACCTGGGATCGCAGTGGATCACAGCTTCTCCAACAAGCCCGACGCGGGATACGCCGACTACTACGAGAAGATGACGACGTACGCGAATATTCTCTCCGGTCCCGCACTGGCGATTGACCCGCAGGCCACTGCGAGAACGTTCGCCGCCGCGGTAGAAGCCGGCGAAGACTCGCCGCTGGTGTATTCCGATACAAGCTCCAGCCGGTACGGGATCACGTCCATCGCTCAGAAGCTGCGAGGACAACGCGTTGCGATCGTTGGATTGGGCGGCACTGGCTCGTATGTCCTTGATCTAGTCGCTAAAACGCCCGTCGCCGAAATTCACCTCTTCGATGGCGACGAATTCGTTTCTCACAATGCATTCCGCGCTCCGGGTGCGCCATCGCTTGAGGACCTTAGGCTTGCACGCAACAAGGCCGAACGATTCGCAACTATCTACAGCGCGATGCACCGCGGTATCCGCGCCCATCCCCTCTTCATCGATGCGTCGAACGTCGATGAACTGCTCAGCATGACGTTCGTCTTCGTGTGCGTCGATAGAGGCGCGGCGAAGCGCGTCGTCTTCTCAAGGCTGCGAAATGCTGGCATCCCGGCAATCGACGTTGGTATCGGCATCGAAGTCCACGACGACGCGTTGCTTGGAATCGTGAGGACCACCGCCGTTTTGGACAAGAGCTACGCCGAGGTGGAAGGCCGCATTCCCATGCAAGACGACGGCAACGACGTGTATCGCGCCGCTGTACAAGTAGCGGACCTCAACATGCTCAACGCTGCGTTTGCAGTCATCAAGTGGAAGAAGCTGCTTGGTTTTTATCAGGATGCCGAGCGCGAACTGAATACGACGTACACCATCAACCTAAACATGGTGGTCAACGATGTTCATGAAGCATGAGTTCGTGGACTGCATCCCCGAAACGCTGGCCGAAGGAACGTTGTACGTCTCGATCAAGTTCAAGACGGTGGTCCACAAATGTCCCTGCGGTTGCGGCAACGAGATCGTCACCCCTCTTTCGCCTGCTGAGTGGGAGTTGTCGTTCAACGGCGACTCGGTTTCGCTGCACCCGTCGGTCGGGAATTGGTCGTTGCCATGCCGTTCACATTATTGGATTACGAAGGGCAACGTTCGCTGGGCCAGAGGCTTCACCGTCGAGGAAGTCGATCTGGTCCGTTCTCGCGACCGGTCAGATAAGGAGGAGTGGTACGCCTCGGACGCCGTCAAGCCAACCGGTGAGCACGCCGGCGACTCGACAGACGAAGGCGCCGACAAGACCGGCCGCCCTCCTGCGTCGACACGCGGCCGGAAACCACCTTCGCGCCGCTAACGCGTGCGCTCGTGCCGCTGATACGCGCCCCCGCGCAATCCTGCGTTGCCTAGTTACGAGGGCTCATCAGCTGGACGCGAGTGCGAACATACTCTTCGCGAGACTGAAGAAGCTCCTTTCTGAACGATCGCGAGCGAACACTAGACCACGAGCCCCAAAGCACGGGCAGCTGACGCGACGTCGACGCTATTAATTCGCGTATCGTTAGCGCGCCGGATCAGTGAGACTCGGATGCACCGACGGTCTTTCGGCTGCGGATCTGACGGCGCCTGTCCGACCGCCGACATCTCAATACGAACCATTTGGCCACTTCCTCGGTCGCGATTTCGTGCCTCGTCGTCCACTCAGTTGCGTGTCACGGCAGCACTCGTTTCACGCCCTGGCAGAGCACGGGGACGTGGAAGTTGATCAAGAGGCCGAGCCGATGGCCGGTCGTGCGCAGGTATGACGTGAGCTGCTGGCGGTGCACAGGTAGCAGCTTCGCGACGACCTTGAGCTCGACGACGATCGCGTCCTCGACGATCAGATCGACGACGAACGTCCCGACCTGCGCGCCCTTGTAAAAGGATTTGATCGGCACCTGCGCCTCGTGGGCGATACGGCGGAACGCGAGCTCGCGCTCGAGCGCGTGCTGGTACGTGCACTCGAGCTGACCGGGGCCGAGATGTTTGTGCACCTCGATCGCAGCGCCGATGATCGCGCGCGATAGATCGCCGTGGAGCAGCCCTGCCCCACTCGGCGGCTCGGGCGAGCGCAGCGATTCGGCGATGGCTGCTGTGAGGTGATTCTGATCGTTCATGGTGTTTCCTTTCCGGACTCGTCTTGACGCGTTCGTGTTCGGCGCAAGGCCACGCGCCGGGCACAGGTGTTCGAAGTGGTTCTCCCAGGGAGCGCCCTCCCGGAGCTCCTCGGGGTGGCTGGCCTTCGCCGGAACGCGGCAAGGCGCGCAGCGGTCGTGACGGGCGCTCTGCACGGCGCGCGCGTTCGCCGAAACGATCGTGTGCGCGGCGGCGGCGTTCAGGGGTTCAGCGCTCGACGCCCGGCGCGACCGATGCGCGACTGCCGCGTCGGCGAGGCCAGCCATCCCGAGGAGCGGAGGGGCAGACGCCAACACTTCAACCATTCCACGGCGGCGCAGCCGCCCAACACGTCTGCTCGTTCTGCCTCCGCGGCTCGTCCCGCCTCCGCGCTGGTTTGGTATGCGCTACGAGATGCGCGTGGCTCGGTTCAGTCGAATGCAGCGAACGTGAACGTCGCCTGAAGGTTCGCCTGCGCGCCCTTCGTCGCAAACGATGTCGCCGCGGTTCCGCGAATCACAACCTTGAAGCTTCCCGCGAGCACCTTCGCGAAGTCGGCACTCGCGACGTCGGCGGACTGGAACGCCACGTCGAACGGCACCGGCCCCACGCCCGTCGGGTTCATGATGTGCCCGATGTCGTATGTGTTGTTCGTATCGTTCGTGATCATCGCGAGGTCGACGTCACCCGTGTAGACCTGATCGAGTGTCGTCACGCCGGTCGACTGTGCTCCGAGCGTCAGCGTCACGTTATCGATCTCGATCCTCGACGGATCGCGCCCGAGCTTCGCCTGAGCGTCGCTGACAAATGCACCGTACGGATTGCCGCTCTCGGTCGTGATGGCTTTGTCATCCGTGATCGCGCTGTTCATGACATCGCCGGACTTGACGGTCAGGTTGATGCCGACGGGCGCGGAGTATGAGACCGGATCCGCACCACACGCTGCGAGAAAGACGACTGCAAGCGAGGCTTGTTTCATGAGAGCTCCGACGCCGGAGGGCGTCTGTTCCATGTTCAGTCTGGTCGTGCGGCGAAAAGGTTTCGGGCACGAGTCGGCAATCGTGGCTCGCGCAGCGCTCGTACAGCTCCGATGTATGCCGGCCGCAACTTGTGGACCTACAACGACGAGCGTCGCGTGCGCCCTGAAGACCGCCCCGCGAGCGAGGGCGGCGCAGCCGCCCAACACGTCTGCTCGTTCTGCCTCCGCGGCTCCTCCCGCCTCCGCGCTGGTTTGGTAACAGCGCGGCGTTCGCGTTCGCACGGACGCATCGCGAGAGCGAGCGAAGCGTTACGCTGGGCGCATGAAGAACACGGGGCGCTGCCCGAAGTGCAGCAACACAGATCTGCTGCGCATCGAAGGCCAGGCGGGCGCACACGGTGCGGGCAACAACATCCCGGTCGGCTGGACGATCTTCTCGTCCGTGAAGGTGACGCGCTTTCTCTGCACGTCGTGCGGCTTCTCCGAAGAATGGATCGAGTCGCCCGAGGACATCGCGAAGCTGGTCGAGAAGTTCCGATAGACCGCGCTACGCGCCCTTGAAGTTCGGCAGCAGGTGCCCGAGGCGCTTGCCCATCTCGACTCCGAGCGCCTGCAGGCCGCTCATCGGCCGAACCATGACCTCGAACTCGACGATCTTGCCGTCGTCGTCGAAGCGGATCAGGTCGATGCCCTTCAGCTGGCGATCGCCGATCCGCGCGGAGAACTCGAGCACGACGCTGTGGCCGTCGTCGCTGAACAGCTCGCGGTGGTACGTGAAGTCCTCGAAGACCTGGATCACGGTACCGAGGACGAGCGTCAGCGCAGGCGCCGACTTGTACGGCGCGTGCGCCATCGGCGAGCGGAACATCGCATCGGGATGGACGATCGCCGCGAGCTTCGACATGTCGCGCCGCGCGACGATGTCGTGCCAGGTGGCGAGGGAAGCCGCGACGTTCGGAGAACGCATGCCGCGAGCTTAGATCACGACATCGCGAAGCTGGTCGACAAGGTTCGCTAGAACCGGACGCCGGCGTACGCGTCGAGCGTGCGGTACTCGCTCGCTTGCAACGTGTTGCTCGGCTCGTAGAGCACGCAGCACGCGAGCGGATAGACCGCGGGCTGCGAGTCGATCGAGCGGCCGCCGATGTGGAAGCGCGCACCGATCGTGAAGCCGCCGTCGGCGCGGTACTCGAGGCCGAGGCCGCCTTCGAAGTGGTGGCCGGTCATGTCGCCGTAGCCGAGATTCGCGGAGTCGTAACCGGCGCCGGCGAACACGTGCGGCACCCAGTGGACGCTATCGCCGACGTCGAGCACGGCGAGGCCGGTGAACCGATGTGTCGCGTAGCCCGAGCCGGTGTCGACCTTGCCGAGGTCGAGCTCGACACCGAACCGATGGGTCAGCGCGAGCCGGCCGAACGCGGACAACATGCTGTTCGTGCCCTGGCCGTTGCTGTTCGCCTGGTCCTGGGTGGCGCCGAGGCCCGCGCCGATCGTGATGGGGCCGGCGGCGGCGGTGGTCGCGGCAAGAAGGACTGCGACGTAAGCGAGACGAACCATGCACGCGCGAACAGCACGGCGCGTGCCCGGGCAAACCGCTGAAACCACGAGACGGGGTCTCAGATTTTCGTCTAGAGCGTCAGCTTCTCGCGCCACGTCGCAGCGGCGCCGGCGGGGAACTTGGTCTCGGCGAGCGCGTCGTGGATGCACGAGGCGGTGTCGGCCGGGAGGTCGGTGTCGATGATGTTGAGGACGTTCACCGCACCGGCCGCGTCGACGGTGATCTCG
>Ga0207687_10001339_pt1 | contig 16844 bp, 9 predicted proteins | sample KBSM54metaG_FD_184399 | JGI IMG/M metagenome (GOLD analysis project Ga0207687, IMG submission 184399) | Miscanthus rhizosphere microbial communities from Kellogg Biological Station, Michigan, USA - KBS M5-4 metaG (SPAdes) (version 2) | ecosystem: Host-associated > Plants > Roots > Rhizosphere >...
CGATAGAGGCGGAGTATAGCGGCGACGAGGCGCTCTTTCGAGTGCGTGCGTTCAACGTAATCGCGGCCGCGTTCGGCGAGCTCACGGCGCAGTCTCTCGTCGCGCAAAAGATGGGCGAGACCTGCTGAAAATCCTACAGCGTCGTTCGACGCGGCGGTGATTCCGCGCTCCCGGATGTCGAAGCCCGCGCCCCGCTCCACGACGTCGCCGAGGAGATCGACGACACCGCCGACGGCCGTGCTGATCACCGGTTTGCCGCACGCCATCGCCTCGATCAGCGCCAGCGGCGTCCCCTCGTTGCGCGACGTCAGGGCCACGACGTCGAGCGCCGCGTAGATCTCGCGCGCCGGCCGCGTCCCGGCGAAGACGACGTGCGGCGCGCGCTCCTCGAGCATCGCCCGGTCGGCGCCGTCGCCGTAAACGACGAAGCGCGCCAGGTCGTGACAGCGCGCCGCGACGCGAAGAAAAAGATCGTGGTTCTTGATCGCCGTCACGCGGCCGACGATGCCGACCACCAGTTCTTCGCGCGGCGCGACAGCCGGCCCCCCGCGGACTTCATCGAGGTCGATGCCGAGCGGCACGATCGCGAACTGCTCCGCTTTTCCCACGCCGAACTCGTCGTGGATCTCGTGCCGCTGCTGTTCGCTGAGCACGATGATGCGATCGCTCAGCCGCGCCAGCATCCGCTCGATGGCGATGAAGAAACGGGTCTTCCACTTTCCGTAGTAACCGTGGAACACATGCCCGTGGAACGTGTGGACGAACTTCGCGCGGCGATAAAAGAGGCCGGCGATGCGTCCCACCGCTCCTGCCTTCGCTGTGTGCGTATGCACGATGTCGGGACGGAAGCGGACCATCAACCGCCACACGCGCCAGATCGTCAGGAGGTCGCGCGGCGAGAGCTCGCGGCTCATCGACGCGATCACCACCGGCGTGACGCCGTGCGCGGCCGCGAAGCCGCTCATGTCCTGCTCGCCCGGCGGAACGACGCCGGTGACGAGCATCGACTCGACGCCTTCCGCGGCCAGCCCTTCGTGCAGCCAGACCACGTGCTGCGCCGGTCCGCCGACGTTCAGCCGGGCGATGAGACGGAGCACGCGCATCAGCGGAGACCGGCCGCGGCGGCGACACGCTCGCGCAGATCGCCGTCGAGATCATTGAGCACGTCGGGATTGAATCGCGCCGCGGCGGCGAGATCGGCTTCGGCCTCGGCCGTGTGCCCGAGGTGCAGCAGGGCCAGGCCGCGACTGACGTAGAGCTCGGGACGGTTGTCGATGCGCAGCGCGCGCGTGTAAACGTCGGCCGCGTCGCGCCAGCGTCCGATGAGCTCGCAGTTCGCGCCGTAGAGCAGGTACCAGTTCGGGTCGAGACGGCGGCTGCGCTCCGCGCCGTCGAGATCGTGCAGGTTCCGCTGCGCGGCCGCGATCGTGCGCGGCGCTTTGCCGGACTCCGCGAGCATGGAGCGGTACTCGACCGCGCCGAGGACGAGGTTGTCGCGGTAGGGCACGATGGAAAGGTAATAAATGGCGATGGTGGCGAGGATCAGGAAGAGCACAGACAGGAGTGTCTGTGCTACACCGCCGCGCGGTACGTAAGACAGACACTCCTGTCTGTCCTCCCCGTCGCGATCCCACGTCAGACACAACGCGCCCAGCGTGATCAACATCAGCCGCACCGCCGCGAGCTCCAACGGAAACTGTCCGATGGAGATCATCAGCACGAGCACCGCGAGCGGCCGGCGCAATGCGCGCGCAAGTCCGGCCTCCGGTGTCGGCGGCTCGCCGCGGCGGCGCCATCCCGCGAACAGAGCGATCGCGGCGAGATACAACGCGTACCCGGGCAGTCCGCTCTCCGCGGCGACCTGCAGGTGATCGTTGTGCACCTCGCCCCAGTTCATCGGATATCCCCGGGTCCACTCCGCCGGATACTTGCCGCTCATCGCCACGCGGTACGCCATGTAGTGGTACTTGAAACAGCCCGGTCCCACGCCGGTGAGCGGATGATCGCGCGCCATCTCGAACGCGGTGAGAAACGGCAGCAATCGCTCGGAAAAAAGACGCTGATAGTCGCGCTGCGAGGCCGCGGCGGCGAGCTGCCGCGCGCCGCGCCCGAGCGTCGTCGACGGCGACAGCGCGGCGAGGCCGACGGCGATGATGATCGCCGCCACCACGAGCGCGACGCGGCGCGAATGAAAGATCGCGAAGACGATGAGACCGATGACCAGGGCGGCGATCGCCGTGCGCGTCGCGCTCGCCGCCACGCCGGCCACGAGCAACGTGCCGATCGCGGCGTAGACGGCGCGCCGCCTCCCCTGCGCCGTCATCGCCATGACGATCGCGGTGAGCGCGGCCGGCGCGAGATAGGTGCCGACGTCGTTCGGATTGCCGAGCAGTCCGACGCTGCCGACGTGCGTGTTGACGTCGTGCGCCGGCAGGAACGGCGTCCAGATCTTCAGCTCCTGCAGAATGACGATCACCGCGTTCACGCAGGCGCCGATCATCAGCACGTCGATGGCGATGAACGACGTGGTCTGCGCCGCGAGGCAGGTGACGATGAAGATCACCACCGCCGCGAGGACCGTGATCAGGCTGTCGACGCTCAGCTGCCGGTTCGTCGAAGTCGCGACCGTGATGAGCGTCCAGCAGACGATCGCCGCCGCGAGAAAAAACTCGGGACGTTTTTCGAGCCTCCACGTCCGGCGCTTCGACGTCAGCCAGAACGCGCCGAGCGCCAGCAGGGCGATCGCTTCGGCGCGGAAGGCGAGCTCCTTCGGCAGCCGGAAGTGATCGCTGCCGTTCGTCGTGATCATCGCCGTGACGAGCAGGCCGGCGGCGAGGACGATGACGACCGCGCGTTGCGCGCCACGTTCATTCATGCATGAAGAGCGCGTCGGTCCAGGACGCTCTCTGGCGCTGATACCAGAAGTCGTAGAAAGCGACGAGGTGGAAACCGCGGTCGGCGAGAAAGCCGTAGATCTCATCGAATCGCGGCAGACCCTTGTACATCTCCGCGAAATTGATCTCCATGTAGATCAGGCGGATCGCGCCCTTGCGCAGCATTCCCTCCGCGCCCTTGAGCACCTCGAGCTCGAAGCCCTGCGTGTCGCTCTTCAGGATGTCGATGGCGGCGATGCCGTGGCTCGCGCAGTAGCCGTCGACGGTGTCGACCTCGACGTCGTAGCGCCTCTGGATCTCGCCCCAGCTGTCGATCCCCGGCTCGAGGAGCGAGCTCATGTCGGTCCGCTCGTTCTCGATCAGGACGGCCGAGCCGCGCCGCGCGCCGAGGGCGCAGTTGTTGAGCTGCAGGTCGGCGATGCCGGCGGTGCGGCGGCGCAGTTCCTCGAACGTCGCCCGCCCCGGCTCGAACGAATGGATCACCGATCGATCGAAGTACCTGCGAAACGTCTCGATCGTCTGCCCGACGTTCGCGCCGACGTCGAAGATGACCGGCCGCTCCGTCCCCGCCAGCGTGCGCATGTCCGCAAAGGCGTCGACGCCGACACCCTTGCGGACGTAATGGATCTCGAATCCGAGAAGGCGGAAGAAGGACTTGACGACCCGCTTGAGCATGCGCAGCGGGGAACGATACCCGAGATTTCAGCGCGCCGTGTCGGGCACCCGCAGCGAGTAGCTCGACAGCTGTTCCTGCCGTTCGCCGGTGACGCCGTAGACGATCACCTTGTACAGGCCCGGCGCGAGGAACGCGCGCGGGACGACGATCTCGAATGTGTCGTTGCCGGGGCGGCCCAGCGCGGCGCTGCGCCAGAGCGTGCGCGGCGCGCCGCCGGCGGTGACGATCTCGAGCCGGTAGGCGTCGCAGGCCGGTGGATCGATGAGCGAGGCGATGAGCACGAAGGCGTTGCCGTCCGCGCTGATCACGGTGGCCGGCTCGCCGGCGCCGCGCTGGCCGTCGGGGAGGAGCAGGTGCCTGCTCGTCGCCACGCGAGGCGCGAGCGAGGCCTGCCGCTGCCACACCAGGCCGCCGAAGGCGAGGATCATCGCTGCGGCCAGGGCCGCCGAGGTGCGCTGCCAGTAGCGGACGCGCCGCTGTGCGGGATCGCCATGAATGCGCTTCTGCAACGAGTTCCAATGCGACGCCAGCTCCGCCTCGGAAAGCTCGCCGTCTTCGGGGAATGGCTCGGCCATGGCCCGGGCGAGCTCGGGATAGGCGATCAACAGCTCGCGGACGCGCGCTTCGTCATCGGACGACAGCTCTCCGCGCATGAATGCAAACAGTTCCTCGTTGGTCGGCGGGGCACCGAGCCGCCGGCGGCGTTCCGCCAGCATCTGGCCGTGCACGGCCTGCAGTTCCGGCTTCGTGATCATTCTTCGTCCTCCGGGAGGGACTCTCCCAGTTGTGTGCGCAAGGCCCTTCGGGCGTCGCGGAGCCGCGACTTCACGGCATCGACGCTGATGCCGAGCGTCCTGGCGATGGCCTCGTACTTCGTGTCGCCCAGCCAGAGCTCCATGCATTGCTTCTGCCCTTCCGGCAGTTCCGCGATCGCCGCCCAGAGGCGCGCCCTGCGCATCTCCGCCTCCTGGCGGTCGGCGAGATCGGGTTGCGGCGGCGCGGGGGGATCGTTGTTGAAACCGGGGCCGTCGATGTCGACGGTGTCGGCCGATCGCTTCGCCGTCTTGCGGGACCGGATCCAATTGAAGAGCACATTGCGCGCGGTGGTCTCGATGAAGGCCCATTCCGCTTCACCGCGGTATTGAGCGAATGTTTCGTAGATGCGTTTGTAGGTTTCCTGGGCCAGGTCCTGGGCCTCGTCGTCGCCGTGGACCTGTTTCCGGAAAAACTTGTACACGCGTCCGTAATACTTGCGGTACAGCGCTTCGAATCGCTCATCGCGGCCTCCGCCGCCGGTTCGAATGATCATCGTTCGCTCACGTTCCCGCAAAACGCGTATCGTATTTGAGCCTTGAGAAATCCCGCGCTCATCGCCATGGCCATCCTCTGCAGCGTTGCAACAGGCTGCCCTAATAACGACACGGCGGAGCGGAAAGAGTGGCCCGATTGTCCCGACATCAGCAGCCGGGAGCAGGCGGTGAAACTCCTGCCGGCCTGTACGGACAAGGCGATCGCCGCATTGGAGGGTTTCGCCGACCGCGACCCGATCGCCATGAGCGAACTGGCGGCGGCGTACTACGTTCGCGCAAAGCGCCAGGACAAACCGACTGATCTGCTGAAGGCGTTCGACGCGGCGGAGCACGCGGTCGCGGACGGCCCACGGTCGAAAGCGGCGCAGGCCAATCTGGCGCGGATCGAAAAGGCACTCGCCATGACGGCGCAGGAGCGGGGAGAGGAGTGGGTGCCGGAGCGTCTCGCGGTGGCTCTTCGCGCCAATGACGCGAAGATCGTGGCCAGGCTCATAAAACCATTCCCGGAAAGCGCCCAGCGGTTTCTCGAAGAAGAATTGTTGCCACAGAACGTGGCCCAGGCAAAGGTGCTGGCGGCGCAACTCGCGCAACTTACGGGCGACCGATTCGTGATCGATGAAGTCGATGCCTTCGCGACAAGCGACGGCGCGAAATTACAGGCCTTGCGAGCGGGATATGCGGCGTATCGCGATGGGCGAATCGGATTAGCCATCGGAGCTCGAGACGCAATACCAATGTTCACAACCGCTGCGGATGACTTGCGTCGCGGCGGCAGTCCATTGCATTTCTACGCTGACGCACGCGTCAACTCCGACTACGCCACACTCGACGCGATCGAGCAGGAGGCGGGAAGACGTCATTATCCCGGCCTCGCCGCATGGATCGTCGCGACGCGCGCGAATCTTTACCTTTACGACACGAATCAGGGACCTCTGCAATCGCTGGCCGGGTATGACGCGGCGGTGGCGCTGTATGACCGGCAGCATGATCCCGAGGGCGCCGCCATCGTGCAGGTCCGGCGGATTGGCACATTACGTGTCGCCGGTCAGAGTGAACAGGCCTGGCGGCGCGCACTGCAATCAAGCCTCGACTCTCATCAGCTCACATCGCCACGCGATCAGACTCTGCTCTTCGCCGCGACGGCGGCGGCGGCCTTCGCCCTCGGTCATCCGCGGGCGGCGTTCCGATACCAGGACATCTCTGTACGACGACTGCAGGACGCGCTGAAGGCGACGCCGCCCGAGCAGCTGAATACGATCAAGCTGCTGCAATACAACCTCGGCATCGCCCGGCGCTGGCGCGCGGTCTATGAACTGCACACCGAGCAGCTCGATGCGGCGCAGAACGATCTGCAGGAAGCCGTCCACCTCACGGCAAAGGACACGGATCCCGAATTTCGCCGTTCCCTGGACGCACGAAATGCCGAAGTGCAGGCGCAGCTATTGATGCGCACCGACGTCAGCCAGGCCGCCAAGGCATTCACTACGGCGATCGAACTGTCAAAGGATCTCGAATATCCGTCATTTCGCGCGTTTCTTTATGCACAACGGGCCGAGGCGAACTATCGGGCACACAAGCCGCCTGAGTTCGAGCTCGATCTCCGCGCAGCGCTTGCAGAATTGAACGCCGAAGAGACCAGGCTCCTCCAGAACCGGAAGACGACTGATGACGGAAAGCTGATCTGGAATGAGTATTTCTCTCGATTCCAGGACACTTATCGCCTGCTCATCCGGCAGCTGATCGCAACCGGTCGCGGCGACGAAGCGTTCAGGTATGCCGACCGCGCGCGCGCGTTCGAGCCGCTCAATCTTGCGCTCAAGCCGGCGCCGGCGGACGCATCGACCATCGACATTCCCGGCATTCAGAAATACCTGCCTGCCGGCACGTTCCTCATCGAATACACGATCCTCGATGACTTGACGTATGCGTGGGTGATATCGCGCGACAGATGGCAGGTGTTACCGCTTCCCGTCGGCAGAAAATCGATCCAGCACTGGAGCGACACGATGCAGCGCTCGGTCGCGGCGCGCGATACCTTCATCCTCAACGGACAATTGCGGGCCGCATACGAAGGCCTGCTGCGCGCTGTGATCGACGCCCTCGCCACAATGCCGGACAGCGGAAAGCCGCGGCTCATCTTCGTGCCCGACTCGGGGATGGACGGCATTCCGTTCGCCGCACTGTACAACCGCATCTCAAACCGCTATCTCGTCCAGGACGCGACGGTCTCCATGGCCGGCAGCGCCGCGTTGTATGCCTTCTCCATCCGTCGCGATCGTGAACTGGCGCCCGATCGATCAGCGCTGTTGATCGGTGATCCACGCTCCTCGCTTCCGCACGCGGGGAGCGAAGTGAAGCGGATCGCGCAGTCCTACGCGCCGTATGCCACCGTGCGCACCGGCGCGGAGGCGACGGCCGACGATTTCCTGCAGCGCGCCGGCGACAACGCCATCGTGCACATCGCCGCGCACGCGGTGATCGATCCGCTCAATCCGCCGCATTCATCGCTCCTCTTCGCCACGGGAGATCTCGACGCCGCCACGCTGCTCGATCGTCTGAAGCGCGGCCGCACGCGGCTCGTGGTCCTCGGCGCGTGCAGCAGCGCGGGCGGACTGCCGGTCGGCCCCGAGGGCGTCGGGCCGCTGGTCCGGCCGCTCATCGCGCGCGGCGTTCCGGCGGTGGTCGGCGCATTGTGGGACGTCAACGACGCCACCGCGGAACAGCTGCTCGTGTCTTTTCATCAGCACTACCGAGAGGGCAACGACGCGGCAACGGCCATGCAACTCGCGCAACTCGATCTGCTCGGGAATGAAAACGATGTCCTCCAGTCAGTGCTCGCGTGGGCCCCGTTTCAGGTGATCGGCTACGGCTCGTCACCGTTCGCGGCCCCGCGCAAGTAACGACAAAGGAGACACACCGTGAACAGTTTCATCCTGCACATTCTTTTCAGTGGACTCATCGCGTTCATCCCCGCCCAGAACGGCACGGAGATGGACATCCTGCTGCTCAACACCGGCGACTGCGCGAAGCATTACCACGTGTCCGACGGCACCGCACTCCCGCAGCACAAACCGATCGTCTTCGCCCGCGCCGGAGCCTGCACCGGCGATTGCCCGACCACGGACAGCGAGATCTCGCAGTTCATGTTTCCCGAGCAGTCCGCCACGACGGCCTCCGATTCACTCGAGGCCGCGGTCGACGGCGGCGGCGCCTGGGTCCTCGATGGATCCGACCTGACGCTGCAAAAGGGAAGCTCGAGCGCCGCCGACCTGCCGTCCCTCAGCATCAACACCTCGGCCCGCGCAACGGTCAGCGGCGTGCCGGTGGCCATCCCCACTTCGTCCTCCGAGCGCCTCGACTTCACCTGGGTGGCGAACATCAAGGAGATCTGCCCCGACTGCACGCTCAACTCCGACCTCACCGGATCGGCGCCGCCTACGGACCTCGTCGCCGCCCGCTTCCGGCTGCGCAGCGGAAACCTCTTCACCTACTCCGTCGCGCGCATCGGCACCGACGTCACGCCGGTCCACTTCCAGCGGCTCGACGGCCAGGGCGACGTCGCGGAGTACTCGCAGGCCATCGCCAGCTGGGTCGGCGCCGACGTCGAAGTGACCGGCGACAGCATCGAGCTGGTGGAAGAGAAGTTCAACAGCGATCCCGGCCGCACGATGCACCTGACGCCCGACTCCAATGGCGTCATCGAGCTCGCCGTGGTCAACCTCCCCTCCCATACGCCGCCGATCACGATGGGCAATCCGTCGCCCGGCGCCGGCAAGCATTTCGAGATGTATTACGACCTGGCGACGAACGCGCCGGCGCAGGAAGAGCGGCTGGTGCCGTTCGCCGGCGCGGCCTCGACGCTCGGCTCGTATCCGCAGGTCGCCTGGAGCAGCGTGCATCCGACGACCACGCTCTGGTCCGATCTCCTCAACGCGCTGCGCCTCAACACGGGGCGCGGTCCGGAAGACCGGACGCTCTGCCCGCCGATGTCGAACTACCCGTAGCCGCATCAACGGTGCGCCGCCGTCGTGGCGGCGCACCTCCTTCAAGAAAGGAATCGACGTTGACGCGCACTCTCATCCTCGGCGCACTCTGCATGCTGCTCACCGCCGCGCGCTGCGACACGGCGTCGGCGAACACGCACGTCGCGGCCGCGACCGAGCTGACGCGGATGTACGCCACGTCACGGTTCGTCAACTGGCACATCCGCGCCACGGCCGCGGGGACGAATTGCGACGTGCTGGTGGTGCAGGCGGCGATCATCGTCGACGAATCGCAGATCGAAGCGCTGCACTACGGCGCCGGCACGTACGACAGCTACAAAGGCGGCGTGCTGCAGTTCACGCGCGATCACGCCTTCCGCGGGGTGGCTTACAAGGACGTCTCCGGCCGGGTCTGGGCGTATCCGCCGTTGTCGGCGCACGAAGCGGAGGCACTGGTCCCATGTCACTGAAGAATATGATCGCGATCATCGCCTGCCTCATCGCGCTCGACGCATACGGCGCGCGCCGCGCACTGCTGATCGGCATCAACGACTACACGGCCTCGCAACTCCCGAAGCAATCTCCCGCCGTTCCCGGCCGCGACTGGCGGAACCTCGGCGGATCGGTGAACGACGTGACCTCGATGCGGGAGATGCTCACGCTCCTCCACGGTTTCGAGGCGCGCGACATCGTCACGATCATCGATCAGGCCGCGACGCGCACCGCGATCCTGCACGCCATCGAACAGCAGCTCGTCGCGCCGGCATCGAAGGGGGACATCGTGTTCTTCTTCTACGCCGGGCATGGCTCGCGGGTGCGCAACTCGCGCTCCGATGAGCCCGACCGGCTCGACGAATCGATCGTCCCCGCCGACTCGCGGCGCGGCGCGCGCGACATCCGCGACAAGGAGCTCCGCCGCCTGTTCAATCGCATCCTCGATCGCGGCGCGCATCTGACCGTGATGCTCGACGCCTGCCACAGCGGCTCCGGCGCGCGCGGCCTGACGGCCGGCGCGACGGTGCGCGGCGTGAAACCCGATCTCCGCGACGTCGCCGACGGCGCCGACGCCGGCCCGCGGCCCGAAGATCGCGGCGCGCTGGTGCTCTCCGCCTCGCAGGATTTCGAAGACGCGAGCGAGACGCGCGATCCCGACCGGCAGATCCGCGGCGTCTTCACCTGGGCCTGGATGCGCGCCATGCGCGACGCCTCGGCGGGCGAACCGGCGATCGATACGTTCCTCCGCGCGCAGGCCCGCCTCCGCGCCGAAACGCCTTATCAGGAGCCGGTGCTGGCGGCGAGCTCGATCGCGCGGCTCACGCCGTTTCTCGGATCGCATGCCGATCGGCGCGGTGCGCGAACGACGGTCGCGGTGGTGAAGATCCGCGCCGACGGCACCGCGCTGCTGCAGGGCGGCTGGGCGAACGGCCTTTCCATCGGCAGCAATCTGCGCATGCCGAACGATCCGCACGTTCGCGTCACCGTCACGAACCTGATCGGCCTCGGGCAGAGCGAGGCCCGCGTGGAGAACGGACGCATCGAGCCGGGCACGCTGCTCGAGCAGACCGGCTGGCTCGCCGCTCCGCCGCGGCCGCTGCGCGTCTGGATGCCGGCCGTCGCGAAGAGCGCGCTGCCGATCGAGGGACTCGGCCACCTGCTGGTGATCGTGGCGAAGAAGCGCGGCCTTCGCTGGATCAACGATCCGACGTCGACCACGCCGGCGCATCTCGTCCGCCACGCCGATCGCGGCTGGCAGCTCCTCGCGCCCGACGCGCCGATCCGGCAATTCAGCGATGACGACGGTGGCGCGGAGGCGGCGATCGGCGCGATCCCACCCGGCTCGTCGGTTTTCGTGCAGTTCCCCGCGCCGCAGTCATTGCTGCGCGGCGTCACCGGTTCGTTCGAAGTCACCACCAATCCCGCCGCGGCCGATTACGTCCTCACCGGCCGCTACGCGAATCGCCGTCTCACCTACGCGTGGGTGCGCCCCGGCGTCACGCGCACCGACCGCCGCAAGTGCGGCCTGCCGCTGCGCACGTCGTGGGTGGACGCCTCATCGCCGGAGCTCGGCGAGGCGTTGCTCCGCCTCCGGAAGATCCTCGCCTGGCAGCTGCTCGAATCGCCGCCGGTCGGACGCTCGCCGTATCACCTCGCGTTGCGCCGCGACGACGGAAAAGCGATTTACCGCGCCTGCCTGCATGGCGTGAACCTGCCGCCGCAGGTCGCCGCGCGCTACGTCTACCTGTTCGTCATCGACAGCCACGGCAAGAGCATCCTTCTTTTCCCGCGCAGCGCGAGCGGCTCGGTCGAAAACCATTTCCCCATCGACGACCAGGCCGCGCCGCCGCCCGAGATCCCGATCACGCGATTCGAAGTCGTGCCGCCGTACGGCATCGACACCTACTTTCTCCTGACCACCGACGAGCCGCTGCCGAACCCGTCGATCCTCGAATGGGACGGCGTCCGCCGCGACGCCGCGCGTGCCTCGACCGCCCTCGAGCGCCTGCTGATCGAGACCGGCGTGACCACGCGCTCCATCCTCACCCCGTCGACCTGGTCGATCGAGCGCCTGACGTGGGAATCGACACGCTGAAGGAGCGCGGACGTCTGTGGTGTAGGACAGGCGCCCTCGCCTGTCCTGCTGTCCTGCGCGAAGAGGCCCGACAAAGGGGACAGGCGAGGGCGCCTGTCCTACACGAGCGCGTAGCGTTTGACGAGCGCGTCGAGGATTCCCTTGTCGAGCGCCGTGAGCGCGGGCGACGACAGCAGTTGCCGCAGGTCGCGCTGCACGTCCTGCGCGACCGACAACCGGGGCTCGAGTTGCTCGCGCAAACGGTCGCGGACCGCACCGGCCGACGCGAGGTGATGCGCGGCGGCGAGATGCGACGCGCCGAGGACCGCGTCCTGCGCGACGAGCGTCCCGTCGCGTTGCGCCTCGATCACGCCGACGGCGCGGCCGAGGAGCACCTGCTCGTACGCCGCGCGAAGCACTCCGGTGAGCAGCAGATCGGTCGGAATGAGATCGGCGACCTCGGCAAAATCCGCCGCGGACGCGGCTTCGTAACGCGAGCGGTAGTAATCGATCTGCCCGAGGATGTAGGCGGGAAAGTGCAGGACGCGGGAGAGCACGTGAACACGCAGCGCATCCGGCGCGGCCTTCGCCACGGCGTCGGGAAAACGGCGCTCCAGCTGCGACATCCAGCGCGCGTCGGCCGGATCGCTCCAGAGCGTGGTGTCGCGCTGAATCGACTTCTGCGCCTCCAGATCGTCATCGCGCAGATCGATCAGCGGCGCGCTGACCTCGGCGAATCGCTTCAACCGCTGCGCGAGGCTCACCTCTTTCGCCAGCACCGTCGCCGCGCCGGCCAGCGTCAGCCGGCGAAGATCGTCGAACGCGCTCGCCGCATGCGCGCAGACGCGCTCGCGAAGCTCCGGCAGCGCCAGGCGCCGCGACTCCGATCGCCGGATCGGGAACTCGCGAATGAACGGCTTCCGCTCGTCCGCGGTGCGCGCGTACCAGCCGTCGACGTCGGCGTCGTCGATGATCGCGGTCGACAAGCCGGCCGACGTGATCGAGGGGGTGACGAATCCGCCGGCGAGCTCCTCGAGCTCGTGCAGGCGGACGCGCAACGCATCGAGCGTCGTCTTCGCCAGCTCGCGCGTCCGTTTGAGAACGTTCAGCGACGCGCGGCGGTACGCGACGTCGTATTCGAACTGCAGCTCGTCGTTGTACGCGGCGTTCTTCGCCTTGTCGGTGGCGTCGATCTGCGAGCGGATGCGGGCCAGCGTCTCGCGCGCCTCACGCACGCGCGGCGCGATCTCGTTGACGTACCGGATCAGCGCGAAGAGCGCGAACGCCGCGAGCGCGACGACCGCCGTCCAGGTGACGCGGCTCAGATTCGCGCGCAGCACGCCGAACGCATACGGAACGGCGTAGATCACCGCGACTCCGAGCGCCGCCCAGATGATCTGCCGCCAGATCCAGCTGCGCCGGAACTCGAGCGCCTCCCGCAGCGCATGCTCGGCGCGCGGACGCTGCGCGAACAGCTCGCGCAACTCCTGCTCCCGCGCTTCGCTCTCCGCCGCCAGCCGCGCCGCCTCCGCGTCGCGCGCCGCGTTGCGCGCCGTGTTGTTCTCGCTCTCCTCGGCGAACAGGAGCTCCGGCAGGCGGGCCAGCAACGCGCTCTGCTCGCGTTCCATCTCGTCGAGCTGCTCCGCCGCCGTGACCGGCGACAACGCGTCGGCCACGAGCTTCTGGTCCTGCAGCACGTTCGTCAGCTCGCGCACGCGCTTCCGCGCGCCGTCGCTGGCCGCGACGTTCGGCACGAAGCGGAGGCGCGCGTCGAGAGTGGCGGTCCCGGCCTGAATGTCGGTGACGAGATTGCGCGGCGCGACGCCGGCATCGGGACGGACGTCGGGCAGCGGATCGAGCAGCGCTTCGAGAAAGTGAATGGCCGACGGGTAATCCTCGCCGTCGAGCGTTTCGTCGACGACGCGATCGAGCAGCGCCGTCGCCTTGCCGGCGGCCTGATCGCTCTGCCGGGCCAGCGTGTCGAGGTTCTGCAGGTGCACCGAGTCGCGATGCGCTTTCAGCTCGTTGCGAACGGCGCCGATGAGCTCCTCGGCGCTGCGCGTCTTCTCGTTGACCAGCGTTTTCGGCTGGAAGCGTTTGAAGAGCGATTCACCGGCGCAGGCGGTGAGCTCGGCGCTCGACATGAACTGTTTGGCGCGGATGGACGCTACGGATCCTTCGCCGTCTCCGCGGCTCAGGATGACACTCTGAACGAGCTCCGTCGCGAAGCGCGATTCGACGCGTTGCAGGACGACGTCGCGCGGAAAGAACAGCTCGGCGTATCCGAAGGAACTGAACAGCGGCGGCATGCCGCGCGGATTGCGTCCCGGCAGCGCGCCGCTCAGCTCCGCCTCGAACGTCAGCGCGCCGGCGACCGCGTCGGCGTAGGTGTCGATCGATTCCGCCAGCGGACCGAATTGCACGCGGCTGCCGTTCGTGGCGTCGAGCAGCCACACCTCGCCGAACGGCCGCGGATCGGCGGCGTTGATCGCCTTGAGCAGGCCGTACGCGGCCGCGTAGTCGTCCGACTTCGTCACCTCCGGCATCAGGCAGAGGATTTCGATGGAGAAAAATGACGCCCAGCGCCGCATCTCGTAGAGCTCGCGGAGGTGCGCCACCGTGTCGAGCAGCGTGGCGCGCGCCGGTCCCACGATGGAAAGAACGACGAGCACGAGCTCGCGCGTGCTGATGTCGTCGCGGACGCGCAGCGGACTGTCGGGACGCTGGCGCTGCGCGCGGATCGACTGGATGGCGTCTTCGACAGGGACAGAGAGGGGGGCGGACGTCTCGTCCGCCCTGAGCGGACGGGACGTCCGCTCCCCTCTTGATACACGCCGCCATTGCACGAGATCGTCGAGCGCATACGTCGCCGCCACCCGCCGCTGCACTGCCTCGGCGAGCGCCGCCGATTCGTCATCGAGAGCGAGGATGCTGACCGGCTTGAGCATGGCCGTTTACGACAGCGTCTCCATCCGCCGCACGTAATCCTCGATGGCCAGCACTTCGCTCTCCACCTGGTCCTTCACCGCCGCGTCCACCGCGCCGACCATCTGCTTCGCCAGCGCGTCGGTGTAGTCGCGCAGGATCTGGATCACGCGCGTCGCTCCTTCGCGCGTCACGATCGTGTCGATCGCCTCCTCCGCCTCCTGCACCAGCTCGCGGTTCTTTTCGAACGCCGTGTACGCTGGCACGCGTCCCTGCCCGAGGCGGACCATGCTGTTGTCGACGCGCCGGCCGTTCTTCGACTTCATCGAATACCAGGCCCCTTCGCGCTTGATGATGGCGAACGGCTCGGGCGCCTGGGCCAGCGCGAACCAGCGCAGCGCCTCGCCGTCGCCACTGCGCGGGATCAGGTTCGCGAGCTCCTGCCAGCGCCGGTCGACGTGATTCGAGATCACCTTGTTCGGATCGAGGTACGCGCGCTCCATGTCCTCGATCTCCGCCAGCGCGAAGAGCGGGATGCCGGTCTTCACCTTGAACAGCAGGATGCGGCGCGCGTCGCGGGTCGAGACCATCGCCGGCTTCGCGTTCCCCTTCGGCACGCCCGCCTCGTAGCGCGACTCCTTGAGGATCGTCGTGTCGGCGTCGGCCACGCCGTAGTGGTAGAACTCATTGATGACGGACTGGCTGACCACCGGGATCTTCCCGAGGTCGTAGCGCCAGAGCGGAACGGCGAGGTTGTCGACGCGCTTCAACGCCTGGGCCACCGATTCGGGCGACGAGCGGCGCAGGATGTCGTCCATCGTCAGCGACGTCAGCGGCTCGTAGCACTTCAGGACGAACTGCTCCACGTCGGCATGGACCTCGGCGGCCTTCAATCCCGCCCACTGCGAGAGCGAGCCGTTGTGATGGTCGGCGTACCACTTCATGAAGTCCTCGCCCTTCACGGATGGCCGGTATTCGCCCGGATCGAAATCGACGACCTGCTCGAAGAGGCGCGACGCGCCGCGCGGATTCGTGGCGTCGAGGAACTGCTGCTCGAACTGTTTGCGCGCGGCGCTGAGGTTCTCGCGGATCCGGTAGCACGAGTTGAGGATCGACTGCGTGTGCGCGTGCAGCACCGAATAGAGCTCGGCCCCCTTCTCCAGGCGCGCCACGCGGATGGTCAGCTCGCTCTCCCGATCGACCAGTCCGGCGTAGACCTCGCACGCCGTCTTCACCCGCGCCTCGCGCCGGAGGAACGCGCCGACCGCCTCCGCGATCTGATCGTCGGCCGGCTTGAAGTTGAGCGCCTTCAGCTTCGCCCGCTCCTCCTTCGCCTCGCCGTCCATCATGTTCTGGTACCACTCCAGCTTCGCCTGCAGCTTCTCGAAGAAGCGCTCCGCGCGGGTGAAGCCGTTGACGCGATTGACGGTCGATTCCCAGAACGCGTTGATGGCGGCGACGGACGATTCGCGCAGCGAGTCGAAATTCGCGGCGATCGATTGCGCGATCTGCCGCTCGGCGCGCGAGCGATGCACGGTGTGCAGGTTCTTGATCGCGCCGAGCGCCTTGTTGTCGAACTTCAGCTGCCCGAGGGCCATCGGGAAGCGCAGCTGGCCGCCGCCTTCGCGCTGGCTGAGGAACTCGATCACCTGGTCGGCGTCATCTTCGCGCAGGCGGTTCTGCTCGATGAAGCGCTGCGCTTCCGCTTCGATCTCGGAGTCGACGACCGCGCCGTCGAGCAGGTCGTCGCTGACCAGCCGCTTCGCGTCCTCGTACATCAACGTGTCGAAGCTCGGCATCACCAGCGACGCCACGCCGAAGCTGCAGTACTGCGGCGAGCGTCCCTTCACCCGGCCGGCGGTGGCGATCTGCGTCTTGATGTTGTCGACCGCGTTCGCGTTGTCGACGCCGATCTGCGAGCCGATCTGCACGTACATGCCGTCGGCGATCAGCGTGTAGAGATCGCGATCGTCGCTCACCACGCGCCCCTGTTCGTTGGCGTTGTCGATCAGGTAGATGAGATCGAACGGCGGACGCGTGACGTCGACGCGTCGCATGCCGTAGTCGATCTGGAAGCTCCCCTTCATCGTGGAGAGGTATTCGATCTCCTTCAGCGCGCCGTACGCGTTCGGCTTCACCAGCGCGACGCCCGCCTTGCGCGTGAAGATGCCGGGCAGCAGCAGCACGCCGGTGAGGTTCGACTCGCTGTCGCTGACGATGTCGCGGGCCATGAAGGCGACGTCGAGAAAGGTGCCGCTGCCGGTGCCGCCGGCGAGACTGCCGACGATGTGCACCTCCACTCCGGCGCGCGCGGAGACCTGGAACTGCTCGGCATACGACTGCTTCTGATTGCGGATGGCGCGCACTTCGTCGATCGTCCGCTGCAGCCGCGCGTAGACCTCGGCGGCGCGGGCGAAGAGCGCGAGGCGGCCGCGCGCGCGCACCTGTCCGGCGCCGGCGATGATCGATTGCGTCGGGATCTGCGAT
>Ga0207687_10001342_pt1 | contig 16831 bp, 15 predicted proteins | sample KBSM54metaG_FD_184399 | JGI IMG/M metagenome (GOLD analysis project Ga0207687, IMG submission 184399) | Miscanthus rhizosphere microbial communities from Kellogg Biological Station, Michigan, USA - KBS M5-4 metaG (SPAdes) (version 2) | ecosystem: Host-associated > Plants > Roots > Rhizosphere >...
CGCGCCGCGAGTACTACTTGCGGCGCGCGCTCGAGACGCTCGACGGTGAATACGACTACATCCTCATCGACTCGCCGCCGTCGCTCGGACTCCTCACGATCAACGGACTCACCGCCGCGCATTCGGTGCTCGTGCCGATGCAATGCGAGTACTTCGCGCTCGAAGGCGTGTCGCAACTCCTCACGACCGTCGAGCGCGTGCGCGACGCCGTCAATCCTGCGCTCGACATCGAAGGCATCGTCCTCACGATGTACGACGAGCGGATGAACCTCTGCCGGCAGGTCGCCGAAGAGGTTCGCTCGCACTTTACGGACAAGGTTTACTCGACGATCATCCCGCGCAATGTTCGACTCGGCGAAGCTCCGTCGTTCGGCAAACCGATTATCCTGTACGACATTCGTTCGCGCGGCAGCGAGGCTTACGTCAATCTCGCCAAGGAGTTCATCCGCCGCGCGGAGAACGTGATCTGACATGGCGACGCAGCAGAAAAAGGTCCTCGGCCGCGGCCTCGGCGCGCTGATTGCGCAGAAGGAACCGGCGTCGTCGCGTACGCCGGGGCTGATGGAGCTGGCGATTGATCAGATCGCGCCGAATCCGTATCAGCCGCGCAAGACCTTCAACGAAGCATCGATCGACGAGCTCGCGCGGAGCGTGAAGATCCACGGCATCGTGCAGCCACTCGTCGTCACGCGATCGGGCGATCGCTACAAGTTGATCGCCGGCGAGCGCCGCTTCCGCGCCGCACAGAAGGCAGGCCTGACGAGCGTCCCGGTCGTCGTGAAGGATGACCTTAAGGCCGGAGATGCGTTAGAAATTGCGCTGATCGAGAACATTCAACGCGAAGACCTCAATCCGATCGAAGAGGCGGCGGCGTATCAACAACTCCATCAGGAGTTCGGACTCACGCAGGAAGAGATCTCCAAGCGCGTCGGCAAAGAGCGATCGACGGTCGCAAATTTTCTGCGGCTCCTCAAATTGCCGGAGAACGTGAAGAAGCTGCTCGCATCGGGACAGCTCTCGATGGGACACGCGCGCGCGCTGCTCGCCGTCGAGTCGCCGAAGAAGCAGGAACAGCTCGCCGACCGCGTCGTGAAGCGCAACCTCAACGTGCGCCAGACGGAGATGATGGCATCGGAGAGCTCGCCGAAGACGGCCGAGAAGAAAGAAAAAGAAAAGGATGTCTTCACGCGCGACGCTGAAGAAAAGTTGCAAAGAACTTTACGAACTAAAGTAGAAATCGATCGCCGGCGCCGCGGAGGCGTGATTCACATCCGCTTCGCCAGCGAAGAAGATCTGATTCGCATTTACGACGACATTGTCGGGAGGAAACGATGAAAGGCAATCGCACGGGAGAATTGAATGGATTCCTCGACAAGGGGTCGTCGTTCAAGGGTGAGCTCGAGTTCGACGACACCATGCGCATCGACGGCAAGTTCAACGGCCGCATCACGTCGAAGAACGAGTTGATCGTCGGCGACTCGGCCACGATCGAAGGCGACATCCACGTCGGACGAGTCGCCATCAGCGGAACGGTGATCGGAAAGATCGTCGCCGATCAGCGCGTCGAGATTCACCGCAACGGCAAGGTGTACAGCGACATCGACACGCCCGCGCTGATCATCGAAGAAGGCGCGATCTTCCAGGGCAACTGCACGATGGGAGATCGGAAGGGCGGAAGCGTTACGAACATCGCGGCGAAGGCGTAGTGAAGGGTTTCGCGGTTGCTTGGTTGCGCAGTTGCGAAAGGTAGAACCGAGCAACCCCGCAACTCGCCGCAACCGCGACTACTTCGCTAGCCACCCGCGACTCCGCGCGATCAACACGATCGCCTCCGGAATCGTGAACTCATCCTCCGGCCCGAGCTCGTCTTCGTGCTGCAGGTCCCACGCGGCGTCGCGTTTCTCGGCGTCGCTCGCGTCCGTGAAGTTCAACTCGCAGACGTCGCCGATGTACTCCTCGCGATTGCGCAGCGGAAGTCCGAACGTCCGGCAGACGAGCGGGCGCGACTCGTAGATCAAACACTCGCCCGCTTCGTTGAGCGCGGGACACGGCGTCGAAGCTGTCCGCTCGAAGAACGCTTCCTTCTCGATCGGCGAGCACTCGCGAAGATTCGGATGCTGCGACTCCGCGACGATTTCTGTCGCGCGGCGCACGATCATCTTTCGCCGCTTCGGATGCAGTTTCTCGAGCCCTTCTTCGATGAGCGGCACGTCGCCGGACCCGATCTCGAACAGGCCGTGACAGCACAGCGAGCACCCACGGCCGCACTGCAGATTCTGCGGCTGCGCGCGCATCACGGACGCGAAGAACTCGTCCGCTCGTTCGAGGATCGGCTTGTACATCGGTTCGCACCGTAACGGCGGGGGTGACAAGCTTCTTTCCCTTGTGGTAAAAAGCGGCGGCTTTGGGGAAGGCGTGTCTCTGGCGCCCGCCGCAGCTTCCCCGGCGAATCGTTCCCCGATCACTATGCAAATCAGCCTGTTTCCTGATCGCTCTCTGTTCGCGGTGATGGTGATCTTCATCATCAACTACTTCGTCGTCCGCAAGTTCTTCCTGAAGCCGATCAACGAGGTTCTCGAAGCGCGCGAACACGAGACGAAGACCGCCGACGAACTCTACGAAGCGGCGATGACGCGCTTCAACGACGCGACCTCGCACGTCGAGTCGAAGCTGCACGAGGCCAAGCGCGAAGCCGCCGGCGTCCGCGAGCAGTATCGCGGCGAAGCGAGCGCGCATCGCCAGAAGCGCGTCGAGCAGACCATCGCCCAGGCTCGCGGCTTCATCGATGAAGCCGACACCAAACTGAAAGCCGACGTGAAGACGGCGCGCGAGCACATCGTCACGCAGGCGGAGTCGCTCGCCCGTCTCGCCGCGAAGCAGATCCTCGGGAGAGAAGTCTGATGCGGCGCGCGTTCCTTCTCCTTCTTCTATTGTTGATGCCCGTGTTCCTTCGCGCGCAGGCAACGAATCCGACCGACATCGCGCACGGCAGCGAGAAAGCCTCGCACGAAGTGGCGCATCCGAACGAAGAGCATGGCGGCCACAACGAAGAGCCGAAGTTCCTCGGCCTTCCCGCGTGGATCTGGAAAATCGCGAACATGCTGCTGTTCATCGGCCTGCTCGTCTACTTCCTCAAGGGTCCGATCTCCGGCGCGCTCGCCGATCGCCATCAGAGCATCCAGCGCGCGGCGGAAGAAGCAAGACTGCGGCGACAGAAGTCGGATCAGATCGCGAACGACATCGAAGCGCGTCTCGCGCTGCTCGAGGATGAGATCCAGAGCATTCGCGAGCGCGCCGTGCAGGAAGGCAAGCGCCAGAAGGAAGAGATGATCGCGGCCGCGGAAGCGGAAGCGCAGAAGATCCTCACGCAGGCGCGCGCCGAGGTGGATAACCGGCTGAAGAACGCGCGGCATGAGTTGACGGAGTACGCCGGCCAGCTCGCGAGCCAGCGCGCCGAGCAGTTGCTGCGCGAACGCATCACGGACGACGATCAGAAGAAGTTGTTCGATCAGAGCGTGCGCGAAGTCGAAGAGGTGCGCTCATGATCGTGCGTCGTTTCGCCCGTCCCTACGCGAAAGCACTCATCGACGTCGCCGGCTCCGCGGAGAAGGCGAACGTCCTGCGCGGCGAGCTGATGGCGTTCGACGCCGCGCTGCGCACGTCGTCCGAGCTTCGCGAGCTCTTCGCGAATCCCGGCATCGAGTTGGACAAGAAGCTGGACATCACCAAATCGCTGGCGTCGAAGATGAAGTCTTCGGACCTGGCCAAGAAGGCTCTCGAGGTTCTCGTGCGCAATCAGCGCATCAACGACCTCGGCTCGATCCTCGCCGCGCTCACGGCCTACGTGAACGAAACCTTGGGTGTGGCCGTTGCGGAAGTGCGCACGGCGAAGAACCTCACGCCGGAAGAAATGTCGAAACTGGCGGCGGTGCTGAGCGCCAAGATCGGCAAGAAGGTCGAGTTGGACATCCGCACGGACAAGTCGCTCCTGGGCGGCTTCGTCGCCAGGATCGGCAGCGAGATTTACGACGCCTCGGTCATCAATAAGATCGAGCGTTTCAGGGAATCATTACCCTAGCCATTATCGGAGATCACAAATGGCCGTCGATTTACGAGCAGAAGAAATCACCGAGATAATTCGTCAACAATTAACCGGCATCAGCCGCGGCATCGATGTGTCCGAAGTCGGGACCGTGACGTCCGTCGGCGACGGCATCGCGCGCGTCTACGGACTCGAACGCGTCATGGCCGGCGAGCTCGTGCAGTTCCCGCACGACGTCGCCGGACTCGCGCTCAACCTCGAGCAGGACTCCGTCGGCGTCGTGCTCCTCGGCGAAGCGTCGACGATCAAGGAAGGCGACGAGTGCAAGCGCACCGGCCGCATCATGTCGGTGCCGGTCGGCAAGGCCATGGTCGGCCGCGTCGTCAACGCGCTCGGCCAGCCGATCGACGGCAAGGGTCCGGTCAACACCACGGAGTTCTATCCGATCGAGCGCCTCGCGCCCGGCGTCGTCGAGCGCCAGCCGGTTAAGCAGCCGCTGCAGACGGGACTCAAGGCGATCGACGCGATGGTTCCCATCGGACGCGGACAGCGCGAGCTGATCATCGGCGATCGACAGACCGGGAAGACCGCCGTCGCCATCGACACGATCCTCAATCAAAAAGGGCAGAACGTCATCTGCGTCTACGTCGCCATCGGACAGAAGAAGTCCACGGTCGCGCAGGTCGTGAAGATCCTCGAAGAGAACGGCGCGATGGATTACTCCATCATCGTCAGCGCCTCGGCGTCGGAAGCGGCGCCGCTGCAGTACCTCGCGCCGTATGCCGGTTGCGCGATGGGCGAGTACTTCCTCTACAACGGCCAGCACGCGCTGGTGATCTACGACGATCTCTCCAAGCACGCGGCGGCGTATCGCGAGATCTCGCTGCTGCTCCGCCGCCCGCCCGGACGCGAGGCATATCCCGGCGACGTCTTCTTCCTTCACTCGCGTCTCCTCGAGCGCGCGTCGAAGTTGAATGACGAGAAAGGCGGCGGCTCGCTCACCGCCCTGCCCATCATCGAGACGCAGGCCGGCGACGTCTCCGCATACATTCCGACCAACGTCATCTCCATCACCGACGGACAGATCTTCCTCGAGACGGATCTCTTCCACTCCGGTGTGCGTCCCGCGATCAACGTCGGCATCTCGGTATCTCGCGTCGGCGGTTCGGCGCAGATTCGCTCGATGCGATCGATCTCGGGCACGCTGCGGCTCGATCTCGCGCAGTACCGCGAGCTCGCCGCGTTCGCGCAGTTCGGCTCCGACCTCGACAAGACGACGCAGGCGCAGCTCAATCGCGGCAAGCGTCTCGTCGAGATCCTCAAGCAGGGTCAGTATTCGCCGCTGCGCATCGGCCTTCAGGTCGCGTCGGTCTACGCCGGCACGCGCGGATTTCTCGACAACCTCAACGTCGAAGCGGTCCGTCCGTTCGAAGCGGCGCTGCATCGCTGGCTCATCGACGAGCGCGCCGACCTCGTCGATCGTCTCGAGAAATCGCCGAAGTTCGACGAGCAGCTCGACGCCGACACGAAGGCAGCACTCACCGAATTCAAAGACGGCTACGTGAGGGACAACGCCGGCGCGGTCGTAGCGGCGTAGCAAGAACATGCCGAGCACGATTGACATCCGGCGCCGGATCCGCAGCGTGAAAAACACGCAGCAGATCACCAAGGCGATGAAGATGGTGGCCGCGGCGAAGCTGCGCCGCGCGCAGGAGCGCATTTTCGGCGCGCGTCCGTACGCGGCCGCGCTGCGCGAAGTGCTGTCGTCGGTCGCGACACGCGTCGACATCTCGACGCATCCCTTGCTCGCCGCGCACGAGGCCGAGCGCAACGTGCTCGTTGTCGTCGTCACCGCCGACCGCGGCCTCTGCGGCGCGTTCAACACGAACGCGATCCGCGCGGCGATGAACGCCATTCGCGATCGCGGATGGGAGTCGGTTCAGCTGCTTCCGATCGGACGCAAAGCGAACGACTTCTTCAAGCGCCGCACGATTCCGATCCGCCGCCAGGCCACGCACGTCTTTCACGCGCTCAACCTCGGCACCGCGCAAGAGATCGCGCAGACGCTCATCGACGACTTCACCAGCGGCGCCGTCGACGCCGTGTACGTCGTCTACAACGAATTCAAATCGATCATCTCCCAGCACGTGAAAATCGATCGGCTGCTGCCGCTCGAGCGCGCGTGGGACGAGATGGCCAACGAGCCGTCGACCGACTATCTCTACGAGCCGTCCGCCGTCGCGATCCTCAACGAGATGCTGCCGAAGTACGTCGAGTTCCAGCTGTATCGCGTGCTGCTCGAATCGGCGGCGTCGGAGCAGGGCGCGCGCATGACGGCGATGGAAGCGGCGACGAAGAACGCCAGCGAGATGATCGACTTCCTCACCCTCACCTACAACCGCATTCGTCAGGCCGCCATCACGAAAGAGATCATCGAGATCGTGTCGGGCGCCGCCGCGGCGAGTTAAACGGAGAAACGTTCAATGGCGAATCAAGCAGAGAAAGATCACAAAATCGGACGCGTCGTCCAGATCATCGGACCGGCCGTCGACGTGCAGTTCGACGAAGGCTACCTTCCGCCGATCTACACCGCCGTCCGCATCACCGACGACGGCGAGCTCGGGAAAGTGCCCATCGACGTCGTCGCCGAAGTCGCCAATCACATCGGCGAAGGCGTCGTGCGCTGCATCGCCATGAAACCGACCGACGGAATGGTCCGCGGCATGAAGGCCTATGACACCGGCGCACCGATCTCCGTGCCGGTTGGACGCGAGACGCTCGGCCGCATCCTCAACGTTCTCGGCGAGCCGGTCGACAACAAGGGTCCGGTCAACTCGAAAGAGAAGTGGTCGATTCATCGCGAGCCGCCGCGCTTCGACGAGCAGTCGACCGAGATCGAGATGTTCGAGACCGGCATCAAGGTCGTCGATCTTCTCGAGCCGTACACGAAGGGCGGCAAGACGGGACTCTTCGGCGGCGCCGGCGTCGGCAAGACCGTTCTGATCCAAGAGCTCATCAACAACGTGGCGAAGGCGCATGGCGGATTCTCGGTGTTCGCGGGAGTCGGCGAGCGCACGCGCGAAGGCAACGATCTGTGGCTCGAGTTCGCGGAGAGCGGCGTCATCGTGCCGGGCGATCCGTCGAAGTCGAAAGCGTCGTTGATTTACGGACAGATGACTGAGCCGCCGGGCGCGCGACTTCGCGTCGGCCTCACCGGCCTCACCGTCGCCGAATATTTCCGCGACTCCGAAGGCCTCGACGTTCTTCTCTTCATCGACAACATCTTCCGCTTCACGCAGGCGGGATCCGAAGTCTCCGCGCTCCTCGGCCGCATGCCGAGCGCCGTCGGCTATCAGCCGAACCTGGCGACGGAAATGGGCGAGCTGCAGGAGCGCATCACCTCGACCAAGCGCGGATCGATCACGTCGGTGCAGGCGATCTACGTTCCCGCCGACGATCTCACCGATCCCGCGCCTGCCACCGCGTTCGCTCACCTCGACGCGACGACCGTTCTCTCGCGTCAGATCGCCGAGCTCGGAATCTATCCGGCCGTCGATCCGCTGGCGTCGACGTCGCGCATTCTCGATCCGCGCATCGTCGGCGACGAGCACTACAACACCGCGCGCGCCGTGCAGGCCGTGCTGCAGAAGTACAAAGACCTCCAGGACATCATCGCCATTCTCGGCATCGACGAGCTGTCGGAAGAAGACAAGATCATCGTCTCCCGCGCGCGCAAAGTGCAGCGCTTCCTCTCGCAGCCGTTCCACGTCGCCGAGCAGTTCACCGGCATTCCGGGTCAGTACGTGAAGATCGTCGACACGATCCGCGGCTTCCGCGAGATCGTCGAAGGCAAACACGACGACATTCCGGAGCAGGCCTTCCTGCTACAGGGCACGATCGAGCAGGTGCTCGAGCGCGCCGAGCAGATGAAGAGCGCGGCGGCATAGGACGCGATCGATGGCGGACACGCTCCCAACGAGTTTTCAGCTCACCGTCGTCACGCGCGAACGGCGGATCATCGACGTCGTGTCGGATGAAGTGGAGCTGCCCGCCACCGACGGCGAGATCGGCGTTCTTCCCGGACACACGCCGCTTCTCACGACGCTGCGCGTCGGAACGATGCGCTACCACACGCCGCAGGGCGAGTCGCACCGCATCGTGATCTCGTGGGGATTCGCGGAGATTCTTCCCGATCGCGTCATCGTGCTCGCCGAGCGCGGCATCCTGCCGTCGGAAGTCGATCCTTCGATGGCCGAAGCCGAACGTCTCGCGGCAGAGAAAGAGCTCGCGTACCTGTCGTCGCACGATCCGGAATTCGCGATCGTCGAAGGAAAGCTCGAAGAAGCGGTGGCGATGATCAACGTTCATCGCTAATCTGCGGTGATGGATCCCTGGCTCGACACATTCGCGCGCGCGAACTTTCTGCGCAGCGCCGACACGGCGCACGATCTCAAGACGCCGCTGAACGTCGCGGTGCTCAACCTCGAGCTGCTGCGCATGCGCTTGCGCAAGATCGAAGGCGCCGGCGACGACGAGAAGATCACGAATTACGCCGCGGCCGTCGAGCAGGAGCTGCGGCGGATGGCGCGGATCGTCGACGCGTTCTTCATTCTCTCGACGCCGCCGAAGAACGAAGGCGAACCCACACTCGTCGACGTCGCTCCGTTTTGTGAGATTGAAGGACGCGCGCTCGTTCGCGGACACGAATCGCGGCTGCGCCAGGCGTTCAAGCTCTTCTTCGACGGCTCAGCGCACGTTCTGAAAGAAGAAGGTCGCCGCACGGACGTCGTACGCGATCTACAGCTGCGCGTCACGATCTCAGGCGAAGCGCGCGAAGAAGAGCTCGAGGTCACGAAGATCTTCAAGTTCTACTTCTCCGATCTCGCGCTCGCGTCCGCGCGGCTCATCGTCGAAACATACGGCGGCGAAGTGACGGCGGATCAGAATGGAACGAGCGTGACGATCACGCTCTCGCTTCCGCTAGTTCTCGATTGACGCCTCGATCATCGTCTGCGCGATGAAGTTGTAGATCTGCATCCACGCGAGCTGCACGTCGAGATTGAAGTCGCCGCCCAGGAGCGTGCGGATCGTGTGCAGCAGGCATTGCTCGACCGGCGCGTAGTGCTCGATGCGAACGCCGTAGCCGGCATGACGGCGCCCGAGGTCTTCGAGAACCGGCTTCAGCTCATCGAGCCGATCGAGACCTTTCACGGCGGCCGCGATCATGTTCATCAGCATCGAGCCCTGCACGCTGAGATCGACGCCGTCGAACATCACGCGCGTGTGCGGCGCGATCTCGAAGAGATGCGAATAGAAAATCTGCGCCGCTTCGTCGCGACGCGCAGCGATCTTCTCGAACGACGTCTGCACGAGAAAGTGCGTGTCGGGCTTCGCGAAGTCGACGACTTCGTACAACGTGTACTCACGCCCGTTGAGCAGCTCGTGACTCACGTGCCCGGTGGCGATGTCGCTCTCGATCACGTTCGCGATCTCTTCGGTCGCCAGGATCGATGAGCCGCTGTTGTGATTTGCTCGGGCGACGGCCATCGCGATGTTGGCCGGCTCGCCCATCGCCGTGAGCCGTTGATGATCGGGATGGCCCATGTGCCCGACGATCATCCGTCCGTAGTGCAGCCCCGCATCGAACGCGAACGTGATGCCGAAGTGCTCGTTGAGATACGAGTTCATCGGCTCCATACGCCGCTGCATTCGCAGCGCGGCGCGAACAGCGTTCGTGCACTTCGCCTTCGCCTCGTCGCCTTTGAGTCCGAAAAACGCGAGGACGCTTCCCGATTCGTAGCGATCGATGTGACCGCCGTTCGCGAGCACGGCTTCGCCGATCTGCGTGTAGAAGCGGTTGACGACGTGCACGACGTCGTACGGCAACGCGCGTTTGCTGAACGCGGAGAAATCGCGTAGCGACGCCACCATCACCGCGAGCGGCGTCTCGCTTCCGCTGTGCACGTTACGATCGCTTCGATCGGAGCGCGAGAGTTGAACGTCTTCGTCGTCGAGGATGAGGCGCCGCAGTCGAACCGGCCCGTGTGCGCGCGTCTGACAGGCGAGGCGGATGTCGTCGGTGAAGCCGAGGCGTTGGGCGAGCTTGACCTCGGCGGAGTCGCGCGGTGTGAGATTCTCGCCGTTCGACAGAATGACGACGCGGCACGTCGAGCAGCGCGCGTTGCCGCCGCATTCGTTGACGTGCGGAATCCCCGCGGCCAGCGACGCCGCGAGCAGCGTCTGCTTCTTCGGAACTTCGACGAGAATGTCGCCGCCCGACTCACCGGAGAACGTGACGTGGACCGGCCCTTCGTCGATCGAGACCGATCGCGCGTCCTTGCTCACGACGATCGTATTGCTCTCGTACTCCCTCACCACCTCGGCCAGCGCGACGTTCGGAGTCGAAGTGCCGCGATCGTTCACCGCGCGAATCACCGTGCGCATCTCGCCGAGACTTTGGAAGCGCATCGCCGGTTCTTTCGCGAGCGCTTTCTTCACCATGTCCGAGATCGCCAGCGGAATCGACGGCATCAGCGCGCGCAGCGGATCGGGATCCTGATGCAGCACTTTGTAGAAGATCGTGTGCAGCTGATCGGCGTGAAACGCCTTGCGGCCCGAAAGCAACTCGTAGAAGACGCCGCCGAGCGCGAAGATGTCCGCGCGCGCGTCGATGCGCGATCCGCGGATCTGCTCGGGCGACATGTAGTTCGGCGAGCCGAGGATCGTGCCGGTGTTGGTCATGTCGCTGTGGCCGACGCGGGCGAGACCGAAGTCGAGGATCTTCACCTGTCCCGACGGCAGCAGAAAGATGTTCGCCGGCTTCAGATCGCGATGAACGATGCTCATCGAGTGCGCGTGCGCGACGGCGTCGCACACCTGTTCCATCACCTGCAGCTTCGCGCGGAGATCTGTGAACGCGTTCGTGGCGATGGCGCGCTTGAGGTCGTGGCCGTCGAGTAACTCCATGGCCATGAAGAAGCGGCCGGAGTCTTCGCCGAAGTCATGGATCGTGACGATGTTCGGATGCGTGAGCCGCGCCGCCGATTGCGCTTCGCGGCGGAAGCGAAGGCGCCGGTCGTCATCGGCGGCGCTGATGACTTTCAGCGCGATGTTGCGGTCGAGAACGGGATCGTGGGCACGGAAAACCTCTCCCATGCCCCCTTCGCCGATGCGGTCGAGGATGCGGTATTTCCCGATCTGAACGGGCACGTTCACGACGATGACTCTTTTTCCGCGGAAGGCGGCATTCTACGCCACGAACCGGCGTCAGCTTTGCTAGTGCTCTGTCCTCGAAATAGGCGCAATGTCGCTGGCGGCGCTTGCGGGGCGAGATTAAGGAGCGAGGAGGAGGCGATGCGGGTCATCGTTGACGACGAGCGACGCAGAGATCGCCTCGCAACCGCCACCAGCCCGGAGGGTTGCGGCTCCGGCGGGCCGCTCGCTTTGTCGCCCCTCCTCAACGATGTCCCGCATCGCCTGCGTCGGGGCTTCGCGCGATCGGCCCGCCGCATCCGCAACGACATTGCGCCTATTTCGAGGACAGAGCACTACCGAGAATCTGCTCAGCCTCGGCGTTGTTCATTCGCCCGCGTGATAAGGTTTCTTGATCGATGAAGAGAGTCCTGATTGTTGACGATGACCGCGCCACGAGTGCGGGCATGGCGGATGTGGTGGAAGAGTGGGGCTATGAGCCGGAGATTGCCGACACGCTCAAAGCGGGTTGGAACTCGATCTCGAAGCTCGTCCCGGACGTTGCGATCGTCGATCTGAAACTGCCCGACGGCTCCGGTCTCGATCTCCTTCATCGCGTGAAGGAAACGTACCCCGACATTCCGGTGATCATCCTCACCGGCCATGCCACCGTCGATTCCGCGGTGAAGGCGCTCAAAGTCGGCGCCGAGGATTACGTCACGAAGCCCGTCGATCTGCCGCGACTGCAGGTCATTCTCAAGTCGGTCGAAGACAAGCAGTTGATGAAGCAGGAGATCCTCGAGCTTCGTCGCCAGCTCCAGAAGATGGGAGCCCTCGGCCACCTCGTCGGAAAGTCGCCGAAGATGCAGCGGCTCTTCGAAGAGATCGAGATGGTCGCGAACACCGACGCCAACGTCTTCATCGTCGGCGAATCGGGATCGGGCAAGGAAGTCGTTGCCAACACGATCCACTCGCTCTCGCGCCGCCGCAACAAACCGTTCATCGCGTTCAACTGCGGCGCGATCTCGCCGACGCTCATCGAGTCCGAGATCTTCGGACATGAGAAGGGCGCGTTCACGAACGCCATCAAGAGGCGCGAGGGTTACTTCGAGCTCGCCAAAGGCGGCACGGTCTTCCTCGACGAGATCACGGAGATGCCGATCGAGCTGCAGGTCAAACTGCTGCGCGTGCTCGAGGAAGGCAAGTTCCGCCGCGTCGGCGGCAATGAAGAGATCAACATCGACGCGCGCATCATCGCAGCCTCGAACCGCGATCCGCAGAAGGCGATCGTCGACGGCAAGATGCGCGAGGACCTCTACTATCGATTGAACGTCTTCCCGATCGAAGTGCCGCCGCTGCGCGAGCGCCTCGAAGACATCCCGCTCTTCTCGCACTTCTTCCTGCAGAAGTTGAATGAGACCGAGGATAAGAAGGTCGAGAACATCGACCAGGAGTTCATCGAGGCGCTGCAGCAGTACGAGTGGAACGGCAACGTGCGCGAGCTGCGCAACGTGATCAATCGTGCGTTCATCATGGCGCGCGGGAACACGCTGACGGTCGATTGCCTGCCGGACAAACTCATCGGATCGCGCAAGAAGCGCAACCGCAACGCCGTGAGCATTCCTCTCGGCCAGCCGATGGAAGAGGTCGAGCGCATCGTGATCGAAGAGACGCTCAACATGACCGACGGCGATCGCCGCAAGACCGCCGAAATCCTCGGCATCTCGTACAAGACGCTCTACAACAAGACGAAGAAGTACAAGAGCGCCGGCGCGGACGACGAAGAAGAGGAGTAGGGCCACGTGCCCACCTTTCATTGGAAAGGCGTGACCGGCGGCCACGTCATCGAAGGCGATCTCGACGCGCACTCGAAAGAAGAAGTGATGCAGCGCCTGCGCGCGCAGCGCATCACCGTCAGCTCGGTCACCGAGGGCAAATCGAGCGGCGAGCCGATCGATCCTGATCTGCGGCCGAAGCCTTCGCTGGCTATGCCGGAAGCGGCGCCGCGATCGCTCTCCGAAGAGCTCGAGCGAGGACGCAAGCAACCGCGCCATCCCTTTCGCGGTCTCCTCGTCGTCCTCGGATTGATCGCCGTGGCGATCGCCGTCGGTGCGATGGCGCCGATCGTCTTCTGCAAATGCGAGCGCACGAACGGCCAGGTCGTCTGCACGATCAACGACCGCATCCTCGGCGTCGTTCCGGTGCGCAATCAAACGCTCGCCGGCGTCGTGTCGGTCGACACGCAGACGGAGTTTTGGAAAGAACGGCGCAGCACGACCAGCACCATCGAACGCGCGAGGGTTCGCATCGTTCTTCACGACGCGCACGGCGCGACGATTCGTCCCTTCGGCTGGGATCAGGGCGGAACGCTCGGCGCGACGTCGGCCACGATGCGCGAAGACATCGATCAATTCCTCTCCGACGCGAACGCGAAGAGCGTCGTGTTCTGGCAAGGGCAGTGGGTGCCGCTGCTGATGCCGGTGATCCTTCTCCTGCTCGCGGCGCTGATGCTCATCCTCGTCTTCGTGTCGCTGAACGACGGGCTCACGAACCGTTTCTACGATGCGGTCGGAAGGCTCGCCGAGAAGTCCGATCGTCGCCGTAAACTCCACCATCCGTAGGATTTTTGCCCCTCCGGAGTTCGAGTGGTATCGTCCCTGCCTCGCGTGCGCGCGAGGAATTCCGGCACTGGCCTCGCAGTTTGGGGCGTTCCGCAATGGCCAAGAACCTCGTCATCGTCGAATCACCCGCGAAAGCGAAGACGATCAACAAGTTCATCGGGAAGGATTACCTCGTCAAGGCTTCGGTCGGACACGTGCGCGATCTCCCGAAGAGCGAGATCGGCGTCGACGAAACCACCTTCGAGCCGACCTACGAAGTTCTCGAAGGAAAAGAGAAAGTCGTCAGCGAGCTGAAGGCGGCGGCGAAGAAAGCCGACACCATCTACATCGCCTCCGACCCTGATCGCGAAGGCGAAGCCATCGGCTGGCACGTCATGAGTCTCCTCGGCGGCGACTCGAAGAAAGTCCGCCGCGTCCTCTTTCACGAGATCACGAAGAACGCCGTGAAGAAGGCGATGGAGAATCCCGGCGAGATCGACATGAACAAGGTCAACGCGCAGCAGGCTCGGCGCGTGCTCGACCGTCTGGTCGGCTACAAGCTCTCGCCGCTGCTGTGGGACAAAGTGCGCCGTGGCCTCTCCGCCGGACGCGTGCAGTCGGTGGCGATGAAGATGATCGTCGACCGCGAAGACGAGATCAACGCGTTCAAGCCGGAAGAGTACTGGTCGTTCGCTGCGAAGCTCGCCGCGAACACGCCGCCGCCGTTCGTCGCCAAGCTGTCGAAGGTCGACGGCAAAAAGGCGGACGTCGTCAACGAAGCGACCGCGCGCGAGATCGAGACGAAGCTGAAGTCTGGCTCGTTCACGGTCGCCGCGATCGCTCGCAAAGAGAAGAAGCAATCCGCGGCGCCGCCGTTCATCACGTCGACGCTGCAGCGCACCGCGTACAACCGCTTCAAGTATCCGGTGAAGCGGACGATGCAGATCGCGCAGAAGCTCTACGAAGGCAAAGAGCTCGGCGGCTCGTTCGGCCTCGTCGGTCTCATCACCTACATGCGTACCGATTCGGTCCGCACCTCCGAAGACGCGCTCGCTGAAGTGCGACGTTATATCGCAGCGAAATATGGCGACGATATCCTTCCGGAAAAGCCCAACGTTTATCGTGTCAAAAAAGCTGCTCAGGCGCAGGACGCGCACGAAGCCATCCGCCCGACGTCGCTGGAGTTCGATCCCGAGACCATCAAGGATCACCTGACGCGCGAGGAGTACAACCTCTACAAGCTGATCTGGGATCGCTTCGTCGGCTCGCAGATGAAGCCCGCGCTGTTCGACGTCACGGACGTCGACATCCAGAACGGTCCGTACACGATGCGCGCGTCGGGCGAAGTGCTGAAGTTCCCCGGCTTCCTCGCCATCTTCCAGGATGCACGCGACGACGACGACGAGGACAAGGGCGAAAACGACAAAGCGCTGCCGCCGATGAACGAAGGCGAAGTGCTGCAGCTCCTCGACCTCGACACGAAACAGAATTTCACGCAGCCGCCGCCGCGCTATACGGAAGCGACGCTCGTGAAGGCGCTCGAAGAGAACGGCATCGGACGTCCTTCGACGTACGGCCAGATCCTCACCACCATTCAGGCACGCGACTACACCGACAAGCACGACGGGAAGTTCCACCCGACGAAGCTCGGCGGCATCGTCACGAAGCTCCTCATCGGATCGTTCGGCGACATCATCGACGAGACCTACACCGCGCGTCTCGAAGAGGAGCTCGACGAAGTCGAAGAGGGCAAGCTCGAGTGGCGCGACCTGATGCGCGAGTTCTCCGTGAAATTCAACAAGGACCTCGAGAAGGCCGGCAAAGAGATGGTGGAAGTGAAACGCGCCGGCGTCGAGACGGATGAGAAGTGCGAGAACTGCGGATCGCCGATGGTGATCAAGTTCGGACGCTTCGGCGAGTTCCTCGCCTGCACGAACTATCCGGAGTGCAAGACCACGAAGGAAATGGCGCGCGGCGACGCCGCGAAAGCGGAAGCCGACGGCGAGCAGATCATCTGCGACAAATGCGGCAAGCCGATGCAGCTCAAGCGCTCGCGCTTCGGACAGTTCTACGCCTGCACCGGCTATCCCGACTGCAAGAACACGAAAGACCCGCGCCTTCTCAAAGCGAACATCCCCAACGAGCCGCAGCCGCCGTGCGAGAACTGCGGCAAAGAGATGGTGCTCAAGAGCGGACGATACGGCCCGTTCTACTCGTGCAGCGGCTATCCCGACTGCAAGACCATCCGCAAGATCGGCGGCGGCAAGTCGACGCCTCCGAAACCGACGGGCGTGAAGTGCCCGACCTGCGGCGAAGGTGAGCTCGTCGAGCGCCGCTCGCGCCGCGGCGTCTTCTACTCCTGCTCGCGCTATCCGAAGTGCGATTTCGCGCTCAACAATCGTCCCGTTCCGCGCCCGTGCCCGAAGTGCAACGCGCCGTATCTCCTCGAGAAGGAGACCAAGCGCGAGGGACACATCGAGTACTGCAACAACGCCGAGTGCGACTATCGCGCACCGATCGGCGGCGGCGCCACAGACGCGGCCAGCGCTTAGAGCAGCCCGCCGACGATGTCGGTCGCCGCGTGCGCGAGGATTCCCGGCACCAGAGTGCGCCGCCATTTCGCGACGACGCCGAACAGCAATCCGATCACGGTGATGCCGATGACCGACCGCACGCCCTGATAGCCGTGCGAAATGCCGAAGACGATCGCCTGCGCGACGACGCCGATCGGTAAGCGGCGCTGCAGGTATCCGCGAAAGACGATCTCCTCGCAGAAGCCGGCGACGCACGACACGACGATCCACACCGCGATCTCGACGATCGTCTGCGGCTTCATGAACGCCGTGTGATCATCGATCGGCATCAGTCGATGGATTGCAATCGACGCGAATCGAATCGCGAAGAACAGCGCGCCGGCGACGACGATGTCGATCCAGCGAAACGGTCCGATGATCTCGCGCCACGGCGCGCGCCATCCGACGAGCGTGTAGCGCAGGAG
>Ga0207687_10001348_pt1 | contig 16798 bp, 10 predicted proteins | sample KBSM54metaG_FD_184399 | JGI IMG/M metagenome (GOLD analysis project Ga0207687, IMG submission 184399) | Miscanthus rhizosphere microbial communities from Kellogg Biological Station, Michigan, USA - KBS M5-4 metaG (SPAdes) (version 2) | ecosystem: Host-associated > Plants > Roots > Rhizosphere >...
CATGGCTCGGATCGTTGAAGCTCAGGCCGATGTCTGGAGTGGTGGTCGACCGCTCGAGGAGCTGCTGCTTGCCTTTGAGCGAGCCAACGTCCCCGGATTCGCATCAGCACTTCGTTCGTTGCTCGACGTATCGGGTTGACCGTCTGCGTGCTCAAAGCGCCCACCGCCTGTTTGGGCGGCGAAGGTTGATCTCGTCGCTCAACCCACCCAAAGCTTCCAGTATTGCGGGTATCTGAGTCTCAGTGCGTGCTGTATGGTCTCGGGTGGACGTATCCCCGGATCCGCTTTGCGAATCAAGTCTGGCTGCGCACCATGGGGGTAGTGTCCGTCAACCGGACCACTCTCGCGGCTCGATGAGGTGGCCTAGAAAAGGCCGGGATCAGGGCAGGGGAGCAAAACCCCCCGGCTACTTCTTCTTCCCGCTCCCGCAATCAGTCTTGATAACCGGCTGGGTGGTGCGACCCTTGCCATTCTGGGCCTTGAACTCGAACTCGGCCCGGCGGGGATGGCGGCAGAGGTCAATGGAGTTTTCGATCAGGCCCCGTTTGCCGCCGAAGAGGTTCATCGTGAACTTCGTCACCGGGGCATCGGGCACGTGGAGGAAACGGGTCCTCACGCGGGCAGTTTCCGGGCCAGTCTTGACCGAATCGATGTAGCCGACCAAGGTGATGTGGATTTGGCCATTCAGGTCGGCTACGAGATCGGGGAGTTCCCTTTCGCCCCCGTTACTGCGGAAATAGACGGGGCCCTTGAGGGGCTTGGAGAGAAGAGGGCTGATGGCCTTGGCATGACCGAGGATCGACTTCTTCGGACAGGCGCCTGCGTTGAACTGGACCCGGGTGCACGGATTGTTGATGTGAGCGTTGTCGATGAACTCGCCGGCCGGGAGCAGGACAGTAGCCGCGCGGGTGTTGGCCTGGTGGGGCTTCTGCGTAAGGAGCGCCCGTACGGCGGGGTTGCCGGTGCGTTTCGTCGATCCCTTGAAGGTGAGCTTCAACTCGGGGCTATAGGGCAGTTTCGCGCAGTCGGTCGCCTGGAAACCGTCGCTAGGTTCGGCGGTTGCGCCCCCGGTGGCGGTCACCGTGGCCACGATCTGCTTCCGCGCGCAGCTGGTCGGATTGAGGGTGAAGTTCTTGCGGTCCACTTCGACGTGAATCGTGCGATAGGAGACCGGTACACCCTCGAGGATCTGGGGCAAGGCGTCGGTCTTGATCGTCGCCAGCGCGGTTTCGGGATCGACGAAGATACCCGCCCGGTTGACCACGGTACCAAGGTCGAAGGGGCCGGCTTGAGCAGGGACGACCGAAACGACCGAGTAGGGAGCGCCCTTGTACGGACCCGCCAGATAGACCGCGGTGGGGGTCTTTCCTGGCTGGGGAATCCAAAGTGGTGCTCCGCCGACTCCAGCGGAAGCAGTGACGCTGCCGATTCTTGCGTCAGCCGGACAGGCACCCGAGGTCGCTGCATCATCCGGACACAGCGGCACACCGCCGAGCTTGGCCAGCAGACCCTGGGGCAGGTGCAGGGCAATCGTCTGCGGGTTGGCTTCGCCGTCTGAGCGCGTCAAAGTGAAGGTGAAGGGGGAGAATTCACCGCCCCCGCTATTTAGCGTTCCTGCCGAGAGCCCTGGCGCGAAGCCGCCTTTGTTGCAGCCGCTGGTGATCTGCATCGGCGCATCGCCCGTGGCAGGCGGCTTGCCCGACCAGGGGACGAAGGAGTAGTGAGTCTGGAAGGTGCCGCAATGCTCCGGCGTGGAGAGTGGCGCCCTGGGGCCACCGAAAACGTGCAAACGCAGCTCCGAGAAAGGCACCTGCGGGTTGCCCCCAAGGGTGGAGATACCATCGAAGTGGGTGGTTACCTGGCCGGTCAGGAGGTTGGCCTCTATCTCAGCCGGTAGCTTCAGGTGGACTCCCTGTTCGTCGGTCACTAGCCAGAAGCGGAAGAGATGGCCTGGTTCGGGAGTGCGTTGGTAGACCGCGCCGTGGAGGGTTTCTTCCAAGGCCGGCACGTCGATTTCCACCGAGCCGATCTTCGCCGCTTCCGGGCAGGCCGAGGTTTTGTTCTGGCCGAAGCCCACCTGATCGGCGCTGCATGCCTCCAGCCCGTCGCCCGCGGCGGGGTTGATCGCCATGCCTTCCGGAAGGCTCACCGTCGCACCCCTCATCGTAGACGTGGCAAGCCCCCCCGGGGCTTCGTTTTGTGGAATCCTGAGCGTTGCATCGATACCCGTCGGGGCTGCCGCTTCGGGGTTAGTGGGATCGGCGCTGAAGGCGGGGGAGAAGTTGAGTTTGCCGCAACCGGTTATCTGCGGAAACGGCACGGTTATCGTGGAGGGGTTGGCAGGTAGCTGGTAGCTGCGTGCAGTCACCGTGAGCTGCCGCTGCAGGCTGCAGTCCGTCGGGTTCGAGAGGAAAGGCGCTTCTGGCAAGCCCGCTGCACGACCGCCGGCAGGAAGTTCGTGTTCGATGGCTTCGAGCGGAGTCAGCCGCAGGTTGTCATGGCTTGGCGACGCCGGAACTCCCCAGATCGTCGTCGTAGCTTCCAGCAGTCCTGCTATCGACGGCGCGCCTTCGATCGACGCGACAAGACTGTAGTCGGTGGGGTCAACGCGGACATTGACGAAGGCAGGCCAGAGAGCGGCGAAGAAGCCGAAGCGGGCGACAATGTCGCTTCCTGCCGGTGGCTTCATATTGTAAATCGGCTCGAGGAAGACGGCCGAAGTTGGTTCGATCACCCGGACTGCGGTGACTCCAACCTGCGAGGCGACCGGACATTCGCTTTCTTCGTTTCGCGCTCCCAGCTGCGCTGCCGTGCAACGTGGCACAGCTTGTGGATTCCCAATCATTCCTGGCGGCAGCGCGAAGTCGACATCGCGCGTGCGGCCATAGGGAAGGCCTTCTTTACGGGTCAGGGCGAAATCCGTGGTCAAATCCGCATGAGCACCTGCCTGAGTCGTCGACAACGAGGCGGAGGCGGATTCCACAGCGAATTTGTCGAATTCGGTCGCCGCACTCGCAGAAGTTGCCAGGAAAGCGCTGACAAGAAGTGAAAGGATCCCAAGGACTGCGAACCTGCTGCTGACGCCTCTCACTTGCGACCCCCTTTGTGCTGAGCGCCGGCTCTCTGGTGACGGTGCTTATGGTTCTTCTTCTTGACGCAGCGGACCTTGCCGTGACGTTTCACCTTCCGCTTTCCCTTTCGGCAGCGTACGACGTTTCCGGATTCTCGATTGGGTTCCAGTCCCGGTGAAGGCAGCATCGGCGGCAAGGAGAGAATGGGTCGACATCCTTCACCTTCACAGGGTTCCGCCGGAACTTCGGGGAATCCGCCTTCCACCCTGGCGTCGTAAACCGAGGGGGTTTCGTCGGAATCCGCCGGCAGCAGAAGGTCGCCGGTCCTGAAGAAGACGTCGTCGCCACTCGCACTGACGGCGTATAGGTAATCCTTGTGGTCGCTGTTACCGGAGGAGATTAAGTACAAGCAGCCCCCCGGCCGCTGGCAGGCTCCCACACCTTGTTCCTCCCACTCATAGACATCCTGCAAACCATCGTTGTCAGAGGGCACAAGCGCTTCAGTCGACTGGAAGACGGCGCGCCGGCCATCGGAACGAAGGTTGGCCACAACGTCAAAGGAACTAAGGGGAATTTCTTCGGCGATCTGCTGGCTGATCGACTGCAGGCTGGCACTCCCGAGGGGCGCCGCTCCGGTGGGATTACAAGAAAGGCACGACAGCCTGTCTGCACCGAGGTCATAGCGGTATACCTGGACATGGCCTTCGCTGTCGTAATCGGTGAGGTTGGCCCGGGACTCGAAGAGAAGGGCCGCGCCGTTCGGGGTCGTCCGCGACGGATCCTCGGCCATCCGTCCCGCATTGCCGAATGCCGAGGTGCCGATGGCCGTCGTCCACAGGCCAAGCCCTTCGACGATCTCATTACCCCCGGATTCCCCTTCGACGTCACGTTTGGTGACTATTCCGACAAAGCTGATCGCCCCTTCGCGCGAGAGGTAGAGATTCTGTTCGCCCGCTTTGGCTTTCGATCCGACGGGGTTTGCTTGCGTCGTAAGGACGCTGGTAGAAACGAAATAGGCAGCGCTACCGTCAGCCGAGACGTTGACGGGGATGACCGCCCCAGTCGTGTTGAAAGCCGTCGTCTGACCGGTCAAAGCGTCGAACCGCAGAAGTTTTCCGCCGCTTAGGTAGAAGATCCGGTTACCGCCTTCGGCGATCCCCGCAAATTGGACACCTTCGCCAATTTCGAAACTTTCACTGTTTTCGTACCGAAGATAGAGGGCATTACCGATGGAGAAAGCCACCCCTTTACCGTCTAATGACGAGCCCAGATACAGGGCATTTTGACCCGCCGCCTGAGGTACATTGCCCGGCAGAAGAGATACGACGTGGGTGACGCCATCCAGGGTCCGGTCGTAGACGGTTTTCGTTCCTCCATTTGGAGCATTAGGCTCAAGGCGCACAGTGCTTTCGAAAAGAATATGAGCGCCACTTTCGCTGATCAACTTTCCGTCTGCCACTGGGTCAGAGCCGAGGGATCCTTGGCCGACCAGCTCACTATGGCCATCGGGGAAGCGAACGTAATTGGTGTTCTTTCCTTCAATGACAGCCGACCCGTCTTCACCAAGGGTGCCCCAAAACGAGTAGCCCTTGTCTGGAGTGCTGCTGCCTGGCCGTAAAGCCAACGCTTCGGTTCCATTGGGGCCGACACTAGCCGTGGTCCAGCCGTTCGGCCCGCGGCTAGCCAGATATGGATCCCCACCTTTGGAGCCCGTCCCTTCGAAACCCGGGAGCGAGCCTCCTTCGATGAGGAAGCTGAGCTTGTCGCCCGCAGGGGAGGACTCCTGAGTTGCGAAATAGATGCCGAGGTGACCTTGGCCGAAGGGGACTCGCGCGTTGGTGTCCGGCGGCGTGACAAGCTCATAGGCGCGGCAGTCCGGGAGAAGCATCGAGGCGCCGGTGCGTGCGGCGCCGTTTCCGCAAGGAAACGGTTCCACGACTTCAGCAGGGTAGGTCGTGAATTCGCCTTCGCCGGAGTCAGAGCCCTCTTCGTTCGTCGCCACTACCCGGAATCGGTAAGTCGTCGCCGGCTCGAGGCCGTTGACTCCAACAGAGACCGGGACGTCCAAGCTGCCCACCGGCAACTGGCCTTCTCCGACGATCGTAGCCCCAGCAGCGCCTTCTGCTTCGACTTCGAAGACGTAGGTGGTTTTCAGTTCTCCGGGATTGATCGTCGCCTGCAGCTCGGCTTCGCTCTCCGTCACTCCGACGACCGAGGCGTTGGTGACTTCGGGGGCTTGCTGCACCGGCGGGCCGAAGGCGAAGGAATGCCCGACACCGCTGAAGTGCGACGGAACGAAGAGATAGCGGCCTTTGGCGTTCAGTCCTCCGTTGGGACTGTTTTCGCCATTGTCCACAGCGATCTCCGACCCCGGGAAGAGTTCGAATTTGAAGTCGATTGCTTCGATATAGGTCCCCCCGACATCGAATTCATAGACTTTTTTTTCGTTCCCGTCATAGATAAAGAAATGGCCAGTTTTTTCGTCGGCTGCAACCGAGAAAAGTTCCGTTTCGATTTTGTGTTTCGGGACCTGCGAAACGTCGACCGTTTCAACTAGAGCATGGGGTGCCGTGAGTTCAAACACTTGAAGTGAAGGTCCGGAAGCGCTTACGTAGAGACGATTGTGCGCCGCGTCGAGCGCCAAGCCGCTGCCGGAACCGCCAGGGACGCTGACCACCGATTCATCCAGAAGTTTGTTGCTTTCCAGAGCCGAAGCCGAGTCGTATTCACGCACGGTAGAGCCGAAGTCGGCGAAGAGATGGTCATCGAGCGGGTTCACCGCGAGGCCCATGGAAAAGATGAATTTCTCTTTGTCGATGATGGTCGGGGAGCTGTTGTATTCGATTTCTCCCGTGGCGGGTTCCCATTTGAGGGGTTCGTAGCGGACGAGCAAGAGGGTTTCTTCCGGCGCGGGCATGGTGCTGTAGAGGTTGCCGTCGCTATCGACGGCGAGGTTCCGGTGCGGCGTCGAGTCGTTTATCGACGTGATGTAAACGCCTTCGGCATTGAAGATGTCGATGCGTTTCGAGCCCTGGGTGGAGACGTACATATCCCCAAAGCTGTCGGTGGTGATCGCGAAGGGAATGCTGAAAGAGCCCGGGTGGGTCCCGCTGGGGCAGCCCGGATCGGGCACCGGGTCGATCGCCGACGTCGTGCAGCCACCAGTCAGCGAGAGCTCCGCATCAAAGGTGTGAGATGGAGCGGCGACTGCAGAAGCGGCCGCACCGAGAGCGGCAAGACAGACGATGAATAAGACCAGCGCGCTCCGACAAGTACAAGCTAACCGGCTCATGCGAGCCTCCCCCATCCCCATTATTTCTCCCTCCCTCTGCAAGCGCATCTACGACGGCTGAATAGGCAGGGTAGTGACCGCTTGTGGCCTTGTCAAGGAATGCCGCCGAAAAGAACTGAGGCCATCCCGGTTCCGGGATGGCCTCAGTGAATTCACGCTTGCTGCTATTTAGCTAGCGGAAACGGCCTTGATCGGTGTAGTGCTGGTCTGGGTGTAGTTGGCGACCCATTTCGCCGTTTCCGGGCAGAACACGTTGCTGTGTTCGTTGTTCCGTTTGACGACGGCGTTGATTGCGAGGGTGCCGCCGAGGCCGGTGCTGGTGTTCGGCACGAAGGTGCCGAGGTCGAGGCCGGTACCGGCGCCGTAGGCGCAGTCCAGGCCGCTCATCAGAACTGTGACGGCGAAGCCTTTGGCTGTAACTGTGCCGTTGTCGCTGCCGGCGATGCTGTGGATTTCCAATTCGCCGCCTGTGAGCGTTTTGGTCGTGTTGGTGCAGCCGGTCCAAGTGAGGCTGGCCGTGGCGACGGAGCCGACGACTGTCGTGCTCGAGCTGCCGGCATTGGTGATTTCGCCGCTCACGGTCGAGCCGGTGCATGTATCTTCGAGGATGCCGCCTGTGGTCGACAGGGTCGCGGTCGTGGTCGAGGAGAAAGACTCTTTCGATTTGGCCGCGTGGATTGAGGTACAGGCCGATGTCTGATTGTTCTCGCAGAGGACGGTCGCCGAAGCCGAGGCGGCCCCGATGAACGCCATTACTGCTGCGGCCGCCGCGAGGGCAAGACCGAGCATCTTCAGGTGCTTCATGTGATTTCTCCTTTTTCCGGCGAATACGCCGGTTGGCTTTTGTTCCAAGGGACGTAGGCCCCTCGGTCACCAGAGGGGCAATCCCTTGCTCCCCTCTGTTCGGGAGCCTCCTATCTGACTCCCTACACCCAGTTCCTAACACGGGAGTTCGTAATAGTCAAGAACTTTTTTAGCGAACAACGATGTTTTGGGCCGAAAGTCTGCCTACCCGCAGACTCAAGGTTGACTTTGACACCCAGCGGGTACCTGAAACGGACCGGTCAGATGACGGAGGTGGACGGAGAAGGTCGGATGACGACTGGGTTTTCGAAGACGAAGATCGCCAACCTTGCACAGGGGCAAGACCCCTGCGTCGCGGGCGCCTCGATCGCCGACGTGCTGCGCCTGCTCGCCGCCGGCGCCGCCGGGGCGATCCTGATGGCGCTGGGCGAAGGGCCGCTGCGGACGAAGAACTTGACCGAGAAGGTGCCCGGCTATGCGCCACGGACGATCTACCGCTACGCGGGCAGGCTCGCCGAGCTCGAAGTGATCGAGCGGGAAGAGCAGCCGGGAGTCCCGTCGAAGGTCGTGCACGCCCTCACCGACCCCTGCGGAAGCGAGCTCTACGAGCTCGTCAACCGCTTCGTCGACGTCTCGATGACGCGGCTGCCCGACGGGCGCATCGACGCCCAGGCTTGGGCATCGCTGGGAATGCTGGCGGATCTCTGGGAGGCGGACTTGGTGAGGGAGCTGAGCTGCGGCCCCCAGTCCCCGACCGAGCTGGCGCAGAGGTCGAATGGCCTCAGCTACCACCAGGTCAACCGCCGGGCGGGTCTCTTCAAGACCGCCGGGCTGGTCCGCGAGTGGCAGGGCCCCGGGCGGCGGCGCTGCTACGCGCTGACCGAGAGGACGCGCGAGGCGATGGGCCTGATCGTCGGCATCGCCCGCTGGCGCCATCGCCACGTCGTCGCCAAGGACGAAGAGGGGATGACGGCGGCTGAGATGGCAACGGCGCTACGAGCGGCGCTGCCCCTCGTGGAGGTCCCCGAGCATGCCGGCATGCGCCTGAAACTGAGCGTGGTGGGGGAAGACGAGATCGCCGGGGCGGAAGGAGAATCGATCTGGGCCGAGGTCGAAGAGGGTGGCGGCATCCACAGCTGCGCCGCCCCCAGCTACGACGTCGACGGCTGGAGCCGCGGCAAAGTCAAGGCATGGATCCCGGCCGTCCTCGACGGCAAGCCCCGCAAGCTGCTGGTCGGCGAGGACGAGCGGCTGGTCTCCGACTGCCTCGGGGGCCTCTACGAGGCGCTGTGGACGCCTAGCCCTTCCTAGCGGCGGCGAAGATCTCGAACTGGGACTCGGTCGGTTCCTTCGGGCGGCCGTTGCCGTGGAAGATGCGTTCGAGGGTCATCCCTACCGAGTCGTAGATCTCACGCAGCTCGTCGACCGTGTAGAGGCGCTGGCGGAATTCGATCCGCTTGTCGAGGTTCTCGAGGACCTCGCCGAACTTGACGGGGATCATCGCGCCTTCCATGTAGCCGTCCTTCTTGTTCCAGCGATGCTCGACGAGTTCGATCATGGTCGAGCTGGGGATCCAGGAGCGCTGGGGGAGGTGGGAGCGTGCATAGAGGACGTTGGGGACCTGGACCAGGTTCTGGCCGCCGGGCTTGAGGGCGCGGGAGATCACCTCGAAGGTGCGGTGGTTCTCCTCGTCCGTCTCGAAATAGCCGACGGCGCCGTCGTTGAGGTTGAGGACGACGTCGAACTCGTCCTCGTAGTCGAGCTCGCGCAGGTCGCCCTGGACGAACTCGGCCTCGAGGCCCTGCTCCTCGGCGTCTTTGCGGGCGATCTCGACCAGTTCCTCGCCGATCTCGACGCCGACGACGGAGAAGCCGCGCCGGACCAGCTCCAGCGAGTGGCGGCCGGTGCCGCAGGCGAGGTCGAGGATGCGCTCGCCGCCCCCGGGCCGCAGCATCGTCAGCGCCCGGTCGATTTCCGACCCGGTCCGCTCCGTCCAGGCCATCTCGGCCGACATCCCGTCGAACGCGGTCGCGTACCAATCCTGCGGAATCTCGTTCTGAAGAACGCTCATCTTCCTCTCCCTTGCTGCGATTCCCCCATTGCACAGGGAAGCTTAAAAGATCAGGAGCCGTGCTGCTTCTCCTCGCGGCGATGGCGGCGGACCAGCGGCGCGACGTACCCGATCAGGACGCCGATCGCGGCCGCCAGCAGGATCACCACGATCAGCGGCGCGTTGAAGCTGGCGAAGAGGACTTCGAAGCTGACCTCCTGCGAGTTCTGCAGGGCGACGATCAAGACCAGCGCGACGAGGATGCCGACAAGCCAGGCGCGCCAGTTGATCGGCTTCTTCTCCTGGGGCATCGGTCGATCTTAGTTCCCGCGATCAGGCAGACTTAGTCTCGTGAGCACCGCCCAGCGCCCCGATCCGACCGAGTCCGTGCGTCACAAGCTGCGGCCGCTGTTCGACCAGGTCGTGATCAAGGAGCTCGACCAGGACCGGGTACGGCGGTCGGGGCTGGTGGTACCGCCGGGGACGCACGATCCGCCGCCGGAACAGGGGATCGTGCTGGCGGTCGGCCCGGGGCTCGATTGGTGGGCCGGGGCCGGGGTCGAAATGCCGGTGCAGCCCGGGGACCACGTCGTCTTCGCCTCCTCGACCGGAGTCTGGGTCGAGGTCGACGAGGAGCGGCTGCTGGTCTGCCGGGTGACGCAGCTGCTCGGCGTGCTCGAGTCGGCCTCGCTGGAAGCGAGCTAAGCGACCTCTGAGTAGGCGGGCTCCGGCTCGGATTCCTCCTGCGGCGCCGGCATCTCCTCGGGCTGGGGCGCCCGCAGCACGAAGACCGCGATCGCCACCGCGATCGCCGCCAGGACCGCACCGACGAGGTAGGCGACGTGGTAGCCGGAGGTCAGCGCCGCTTTGAGACTGTGCCCGTCGTCGATCAGGGACTGGGTCCGCTCACCGGAGAGGGTCGCCAGCACCGCCAAGCCGATCGCGCCGCCCACCTGCATGCTGGTGTTGACCAGGCCTGAGGCGAGCCCCGCATCGGCCGGGGTCGCCCCCGACATCGCCAGGGTCATGATCGCCGGGAACGAGGTGCCGACGCCGACGCCGATCAGCAGGAAGGGCGGCAGCAGGTCGGTCAGGTAGTTGGCGTCGACCGGCGTGCGGGCGAAGAGGAGCAGGGCGACGACGACCATGCAGACGCCCGGGATCAGGGTCGTGCGGGGGCCGAAGCGCATGATCAGTTTTTCCGAGAAGCCGAGCGAGAGGGTTCCCATCACCAGGGTGGTCGGGAGGAAGGCGAGGCCAACCTTGAGCGGGCTGTAGCCGAGCACCCGCTGCAGGTAGAGGGCGCCGAGGAAGAACATCCCGAACATGCCGGCGACCAGCAGCGCCTGCAGGACGTTGGAGCCGGCGACGTTGCGCGAGCGGAAGAGCCGCAGCGGCATCAACGGGTTGGCGATCGTCGCCTGGCGGTGGATGAAGATCGCCAGCAGCGCCAGCGAGATCGCGCCGAGGGCGAAGATGCGGGTGTCGTTCCAGCCCCAGGCTTCGATCCGCAGGATCGTGAAGACGCCGAGCATCAGCGAGCCGGTGATCAGGGCGGCGCCGGGGAAGTCGGCGCCCTCGCTGAGGCCGATCCCCTTCGGGTTGGCGACGAGGCGGATCGCCAGGTAGGCCGTGGCGATGCCGATCGGAAGGTTGATGAGGAAGATCCAGTGCCAGCTGATCGCGTCGGTGAGGACGCCGCCGAGGAGAAGGCCGATCGAGCCGCCGGCGGAGGCGACGAAGCCGTAGACGCCGATCGCTTTCGCCTGCGCCCCCGGCTCGGGGAACATGGTCACGATCATCCCCAGGATCACGGCCGAGGCGAGGGCGCCGCCGATCCCCTGGACGAAGCGGGCGCCGACCAGCATCTCCTGCGAGACCGAGGCGGCGCAGACGAGCGAGGAGACGGTGAAGATCGCCAGGCCGATCAGGAAGACGCGGCGTTGGCCGAGCAGGTCCCCCATCCGGCCCGCCAGCAGCAGCAGGCCGCCGAAGGGGATCATGTAGGCGTTGACGACCCAGGCGAGATTGCTCTGGGAGAAGTCGAGGCTGTCCTGGATCGAGGGCAGGGCGACGTTGACGATCGTCGCGTCGAGCACGATCATCAGCATCCCCGCGCAGAGGACGTAGAGGGCTAGCCAGCGAGTTTTGTCGTTCTCAGTGGTGTTCATGCAGGTTCAGACTCCGGGACTGGTCGAAACTCATCGGCCGACTGGTCAATCGACGTGGTCCGGCAGGCCGAAGCGCCGGAAGACGGACTCCACGCGCCGGGGGTCGGCAGCGCGGTCGGGCCACCGAGAATAGCCATCCTCGGTGTCGGCCGGGCGGACGACGAAGGCGGTCACTTCCTTGATCCGATCACCGTCCAAGGTAAGCACGTCGAGGGAGAAGGGAATGTGAGCTTTCTCCCCCTCGATCCAGGTGTAGGTGCCGACCGCGAGCTGTCCGTTGGCCGTCGCCGCCCGGTGGCGCCAGCGCCACTCGCCGGAGAGCGGCTTGGTGCGGAGGAAGACCTCGACCTCCTCGATGCCGCCGTACCAGCTGGCCAGCGGCGGCATCGACCAAGCGACGTCCTCGGTCAGCATCGAGACGACGCGCTGGACGTCGCCGCCGCGCATCGCCTCCATGTACTCCTCGACGATCTCCTTCATGCGGGCGTCGCCGAGGGAGCGGAGGGTGACCTGCTGGCTGCGGTCCGGCAGGCGCTTGTCTACGGCTTCGCGGGCGCGCTGGAGGGCGCTGTTGACGGAGGGAACGGAGGTGTCGAGCGTCTCCCCCACCTCCTTGGCGGAGAAGCCGAGGACCTCGCGGAGGATCAGGACCGCGCGCTGACGTGGCGCCAGGTGCTGCATCGCGGCGACGAAGGCGAGCTCGAGCGACTCGCGCTCCTCGTAGGTGGCGTCGGGCGAGGCGTAGCCGTCCGGGATCTCGAGCGCCTCGTCGGGATAAGGCTCGATCCAGACCTGCTCGGCGACCGGGTCGCCCGGCGGCTCGTGCGGATCGGCCTTCGGCGCGTACTCCTCGGGGAGCAGGCGCCTCTTGCGGCGCCCGATCAGGTCGAGGCAGACGTTGGTGGCGACCTTGTAGAGCCAGCCGCGCAGCGAGCTGCGTCCCTCGAAACGATCGAGCCCCTTCCAGACCCTCAGCATCGCCTCCTGCAGCGCTTCCTCGGTGTCGTGGAGCGACCCGAGCATCCGGTAGCAGTGCGCGTGGAGCTCCTTGCGGTGAGGCTCGACCAGTTGCTCAAATGCCCCTTCGTCGCCGGCGCGGGCGGCCTCGAGTGCGCTGTCGGACTGCATGGCTCGAAGCTAGCAGCGTCGGGGCGACACTTCTGTCTTGTAGAAGATGTCACCCTTTACAGGAGAAAAACCCTTTTCCAGGGACCTATCCTCGCTCAACTTTGGGCGGGACATGGAGCTGACGACGCCACAGGTGCTGCGACTCTTGGGAGCCGGCGCAAGCGGCGCGATCCTGATGGCGCTGGGGGAAGGGCCGCTGCGGACGAAAGAGTTGACCGAACGGGTTCGGGGATATACGCCACGCACCGTCTATCGCTACGCGGGACGACTGGCGAAGCTGGGGGTCATCGAGCGGCAAGAGGAGCCGGGGGTGCCGTCGAAGGTGGTCCACAGCCTCAGCGAGCCCGGCGGCCGGGAGCTTTACGAACTGGTCGAGGCATACGCGGGCGCTTCCTTCACCCGGCTTCGCAGCGGGGAGATCGACGCCCATGCATGGAGCTCCCTGGCGTTGCTGGCGGACCTGTGGGAATCGGGGATGATCGAAGAGCTCAACCTGGGGTCGAAGTCGCCGACCGAGCTGGCTCGAATGGAGCATGGCTTGAGCTACCACCAGGTCAACCGCCGGGCGGGCCTCTTCGCGATCGGGGGCTTCCTCCACGAGTCGACGAACGAGGGAAGGCGCCGCAGCTATTCGCTGACCACCAAAGCGCGGCGGGGAATGGCTTTGATCGCCGGGGTCGGTCGCTGGCGGCGCCGGCACGTCGTGCCGGAAGGAACAGCAGGCCTCACTCCGCGGGAAATGGGCGGCGTGTTGCGAACGGCGCTGCCCCTCGTCGCTCTGCCGGAGCACAAGGGCAAGAACCTCGGCTTCGAGATTGCCGCGGAGACCATGGACGACGGCGAGGCCGACACGGTGTGGGCGAGCGTGGCGCCCGACGGCGTCGTCCTCAGTTGCGAGGGTCCTCTGCCGCGGGTGGACGGGCATGCGCAGGGAAAGGTCGAGACCTTGGTCAACGTGATCCTGGACGGGCCTCGCAACAACGGGTTGCGGTCGAAGGGCGACGAGCAACTGATCAAGAGCTGCCTGGAACGCTTGCACTCGACGCTCTGGGCCGTCTGGCCCGACGACTCATCCCCGGCGGCCGAAGCAGTGGCCGGCGGGGGCGACGGCGCGTAGCTCGGCAACCGCCAGCTCACGAGGCTTGCGGCGCCCCTCGGGTCTCGATCGCCGCGGCGTCGGTTTGCCGCGTTCCAGCGGAGACAGGTCGCTGACGACGACGTTGACGGTGCCTTCGCGGCGCTCGAGGCGGCCGCGGGCGCGGATCAGAGGCGCGGTGCGGACGAGGGGGCGGTGGCGCTCGTAGACGGGGGGCGGGACGACGAGGTTGACCTGGCCGCGCTCGTCCTCGAGCAGGACGAAGGTGACGCCGTTGGCGGTCTCGGGGCGCTGGCGGGCGGTGATCATGCCGGCCACCTCGACGGTGGAGCCGTGGTCGATCCGCTCCAGGTCCGAGGTGCTGGCGATCTTCGGGTCGAGGCCCGGGCGCAGCAGCTTCATCGGGTGCTTGTCGACGCTCATCCCGGTCGAGCGATAGTCGGCGATCAGCTTCCCCCACTCCCCCAGCGGCTCCAGCTCGGGCGGTTGCGGCGGCTCCATCGGCAGCGCCAGCTGGGTGTCGCTGCCGGCGACGCGCCCGGCGCCGGTCACCCCCACCCGCCAGAGCGCCTCGCGCCGCTCGCTCCCCGAGCCGACCGGGATGCCGTCGAGCGCCCCCGACCAGGCGAGCTTTTCGAGGCTCGACAGTCCCGCCCCCGATCGCGAAGCGAGTTCGGCGATTCCCCTGTAAGGGCCGTCGCGTTCGCGCTCGGCCGCCAGCGCCTCCATCTCATCCTTCTTCACGCCCTTCACGTAGCCGAGGCCGACCCGCACTACGAGACCGCCCTGCACCTCGTCGGTGCGCGGCGATTCGACGTGGCAGAGCACCTTGCTGCGGTTGGCGTCGACCGGGGCGACGCGGATGCCGCGGCGCTGCGCCTCGTGGACCAGCGAGTCGGGCGGGTAGAAGCCCATCGGCTGCTCGTTCAGCAGCGAGCAGAGGAACTCGGGCCCGTAGTGGACGCGCAGCCAGGCCGACTGGTAGGCGAGCAGGCCGAAGGCGGCCGAGTGGGCCTTCGGGAAGCCGTAGCCGGAGAAGCCCTGGATCTGCGACCAGACCCGTTCGGCCACCTCCTCGGGGACGCCGTTGGCGGCGGCGCCGGCGAGGAAGCGCTGGTGGTGCTCGCGGATCGCCTCCTCGGAGCGCTTGCGGCTCATCGCCCGCCGCAGCCCCTCCGCCTCGGAGGAGCTGAAGTCGGCCAGCGCCATCACCGACTCGATCACCTGCTCCTGGAAGACGATCGTCCCCAGCGTCTCCTCCAGCACCGGCTCCAGCAACGGATGCTCGTAGGGGATCTCGTAGTCGGGGTTCTCGCGCCGGAGCTTGCGCCGCTCTATATATGGATGCACGGCGCCGCCCTGGATCGGCCCCGGCCGGACCAGGGCCACCTGGACGATCAGGTCGTCGAGATCGCGCGGCTGAGTTCGCGGCAGCATCCCCATCTGCGCCCGGCTCTCGATCTGGAAGACGCCGGTGGTGTCGGCGGCGCGGATCGATTCGAAGACCTCCTCGTCGTCGAGCGGGATCCGCGAGAGGTCGAGCCGCTCGTCGCGGGCCCGGCCGATCTCCTCGACGCAGCGCTCGACCGCGGAGAGCATCCCCAGTCCCAGCAGGTCGATCTTGAGGAAGCCGGCGTCGGCGCAGGAGTCCTTGTCCCACTGCACCGTCTGCCGCCCCGCCATCGCCGCCGGCACGACCGGGCAGACGTCGATCAGCGGCCGAGTCGAGATCACCATCCCTCCCGGATGCTGGGAGGAGTGGCGGGGCAGGCCCATGATCTCGGCGGCGAGCGGCAGCAGCGCCCGCCAGCGCGGCTCGGCCGCCCGCTGCGGCCCCAGCGCTCCGACGAGGTCGCGCTCGATCTCCTCCGCGCTCTGGTGGAAGCCGACCGTCTTCGCCACCCGGTCGATCTCGGCCGGCGGCAGCCCCAGCGCCTTGCCGAGGTCGCGGACGGCCCCCTTCGGGCGGTAGGTCGGGAAGGCGGCGACGAGGGCGGAGCGGTCGCGTCCGTAGCGGTCGTGCGCACGAGGGATCAGGACCTCGCGGATGTCGCGCGGGAAGTCGAGGTCGATGTCCGGCATCGAGGTCGTTTCCTCGTTGAGGAAGCGGCCGGAGAAAAGGTCGGCCTCGACCGGGTCGACATGGGAGAGGCCGCTCAGGTAGCAGACGATCGAGCTGACGCTGGAGCCGCGGCCCCGCCCCGGCGGCAGCACATTGCGCGCCGACTCCGGGCCGCGCACCTCGGCGGCGACCTCGCGCGCCAGCTCGAGCAGGTCGCGGTGGAGGAGAAAGAAGCCGGAGAGGCCGAGCTTGCGGATGATCGCCAGCTCCTCCTCCAGCCGCCACTGCGCCTCCAGCAGACGGGCGTTGCCGCTGTAGCGCTCCTCCAGGCGATGGGCGCAGAGGCGGGCGAGCTCGGCGTCGGCGGTCGGGTCCTCGCTGCCGGGGTAGCGGTAGCCGAGCTGCTGGGTGAGGTCGAAGCGGAGGCGCTCGGCGACGCGCTCGGTCTCGTCGACCGCCTCGGGGTATTCGGCGAAGCGAGCTGCCATCGCCCCCGGCGAGGTGAGGGCGGAGGTCGAGTTGCCGCGCCGGTAGGGCTCGGACTCCTCCAGCGCTTCGCAGCGGCCGATCGCCACCAGCGCGTCCTGCAGCGGCGCCCGGCCGCGGTCGTGGGAATGGACGTTGCCGGTGGCGATGCAGGGGACGTCGAGCCGCTCGGCCAGGAGCGCGAGCCAACGGTTGCGGGCGCGGTCGCGGCGCCAGTAGGGACGCTGCAGCTCGACCCGGAAGCGGTCGCGGCCGAAGGCGCCGAGGAGGCGACGGGCAAGCCGCTCGCCTGCCGCGGTGTCGCCCCGCTCCCAGGCCCCGGCGACGGCGCCGTCCCGAGCGCAGCCGGAGAGGCAGACCAGCCCCTCCGCGTGCTCCTCCACCTGCTCGATCGTCGCCCACGGCTGCGTCTGCGATCGCGTCGTGTTGTCGCGGGTGTGGGAGTGGGCCGCCGTCAGCAGCCGGCACAAATTCCGGTAACCGGACTCGTCTTCGACTAACAGAGTGATGTGTCGACCGCCTTGAAGCGTCAACTCGGCGCCGGTGATCGGGCGGACGCCGAAGCCCTTGCAGGCGTGGGCGAACTCCATCGAGCCCCAGACGCCGTCGTGGTCGGTGAGGGCGAAGGCGGGATAGCC
>Ga0207687_10001353_pt1 | contig 16773 bp, 12 predicted proteins | sample KBSM54metaG_FD_184399 | JGI IMG/M metagenome (GOLD analysis project Ga0207687, IMG submission 184399) | Miscanthus rhizosphere microbial communities from Kellogg Biological Station, Michigan, USA - KBS M5-4 metaG (SPAdes) (version 2) | ecosystem: Host-associated > Plants > Roots > Rhizosphere >...
TGGTGGCGAGCGGCCTGGCGCGGCCCGAAAGAGCTCCGCGATGCGCTAGTATGGGTCAGCATGCAGATTTCAACAAGGTTACTATTGCGCGCGACGCTGGCGATGGTCGCGCTGACTGCGCCGGTCGTTAGGGCCGCACGGGCTATTTCTTCACATGACATTGTGGCGAGTGCCACCGCGACCACCCCGCCCCAGACGGCTAAAGAGCCACAAGCGCAAACAGCGAAAGAGCCTCAGCCGGCCAAAGAACCTCTAGCCCAGACTGCCAAAGAGCCTCAAGCGCAAACAGCGAAAGAGCCTCAGCCAACCAAAGAACCTCTGGCCCAGACTGCCAAAGAGCCACAAGCCAAGGCGGCTGCGGAGTTTCTTAAGCTTGATGCCACGACGCTGCCGATCATCAAAAAGATACAAATCGGCGGCGATGCGGACTGGCTGGCGATTGGGTTTGGCTCGGTATGGGTGACGGTGGCGAAGAACAATGAAGTTGTGCGCGTAGATCCGGTGCGCAATGTGGTGCAGGCGCGGATCGCCGTCGACAAAGAACCTTGCTATGGGATTGGCATTGGCGTGGACCGCGTGTGGGTGCTCAACTGCCAGGGCAAGACGCTGACGCGCATTAATCCTAAAACCAATGCTGTGGACATGCGCGTGCCCGTAAACATCGATGACAGCGGTGAGGGATCAATTGCCGTGGATGAGCGCTACGTGTGGTATGGCAGCAATGAAGATGGCCACTCGAGCACACTGTCACAGGTTGAAGTAAAGACCGGACGTAAGTTGAAGGGCATTGCCGTGGGAAAAGATACGGGCGTGGTCAAGCTGGCATTTGGGTCGGTGTGGGCCGTGAGCTCGGGAGAAGGGAACATCTATCGTGTTGATCCGGCGACAAAGAAAGTCACAGCCATGATCACGGTGGCGGAAGGCCCGCGCTTTACCACGGAAGGCGCAGGGTCGCTGTGGGTGCTGAGCCAATCGGATGGCAGCGTTTCGCGCATTGATCCGGCGACGAACAAAGTGGTGGCTGTGATCCCCGTGCATGTTCCGGGCAAAGGCGGTGAAATCTGCTACGGCGGCGGATTGATCTGGGTCACCATGGATGGAAACCCGGTGACGCGCATTGATCCAGCGACGAACAAAGTAATCGACCAGTATGGCAATTATCCAAAGGCCGATGGGATTCGCTATGGCTTTGGGTCGGTCTGGGTGAGCGATCACGGCAAGGGCGAGCTGTGGAGAATTGATCCAGGGAAGATGCGCGGTCGGTGAGCGAAGGGCCGGCAATCAGGAGTCGGCCAACCTGACGAGCAGATAAAACAGCGACAGGACTACGACTAGAAGCGCGAAAGCAGCGAACGGCCGCAGCGGTCTTAGTAAAGTTGCTTTGTCGTCCGGCTCGCGGTCAAGAATCGGGAGCCCGCTTTGTTCTCTGATCCGATTTCGTGCCGAGTGAAGATCGATCCCTGCTACTGCGAGCGCCGCCAGCACGTCTGAGCTTTTTTCTCGCAGCAAGCCCAGCAATAGATGTTCTGTGCCAATCGGCTTGCTTGCCAGCCTATCTGCTTCTTGCGCGGCATAGGTCAGAACACGCTTACCGGGATTTGACAAGGGAAGGTCCACTGATGAGGAGGATTTTGTAGAGGGATGAGACCCTATTTGCCTGCGAAAATTCTCGGTGTGAGAGGACAAAGAGAAGAGCTGGTTCGCTTTGGAATCAGCGTCATGGGTAAGGCTGAGCAGTAAATGTTCCGGTTCAATATATGCAGAACCCGATTGCTGAGCTTCCCATCGGGAAAAGAAGATTGCTCGTCGTGCGTCTTCTCTGTATCTCTCGAACATACTCGGCTGTCCGAAGAGCATTATAGTCGGGCGGCTGCTGCCAAGCAGGGATGGGTACAACCTCGTGATCACCTCGAAAGCGGCCAACAGTCATCACTTCAAAACCAGCCAACGAGAATGCCACCAGGACAATTGGATGTTGATTCTGCCAATACTGAGTAACGCAAGCTAATTTCTTCTATTGGCCGGATGACTTCCGGTTTGCCCGTTAACCAGTCGCCCGCGATCCATTTCAGCAAAAGCGGGACAGGGTTTTGAGCCGTTAATCCCTAACACACCGAACAGAAAACGCTCGCTGCTTATCGCCGCCGCTTTGACGATGGAGAGCTTGCCCACCTCGACCAAAGTTGTAAAACCATCCACCGCCCGCATCACTTTCTGATGCGGTCCAATAGAATCCGTGCGCTTCCAATCGTGCATACTGTCCATCATCGGAGCGACCACCACCGAGCAAGGCATTGAATCCCGAGTTGCCTCCATCCAATAAAGCCTTGTAGGCAGCTTTGCCTCTGTCATCCGAGTCCTCGCTAATGCCACCGTAGTGCTTCGACATCTGCCGCCATTCGTCTTCCGTAGGCAATCGCCAGCCATTGCCCAATGATTGACATACTCGCTGTGCCGACTCCCACGTGTACAAACGGCCATAGCGATGGCAATTCAGTTCCTCGTCCGCGTAGCAATAGGACGGCGTAGTAATGGCGTCCGCATTGTGTGTCGTCCACTCCTTGCCGTCCGCCATTCGCTTGGCGTAATACATCGTCACGGGAGGTTTTCGTGCTCGAGCTGAAATGCTCTGTAATGACAGGCAAAGAGATCCTAGTGTGATACTTAGCGCAATTGATGCGACACAAACTCGAATTGGCCTAGTCTTGTATGCGACGGCACTCATGAACCACCGCGTGGCAAGCCATTTTACCCGTGACACTTACGTTTTCACGAGCCTGCAAGGTCAGTAAGAATGAACCTGGAATCCAAAGAAAGACCCGCTTAACTACCCAGCCTTAACGGATAACTCCAGAGTCGCGACCACACGCAATCTGGCTGGGCTTTTTTATCCTGACACACTGCTGCTGCGATAACTAATTTTCGACTTTCGTAGTCTATTTGCTATAATAATTCAGCTTAGGTCCCGTCAATCTTAATAAGTGGAATGCAGGATCTTGAACTCGCGACTGTTGGGAAGTATCCGCAACGGGAAACCGTTGCGTTTTGTGTTTTTGGGGTGGAACTGGGGATGAAATGGGGAGGAATGAGCTAAGCGTCTTTGTTTACAACGAGAGTAAATGGGGAGACATGGGGAGGAATCGTCTAAGTCCTTTAGAAATGGGGAGCAAGGGGAGGGGGAGGGTATCCAAGATCCCCAGGCTAAAGAGGTCGAGCGACAGGTAGATCGGAAACTCAACCTGGACTCGGAATGCGGAAGCACGGAGGAGAAGCAGGATCGGAACACAGCCGAGGGCGGCTGTGCCACACGAGTCTGGTTCGCACAGGCAAGAGTGCCTGTGCCACAGAAATTTCCGCAGGCGAGGGCGTCTGCGCCCCACGACACACTTAGATTTCGGGGCGAGACGCTCAAGCTTCACAAAACTTGGTTGCCCGCAGGGCCAAGTCGGAAGTTGCGGTCAACAGGTTTGAGGGACACGGTGCACAGCGCGCCTTTCGTCCTAAGGTGAAAGGCTGGAGTGAGGGAACGGATTGGGAACTTGCGTAGTAACATGCGGATAGAAGCATTGGAGAGCTGATTGTGGCAACAAACGGCACAGAATTTGAGTCGGTAAGAACGGTTTCAGTGGTGCGCCATTACAAGCTGGGGCGCTCGCTGATTCCCGCGGTGGATGGCGTGAGCCTCGCGGCGGGACGCGGGGAATTTATCGCGCTGCTGGGAGCGTCGGGTTCGGGCAAGTCAACGTTGCTAAACCTGATTGCCGGGCTTGATCGGCCGGATTCCGGCGCGATTGTGGTGGAAGGCTCTGACCTGGCTACGATGACGTCTGAGCAACTGGCGCAATACAGGCGGCACACGGTGGGAATGGTTTTCCAGTCATTCAATCTGGTGCCGACCATGACGCTGTATGAAAACGTTGAGCTGCCAATGCGCTTTGCCGAGGTGAAACGCAAAGAACGGCGCGCGCGCGTTACTGAGGCACTGGAGCGTGTGGGATTGAGCGACCGTATGAAGCATCGCCCAAGCGAGATGTCTGGCGGAGAGCAGCAGCGGGCCGCGCTGGCCCGGGCGCTGGCCAACCGTCCAAAGCTTTTGCTGGCGGACGAACCTACAGGCAATCTGGATTCAAAGACCGGCACAGAAATTATGGACCTGATTCGCGAATTGAACCGCACGCTGGAGATGACAGTGATCATGGTGACGCATGAGAAGCCGCTGGCTGAACGGTATGCCAATCGCCTGGTCTTTCTGGGCGACGGAAAACTGGTAAGCGAATCCATCAATGAACTGGAAAAGATTGGAGCGTCACGGTGAGAGCATATGACCTGATCGAGCTTGCCGGACGCAACCTGCGCGAAGCAGGACTGCGAAATTCGCTGACGACACTGGGCATTGGCGTAGGCGTGGCGTCACTGGTGGCCATGTTGTCATTGGGAATCGGACTGCAAAAGCTGGCGACGCGGCAGCTGGGACGCTCAGGATTGTTTGATACGGTAGTGGTCACGTCGCGCCAGGACTCACGCGGACCGCGTTTTGGGCAGGCGGCGCCAGTTACTGCGCAGGCCAAGCCTCTGGATGACGCAGCGCGACATAGTTTTGAGCAGATGGCCAACGTTGCAGAGGTATATCCCAATTTCAGCGCCGTGGGCGATGTGCGGCTGGAGACAGACAAGACGGGCAACCACTTTACAGTTGTCGGGACGCTGCCGCAGTCGGCGCGAACCAGTGAAGCGTTTGATGACTTTCAGGGAAGCTTCTTTTCTGCAGGCAACGCGGAGGAAACCATCATCCTGGGCGATTTTGGGCGTGACCTGCTGAACCTGCCGCGTGAGCCGCGTGGCACAGACGTGAAGCTGACGCCTGACCAGGCGAGCCAGTTGCTGGGCAAATACATTGTGCTGCGCTACCACAAGCGTGAAGCGGGTGAGAGCGCGCCGCTGGCCGGCAAGACCACCAAAAAAGGTGAGGCCGATCCGGACGACGTGGACAGCGCAGACGGTATCAAGGCAGAAGATGCGCAGTCATTTAACCTGGTGCCAAAGACGTTGAAGCTGAAGATTGTCGGGATTGTTTCCAGCGAACCGAACCGGGGGTTGAGGCAAGGCCGGACGCCGATGTTCCTTCCGCTGGCGCTGGCAGAGTCGCTGGACATGGTGCAGGCCGGCGAGTTGTGGAGCACGCTGCGTCCCTCAGAAAACAAAACTTATATCGCACTGATTGTGCGCGTGGCCAAAAGCAAAGCAGTTTCACAGGTGGAAGACGAGATCCGCAAGCAGGGATTCAGCACGTTTTCCATTCTTGACGCTTCCAAGGGCATCACGCGGTTCTTTACTTTCCTCGATCTTTTCCTTGGGATATTTGGCAGCCTTGCGCTGGCGGTGGCATCACTGGGAATTGTGAATACGCTGGTAATGGCGATCCTAGAACGCAGGCGCGAAATTGGAATCATGAAAGCGCTGGGCGCGAGCGATGGCGATGTGAAGCGCATCTTTTTTGTGGAAGCCGGATCCATGGGGGTTTTGGGTGGCGCGCTGGGCGCGGGGCTGGGCTGGGCGATTGGACGCGCCATCAACTTTGCCACCAATATTTATTTGCAGCGACAGGACATCCGCCCGGAAAATTTCTGGGTGGTGCCGGTATGGCTGGTGGCGGCCGCGCTGGGATTTTCAGTGTTCGTGAGCATGTTTGCGGGGTTGTATCCGGCATCGCGCGCGGCAAAGCTCGATCCGGTGCAGGCGCTGAGGCATGATTGAGGAAACAGCTTCTGGCTACTAGCTGCTAGCCTCTAGCATTGGCTCTTAGCTTTTGACCTGCCCATCCGAGCGATGTGGAATTACTGAAGGACATAAATTTATAAACCGTAAGTGATGTCATTCTGTGTTATTGCCGACTCAGTTCTGGCTAGGAGCTAAAGGCTAGAGGCTAGTAGCTAACTGCTATTCTTAACATTCATGTCGAAATATTTGCTTTCATTTTTATTTTTGATTTTTACAGTCAATGCTTTTGCGGCGTCGCGGACGCAATGCGGCGCAATGAAAAGCAAATATGTGCCTGGGCGGATTGGCTATTGCGCCATGCTGCCGCCCGGTTATGACTCGCATCCGGGCAAGCGCTTTCCGGTGTTGTACTTTCTGCACGGGCTTGGCGGCGACCAGAGCTTTCTGGCTTCAAGCGGCGCATCGAGCGGAATAGAAGAAGCGTGGGAAGATAAACGGCTGGGCGAATTTGTGATCATTACGCCGCAGGGCGAGAACAGCTTTTACATCAACTCGCGCGATGGCCACATTCTGTACGAAGATTTTTTTATCCGCGAGTTTGTGCCGCAAATGGAGCGGCGGTTCCGGCTGGCCGGCAATCGAGCGGGCAGGGCGATTGGCGGAATTTCTATGGGCGGCTACGGGGCGCTGCGATTTGCCTTTAAATATCCTCAGATGTTTGAGTCAGTGGCGGTGCATATGCCGGCTCTGCTCGAAGAATTGCCGCATGGATCTTCAGACGTGGGGTTAACCGCATTTCTGGGAAACGCATTTGGCTCGCCACTGAATGAGCGCTTCTGGAAAGAGAATTCGCCATTTGTTTTTGCGCGGACGGCGAACTTGCAAGGTCTTAAAATTTATTTTGATTGCGGGGAGCAGGATAATTACGGCTTTAATGCAGGTGCACGCCAACTGGACAAACTTTTGACGTCGCGCCACGTGGCGCATGAAGCGCACATTTATCCCGGGGGGCATGATTGGGGATTTGTATCGCAGCACCTGGAAGCGTCCATGGCGTTTCAATCGCAGGCGCTGGGGCTGACGAAGTAGAAAATTTGCAAAGACGATTTGAGGAAGCTATGAGATGGTTGATCGCGATTCTGGCACTGGCGGGCATGGTGGCGGCGATTCTGGCGCTAAGGGAGCACTACCGCATTGAGGCATCGCCGTGCAGCATTAATGAGAAATGGGATTGCGGGACGGTGAATAAAAGCAGGTTTGCCGTCATTAAGGGTGTTCCCGTGGCGGACATTGGTATTGCCGGTTATCTGCTGCTGGCTGGCTTAGCGATTGCAAAACGATGGCGGCTGTTGGTGGCGGCGGCGGTTCCGGCATTCGCTTTTTCCCTCTATTTGGCGCACATTGAAAAAGACATTTTAGAAGTCTGGTGCATTTACTGCGTGATTTCTCTGGGAATGATTACAGCTATTACGGTGCTGTCGTTGATCGCGTTGGGGATGGATTGGCGACGAGGCCGGCAATCGCGCGCAGAGAGCACGGCATAAATCGAGGCGACGAAGTCTTGCTTGCCTTGAACTGGCCGGGCGCCTCGACGGCCAGAGCTTCAATGACGGCGATGTTTTTCAGAAGTTCATCCGTCTCGGCCTTGGCATTCGTTTAAATATTGTGGGTGCCCTTTACTTTGCCTTTCTCTGGTTTCCAAAAAGCGGAAGCGAATAACAAAATGTAAAACTTTTTACAAGGGTGAAGGCTTTCAAAAGACCAATGGCAAGCCTTGTTTTGCCAGTCAATTGAAAGGAAAGCAGCGGTGCCATAAAGACAATGTTCTGAATTCGTGACAGCCCCTAATTTTCATTTGAATTCTTCTAATGTTTTGAGCTACTCTCTTGGCCGCACAGCCCCTTCCGGGCTCTTCTAGGGTTGTGCTACAAGTCGCTCCACCTCCTTTCCAATAGCGCGCGGAGTTCTGCACGCGCAGGTAAACGGCGAAGTGTTGCCGTGAGCGGCTTCAGAAAATTGCTCGATGTCCTGGGAACCGAGCGCAGGGGCGGGACCATCATTTCACTCCCCACCTTTGACGGCTGAGCGATGCTCACGATTTCCTCTCCGCTGACAGGCGCTTCTTCAAAGCGCTTTTGACTCAGTTTGCCAAGTAACGCTGAGTTATCTGGTCATGGCCAATTCCGGCCAAGCAAACACCAAGGAGAAAAAAGTTCATGAATCGAAAGTTACGAATACGTTCGAAAATTCTGGCGGGAACGGTCCTGTTTGCGCTTGCGCAGATGTGCGCCTTTGCTCAGACAGCCACTAAACCGGCCGTTACCGCGACAAGCATGTTGCTTGCACCAGCAAACCCTGTTGCCGACGCCCATCCTCACGGCGCGGCAGCCAGTGCTGCGCCAGCAGCGCAGAGCACCAAAAAACCCAGAGGCATGGCGCATAGGCACGTGAAAAACTGGGCGCTGCAGCCGACGGGAGTAGTCAACACCGGCGGTACCACCGTGACTCCGCTGGATCCCAACACCATTCCGAAGTTCGTGAATCAGTTGACCAGGCCTGCGACCTTCGTTGCCAGCGGGACAAAATTCGATAGGCAGCTAGGCAAAAACGTTCCTCTCTATCAGGTCACGGAAAATATAACCTTCCAGCAGGTTTTGCCGTCTGGATTCCCAAAGACCAAGATGTATACCTACGGTGGGTCGGCGAACGTTGCGGCGCCAGGCCAGGCGCCAAACATTCAGACGGTATTCTCGTCGCCTGGACCGACCTTCGAGGCAACGAAAGATCAGAGAATCTTCGTTAACTACACCAATAACCTCTCTGGTGCGCACATGTTCCCGGTCGATCCGACGATCATGGCTGCCAACCCCAACAATGCGCCGATACCCCAGCCTCCATTCGTCGACGCCAGTGGTAACCTGCTCGTACCCTTCCCTCCAGGCTACCCGCAGTTCCAAAGCCCGATCGTGACCGTGGCACACCTGCATGGCGGCGTCACGCCATCAGACTCAGACGGGTTCCCGCTGTCCTGGTTCTCCAAGGGCCTGACCAAGACGGGTCCAACGTTCAGCGGCACCACCTTTGAATACTTCAACGGGCAGTTGCCCACCATGCTCTGGTATCACGACCACGCTTTGGGCATGACGCGCCTCAATCTGGCTGCGGGTCTGGAAGGCATGTTCATCATCCGCGATCCCCAGCACGATAACATTGCACCGCTTCTCCCCTCAGGCCAGTTCGAAGTGCCTCTCATGCTGACTGATAGGGCGTTCAACAGCGATGGTTCAATCCAATTCACAACGGTCGGTGACAACCCTGACTTGCACCCGTATTGGGACCCCGAATACTTTGGCAACGTCATTATGGTCAACGGCAAGGCGTGGCCGAATTTAAACGTGCAGCGGCGTCAGTACCGTTTCCGCATCGTTGATGGTTCCAACGCGCGCTTCTACAACCTGTCCCTTGTAAATAAGAAAACCGGCGCCCTCGTGCCCTTCATACAGGTCGCCGCCGATGGCAGCTATCTACCCGCCCCCGTAACGTTGACGTCTCTCTTCATGGCAATCTGCGAGCGAGCGGACATCCTGGTTGACTTCTCAAACCTGCCAGCCGGGACCAAGGTCGTTATGACGAACGCCGCCAACGCTCCCTTCCCGGGCGGCGATCCGCCGGATGCAAACACAAGCGTCGTGATGCAATTCACGGTGCAGAACACGACTGCCGTGCATCCGAACCCGTTACCCTCTACATTGATCACGGTTCCCACGCTGGTTGAGACCCCGAACATTGGGAATCCGAAGATCTTCACTCTCAACGAGCAGGAAAGCGGTGATAACACTCTCAACCCTGGCAATCCTGTCGCGGTGCTCATCGACGGCCGGCATTTCGATGAAGATGTCACCGAACTTCCCAGGGTTGGCACAACAGAAGCCTGGTACTTCCAGAACCTGACGGAAGATGCCCATCCCATTCACATTCACCTGGCTGAATTCCAATTGGAGGACCGGCAGGTTATCGACAGAGACCGCTTCAAGGATTACTGGGAGCGGCAGAACTTAAACGCCGATGGTATACAGGGCGAACTTCCGCTCGATCACCCACCGGTCAGAATCAATGTGGAGACGGTGACAGACACCGGTGACGGCAGGCCGCGTGATTTCCTGTTCGATCCGACCGACACCACCAGTTGCACACACCCGGACCCAACCAGCGGTTGTCCCAGTCAACCCATACCGCCTTCGCCTCAGGAGAGCGGTTGGAAAGACGTGTTCCTGGCCCCACCGTTTATGGTCACTCGAATCCGGATCCGCTTTGCACCACAGGAGGTGAAGGAGTCAAACCTGTTTCCCGGGAAGAACACATTCCCGTTTGACCCAACCAAGGGCCCAGGTTACGTATGGCACTGCCATATTCTGGACCACGAAGACAACGACATGATGCGGCCGATGAAGATTGTGAACGACGCCGAGCCGTGTCTCAACTGCGAAACCTTGCTCAACAAGACGCCTGGAGCGATCAATGCAGGCAATTCCACCCCGGCCACCACTAAGCCGGGCCACAATCATCACGGGTATGATCAACCCACGCCTGCGCTCGAGCAGCAAAACAAAGGTACCAATGGGGCTACGCCAATGCCGATGCCCATGCCCGAGCAACAATTGAAGTAGATAGGCTTGTGTCTTTGAGGAGGTGGAGGGAGCAACAACTCCACCTTCTCGAAGGTCATTTGCCAAGGTGAGAATACGATCATGAGAAGATTCGCAAACGTGTTGGCCGCTTTGAGCCTGGCGGCTGTGGTGTTGGTGAGCAGTGCCGTAGCGCAAACTTCCACGGGGACACCCCAGACCGTTCCGGCAAGTCCCAAGGCTGCGCCGGCGGCCGTTAAAACTTCGTCCGCGCACACCGAGACTGGAACCACCGTGCCGAGCGACGGAAGCGCTCCTGTCTATACCTCGCAAAAGGACAGAATGAGCTATGCCGTTGGTATGAACCTTGCCGACACGCTACGCAGTAAGAAATATGATGTGAACCCTGAGGCTGTTGCCCAAGGCTTGAAGGACTATCTTTCCGGGCGCAAGACACAGATGACCGAACCCGAAGCCGATTCAATGGTCACGATCCTCCAGGATCAAATGAAGGCCAGGAAAGAGGCTGAGCAGGAAACGGCTAAACAGCAGGCAACAGCAGAACAACGAACACAAGCTGCCGAAGCGAATAAGAAAGAAGGCGAGACTTTTCTGGCTGCCAACAAAACCAACGAGGGCGTAATTACACTACCCAGCGGCCTGCAATACAGAATTTTGAAGCAGGGCGACGGTCCCAAACCCACGGCAGCGGACAAAGTGGTTTGCAATTATCGTGGCACGATGGTCAACGGCACTGAGTTTGACAGCTCATACAAGCGGGGCCAACCAATGACGTTTCCAGTCAGTGGCGTCATCAAGGGCTGGACCGAGGCGCTGCAGCTGATGCCCACAGGATCGAAGTGGCAGCTCTTCATCCCGTCTGATCTGGCCTATGGCCCGCGTGGCGCAGGCGGCATTATTCCTCCAAGTGCTACCCTCATCTTTGAAGTCGAGCTGATCTCGATTCAGAACAAAGAGGCGCCACAGGACAAGAAGTAAGAGGAAGGTCGATGATTTAGCGTGTGAGAGCGATAAATGTATTCTCTACTTGTTTCCAGACGCTGGAGCCAGGGTCGACGATTTCAAAGTGCCCAATGTTTTGAAGCGTGATGAGCTCAACGTGTTCGCCGGTTTTTTCCTTTTTGGCAGCATAAGACTGGCTGATCTCGTAAGGAACAGAGTCGTCTGCGGTGCCGTGAATCAGCTTTTGCGTGGCTTGCGGAATGGAACGCTCGGCAGGAGAGGCTTCACGGTAATGGTCGGGAACTTCAGCGGGTGAGCCGCCGAGGAAGGCCGCAGCAGCGTCATTGCTCAGGTGCAGTTTCCAGGCGCGGCGCAGATCGAGAACGCCGGCGAGAGAAAGCACATGCGTGACGGAGTGCTCAAACGCTGCAAGACAAAGAGCGAGATGGCCACCGGCGGAGTGTCCGGCGACGCAGAGCCTCTTGAGATCGAGATGGGCGATGGAATCGCTCTTGTGTTCACGCAATGCACGGTACGCGCTGCGAACGTCCTCAAAGGTTCCGGGCCATCCGCCGCCGGGTTTGCCAACGCGACGGTACTCGATGTTCCAGGTGGCGATGCCGGCTAGCTTGAGCGCGTGGCAAAGATGTCCGGCATAAGTCAGGTCGTACTTGGCGCGCCAGTAGCCGCCGTGAATAAAGAAGACGATGGGATGCGGACCTTTTCCCGGTGGAATGCGAACGTCGACAAATTGATTTGGGTCCTGGCCGTAAGCGAAGCGCAGATCGGGCTCAGGCGGTTTTTGTTCCAGGATAGCTTCGCTCTGCACGCAATGCAGTATAGAACAGCGGTGCAGAAATAGAACGAGCAGGCCGTGAGACCTGCTCGAGTTTTGCACCCACACTATTTATTGTGGCGGACGACCGCCTCCGCTCGAGTGCGACGGTGCGGAAGATGGCGCGGGCGCAGATGAAGCCGGCGGACTATAGCTTGATCCCGACGATGAGCTGTTGCCTGAGTTCGATGAAGAGTTCGAACCAGAAGAAGAGGAATTGGACGACGAGGAGCCGGATGAACCAGATCCAGAAGACGAACCGGAGCCGGATGAGGTGCCTGAATGCGAAGATGATCCAGATCCGCCACCAGAATTGGAAGACGACGATCCTGTGTTGTGGTCACTGTGTTGTGAAGAGCCAGAGCCGCCCGCGCTGCGCGTGGGGCCTGCGTCAGGATCGCCGCGATGTCCATTTCCGCCGCCCTCATGCTTTGGCGGCGGGTTATGAGCGTTCGGCGGATTTGTTGTAGGAGGATATGGGTGGTCCGGATGTTTTTTGTGGCGATAGCGATCGTTATCCTGATCCTGGTAGCCGGGGCTGTCGCATGACGCAGTGCCGCTAGATCGAATTGACGAACTACTCAGTCGAGGATTGCAGCGGTCAAGCTCGGACTGTCGCTGATCGCGCAACTGGCGCAGTGCGAGTTGTTGTTGGGTTTTGAGTTCGCTACAGAGAGCAGCATTTTTGCCATTTGTCTGACGGCACTGGGCCAGTTCATCATCCTGCCGTTTGTGCAGGCTGTTGACTTGATTGTCAAGGTCGTTACGGAGGTCTTTGCAGGGATTTTTGAGTTTAGGCTCACGCGCTGCAAGCATGCCCGGCGCGGTGAGCAGGAGGGACCCAAGTACAAAGGAATAAGCTTTCCAATGTTTGTTCATAGAACGTGCCTCCCTGGCAGATATATTGGGCATCCGGGAAGGCAGGTTCGACTAGTTATGTTTTATGAAGATTGATTGAGAAGATTTGAGCTTTAGGCCGCAACCTTCCCGCGAAACATGCGATAGACAAAAACAAAGTAGCCGACTGCCAACAGCATGCCAAAGCTCCACCAGATTAGTCCGTAAGAAAGGGAGTATGATCCAGCAGCCGCGTTATAGACGGTGACGTTGAGTGCGGGATCAGTGGTTGAAACCAGCAGGTTGGGATAGACAGCGGCTGCCGCGCCTACGAGCATGAAAATCAGGTACGCGCAGGATGAAAGAAACGCGCCTTTATCTTGATTTCGACGGCGATGCAGGTACATGGCAATGAGGCTCAAGGCCACAGCAACTGGAATGACATACAGCACAGGAAACCTGTGATAGTTTGTAAGCAAATCCGGCCGGATGGAAAGCGTTGCCCAGAGACTGACTAGCGTAATTAGAACCAGAGCAGGCCATAGCAGGGAAGCCACGCGTCGGGCGCGCAGGTTGAGATCGCCGGAAGTTTTAACCGCGATATAGTGCGCGCCGTGGATGGTGAGAGCATGCAATGCCACGATGCCGGCGATAACGGTGTACCAGTCCAAAATTCCGGGATCGGCGCCAGTGCGCCAGTTGGTCCAGAGGGGGAGGAAGAAGTAGCCTTCTTTATTTAGCGGCACGCCACGAACTACGTTGCCCAGAGCCGCGCCGTAGAAAATCGCAAGCAGAATACTGGAGAGAGCAAAACAGCCATCAAAGAAGCCGCGCCAGACAGTTCCATCCAAATGCATGCGCAGCTCAATGCCAATTCCGCGCAGGATGAGGAGCCAGAGAACGATCATGAGCGGAAGATAAAAGCCGCTGAAGCCGGATGCGTAAAGCAGTGGGAACGCGAAGTACAAAGTTCCGCCACCGGCCAGCAGCCAGACTTCATTGCCATCCCAGACCGGGCCTATGGTGCGAATCACGACGCGCCGCTCCTGGTCCGTCTTGGCGATGAACAGATGCAGAACGCCGGCGCCGAGATCGAAACCATCGAGAACGACATATGCGGTGATCATTACCGCTACGAGCCAGAACCATATGAAAAGCATTCGTCGATTTCTCCTAGGCTACCGTGTACGGATTGCCGGCATTTACGTTTTCAGTGACTGCGCCCGGGCCATGCGCGATCTCGCGATTGACCAGAACCAGAAACAGGATCGCCAGCACGGTGTAAAGCCCCATGAAGCCGAGCAGCGTAAACAATCCGTTGCCGGCGTGAACGTATTTCGAATAGCCCTCGCTGGTGCGCATGAGTCCGTAAACCAGCCAGGGCTGGCGGCCAAGCTCGGCGGTCATCCAGCCGGCAGTGTTGGCGATGTACGGGAGCGGCAGACAGAGCATGATGATCCAGAGCAGCCAGCGCGCTTCATACAATTTTTTTCGCCACAGCAGGAACGCAGCCGCGGCCATTACGGCGATGAAGATTGTCCCCAGTCCGGCCATAATGTGGTAGCTGTAATACAGCAGTGGAATACTAGTGGGCCACTGGTCTTTAGGATATTCATTCAGGCCTTTCACTTCAGCCGTGGTAGTGCCGTAAATCAGGAAGCTCAGAACCTTGTTGACGACCAGAGGATTGTCAATTCGCTGATGCTCTTCGTCGGGCTGGCCCAGGATTACCATGGGGGCGCCATTTTCAGTCTTGAAAAGGCCTTCCATCGCAGCGGTGGTTACTGGCTGGTTGCGCGCCATGTATTTGCCATGAAGATCGCCCGTCGGGAAAATTTGCAACGCGGAGAAAATAAAGCCGGCAATTACGCCGACGCGCACAAACACGCGCGCATGGTCAGCAAACTTCCCTTCCAGCAGGTAATACGCACCTACCCCGGCCATTACAAACGCTCCGGTAATCACGGCGCCGCTCATGTTATGCGCGTACTGCAGGATCGCCCAGGGGTTGAGCAGCAGTCCCCAGAAGCTGATTACCTGGAAGCTACCGTCGGCCGCGCGCTGGAAGGCCACAGGATGTTGCATCCATGCGTCTGTAACGATGATGAAGTATCCGGAGAGCCATGATCCAAAAAATACCAGGAATGCGGCCCACCAGTGGCCTTTGGGGCTGAGGCGTTTTTCTCCAAACAGAAAAAGCCCAAGGAAAGCCGATTCAAGGAAGAACGAAAACACGCCTTCCATCACCAGCGGCTGGCCGATCACGCCTCCAGTAACGCGCGCAAAGTGCGACCAGTTGGTGCCGAACTGGAATTCCATGGGAATTCCGGTAACGACGCCAAGAATAAAATTAATGCCAAAGATTTTTGCCCAGAAGCGTGCTGACTGGTTGTAAATTTCATTGCCGGTGCGTAGCGCCAGCGTTTTCAGCACCACAATTAACAGCGCCAGCCCCATGGTGAGCTGCGGAAACAGATAATGAAATGTTGCGGTAAAAGCAAAATGCAGCCGGTGAATCAGCAGCGCACTATCCATTCATACTCCCTTGTTGGTCTGGCCTGCGTGCAACTCGTGAGTGAACACACAATCGTATGGCGTGCTGCATGCACACGCAATGGCCGTCTGGAAAAATTAAATGGGACTTGATAACCAGCGCTGTGATTTATCTCACACTTGCCCGCGCTGCACCTGTGTTCATCGATGGATAAGTAATCCGGCGATTGCGGCGGAGGAAATCAGCAGCGGCTCAGAAATCTTCCATTTGAAAAGTAGCAGTAGAGATATGACCGCGATGAGTATCGTCGGAACATCCGTCACGGACCGCCGCGCCAGAACGATAATTGCGCCCGCAATTGCTCCAGTCGCCGCAGCCGTAACACCTTGTACAAACGCGCGCAATTGCGGATTGCCGGCAAATTTCTTGTAGAACGGTCCTGCAATTACAACGACGAGATAAACAGGAAGAAAGACGCCCAGCGCGGCAGCGACTGCTCCGCTCCAGCCGTGGACGATGTAGCCGATGAATCCCACGGTGATCACCACGGGGCCAGGAGTGATCATAGCCACGGCAACAGCGTCAATAAATTGTTGTTCGGTAAGCCAGTGGCGTTCCAACACAATGCCGCCATGGAGAAAGGGCACAATTGCGAGTCCGCTGCCAAATACGAATAAGCTTGCCTTGGTGAAAAAGATCAGTATCTGGAAAAACAATGAGGCGGCTGCGCCCACGCTGCCGCTACTCACCAGCGCAAAGCTGCTGAGCGAGTGTGAAAGTCTTGGCCTGGCCTTTACCAGCAGCGATAACAATCCGCCCGCCAGAAACAGCCAGACGATTTCGCGTTCGGTAATGGCTGTGGCCGCTAGCAGCACCAGGAAGATGGCCCACAACAACTTGTCTTTGCCGATGGCGGTCTTGATCAATTTGATGGCGGAACGAGTGATGATCGCAACCACTGCGGCGCCTACGCCATAAAAGGCGGCCTGCATCCAGGGCAGCGATTGCCCGTCGGCGTTGGGCATGACGTAGAACATCCGCCCGAGGGCCTCGCCCGAGTCGAACAGAGGGAGGATGTGCGGGTGCGTCAGCGCGGCGGCCAGCCGTATCTCGCGCAGGAAGCGCTCGCTGCCCAGCGACTCCGCCAGATCCGGGTGCAGCAGCTTGATCGCGACCGACCTCTCGTGCTTCAGGTCGCGCGCGAGGTACACCGTGGCCATGCCGCCGGCGCCCAGCTCGCGCTGGACCACGTATCGGTCCGACAGCGCCGTCGCCAGATCGGAGTCCTTCATGGCGGGAAG
>Ga0207687_10001356_pt1 | contig 16754 bp, 18 predicted proteins | sample KBSM54metaG_FD_184399 | JGI IMG/M metagenome (GOLD analysis project Ga0207687, IMG submission 184399) | Miscanthus rhizosphere microbial communities from Kellogg Biological Station, Michigan, USA - KBS M5-4 metaG (SPAdes) (version 2) | ecosystem: Host-associated > Plants > Roots > Rhizosphere >...
GGCGTGAGGATGGCGGAGGCGGGAAGGGACTAGGTTACACTTCGCCGTTTTCAAAATGACCTCTCCCAAATACGTCCTCAGCGGGCTCAAACCAACGGGCCGCGTCCATCTCGGCAACTACTTCGGCGCGGTGAAGAACTGGGTGGAGTTGCAGGAGCTGCATCCCTGCTATTACTTCGTCGCCGACTGGCACGCGCTCACGGCGAATTACGCCGATCCGTCGTCGATCCGCGACCTGACCTTCAACGCCGTGGCCGACTGGATCTCGGCGGGCATGGATCCGCAGCGCACCGCGATCTTCGTGCAGTCGGAGATCAAGGAGCACGCCGAGCTGCATCTTCTGCTCTCGATGATCACGCCCCTGCCGTGGCTGGAGCGCGTGCCGACGGTCAAGGACATCCAGGCCCAGGACGACGACACGCTCAACACCTACGGTTTCCTCGGCTATCCGCTGCTGCAGACCGCCGACATCATCGTGTACCGCGCAGCGTACGTTCCGATCGGCGTCGACCAGGCCGCGCACCTGGAGATCTCGCGCGAGATCGTCCGCCGCTTCAACAATTTCTACGGCGACGTTTTCCCCGAGCCGCAGCCGCTCTTCACCGCGACGCCGAAGGTGCCGGGACTCGACGCGCGCAAGATGTCGAAGTCATACAACAACACCATCGGACTGACGGCGAGCGCCGACGACATCCGCGCGCTGGTCATGACGATGTTCACCGATCCCAATCGACTGCGGCGGAAAGATCCGGGCAATCCCGACATCTGCAATCTCTTCCAGTTCCACAAGCTCTTCTCCGACGACGCCACGATCGCCCGCGTCGATCACGAATGCCGCACGGCGCAGATCGGCTGCGTCGACGACAAGAAGCTGCTCGCGGAGATCATGATCGAGCAGCTTCGGCCGATCCGCGAGAAGCGCGAGCGGATCGACGCCGATCCGTCGTACGTCTGGGACGTGCTGCGCGAGGGCAACCGCAAGGCGCGCGAGCGCGCCGCGGAAACGCTGGAGAAAGTCCGCGCGGCGATGAAGATCGATTACCCCGAGTTCCGATGAGCGACGAGACCACCACACCGGCTCCGGAAGCGGCGCTTCCCGAGGAAGAGTCGACCGCTTACAAAGTCACGCTGCCGACCTTTCACGGTCCGCTCGATCTGCTGCTGCACGTCATCAAGCAGCACAAGGTCGACATCTTCGACATCCCCATCATGCTCATCACCGAGCAGTACAACGCGTACCTCGACGCGATGGAGGAGCTCGATCTGGAAGTGGCGGCCGACTACGTCTACATGGCCGCGCTGCTGATCAACATCAAGTCGAAGATGCTGTTGCCGCGCGACGAGAGCGCGGACGAGCAGTCGGAAGACCCGCGCAAGGAGCTGGTCGACCGGCTCCTGGAGTACCAGCGTTTCAAGGCGGTGGCCGAGACGTTCGCCGAGCTCGACGTCGTGCGCATGGGCATGTGGTCGCGGCCGCAGCAGGCGCCGCCCGGCACCGACGCGTCGGAGATCGACATGAGCGAGGTCTCGCTCTTCGATCTCATCGACGCTTTCCGCTCGGCCCTCAATCGCTACAAGCAGAACCATCCGCAGGCGCTGCAGCTGCAGCACACGCGGCACAAGATCTCGGAGAAGATGGCCGAGCTCTACGCGAAGCTGAAGGAGAAGTCGCCCATTCGCCTTCAATGGTTTCTGGAAGGACGCGATCGCCACGAGCTGATCGCCATCTTCCTCGGAACCCTCGAGCTGGTGCGCCTCGGCGGCGTCAGTCTCCAGCAGAGCGAAACGTTCGGCGACATTCTGCTGGCGAAGTCGGACGCCGAGATCGATGAACAACAGTTCCACCTTTACGACTGATGACGATGGAATCAACCGAACTACGCGCCGCACTGGAAGCAATCCTCTTCGTGAGCAACGAGCCCGTGAACCTCGACGATCTCGTCGACGCGTTCTCCGACGAAGGTCGCGAAGCGATCGTCGCCCAGCTCGATGAGATCAAGCGCAACCTCGACGCGAACGTCGGCGGCTTCATGCTCGAGCAGACCGCCGGCGGCTGGCGCCTGGCCACGCGCGCGGAGCACGATCCCGTCCTGAAAAAGTACTTCGCGAAAAAAGGGGAGTCGCGACTTTCGCTCGCGGCGCTGGAGACGCTGGCCATCATCGCGTACCGCCAGCCGGTCACCGCGCCGGAAGTGTCGGACATCCGCGGCGTGAATTCGAACGCCGTCATCCGCACGCTGCTCGAGCGCCGCATGATCCGCGTGGCCGGACGGAAGAACGTCGTCGGCAGTCCGTTCCTCTATCGCACCACGCGCGACTTCCTCGTGCACTTCGGACTGAACGACATCCGCGATCTTCCGGCCCTCGAAGAATTCGGCGATCTGATCGGCGACAACATCGGCGACGACATCGTCGCGGCCATCGCCGCGTCGGAGCAGGCGTCGCCGGCGGCGGAAGCGGCGGCGCTCGAAGTTCCCGTCGTCGATGAAGCGGCAGCGACCGCGGAAGCAGAAGCGGAGCTCGCCGCAAACGTTGATGCAGTAGAATCAACGAGCGGCGAACAGCGAGAGTGATGGAACTGGAGCGACTGCAGAAAATCATCGCCCACGCCGGATTCGCGTCACGACGCGAGGCGGAGACGATGATTCGGGAGGGACGGGTCACGGTGAACGGACGTGTCGTCACCGAGCTCGGCTCCCGCGCCGACGCCAGCCGCGATCACATCAAAGTCGACGGCAAGCTGATCACGCACGCCGAGCCGCATCGCTACATCCTCCTGTACAAACCGAAGGAAGTAATGACCACGGTCGAGGACCCGCAGGGCCGCCGCACTGTGATCGATCTCGTGCGCGGCATCCGCGAGCGGATCTATCCCGTCGGCCGCCTCGACTTCCATTCCGAAGGTCTCGTGCTGCTGACCAACGACGGCGAGCTGGCGTTCAAGGTCTCGCATCCGACGCACGGCTCGGTGAAGACCTATCACGTCAAGGTGCGCGGCGTGCCGGAGCAGCGCCTCATCGACAAGCTGCAGCGCGGCATCACCATCGACGGCAAGCGCACCCTCCCGTGCGAGATCGCCCGCGTGAAGACCACCGGCCGCACCGACGATGAAGGGAACAGCTGGTTCGCGGTGAAGCTGCGCGAAGGACGGACCCAGCAGATCCGCAAGATGTTCAAGGCCATCGGCCATCCGGTGTCGAAGCTCAAGCGCGTCGCCATCGGTCCGATCTCCGATCCGAAGCTGACCGCCGGCGTCTGGCGCGAGCTGTCGAAGCAGGAAGTGAAGATGCTCGCCACGATGCAGGAGGCGAAGCCGCCGAAGCAGCGCCGCACCACGCGCGCCGCGGCCCCCCGCGCGAAGGCGGCGGCGACGCGCAAGAAGCCGGCCGCGAAATCGAAGGCCGCCTCGTCGAAGAAGAAGCCCGCCCCCCGCCACAAGAGCGCCGCGCGGAGAGGCTGATGCAGCCGCTGATCGTGGCCATCGACGGCCCTGCAGGGGTGGGGAAGTCGACGGTCAGCCGTCTCGTGGCGCAGGAGCTCGGCATCCCCCAGATCGATACCGGCGCGATGTACCGCGCCATCGGGCTCGCCGCCATCCGCGCCGGCATCGACGTCAGGGACGAAGAGCGCCTGGCCGACCTCGCCGCGAGATCGGACATCGAGTTCATCCCCGGTGAGAAGCCGCGCACGATGCTCAACGGCGAGGACGTCACCGACTTCATCCGCACGCCCGAGATCAGCATGGCCGCCAGTCACGTTTCGGCCGTCCCCGCCGTCCGCCGCGTCCTGGTCAAACTGCAGCAGGCGATGGGGCAGCGCAACGGCGGTGTGCTCGAAGGACGAGACATCGGGACGAAAGTCTTTCCCGATACGCCACATAAGTTCTTCCTGACCGCGCGCCCCGAGGTGCGGGCGGAGCGGCGGTATCGGGAGCTGACGGCCAAGGGGCAGGCGGTCGATTTCGACACCGTCCTGGCCGAGACCGTTCAGCGCGACCGGCAGGATTCGACCCGGGCCGATTCCCCCCTCATGTACGACGCGACGTACACGGTCGTCGACACCTCCGACCGGACCATTCCGGAGGTCGTTTCGCGGATTGTCGAGGCGGTCCGATCCGCCTTTTCTTGACTCACTTCCGGCCCGACCGCTAGAATCCCGATTTCGGCGTGTATCAACAACTTAGCGTTGATTTTAACGTCGCGGACAGCGGCCGCGGGGCGTAGCAGTTTTTCATCGTCACCAGTGCCACTCATCGAGGGAGGTTCCCCAGTTCATGGCATCTAACCAGGACCCGAAAAAACAGCAGCAACCGCCCCGCACGGAGAACGGAGGCGAGCTGGAATCCCTCGGCATGGAGGCCTTGCTCGACATCTACGACAAGAAGATGTCGAGCTTCACCGAAGGGGAGATCGTCAAAGGACGCGTCCTCAAGATCACGGCCAACGAGGTCGTGGTCGATATCGGCTATAAATCTGAAGGACTTCTGAACAAATCAGAGGTCACCGATTACAAGGGCCAGGTCAACGTCAAGCCGGGCGACGAGATCGATGTCTACGTCGATCGCCTGGAGGACTCCTCCGGTTACGTCACCGTCTCCCGCGAAAAGGCCGAGCGGATGCTGGTCTGGGACCGCATCGAAGCCGCCTTCAAGGCCGACGAGGCGATCACCGGCCGGGTCATCGACCGGGTCAAGGGCGGACTCTCCGTCGACGTCGGCGGGGTGAAGGCCTTCCTCCCCGGATCGCTCATCGACACCAAGCCGGTCAAGAACCTCGACTCGCTCCGCGGGCACGAGTACAAGTTCAAGATCGTTTCGTTCGACAAGAAACGGAACAACATCGTCCTTTCCCGCCGCGCCATCGTCGAGGTCGAACAGGTCGCGCAGAAGCAGGCCACCCTCGGCAAGCTCGAGGAAGGGAAACTGACGCACGGCGTGGTCAAGAACATCACCGACTACGGCGTCTTCGTCGACCTCGGCGGCATCGACGGCCTGCTGCACATCACCGACATCTCCTGGGGCCGGGTCAATCATCCGACCGAGTACTTCAACCTCGGCGACGAGATCGAAGTGATCGTCCTCAAATTCGATCCCGCCAACGAGCGCGTCTCGCTCGGCTACAAGCAGAAGTCGCAGGATCCCTGGACCGACGTCGTGGAGCGCTATCCGCTCGGCACCAAAGTTCACGGCCGCGTCGTCTCGCTCGCCGACTACGGCGCGTTCGTCGAGCTGGAGGAAGGGGTCGAGGGGCTGATCCACGTCAGCGAAATGTCGTGGACGAAGAAGGTCCGCAACCCGTCGAAGCTGCTCTCGATCGGCGCCGACGTCGAGGCCGTGGTGGCCGACGTCAACGTCCAGAATCGCCGCATCTCGTTGTCGCTCAAGGCGCTCGAGCAGAATCCGTGGGACACGATCGCCGAGCGCTATCCGGTCGGCGCCGTCATCTCCGGAAAAGTCCGCAACCTCACCGACTTCGGCGCGTTCGTCGAAGTGGAGGAGGGAATCGACGGACTGATCCACATCTCCGACATGTCATGGAACCGCCGCATCAAGCACCCCAACGAAGTGCTGAAGAAGGGCGACACGGTGCAGGCGCGCGTGATCAACGTCGACGGCGAGAACCAGCGGCTGTCGCTCTCGATCCGCGAGTTCCTGCCGAACGAATGGGACAACTTCGCCCGCGGCCACAACATGGGCGACGAAGTGGTCGGCACGGTCTCCAAGATCACCGACTTCGGTCTCTTCATCCGCCTCGCCGACGGCGTCGAGGGACTGGCGCACATCAGCGAGATCCAGCGCGACGGCCGGGTGAAGCTCGACAAGCTGTTCCAGCCGGGCGAGGCGGTGCGCGCGCGCATCATCAAGATCGATCCGGGCGAACGGAAGATCGGATTGACGACGCGCGACGTGGAGCCGCTGACGGACGAGGAGAAAGCCTCGATGAGCAGCGCGCACGAGCCGCATGAGCCGCACGAAGCGCACGAAGAAGAGCATCCCGCGCCGGAAGGCGGCGACGACAGCGACACGCACGAAGATCCGCAGAGCTGATTCATGTCCGAGAGCAAATCAGGTCGCGGTCGCTTCTTCCTCTTCGGCGCCTTCTCAGGCTGCCTGGTGGTGCTGATGTTCGTCCTCGGCCTGGCGGTCGTGATCGCCCTGGCCGACGACGACAACCACCGCTTCGCCACGGAGAAAGTGGCGATCGTGTCGATCGAGGGAGAGATCGTCGACGCCCGCGACGCGGTCGAGGCGCTGCACAAGTACGCCGACAACTCCAGCGTCAAGGCGATCGTCATGCGCATCAACAGTCCGGGCGGCGCCATCGCGCCGTCGCAGGAGATCTACGAGGCGATCCGCACCACGCGCGCGAAGACCGGCAAGCCGGTCATCGCCTCGCTCGACAGCGTCGCGGCCTCGGGCGGCTTCTACATCGCCGCGGCCTGCGACGAGATCGTGGCCAATCCCGGATCGATCACCGGATCGATCGGCGTGATCATGCAGTGGATGGATCTGAAGGACCTGCTGACGTGGGCGAAGGTGAAACCGGAGACCATCACCAGCGGGACGATGAAGGCGGCGGGCTCGCCGTATCGCGAACTGAGCGAGACCGAGCGGACGTATCTGCAGCACGTCAGCGATCAGCTGCACGGGCAGTTCATCCGCGCCGTCGCCGCCGGCCGCAAGGGAAAGATCAGCGAGTCGGAAGTCGGGAAGATCGCCGACGGCCGCATCTTCACCGGCGAGGAAGCGCTCGGCCTGAAGCTCGTCGACAAGCTCGGCAACCTCGACGACGCCGTGCTGCTCGCGGCGAAGCTGGCCAGGGTCTCGGGCGAGCCGGGACTGATCTATCCGCGCCGGCACGACGGTGGTCTGCTCGGCATGCTGAGCGGCTCCAGCGACGCGCAATCGGCGGTGCAGCGCGTGCTCGGCGGACGAAGCCTGCGGTTTCTCTACAAGTGGAATTAGGGGAGAGGAGGCGAACTGTGGTGGACGAACTCGATCTCGAAGACGACAACGAGCAGAAGGCGGGAGTGATGACGAAGGCGGAGCTCGTCGACGAGGTGGCGCGCGTCGTTCAGCTCACCAAGAAACAGGCGGAGACGATCGTGAACATCGTCTTCGATTCGATCGTCGACTCCCTCCGCGCCGGACAGAAGATCGAGCTCCGCGGCTTCGGCAGCTTCCGTCTCCGCAGCCGCAAGTCGCGCACCGGCCGCAACCCCAAGACCGGTGAAAAGGTCGAAGTGCCGTCGAAGAAAATCCCGTACTTCAAGCCCGGCAAGGAGCTGAAGGAACTGATCAACAAGACGCTGGGCGAGGGCGAAGTGGTCGGCGGGACGGTGGAGGAAGCGGCGGCTGAGTAACCGTCGATGGACGTCCTCTTCACTCCCTGGAGGTTCCCCTACTTGACCTCTCCGAAAAGCGGGCAACCGGCCGGCTGCATCTTCTGCGTCGCTGCCGCTTCAGACGATCCGCGTGAGACGCTCACGGTTTACCGCGGCGCGCGCGCCCTGGTGATGCTCAACAAATATCCATACACGAACGGCCACATCATGGTCGCGCCGATCGCGCACGAGGCGCTGCTGATGCAGTCGACCGACGCGTCGCTGCGCGCTCTCATCCGCCTCACCGCCGAGTCCCAGCGCATCCTCTCCGACGTCTATCATCCCGACGGCTTCAACATCGGCATGAATTTCGGACAGGTCGCCGGCGCCGGCGTGGCCGACCACTACCACATGCACATCGTTCCGCGCTGGGCAGGCGACTCGAATTTCATGACCGTCACCGCCCGCACGCGCCTGGTCCCCGAGGAGCTGGGAGTGACATTCGATAAACTCCAGCCGCATTTCAGCGCGCTGCCTCGGGACTTCAACACCGAATGAACAGTCGATCCATCATCGCCATGCTGCTCGCCTTCGTCGTTCCCGGCGGCGGCCACTTCTACCTCGGCCGCCGCGCCCGCGCGCTGGCCTTCTTCGCCATCATCCTGTTTCTCTTCGTCATCGGACTGCTGATCGACGGCCGCCTCTACACGATCGAGAAGGGAAACATCCTCAGCATCCTGGCCACCCTCGGCTCGATGGGCTCCGGCACGCTCTACTTCATCGGACGGGCCATCGGCGGGCGGGGCGACATCACGTCGATCACGTTCGAGTACGGCACGGCCTTCACGCTCACTGCGGGACTGATGAATCTTCTCCTCGTCCTCGACGCGTACGACATCGCGGAGGGGCGGAAGGAATGACGCTCCTGCGAAGCCACGTCGTCCTGATGTTCCTCTACGCGCTCGCCACGTCGCTCTTCTTCGCGCTGCTGTGGAAGAGCACGAAGAGCGAGCGCATCCGCTTCTTCATCTGGGTCTTCGTCGCCCTCTTCTTCGGCGGCATCGCCCTGGCGTGGGCGATGTTCCCGTTCCCGAGATGAAGTGTCTGAGTTCATCCCGAGCGCAGCGAGGGATCAACGGCGGCACCGCGCTGAACGTGGCGTTCGTCGCGACCGCTCCGCTGATGCCTCGCGTTGCTCGGCATAAACTGCGGGGCACCGAATGAAGCTCGCGGTCGTGGCCGGCGAAGCCTCCGGCGATCTGCACGCGGCGCATGTGGTGCGCGAGCTGCGGAAACTCGACCCGGATCTCGAGACCTTCGGCATCGGCGGCGACCTGCTTGGACGCCAGAAGATGGAGCTGATCCATCACGCCAGCGAGCTGGGGATGGTCGGACTCTTCAACGTCCTCCGCCACCTGCCGATGTTCATGCGCATCATGCGCGACCTCATGGAGCGCATCGAGCGCGAGCGTCCCGACGCCGTGCTCCTGGTCGACTATCCCGGCTTCAACATGCGCGTGGCGAAGCGCTGCAAGGCGCTCGGACTGCGCGTCGTCTACTTCATCTCGCCGCAGATCTGGGCCTGGCGCCGCGGCCGCGTGCGCCACATCGCCGAGACGGTCGACCACATGATCGTGCTCTTCCCGTTCGAGGAGGAGTTCTACCGCGAGCACGGCGTGCCGGTGAGCTACGTCGGACATCCGATCATCGAGCAACTCGCCGGCGTCCGCCGCGCGCCGCGCAAGGACGCGCTGCGCGTCGCGCTCCTGCCGGGCTCGCGCAAGATGGAAGTCGAGACGCTGCTTCCCGCGATGCTCGACGCCGTCGCCGCCTTGAAGAGGGGAGCGGACGTCTCGTCCGCTCAGCCAATCAACGTCAACGCCTTCATCGTCCAGGCCCCCACGATCGAGCACGAGCGCCTCGAACAGATCGTGCGAAAGAAAAACGCCGACGTCCCGATCCTGCCGCACGATCGCGGCGAAGCGATCGCCGCCGCCGACGTCGCGCTCACCTCGTCCGGAACCGCCACGCTCGAATGCGCGGTGCTCGGCACGCCGACGATCGTCATGTACCGCCTGAGCCGCCTGACCTATCTCGCCGCGCTCAAGCTGGTGAAAGTCCCGTTCTTCAGCCTGGTGAACATCGTGGCGGAGAAAGAGGTCGTGCCGGAGCTGATCCAGCAGGACGTCAATGGCGAGCGCATCGCCGCGGAAGTGCGCCGGATGATCGAGCCGGCGAACTACGAGCGGATCACGCGCGAGCTCGCGGAAGTACGCGCCCGCCTCGGCGAAGAAGGGGCGAGCCGCCGCGCGGCCGAGGCGATAATGAGCGTGGTTCGGAAATGAAGATTCTCCGCCGCCTTTATCGATACCTGCGCAGCTACAAGACCTGGGCGATCGTCGCCTTCGGCTCGATGATCGTCTTCGCCGCCACGCAGACGATGCTCATGGGCCTGATCCGCCCGCTGTTCGACGAAGTGCTCTCGCCCCGGAGTGCACAAAAGAGTGTGCAGCGCGTCGAGCCGTCCAAGCAGCGGATGATCGACGCCGTGCTCAATCGCGACCAGCCGGAAGGGCAGCGCGGCTGGCTGATCAACGGCGTCGACGACTTGACGAAGCGCGTCGACCACTGGTGGAACGCCAAGCCGCAGAACAAGTGGCGCAAGGTCCTCGCCGCGCTGATGATCGTCTTCCTGATCCGGGCCTTCACCTCGTTCTTCTCCGAGTACGCGTTCCAGAAAGTCGGCCTCTCGACGGTGCGCGACCTGCGCAACGAGCTCTACGAACGGATCATCAATCAGAGCCATCGCTTCTTCGCCGATCGATCAACAGGGGAAATGGTCAGCCGCGTCGTCTCCGACGCCGACGCGATCCAGGCCGCGGTGTCGACGCGCATGGGCGATCTCTTCCAGGAATCGATCACCCTCATCGGACTGATCATCTTCGTCTTCATCACCAACACCGAGCTGGCGCTCATCAGCATGATCGGCGCGCCGCTGCTGGTCGTCCCGGTCGTGCAGTTCGGCAAGCGCCTGCGCGGCACGACGCACCGGTCGCAGGAGCGGATGGCCGACATCGCGACATTGCTGGAGGAGACGATCCGCGGCGTGCGCATCGTGAAGGCCTTCACGATGGAGCCGTTCGAGATCGACCGCTTCCGCGCGGCGACGAAGCGCCATCTGTCATGGAACCTGAAAGCCCAGCGCGTTCAGGCCCTGACCTCGCCGGTGATGGAGCTCCTCGCCGGTCTCGGCATGATCGCGCTCTTCCTCTACGCCCATCGCCGCATCGCCGCCGGCACACTGACGCTCGGCCAGTTCCTCAGCTTCCTCGCGGCAATGGCCGCGATGTACGCGCCGATCAAGAAACTGAACAAGGTCAATCTCTCGCTGAACACCGCGCTCTCCGCGGCGGAGCGCGTCTTCCGCATGCTCGACATCCCGAACGACGTGGAGGAGAAGAAGGACGCGAAGACGCTGACGCGCGTCGGCGGCGGCATCCGCTACGAGGGCGTGACCTTCGCGTACGGTGCACGACAGGCGCCCTCGCCTGTCGATGCCCCGGCGGAGGGACAGCCGGGGGCGCCTGTCCTGCGCGACATCGATCTCTTTGTGCACCCCGGCGAGATCGTGGCGCTCGTCGGCGGCAGCGGCGCCGGCAAATCGACGTTCGTGAACCTGCTGCCGCGCTTCTACGACGTGAGCGAGGGACGGATCACCATCGACGGCATCGACGTTCGCGACGTGACGCTCAAGTCGCTCCGAACGCTGATGGGATTCGTGACGCAGGAAGTGGTGCTCTTCAACGACAACGTGCGCAACAACATCGCGTACGGCCGGACGAACGTCGACGAGCAGCTGGTGATCGAGGCGGCGCGGGCGGCGAACGCGCACGAGTTCATCACCGCGCTGCCGCACGGCTACGACACGATGATCGGCGAGGGGGGCGTGCTCCTCTCCGGCGGCCAGCGCCAGCGGCTGGCCATCGCCCGCGCCTTGTTCAAGGATCCGCCGATTCTCGTGCTCGATGAGGCGACGTCGGCGCTCGACACCGAGTCCGAACGCCTCGTGCAGCAGGCCCTCAACAACCTGATGCAGGGCCGCACCACGCTGGTCATCGCGCATCGCCTCTCCACGATCCGCAGCGCCGACAAGATCGTCGTCCTCGACAAAGGCGCGATCGTCGAGACCGGTACGCACGAAGAGCTGCTTGCACATCGCGGCGTCTATCGCAAGCTGTACGACCTGCAGTTCGCGGAAGAAGATCGCGTGACGGAGGCGCTGGCGTGAAGGCGCTCTCCTTCATCGCCTCGCTCTTCATCCGCGCGCTCTACGCGACGCTCCGCGTGCGGCACGTGAACGTGGAGAACATCGAGAAGACGCCGCAGTACATCCTCGCGTTCTGGCATTCGCATCTGCTGCTGATGCTGCACTCGCGATACAAGCGTCCGATCTCGGTGATGATCTCGCGCTCGAAGGACGGCGAGTACATCGCGCGCGTCTTCGACTGGTACGGCGTCGAGTCGGCGCGCGGTTCGTCGCATCGCGGCGGCAGCGCGGCGTTGCGCGAGCTGATCCGCGAGGCGCGCGCCGGAAAGAACATCGTCTTCACGCCCGACGGCCCGAAAGGCCCGGCCCGCGTGCTGAAGGACGGCGTCGTCTACGCGGCGCAGGCGACGGCGCTGCCGGTCGTCCCCATCGCTTTCGCCGCCAAAAAAAAAAATTACTGCGCTCGTGGGACCGCATGGTCGTCCCGTACCCGTTCTCCCGCGCGCTCTTTCTCTACGGCGAACCGATCGTCGTGCCGCGTGACGGCGACGTCGAGCAGTGGCGGAAACGGATCGAGCAGGGCATGAACACGCTCGCGGATCGGGCGGAATCTCAATTCGAAGAACTCTGGAGGAGCAACGATGAACGATGAACGATGAACGATGAACGGCCTTCGCCGTCGTCGTGCTCATCGTTCATCGTTCATCGTTCATCGTTGAATGATTACATCCATGACCGGTTTCGGCCGCAGCGCCGGCGCCCTCTCCGCGCGCTGGTTCGTGGCGGTGACGACGAAGAGCGTCAACCATCGCTACCTCGAGGTCTCCGTGCGGATGCCCGAGTTCTTCTGGGAGCTCGAGCCGCTCGTGCGCGCCATCGCCTCGGAGACGTTCTCCCGCGGCAAGCTCGACATCTCCGTCCGCGTGCAACGGACGCAGCAGCCGGAGTACAGCGTCCGCATCAACGTCCAGATCGCGAACAACGTCATCCCGCAGCTCCGCTCCATCGCCGACGAGCTGGGGATCGGCGGCACGTTCAGCGGCTCCGACCTCATGCGCGTTCCCGACCTGCTGCAGGTCGAGCCGATCGAGACTGAGATCACCGACGAAGAGCGCGAGGAGTTGTCGGCGCTGGTGCGCGACGCGTTCGCGCAGCTCATGTCGATGCGTACGCGGGAAGGGGAGTCGCTGCAGAACGACATCACCGCGCGGCTGCTGACGATCCGCGAATTGCAGGCCACCCTGGCCACGCGCCGCGACTCCGTCCGCGATGAACTGCTCGCTTCGTATCGCCAGCGCGTCGCCGACATCGCCTCCGCCGCGGGCGACGTGCAGATCCGCGAGGACCGGCTGGCGCAGGAAGTGGTGATGATGGTGGAGAAGGGCGACATCGCCGAGGAGTTGACGCGGCTGACGCATCACATCGAGCAGATGGAGAAGGCGATCAACGGCAAGGAGCCGTCGGGAAAGAAGCTCGATTTCATGACCCAGGAGATGCTGCGCGAGATCAACACCATGGGCTCGAAGTCGCGTACCGCGGACATCCGAACCGTTGTTGTAGACTTGAAAACCGAGGTCGAGCGCATCCGCGAGCAGGTCCAGAATGTCGAGTAATTTCCATCCGGACGGGACGTTGTTCATCATCTCCGGTCCGTCCGGGGCGGGGAAAACGACGCTGATCACCGAGGTCACCAAGCAGGTCGGGCCGATCGGAATCACGCTCTACTTTTCGGTTTCCCACACCACGCGGCAGCCGCGCGTCGGCGAGATCGACCACATCAGCTATCACTTCTGCACACCCGAGCGCTTCGAGCAAATGGCTCAGCGCGGGGAATTTATCGAGCACGCGTGGGTTCATGAGCAGCGGTACGGGACATCGAAGGCGGAGGTCCTGCAGCGCCTCGAGCGCGGCGAAGACGTCATCCTCGATATCGACTACCAGGGCGCCCGGCAGATCGCCGACGACCCCGACCTGTCGCATCGCTCGTTGAATGTCTTCATCTTTCCGCCCTCGTTCGAGCACCTCGAGCAGCGGCTTCGGGATCGCGGACTGAACACCGAGTCGGAGATCCAGACGCGGCTGCAGAAGGCGATCGACGAGATCGAAGCAGGGAAAGAGTTCTATCACTACGTCATCATCAACGATGATCTGAAGGTGGCCACGGAGTGCCTCAAGGCCGCGATCATCGCCAAGAAACTGCAAACCAGAACAGCACTCGAAGCCATCGGCAAGATGGCCGAGCGACTGAAGGAGGAACGAGATGGAAGGTCTGCCATCTTGCCGATGGCTCAAGTTCCGTTACGTGCTCCTCGTCTCAAAGCGCGCCGAGCAGCTCATCCAGGGCTCGATGCCGAAGCTGAAGACGAAGCACGCCAAACCGACCCGCGTGGCCATGGAAGAGATCGATCGCAATCAGATCAAGTGGCAGCTGTCGGAGCCGGTCGCGGAAGCGGATACGTCCGCACTCACCGAGTAGAAGCAGTGCTGAGTGCTGCGTGCTGGGTGCTCGGTCGTCTGGCACCCAGCACCAAGCACTAAGCACCCAGCACCATGAATATCGTTCTCGGCGTCTCCGGCGGCATCGCGGCGTACAAGGCTCCCGAGCTGGTACGCCGCCTTCGTGATGCGGGGGGCGATGTTCGCGTCATCCTCACACCCAACGCCGCCCGGTTCGTGTCGCCGCTTGCGCTGGCGACGGTTTCGGAGCACGGCGTCATCGTCGAGCAGTGGGGCGATCCCGAGCACGGCGGCGTCGATCACATCGAGCTGGCGCGCTGGGCCGATCTGCTCCTGATCGCGCCGGCTACGGCCAACGTCCTGGCCAAGCTCGCCGTCGGCATCGCCGATGACGCGCTGACGACCTACGCGGTCGCGCATCGCGGCGCCGTGATGGTCGCGCCGGCGATGAACACGTTCATGCTCGCGCATCCGACCGTGCAGGCGAACGTCGAGACCCTGCGCACGCGCGGCGTCGAGATCATCGAGCCCGACAGCGGCCTGCTCGCCTGCGGCGAAGAAGGGGCGGGACGGCTGCCCGATGTTCCGGTGATCGTAGAGCGTGTTCGCGCCCATTTCGCCACGCGCGACCTGGAAGGGAAGTCGGTGCTCGTCACCGCCGGCCCGACCCGCGAGCCGATCGATCCGGTGCGCTACATCTCCAATCGCTCGTCGGGGAAGATGGGTTATGCCATCGCCGAGGCGGCGCGACGGCGCGGCGCGAACGTGACGCTCGTCTCCGGACCGACGGCGCTGGCCGAGCCGGCGGTGAACGTCGTCCATGTGACGACGGCCTCCGAGATGCGCGACGCTGTGCTCGCCGCGCCGCACGACATCGTGATCAAGGCCGCCGCCGTCGCCGACTTTGCGCCGGTCGACGTCGCCGCGCAGAAGATCAAGAAGCAGGCGGACGTCAACGAGTTGACCATTTCCCTGCGCAAGACCCCCGACATCCTCGGCGAGCTCGGCGCGCTTTCACCGCGCCCGTTCATCGTCGCCTTCGCCGCGGAGACGAATGCCGTGGAGGAGAACGCGCGGGAGAAGCTGGCGCGCAAGGGGGCCGACCTCATCGTGGCCAACGACGTCGCCGACTCGTCGATCGGCTTCGACTCGGATGAGAACGAGGTGCTGGTGATCGCGAAGGACGGCACCACGATGCGCATCGCCCGCGCCGCGAAGAGCGTGATCGCGAATCGGATTCTCGACCTGGTCGTTGTCGCGTTCGCGCGACGATGAGGGGAGCGGACGTCTCGTCCGCTCATTCCCGTGCGGACGAGACGTCCGCACTCCTCTCATACGCGATCGACGCCACCGCCACATCCTGCAGCGCCGTTCCGGTCGAATCGAAGACGAACACCTCGTCGTCACTCGTCCGTCCGCGGCCGCGGATCACATCCGCGAGCTCGCCGAAGACGTCCTTCCGCGTCATCACGCCGGCGTCGAGCGCGTGATGCAGATCGCCCATCGTCGCCGACTGCTCCAGCACGTCGGCCACGATCTTCGCGTGCGCCATGAGCTCCGGCGTGAGCTCCGACTTGCGGGGATTGTCGGCGCCGACCGCGGCGATGAAGAGTCCCGGATGCAGATGCTCGCGGCCGAGGAACGGCGTCGTCGATGTCGTGCAGGTGATGACGATGTCGCTCTCGCGCACGGCCGCATCGAGCGAGCGCACTTCGCCCAGCGCCTCCGCTTTGGCCCGATCGACGTCGATCGCGAAGACGCGCTCGATCGGCCGCACACGCCGCATCGCCTCCAGCTGCGCGGCTGCCTGCGTGCCGCAGCCGACGATTGTGATCGTCCGCGCGTTCGGCAGCGCCAGGTACTTGGCCGCCACCGCGCTCGCCGCGGCGGTGCGCAACGCCGTGATCGACATCGAGTCGAGCACCGCCAGCGGGGTGCCGCGCTCGGCGTCGGCGAGGATGATCAGTCCCTGGATCGTCGGCAGGCCGTAGCGCTCCGGATTGCCGGGGAAGTTGCCGTTGACCTTCACCGCGAAGCGGTTGCCGACGATCGCCGCCTTCACGTGGAAGTGCCCAAGGCCGATCGACGTCGCCTCGCCGCCGTCACGGAAGACGCTCTCCACGGCGTCGATGCAGTCGTTGATGGTCAACAGCTTGACGATCTCGTCGCGGCTGAGAAAGAGGGTCATTGCAGTCTCCGCACTTCTTCGAACAGGTACGCGCCCGCATGCGTCGCCTTGTCCCAGTCGCCGAGGTGCAGGCTCTCGTTTTCCGAATGCGCGTTGCACGGCGGGTCCTGCACGCCGGTGAGCAGGAGCGGTGTGTCGCCGAGGAGGCGGGCGAACGGTGGGACGAACCCGATCGAGCCGCCGGAGCCGGTCATCACCGCCGGCGTTCCGAAACCGCGCTCCAGCGCCCGGCGCGCGGCGGCGAACAGCGGATGCGTCCGATCGGCTTTCCACGGATCGGCGCTGCTGATGACGCGCGCCGTGACGAACGGCTGTTCGAGCTGGCGCATCAAGAGGTCGGCCTCGTCTCCGCGGATCGTCCGCAACGACAGCCGCGCGCGTGCCGAAGCGTTGATCTGATTTCCCGCCTGCGCCATAGGCGTCGCCTCGATGCCGGTGATCGTGATCGACGGCGTTGCCCACATCCGTTCGTACGGACGGGAGGGGAGCGGCATGTCCGGCAGCACGCCGACGTCGCGA
>Ga0207687_10001357_pt1 | contig 16743 bp, 13 predicted proteins | sample KBSM54metaG_FD_184399 | JGI IMG/M metagenome (GOLD analysis project Ga0207687, IMG submission 184399) | Miscanthus rhizosphere microbial communities from Kellogg Biological Station, Michigan, USA - KBS M5-4 metaG (SPAdes) (version 2) | ecosystem: Host-associated > Plants > Roots > Rhizosphere >...
CGGGCGGCCCAATCAGGCCAAGGAGGTCCAGACCATGACCCAGATGGCGCCCATACTGATGCAGATACCGGGGATCAATCCCGAGTGGCTGGCGCGCCAGATGCTGAACCGCATGGATGACCGCTCCAGCCTGGACGACGCGCTGTCCCAGGGCGTGCCGTCGATCATGGCGATGAACGCGCTGGCGCGCGGGCCGGGACCGGCCTCGCCGCAGCAGCCCAACCCGGCGGGCGCCGGTTCGCCCAACGCCGCCGGCCCCGGCGGCGAGCAGCCGTCAGCCCAGGGGCCGGCCGGCATGGACAACGCGCCACGCCCGGCGGGCAACGGCGCGGCGGCCCCGCATGCCCCGCCGCCGCGTCCCGGCACACCATCGGGCGGGCCTGGGCCGATGATGAACTGAGCAGAATGTTGCTCCTGTCTTGACCTCTGTCACTACATGGAGCAACAGTATGTTAGTGCCCGTGGAGGGATGGCTCGCCTATGGTTGACAATCCGGCAGATGGTGGGAGCGCGGCAGCCCCTTCGCTGTCTGACGGATCGGTTGGCACGACAGCGAACCAGGGCACGGATACCGCGGTTTCCAACGTATCTCCCTCCACATCGACATCCGTAGATACGCCCGCGAGTTCAAGCCAGGGCAGCGGAGAGACCACCACCAACCAAGCTGGCGAAACGCCACCGGCCGACCTGCTATCCGTCGTCCGTGCGGTGTTGAAGCCTGAGACTGCCGAACCATCACCGGCAGCGGGCAGCGGCGCGGGTGAGCCAGCACCCAAGGATGGATCGGGCACGTCCGACCCGGCGGCGACGCCGGAGGACCCGAACCGCGATCTGACTGAAGCTGACTTTGCCGACGTAGAGAAGCCGTCCGTCAAGAAGCGCCTCGACACGCTGATCAAACAGCGGGGCGAGGCACGCGCTGAAGCTACTGCCCTGCGCGAGACGGCGGGTAACTGGAACTCACACGTCACTTTCCTCCAGCAACACAACGTCTCCCCACAGGATTTGCAGAACGTCTACGGGCTATTGCAGGCGTTCGGCAGCGGCGACTGGCCGACCTTCGTCACGGGCCTCAAGCCCTATTACGAGATCGCGCTGCGCCAGATGGGCGAGATCATCCCGGAGGATTTGCAGCGGCGTATTGATACCGGTGATCTCACGATCGAGGACGCCCGTGAAATCTCCACGGCGCGTGCAAGCGCCAGCACCAGTGAGACGCAGCGGGTTCTCGCTGATCGCCGTCATGAAGCCGATGCCAACCAGCAGCGCGCGTTCGCGGTGCAGGCGGCAATGGATCAGTGGGAACGGACGATGGCCCAACGCGATCCAGACTGGGCGCTGAAGCAAGCCCCCTTGCAGCGATACGCGCAGGCATTGGTAGCTGAACGTGGCTATGCACCTGACCCAGCCACGGCCGTGCAGTGGGTGAACGAGGCTTATGCCGAGGTCAACAAGCTCTGGACCTCGGCCCGCCCGGCACCCAGGCCAACGCAAGTGCGTCCTTCATCGGCGGCAAATGGAACCCCCAGGGCGCGCCCCGAACCGACCAGCGTAATGGAAGCAGCACGCATGGCACTGGAGAAAATGCGCGCCTGAAGTGATGGATCACTGTCATGCCATTCACGGCAGGTGAGATCGACAACATCGCTGTTGCCGCTCTCGATTTCTATTTCAACAAAGGTAACAAGTTCGTCCAGACCATCCAGAAGAAGCCTATGCTGGATGCGTTCCTGTCATCGGCCAAGACGTTCCCCGGCGGCAAGGGCAATATCTCCCTCGCGGTCAAGGGCGACTTCGGTGCGGGCGGGGTCAACGACACCCTCAAGGGCTACACGCACGACGATCAGGTGGCGTTCTACACGCCGGCCAACCTGAAGCGTGCGGCCTATGCGTGGCGTGAAATGCATATCGGTCTGACGCTCACCCATACCGAGCTGAAGATCGACGGCATCAGCGTCACCGATGAGCAGGGTAACGGCACCTCGACCTCCACCCACAGCGAGCGTGAACTCACTGTGCTGGTCGGGCTGTTGCAGGACAAGATGGAGGATTTGGGCGAGCAGTATTCGCGCAGCCTCGATCGTCTGGTGCACGGCGATGGCGTGACCGATCCGAAGGCGCTTGCCGGGATCATGGCGTTGATCGCCGCCAACCCCACCATCGGCACGGTCGGCGGCCTCGACCGGGCGACTTACACGTGGTGGCGCAACCGTTCCCGCACGGCGGCGGCGGCTGGTGCCGGCGGCACGGGGCCGGTGACTTCCAACCCGGCGAACGGCGGCGCCCTGCTCCAGGTGATCCAGAAGGACTACCTGCAACTGACGCGCTACGGCGGCAAGCCCACTAAGATGTTCTGTGGTTCCGATTTCCTCGATGCCTTGCAGGTCGAGCGTCGGGCGAATGGCCTCTACTCCATGACCGGGGCCTCCGGCTCGCAGGACATGAGCGTGGGCGAAGTGAACATCGTCGGCGGGCTGCGGCCGACCTACGATCCGACACTGGATGACCTGAACCTGAGCAAGCGGGCCATCATTGTCGATATGGATGCCATCTTCATCGAGAAGATGGACGGCGAGTGGATGCACAACTTCACGCCGAGCCGGCCGCATGATCGCTTCACGTTGTGGAAGTCGATCACCTCGACCGGCCAGATGTGCGCCACGCGGCTGAACAGCTCTGAGATCATCGATATCGTCTGAGACAAGGAGGACGCCATGCAGTTGCTGAGTTGCCACATCGCAGTCGCGGGAGATGACGCGAACATCGTCGTGCGGGACTACGACACGGCGGTGACGTATCCCGAACTGCTGTTGCTCAAGGCGCTGCATGGCTCCGAGAATGTGCGCCACATCGCCGATGCCGGCGATGTGGAGCGCGGCAATGACGAGGAGCGTTCCCGCCTGCGCGAACTCTACGGCGAGACAATCCTCAAGCAGGTGTTCCCCGGCGACTTCACCGAGCTGCCCGAGCATGACCGCAAGATGCGCAAGGCGGCCACGGTGTTCGATGACGACAAGCAGGAGAAGGACCCGCCGAAGGCCAAGGCTGAGGAGCCGGCAGCGAAGGCCGCCCCTGCAGGTAAGCATCGCTGATGCCGTCAAGCAGCCAGATGCAGCTGCGCGACATCCTGAGCCTTGTGCGGGCACAGACCGGCAAGAGCCTCAACGTCGCGCTTGGCGTGGCCGAGCGCGACGCGCTGATCGTGCTGATCCAGACCAAGCAGCTGGAGCTGTATTACGACTATGACTGGCCCTCACTGCTGACCAACGCGGACACGCCCTTGGTGGCGGGCACGCGGCTCTACGCCTTCCCGGCAACGATCAGCTTCGATTTCGTCAATGACGTGTGGGTCAGCGAAACCGGCGGTGCCTGGATGCCGGTCGGCTATGGCATCGGCGAGTGCGAGTTCAACCAGATCGCCGAAGGCAGCCAGGGCTGGCCGGTGCAGCGGTGGAAGGCCGACCCCGATACCGATCCGGCCGGTCAGATGGAAGTCTGGCCGGTGCCCTCGCAGGCCGGCACGCTGCGCATCAACGGCCGGCGTGCCCTCAGTGCCATGGTCGCCGATGCCGATTACTCGACGCTCAACGGCTCGTTGATCGGGCTGCATGTCGCAGCCGACATCCTCGCGCGCAACAAGGCCGAAGACGCCAAGGTCAAGATGAACGAGGCGCAGCGTCTGCTGCGCAATCTCGCGCGCCGGCAGACCGCCAACAAGCGGAAGCCCTTCGTCCTGGGCGGCGGCATCCCGAGCAGCTGGGCGCAGCAGCTGCGGCCCGGCATCGACTACATCCCGAGTTGACCCATGGCCTATATGGTCATCGAGGATTTCTCGCTGGGCATGGACCTGCGGCGGTCGGTTGTCACCGCCTCGATCAAGTCCTGCCGGCTGATCCGCAATGGCTTTGTCAATTCGGGCGGTGAGATCGAGAAGCGCAAGGCGATCTGGCAGGACACCAGCATCGATCTGAGCGGCACGTATGGGCTGGCCGGCTATGCCGGGCAGTCCTGGGTGTTCGGCCCCGGTGCGCGCCCCGCTTCGCTCCATCCGGGGATCGGTTACCAGCAATTGGTCGGCGCCGAGTTCGGCCGGTTCTCGGACGTGGACGTGTTCAATAGCCAGTTCTACGTCGTGGTCGAGAAGGCGAGCGGCGGTTACCAGCACTTCTATAATGGCGCGCTGGTGCCCGAGGCACCGCAATCGCCCACTGCCATGGCGCACCGGTCCAAGATGTATGCCCTCGCGGGCAACGTCGTGTATTTCAGCGCGATCGACAACGCGACGCTCTGGACGCCGGGAGCGAGTGCGATCGGCGCCGGCTTCATCCAGCTGGACGGCCAGGATGAAGGCCAGATGCAGACGATCGGCATGGCGGCCTATTACGATCAGATGGCCATATTCGGCCGCGCCAGCACGCAGCTCTGGGCGATGGATGAGGACCCGGCACAAAATCAGCTCATCCAATCGCTGAGCGCCACCGGGCTGGTCGCCTATCAGGCGCTGGCCCGCTACAGCAACGGTGACGTGCTGTTCCTGCACGACAGCGGCGTGCGTTCCCTCAAGGCCCGCGATGCGTCCAACGCGGCGAGCGTGACCGATATCGGTTCGCCGATGGACGATGAGCTGCGTGCTCTGGTGCGGGCTGCCATCATCGCCGATGGCGCGCATGTGGTGCCTAACTCGCTGGTGCCGGCGCGCGGGATCGTGGAGCCGACCACCGGGCAGTTCTGGCTGGTGATCAACGACAAGATATACGTCTTGTCTCTGGCGCCGTCGTCCAACATCGTCGCGTGGTCGCGCTGGGACGTGGGGTTCAATCTCGACTACGTGGCGGTCGCCAATCAGGCGATCGTGTTCCGCAGCGGAAATAACTATTACGTCTACGGCGCCAACATCTGGGACGTGTATGACGCCTCGCAGCTGGAGGTGGTCCTGCCGATGGCGGCGGCCAACGAGCCGGCCACGTATAAGCAGTTCACCGGCATGGACGCGGCGATCGAGGGCACCTGGACGTTCGAGGTCGGCACCGACGTGCAGAACCCGAATACCCGCGATCTCGTGGGCACCGCCACGGGTGCCACCTTCAACATGCAGAACATCGGGCTGGCGAACACCGGCACGCATATCGGCCTGCGCGCCACCTGCACGGACGCGAGCCGTGCACGGCTGGGCAATCTGATCGTGCACTTCAACAAGGGCGAGACGGGATGAGCAAGCGGGATGCGTCCGTCACACCCGTCATGATGCCGGCCGATCTCATGTCGATGCTGTGGATCACCCATCACCTGCGCGAGGTGGACAAGCGCGAGGTGTTCGCCGGGCGGTTCAGCAACGGCGATGATCTGGCGATCGACGTGGTTCGCGTTCCCGGCTTCGTTGACGTATGCTGGCTGGGAGACAAGCCGGCCGCCGCGATCGGCGGGCGTGAACTTTGGCCGGGCGTCTGGTCAGTCTGGGCGTTCGGAACTGATGAGTGGCCGCGCGTGAAATATACCCTCACGCGGCATGTCGTGCAGCATTTGGTCCCTGCGATGCTGAGACAAGGCGGTCGCCGCGCAACCTGCGAAAGCCATGCCTCACACGTCGAAGCGCATCGCTGGCTCGAATGGCTGGGGTTCGAGCGTGAGGCGGTGCTGCGTGGCTACGGCCGCGACGGATCGGATTTCTATCTCTACGCATGGCTGCGGGGTGATGATCATGTGCGTTGGTGGGGGCGGCGGGACCGACAATTCCGCACTGATGTATCAGCAGAACCAGGACCGGCAGGCCCGGGCTGACGAGGAAGCCCGCCAGCAGCGGATCGCGGTCGGCCGCCAGCAGATCGATGCCCTGTTCGATCGCGGCCAGACGCTGGTGCCCGGCACCGGCACGGTGACGCCGGCCAAGACCGACGTGACGCCGGGGTTCCTCTCACCGCTCATGCTGTCGGTGTTCGGCGAGCCCAAGACAGCGCCCACCACGGTGGCGCCGCAGTGGGAGACCACGCAGCCGGCGTTTGATGACGCGTTCTATGACAAGCGGAGACAAGCCATTCTCGCCAATCAGACACCGCAGCTCCAGGACCAATACCAGAAGGCCCGCGAGGGTCTCACCTATGCCCTGGCACGGGCGGGCATCACCCGGTCATCGGCGGGTGCCGACAAGAGCGCCCAGCTGAAAAGCCAATACGATGTGGAAAGCGCCAACGTCGCCAACAAAGCCGAGCACGACGTGAGTGGCCTGCGCGGTCAGGTGGAGGATGCGCGCACCAACCTGATCACCCAGCTCCAGGCCACTGCCGATCCGGCAGGTTCAGCCAATCAGGCCCTGGCACGCACCCAGGTGCTGCGTCAGCAACCCCTCAGCTATGACACGATCGGCGATGTGTTCTCCGGTGTGGCAGCCGGCGTCGGCAACTTCGTGCAGGGCGTCCGCCAGAAACAGCTGTTCGACACCTACAACACGGCGAAGGCCAATCCTGCCACGGGCGGCGGTGGCGGTAGGTCTCACACGCTGGTCATCCAGGATTACTGATCATGTGTAATCCAGTCGCAGTCGGCATTGCCGGCCTCGCCCTCTCAGCGGCGGGCACCGTCTATCAGGCGCAGCAGAATGCGGCTTACACCAAGCGCCAGAACGACGCGAACACGCAGAAGGCACAGCTGAGCGCCCTTGCGCAATCCAACGAGCGGGCGAGACAAGCCGATTTCCAGAAGCAGGCCGATGCGAACCTGCAAGCTGAATTAACCGCCCAGGGCGCTGGCAAAATTAACTCCGAGATCGATGCCGGCACGCAGCAGGCCGCCGAGACAACGCAGACCGTGCAGGATCAGACCGGCGTCAACGCGGGTCTCCTGCCCGGCCAGAACGCCGGGCCGACCAACACCGCCAATGTGGGCGAGGTGTTCTCCAAGGAGGCCGCTGCCGCCACGGCCCGGCGCATGGAGCAGGCGAAGACCCGCATGGCGGCGCTCGCCACGTTGTCGGGGTTCGATCGGGCCAACGGCTACTCGCGGATCACCGGCAATCGCTTCGCCGCTGATCAGTCCCTGCTACAGTCCCAGCAGCGCGCCTCGCTGGGCCTGGGCCAGCAAGAGGGCAACATCACCCAGGATGCGTTCGTGGGCTCGCCGTCCAGCCTGGGATCGACCGTGGCGGGGCTTGGCAACGCCGCCCTGGCCTTCGCGCCGAACGCCAAGGAGAACTTCAAGAGCATCGGCTCCATCTTCTCGTCTCCGACAGGGTAGCGTCATGTCAGGTTCCCGCACCGTCAACTTCGGCGCATCGAAAACAGGCTTTGAAAGCCTCGCCAAGACCCTCGTGGTCAATCCGATGGATCAGGTGCGCGCCGACTACATGGGCGTCGATGCCGCCAAGAAGCAAAGCGACATGGCAGCGGCGCTGGATGAGCGCACGCGGGTCGAAAATCTCAGGACCGTGCTGGCCAACCCTAACGCCACCGCACTGGACATCGCACGGGCCACGGCGATCACGCCGGCCTGGGCTGGGAATGCGGGCAATCTCGGGCTGGTGTTCACGATGAACAACCCCAATGCGACACAGGCGCAGAAGGACGCTGCATATACGGGCGCCGGGCATCCCTTCAGCGGCACCGAGACAGGCTTCCGGTTCGGCGAGGCGCAGCAGACTGCTCGCACCCTGGGCGCGGCTCGCATCAGCGCCGGCCCCGGCTATGCGAAGGTCGCCGAGGACAAGCGGCAGTTTGAATACAAGCCGGTGGCGATCACCAACCCAGCGGATAACACCACGCACTACGTCTACCAGCGTGACCTCCCCAGCCAGCAAGGCGACGTGCAGCCGTTCGATCCGTCGCGCGCCACGGCGCTGACCACACCGGAGAAGGTGCAGCTCGTGCCGGGCGGGCCGACCATGCTGATGCCGCGTGGCAGTGTGCCGTCAACGGCCTATGCGCCGCCACCGGATAGCTTGGTCACGCAGCAAGCGCAGCCGCAAATGTCGATCGATCTGACGCAGCCCGACGCGCCGGCCGCGTATCGGCCCAAGGGCCAGATCACCGAGGCACCGGGGCGCTATGCCGACCCGCCGCCGGTCAAGCCGCAGTCCGATTTCAAGCTGGACTACTCCGCGACCCGCGACATCACGGACCTCGCCAAGACGATGCTGGCGCGGCGTGCCGGTCAGCCTGACAACTATTACATCGATACGAAGGAGAAGCCCGGCGCGCCCCTGCCGCCTGACTTCGCGAAACTCCTCGACCAGATCACGGTGCGTGCCGGCGATCTCACCAAGTTCCACAACGACATGGGCCGTGGCGTCACCGAGGCGATGAACGAAATCCTCGGCGGCGAGGACTGGTCGGTGAACGTGCCGGGGTGGTGGAGCCGGCAGGTCGGCGGGGAGCCGACTGTCAAGAAGGGCACGGCGGGGTATCAGGCGCCGCAGGTAACGACCGACACAGCGGGTGCCCGCGTCGTCGTGCCACCGCAGGCGACCAAGGGCGGTTATACCCCGCCGACCATCTCGACGCGGGGCAATCCCAATCCGGCACCAACGGCACCGACAGCGCCGACGCCCGCGCCGACCCCGAGGCCGCAGATGAGCGATGCGGACATCATCGCGCATGCACGCGCGTCTATACAGGCTAACCCGGCGGCGAAGGCTGATATCATCAAGCGCCTGCAAGGCTGGAACATCGATGCGGCTGGTCTTTGATGGCAGAGGGCAATCCGTTCGCCGATCTGCTGGAGCGGCCAGCTCCCGCCACAGCACGGCCATCCGCACCCGCTGCCCAGGTCGCCAATCCGTTCGCTGACCTGATCGGCGTGAAGCCGGCACCGGCCGCAGCTGCTGCGCCCGCCGCACCTGCCGCACCAGCCGCCGCGCCGGCCAACCCGTTCGCCGATCTGGCCGCACCTGCCGCGCCGCCGGCACCCGCCGTGCCCGAGCCAGCCGGCCCGCCGGCTCCCGCGCCGAGGCCCGACCCATACGCCCCCTGGGGCGGCAGCGGGCCGATCGTCAAGCACGACCCGATCGGGCCGGTGATCGACTGGCTGGGCCAGTTCGATTGGCTTTCGCCACCGAAGGCGCGGCCATCGGCGATCAGCAGCGTCCCGGTGGGCGGCACGATCCCGACGCCGAACATGAGCGGCATCCCATCCGCCGCGCCGGCCACCAGGACGCCCACGGAGATCACCAGCCAGCCGGTCGGCAGCACGCTGGTCAACCCGGCGCCCTACGCCACGGCACAGGTCAAGTCGGGCGTTGAGAGCGTGGCGCAGACGCCCTACGCGATCGGCACCCAGATGATCGTGCGCAATCGCGACGTGCTGGACCGCATCGATCGCGGGGACTTCGTGCCGCCGGCCGAGGACCCGCTGGGCTATGGCGCGATGACGCCCGCGCAGCGTGTCCAGGCGCGGGCCGATCTGGATCAGGTGCTGAGCGGCAATGTCGGTCGCATTGTCTCCGGCCAGCAATACCAGGAGAGCCTGCCACAGGACCCGGCCACCGAGCCGTTCCGCCAAGCCAAGGGCTGGGGTCAGGCAAGCCAAGCCTTCGCCAACGCACCCGCTGCCGTGCTGCAAGATTTCATCCTGCGCAGCCTGCCGGCGATGACGGCGCAGATGGCGCCCTCTCTGGCCGGTGGGCCGCTGGGTGGCGTCGCCGGCTTCCTGGGCGGGCTGGCCACCATGGGGCCGCCGCAATTCGCCCAGGAGCTGGTGAAGACGATGCAGGTCGAGGGGGTGGACGTGAACGACCCCCAGGCCCGCGATGCCTGGGTGGCGAACAACGGCGAGACGATCAAGTCGCTCTACGACCGCAGCATGAACATCGCCGCGATCACCACGGGCCTCCAGGTGGCGCCGTTCCACGCGGCCCAGTATCTGCCGTTCCAGGGCACGGTGGCACGCGGTGCCACGGGCGCGGGCCTGGGCGTCGCGACCAGCGCCCCCGCGCCCTATATCGGCGAAGCCCTGGGCGGCCCCGAGGCGACGCCGCAGGACGTGCTGGGATCGGTGGTGCTGGGCGGCCCCATGGGGCTCGCAGGCGGCGTCGGCAGCCGCGCCGAGCCACGCCCCTTCCCGCTGCCGCGCAGCCGCCCAGCGGTCCCTGAGCCCCACACCGTGCCCGAACTGGTCACTGTCCCGGAGCCACCACGTGAAATACCCCCGCCGTCGCCGCCAGAGGCAGTTCCGCCGAGTGGTGCCACCGCCACTGCCGGAGACACTGCCCCGCCCCGACCCGGACCCCAACCCGAGACGCCGCCCGCCGGCACCAGTGCTGTCCGACAGCAGCCCACCCCAGTTCCGCCCGGCGAGACCGTGGTTCCCGCACCAAGCGAGCCCGGTGCGCACGTCGTATCCCAGCCGCGTGTTGAGACTGCCCCGGCACCCGAGCCTCCCCGCCCGGTAGAAGTGCAGCCGCCGGATGCAAATCCGCCGGAGACAAGGCCCGCGCCACCGCCGCAGCCCGAGACAAGCGAAGTGCCGGCCGCCAAGCCCGCAAATGCAGACGCAGGTGCTGCCGCCGCCGAAGAACCACCACCACCGCCACCACCAACACCACCAAGCGAACCAACCCCTTCGGGTGAGGCCAACAAGGCGGCACCTTCCTCGCCCGAGGCCCCGCTGCGCCAGCCTGGATCGTCCTCCCCAGAGGCTGGCGCGGCGGGTGCCGCTGAGCCGGCCGCCCGCGAGCCGGTCACCACGGCATCGGGCAAGCGCCCGGTCTCCACCGATGAGCTGGCCGCGCTGGACAAGCGGCTGGTCGAGACCCGCAAGGCGCTGTCCAAGGCCGAGCGTGCACCCGCCCGTGCGGGCCTGGATGTGGATAAGGCGCGGCAAGCCTTCGAGAAGGCGCTGGAGGCACGGGAGGCGGCAGAGGGGCCACCGGCCAAGCCGAGCTATCAGCCCGGCCACGCGCCTCCTGCGGGCACGCACGAGGCGGATGCTGCCGCGCATGCCGATCTGGTAGCGCGCCGGGTGCACGCCGAGGGTGGCGAGCACGTGCCCGAGCCGGCGAAGGCCGGCCGCGCCCTGTCGATGGGCAGCAATATCGTGGAGGGCAGGGACAGCTCTGGCCAGCGTTGGGCGGGAACCGGCCATGTGATGGTCTGGGCCGGCAATCTGGGGCACGAAATCACGCAGGCCCTGAAAAAGAAGACAACGCCGCCGCCGAAAGGCGTGGACGCCTCTGCGATCGACCGGGTGACCCAGCCGCAGAAGGGCGCCACGTATGAGCCGTTGACCGCCGAGCGGCAGGTCACCCCGCCGGGCCAGCGCGAGAGCGTCGTGTTCAGGACGCCAAGCGGCCATCGCATCGTGGTGGACAAGGCCGTGGTGGACGCCCTGCACAAGGCGGCCGGCAGGGACGGCCAGCTGGTGCACGACACGCGGGACCCCGGGGCCAAAGGCACGGACACGCGGGTGCTCGCCAAGAATGTCTCGGGTGAGACTGTCGGCGTCGGTATGCCGCGTCGCACGGATCAGCGCGAGGCCGGGATATACGCGACCGGCGAAGCGCCAGCCCGTGAGACAAGCGAGCCCAAGGCGGCCACACCTGCGCCCAAACGCGAGCGCGCACCGCGCAAAACCCAGGACGTGTTCGAGACCACCGAGACACCGGTCGAGGCGGCACGGCGTGAGGCGGCCCAGGAGGGCCTGCCGCCCAAATTCAGCGAGGAGGCCCGCACCGACCGGGCATCTCATTTCAATCAGGCATTCTCGGAAGCCGGCCACGATCCGGCCAAGGCGGTGAACTATCCGCCGCACAAGCAGCTGGCGATCCTGAGCAAGCACCTGAGCGACAAATACGGGTTCAAGTCGGTGCTGGGCTCCCCGCGCGATCAGCGCCGGGCGATCGATAATATGCTGGACGCCAACCGCAACCTGCAAACCATGGCGCACGTGCTGGGTATCCGGCCGCAGGACATCTCGCTGGGCGGGCGCTTGTCTCTCAACATGGTGCCGCGCAACTCCAAGTATTTCGGCTCGTATGATCCGCGCACCCGCTCGATCAACATGGCGGATCGCTCCAACTCGTTCGCGCACGAATGGATACATGCCCTCGACCATATGCTGGTCGAGCATCTGCGCCGGGGCGGATCGATCCAGGACCTCGCCACGCGGCAGGTGATGGGCTCCGGGTTCAACGCGGCGGCCAACCTGAACACCGACACCACACACGCCTTCTCGCGCATCCTCAATTCGATGTTCACCGGCCACGAGGACCTCGCCGTGCGGATGCTGGAGCTGCACCAGCAGATGGACCGCTATGGCACCGGCCCGCTGCCGCCGGAGTTGATCCAGCAGCGGCAGGAACTGCAAAATCTGATCCAGGCATCGCCCAGCGAATACTTCAAGAACGCGATCCGCATGGACCAGGGCAAAGGCTACTTCGCGACACCCTGGGAGATGCTGGCCCGCAGTGGCGAAGCCTATGTCGCCGATCGCGTCAACCGATTGATGGACCCTACCAAAACCACCGAATTTATTTCCAAGACCGATCGCGGCTATCTCTCTGATGCTGACGCCCGGTTCGCCAATACCTTCCCCAAGCGGGACGAACGCGCCCTGCAATTTGACGCATGGCAGGAGCTGTTCGACAGCCTGCGGCGGGATCAGATCGTCGGCGACGGCAGGCCGGGCAGCGCCCGGCCCACCACGCTGCCGGGCAATTTCGACATCATCGATCCACGCCGCTGGGACACGGCCAACGTGCCGCTCGAGCAGCGCGGCGTGGCCGGGGCGCTGCGTGCCGTGGCCAGCGGCATCGCCGATGACGCGCGGCTGATCGGGCGTGGCATCGTGGAGCCCAAGCAGCTGGGCAGCGACATGCTGCGGCGCATCGGGATTGATACGTCCAAGGGCGAGGGACTTGGAGCGCAGGCGGTGCGCGGCACCAAGGACCTCCTCAAGGCATCTACCTTGTCTCTGGGCGGGCGCTTCGGCGTGGTGAACGCCAAATACAAGGGCAATGCACGGGCACAGGCCATCATCTCCCAGGTGCGGGATATGTTCGATCCGCAGCTGGGCAAGCGCCGCCTGATCACCGACACCTACGGCAGCGCGGTCAACCGCGAAGTCAAGCAGCGCATGTCGAAGATCGGCGCGATCATGAAGGCGCACGGCCTGGAGAACATGACCCAGGCGCAGAAGGACGCACTGCGTGACACGCTCACCGGCCACGCGAAGGGCGGCGCGCCACGTGAAATCACCCAGGCCGCCCAGGCCATCCGCGAGCAGCTGAACGACCTCTGGTATTACGCCAACAGCAAGGGCGTGGACGTGGGCTATGCGGCCAACTCGTATTTCCCGCGCGTGCTGGTCGATCATCTGGTGTTCGATGACGCGCCCAAGTTCGTCCGGCAGGCCAAGAAGGTCTATGCCGATCAGTGGGACGAACGGCTCGCCAAGGAAGACCCGGAAGCCCACAAGGCGCTGATGCGCACGATGCTCACCGAGGTCGATGAGCATCCGTCGCTGGCCGCCGATCCCGAGGCGGCACGCGATGCCTATGCCCAGGCCAAGGCCGAGGATTGGAACACGCGGCTGCGCAAGGGCTCGAAGGACAACTTCAATACGCTGGGGCCGGATGCCGGGTTTACCAACGAGCGCGTGTTGCCCGCGTCGGCCGATACGCACATGCGGGACTTCTATGTGCGCGACCCGGTGGATGCGCTGCACCAGCACGTGAGACAAGCGGTGTCGCGGTCTGAGTATGTCGGGCGCGTCGGCCGCAGTGCCGAGAAGCTGGACGAAATGATGGGCGCGGCCGAGAAGGCCGGCGTGCACCCCAACGACATCGCCGAGATCAGGCATCTCGTGGAGCTGACCACCGGGCGCAATCGCACCCAGATGACGCGCCCGCTCCAGAAGGGCCTGGACTGGATGTATGCCCTGGGCACGATCGGGCTGATGCCGCGTGCGGTCTACGCCTCGCTGGCCGAGCCGGCGATGACGGTGGCCCGCACGCGCGACTTCGGCGCCAGCGTGGGCGCGTTCAAGGCACTGCTGGGTGACGTGTTCAAAGGCAAGGACACGATCCGCCGGCAAGAGATCGCCCATGCGATCGGCGCGGTGACGCACAGCTCATTCGACACCATCATGTCGGATCGCATGGTCTCCGGCATGCACGACGCGGGTGCGCCCGCGCAGATGCTGAGCAACTTCTTCGAGCGCACCGGGCTCACCGGGCTGACCAACTACCAGCGCGTCTCGATGGTGGCGCCGGCCGAGGTTTATGTGAAGCACATGCTGGAGCGCAGCCAGGGCACTGGCTCCGGTGCCGAGGCCGCCAAGGGGCAGCTGCGCGAGCTGGGCATCGCCGATCAGCATCAGTCCACGATCCATGAGTGGGCGCAGAAGTTTGACGACTGGCGGGCCGAGGACCTCACCGGCAGCCGCGAGGGGCGCATGGTCGGCGAGGCGGTGCGCCGCACGGTCGATCAGATCATCCTGGAGCCGACGCGCATCGACAAGCCTGAGATGGCGCAGAACCCGTTCGGCCGGTTCCTGTTCGGGCTGATGAGTTTCAATTACGCCAACACGCGCAACTTCCACATGCGCATGGTCAATGAGACAAAGGCCAGCGGCAGCTTCGGTGCCGGCGTCGGCACGGCGGCCAGTTTCATCCCGGGCATCGCAGCACTCTATGCTGCGAACCTCGCGGTCTCGCTGGTGCGCGATCAGCTGTTCGGCACGACCAACGCCAACACCAAGCCGGAGGATGAATTGCAGCGGGCGCTGGTCTCCCGGCCGTTGTCGCGTGCCGGCTTCGCCGGGGCCTTCGATCCGATCGTGCAGGCATTCACCGGACTTAAATATCAGCGGTCGCTGACCGGCGTCGCGGCCGGTGCCCAGATGGGATTTTTCCTCAACGCGATGGAGAACATCCTCAAGCCGTATCTCGGCGAGAACTCGCCCAACACCAACACGGCCGAGCGCAATCAGGTGAAGGGCGTCATGAGCCTTGCGGCAGTGCCCATCTCATTGGCTATGACCGCACTGCCGGGTGGCTGGCCCTCGATGTTCGGCGGGCAGTGGATCACTTCGCCGCAAGGGCAAGAGTTCATGGCGAGGCTGGTTGCCGGTGAACAGCATGTGCGGGGCGGCGGGGGCAATGCGCCCAGTAGACCTGCTCGTGCCGAGCGTCCCGAGAGGCCATCGCGCCCATCACGTTGACCCGCTAAAAAGGCGACGCCGGCAGGAATGGGCCTGCCGGCGTCAGTAGGAGACTAGCGATGAAGCAGATCGCGAAGCTCCTGCCGTTGATAGTGATTAGGGTGACGGTCTCCGTCAAGCTGATCATACGTCAACGGTAGGGTGGGTGGCCAGTGCGAAGGCGCTGGCCACCTTCCCCTCAGTAGTGCAGGCGCACCAGCCCCGCCTGGGATAGAAAGCCGAGGAACACGATAGCGCCAAAGACGATGATGGTCAGATTGATCAATCGATTTCTCATGGTCAGCCGCATAACGCAGTGCGGAGCCGCTTGTCATCAACTTCCTCTCACAAGGGAGAAACTCCTGGATTTGTTGCTGGTGTTGCGGTCGGGGCGCCAATTCACCAAATCGCTGGGAGACAAGGATTTCTGTCAAAGCGCGGCCAACGACCGGGGCCTTCAATGTTGAATACCGGCGCCAGAGCCGAAGCTGAAAAACCTCATATTTTCCGTTGCGTAGGCACTGCCTATCTCATTTGCTCGAAGACCAATCCCCGTTTCGGGGATCTGTCGGCGGTGTTGCACAGTCGCTAAGGTGCTGATCCCAAATAGATTTCCTGGAAAACCCAGTATTTACGTGCCACTTTGGCAGAAGGTGTGGAGATCAACATGCCTCGACACGGGAAACATAGCGGAATTACTGGGAATATTGGACAAGTCGGCGACTACATACCCATGTCGGAATGAGATTGTTGTGTAGTGTTGCATCGTGTTGTGTCCCCGAAACGGGGATTTTTGGGGGGTAATCCCCGTCGAAATCTCCGTTGCACAGGGGCTGAATACACGATCAACATCGTGCCTCAGAGATCAGGCAGCGGGCGGCTCCCAGTGCCCGGCCTCGATCATCCGCCGTGTATGCAACCGTAAATACAGCTCCATCGCCGCCATCTGCTCCGGCCCCAGCATCCGGGCTGCACTGCGCAGCATCTCGGGACCGGACACCAGATGCACGATCTGGTCCCGGTTGGAGACGAGGCTGGCTGCCCAGTGGCGCCGCGCCTTGGCCTCGACAGGAGGGTCAACTGGATCAGTCATTGTCCTCTGCTCCATCCAACGGCCAAGGTAACCGCTTGCGGGCGCGATGGTTGAGCAGATTGGCAACGCCCTCGGCCAGGGTCTTAGGACCACGATTGCCCCGGAAGCCAGCAGCTTGCCGCATTGCGTCCTCCAGCCCAGGCAACCGCACTTGTGTGATCCTGCTGCGCCAATGCGGCTGGAGCAATGACACACCTTCCGGCAGTCGTGTCTCCAGATAGAACAGCGCCTTGACGATTTCATGGCTGATGATGGCTCCCTGGCAGAGGGTGCCGATCAACGGCCAGAGACGCCGGATCGCCGCCTCATCACTCGCGACGCAGGACATGATTGTGCGCACGCAGCTGACCGACGATGACGACGCACTGGCACTCACACTGCGACCGATACTCGTCGCCAGTTCCTCCACGACTAAGGCCAGAGGATCACCGACGATCCGCAGTGCCTTGAACTTCTCGACGGTATGCAGGGGCCGGCGATTTGTGTTGGCGGCCAGGAAGCCCTGCGCTTCATCCGAGATACCGTCT
>Ga0207687_10001360_pt1 | contig 16724 bp, 12 predicted proteins | sample KBSM54metaG_FD_184399 | JGI IMG/M metagenome (GOLD analysis project Ga0207687, IMG submission 184399) | Miscanthus rhizosphere microbial communities from Kellogg Biological Station, Michigan, USA - KBS M5-4 metaG (SPAdes) (version 2) | ecosystem: Host-associated > Plants > Roots > Rhizosphere >...
CCTGGGCTGGCTTTGCGATCGACAGCGATCCACAGGGCGGTGCGTCCCCACCAATCCCAAACATTGAGATCGGCTCCTTTGTCCATCAAAAGCTTGGCTACGTCGTTGTGCTCGTTGTCCAGGGCGATCATCAACGGCGTGACGCCTTCCGGCGTCGGCAGATTGACGTCGGCTCCGGCCGCGATCAGAGCTTCGACACACTCATAGCAGCCGCTGCGCGCGGCGTACAACAACGCGTTTAGTCCGCCCACGGAACGATACTGCGTGCGGGGTTCGCTGGTCACCTGGCTGGGCCAATCCGAGTAGAGCGCCCTGGGCTTGACGTCGGCGCCTTTGGAAAGCAGAATCTTCACCATCTGCGCCGCGTTGCGGTTGGCGGCAGCGGCGTACATCAACGGCGTCTGGCGGTGAAACTCCTCAATCGTATTCACGTTCGCGCCGGCGTTCACCAGCATCTGGACGATGGATACATCGCCGCCGCTGATCGCCATCATCAGCGCTGTCTCGCCATCCGGGTTCGCGGAATCGACCTTCGCCCCGGCGTCGAGCAGCATCTTGACCAAACGCGCATTGGATTGACGGGCGGCCAGCGTCAGGGGTGTGACGCCAAACTCATTTTTGGCGTTCACGTCAGCCTTCTTGGCGATAAGCGCCCCCGCGATGTCATACTCCGTGCGGTCCACCGCCCAGATCAGCGGGCTGGTGCCGTCGGGCTGGGTGCGATTGACGTCCGCGCCGGCCTGAATTTGTTCCAGTGCCTGCTTGGTCTGGCCAGACTGAATGAGCGTAGCGAGGTCCTTCGGGGCACTCTGTGCTGGTTGACCTTGCTGGGCTTGCGCCAGAATCACATGCGCCCAGGCTAGAGCTAAGGCAACGGCAGAACCTACCAGGGCTAAATTAATGCGCTTCACTCATGCCTCCCTAAACAACATTTGCACCCAACTTGTCCTGGTACGCCCAACCACCCTTCGCCGCGGCATACAAAAACTTCAGCGGATCTTTCCACTTGCGGGGAAGACCATCGAGAGCGCCGCCCTCCAGCATGTCCTGGGGGCCTTCGCCGGCCCGGACCCGGTCGAAAATGCGCTGCCGGACTTCCTCCATCATGTCGCGCTCCGCCTTGAATTCCGCCTTGGTCATGACCGCGCCATACGCCGGCACGAACCGGGTTTGCTCATTGCTGATCGATAACAGCAAATCCATGGAATCCACGCGGCCGCCCACCCACCCGCCCGTGTACCAATCGAGCTCGGGATCGCGCAGCGGTGAAGCAACATCGCCCACGGCGATCACGTTCGCGCCCTTGAAGTGGACGTAAAGGTCGCCTGAGGTATGCGCCATCCGCAGATAGCCGTAGTCAATCTCGTCGTTACCAACCTTCATCGACGCCCGGTCGCGAAAGGTTTCGGTAGGGCGTGCGGCCTTGGGGCGAGCCTTCACGTAGCGCTGCTCAGCCGGAACCCAGTAATCGGCCGACATCCATTCTTTCGTGCGCGTTTGCGCGATGATCTTCGCCCCTTGCGCCGCGAACTGCTCGTTATTGGCAGTTTGGTCCAGGTGATAGTGCGTGTTGAATAATGTCTGGACTTTGCCGTTAGGTGCGCCGTTTGAAGCGAGGCCCTTCAGGGCTGCCATCACGGCATCGCCGGATCCGAGTGCTCCGCTGTCTACCAGCACGAAGCCTTCCCCCGTGGATAAGGCAGTGACATTGGCGCCGCCTGCGTCGATTACGGACAGAGTGCCCGTCAGCTTGGTGACCGCCTGCTGTGCTTTCAATAGCCGCGGCGCCCACAGCGTGAGCACTCCCGCGGCGGCACTTTTCAATACGTCTCGTCTATTTACAGCGCGATTCACCGTGCGGCTCCTAAACTTCTGCGATCGTGCCCGTACTGTCGCCGAAGTGATCCTGTTCATGACCCACCTTCTGCAGCAGAGTCAGATGCAGATTCGCGATGGGCGTGCGCTCCGGCAGCACCAGGTGCTGGCCGCCCTGCTTCAGCTTGCCGTTGCCACCGCCGACGATGACGTTCGGAATCGGGTAGTTGCTGTGCTGGTCGGAGTTGCTCATATTCGATCCGTACATGAAGATCGAGTGGTCCAGCAGCGAGCCCTGTCCGTCCGGCGTGCCGGCCATCTTCTTGATGAAGTCGGCAAACTGCTGCATATGCCACTTCTGGATCTGCACCAGCTTCTGGATGCGGTCCAGGATGTTGGCGTGATGCGAGACCGGATGGAAGCCGTCGGAGATGTTGAGGAACGGATAGGTCCGGTTGGTGCCTTCCGCCACAGTGATGTAGGTTGCGACGCGGGTGAGGTCGGCCTGATACGCCAGCGCAAGCAGGTCGTACATGATCTTCTCCTGCTCGGCGAAATCCTCCAGCTCGCCGATCGGAGCATTGGGAATCTGGATGGTCGAAAGATTGGAATTGCCAGCCATCTTGGAACGCCGTTCGATCTCACGCACGTTCTCGAGATACCCATCCAGAATGGCTTTGTCCTCGCTGCCCAGGTCGCCCTTCAGCTTGTTGATCCGGACGAGGATCAGGTCCAGAATGCTGTTCTTCTGGCGGGCCATCGCGACGCGTTCCCGCGGGCTGTCGCCTTCGCCAAACAACATGAGGAAGACTTTGCGCGGGTTGTATTCCATCGGCAGCGGCGTATTCGCGTCGCGGAATGACAACGTCGTAAAAGGGCCGCCATTGCCCGCCGCCACTTGAATCGTGGTCTCCGAGGAGAGTTCCAGCGAAGGAAACTGCGTATCCTGGCTGATGAACTTCGACATCACCTGGTCGAGCGTGGTGGCCATTGCGTTGCCAGTAGGATTGGTGGCGCTCAGCCAAGTGGCGGGATTCCGCACGTGTACCGAACCCGCCGCCGCCGCGTTTTCCATGTTGCCGAACGAAGTCACGTACTTCTTGAACGGCTCCAGCGGCGAGTTGATCTCGTTCAGCTTGAAGTCGGCGCCCGAGCCCGAAGGCGTCCAGCGATCCCACTCGGCGCCGAATTTGGTGTTGAACATGATGGCGCCGTGAGGAATATAGAAGAAACCGGCACGAATCTTGGGATTCGCCGCGGTCTGCGCCAGGGCCGTGGAGGCGGGCACCATCGCGCTCAGGAACGGAAGCGCCAGGTTTACGCCCGCCCCTTTCAGGATGGTTCTTCGGGAGATGTGCTTCTTGGTAATGAACATGTTCGTCTCCTAATGCCCCCTCATGAAATAACTCTGCCAACCGCTCTCTGACGGTCGCGGCTCGGAAGCGCTTTCTGAGCCGCGACCGTTAGAGAGCGGTACTAACACTACCCCAAAACCCACGATCATCTAATTTGCTGCCCCGGATTTCGCCGCGTTTCGTTGGGGCGCCGACTTGGAGATCGTCGCCGGTCCTTGTTTACGGAACGCATCCGTATTGACGACGCCCAACACCAGGGACGCCAGAGTGTAGTCATCTTTCTTGGCATTGCGCACCACCTTACGAACCTGGGGCATATCGAAATACTCCAGTTGGCGGTTGGTCGCGTACATCATGAGCTTTTCGGTGAGCGCGCCGACGAAAGCATCGGGCCGGCTGGCGAGCTGTTTGCGCAGCTCAACCGGACCGTCGATGGCTACACCGTTCGGCAGAACCGTGCTCGTATCCAGCTTGGCGTTGCCCGCCTGGCGGTCCGTCGTTCGGAACTGACCGATCGCGTCGAAGTTCTCCAGGGCCAAACCCGTTGGATCGATCACGCCGTGGCACTGCCTGCAGCTCGCCTTATCGCGGTGCTGCTCCAGCAGGGCCCGGACCGTTTTCGGAGCCTCGGCGGTATTTTGAGGCAGGTTGGTGACAACATTGGGCGGCGGCGGCGAAGGAGGCGAACCAATGATCTTGTCGAGCACCCACGCGCCGCGCAGCACCGGAGAGGTACGGTCGCCATACGAAGTGCGCATCAGTACCGCGGCCTTGCCCAGAAGGCCGAAGCGGTTCGGATCCGTCAGAGTAACTTCCTTGAACGCGGATGTGGTGGGCCCCTCAATTCCGTAGTGACGCGCCAGCCGGTTATTGACGAACGTCTGGTTTGAAGTCAGCAGTTCCATCACGCTGCGGTTCTCCAGCAGAATGCTGCCCAGGAACTTCTCGGCTTCCGTCATGAAATCCTTGCGGAGCGTAGCATTGAAGCCGTTGAAGATCTTCGGGTCAGGCTGGACCAGGTCGAGGCTGTTGAGGTTCAGCCACTTCATCGCGAAACTGGTCACCAGGCTCTCCGCCTTCGGATCGGCCATCATACGTTTCACTTGTGCATCCAGAGCGCCGGGCTTGCTCAATTGATGTGCCTCGGCCAGCTTCAGCAGCTCTGCGTCCGGGCCCGTATTCCAGATAAAGAAAGAGAGGCGCGACGCCAATTCCAGATCGGACAGGGGGAACTGGCTGGTTCTCAGTACACCCTTGGGCGTCTGAATGGAACGGAACAGGAAGTCGGGGCTGGCCAGAATCGCCGCCACCACCTCGGCAATGCCCTGATCGAAGGTGCCCTGGTCCAGACGCCCCTCGTTATAGAAGCTCATCAGGTGGGAGACGTCGTCCGCAGTCACCGGCCGGCGATAGGCGCGATGTGCCAGGTTCTCGGCGATCTGCCTGGCGCACGCCGTCTCGCCCGTCGTCTTTGGATCGCAAATGAAAATCAGCGGCCGGGTGGTGCTGAACGAGATGCCGGTCGGCTTGTACGGACCTTTAATCTCCAGAACATCGATTCCGCGGCGGAAAGTGGACATGGGAGCCGCTCCGCGTCCGCCGCCACCACCGCCACCGTTGCCGACGTTGTCGTCGGACTGGACATGCGAGCGATCGATGTAGCCGGCAGTAATCTCGTGCTTGCCGGCCAGCACTTTCACCGGGATCTTCTGGAAGCGGTCCAGAATCTGCTGCCAGCCATCCGTGCCCTTGACGTTGGCGAGCCGCAGGTCCTCAGGACCGCCCAGCGAACCCTTGAATACGGTCTTGCCATCGAGCATCAATACCAAGGTGGTAGAGTTCTGCATTTGCGAGTTGTACAAACCGATGTCAAGGTCGAAGAAGTTGAAGCGATACTCCCCGTCGGCAGGAAACGCGTACTCAAACCTGATGCCGCCGCGCATGCCGGGAGGAAAGGGGAGAGCAGGGTCCTGATGGCCCTCGATTTGATACACGGAGCTCGAGATCGGAGGCGCCATGTCGCCGACGGCTTTCTTCGCCACACGGCGCGCGGCGTCGAGGTATTGGTCCAGGAACGCAGGCGATGTGGTCAGGACCGAAGCGATGTTGTCGAAGCCCTCCACTTGAATATCCTGCGGCAGGATGTCCTTCTCGTTCACATCCACGCCCAGCAGGGCTTTGACCGAGGCTACGTACTCGGTACGATTCAGACGCTGGATCGGCACGCGGCCCGCCGTGACAGGGCCGGAATTCGCATCCAACGTGCCTTCCATCCACGTGGCGAAGGCGTCAATGTCCGCCTGCGGCGGCTGGGGGCTGCCCGGAGGTGGCATTAGCCGCCCGCGCAATTTGCGGAGCGCCTTCTCCCAGATTTCCGCATTGGCCGCGGGGTGCTTGATATCTATGGCGTCAAACGCCACGCCGCCGGTTTTCAAGCGCGTGTTGTGGCACCCCACGCAGTAGGTGTTTAACATCGCACCATGCGGATCGCCCGCCAGCGTGTTCGGTGCTGCCGGGGTTTGTCCAACCACCCGAGTCTGCTGGAGTGCCAGGCCGGCGATCAGAGCCAAGAAACCACCGGTGTAGAAAAAACGCTTCATAGTTTGCAACCTGTCGCTCCATCAACCACTTGCGGCATGTTCATCAGAGGGAACCCCTATCGTTTTAGCACAACCGGCAAGCTTCGCAGGGCAGGAGGATCCGTGTAATACAGAAGGTTTCCGACCCCGCAGCCCAAGTTAAGAGGGCGACACCTCCCAGCGAGAAGTTACCATATGGCCCTCCTCGCCCATGTACCGCTTCCTTTGGGGGACGCCGCCCATATCGCCGCCCGTTGACATCCGGACGCTAAACTACGATCATCGCCCTGAGAAACCCGACTATGAAATCGGCGTGCATTCCCGCGCTGCTCCTAAGCGGCGCTGTCGTTTTTGCTCAGACACCTTCCGAGGCGTTTCCACCCGTAGTGAGCGTCAAGCAGCTCATGCTCGATCTCATCCATCCTTCATCCAATGACATCCTGCTGGCGATCTACCGTGGCGGGCTGACAAATGAGAAAAAAGATGAGCAGGAATGGGCAGGGGTGCGTCGCGCGGCTGTGACCCTGGCGGAATCGGGATATATGTTAATGGTGCCGGGCCGTGCGCGAGATCAGGCGGATTGGATGAAGGACGCGAAGCTCCTGGTGGATGCGGGCAATGCCGCGTACAAAGCCGCGCAAGCCAAAGACAGTAAGGCACTGGCGGCGCTCGCCGGGGCCCTGGACGCTTCCTGCACGACGTGTCATCAGCAATATCGACCGAACGTATTTCCGAAGGAAGGAGGGAGGAAATGAGTTATTCGCGCAGGGATTTTCTAAAGGCCGCCGGATCCGGCATCGTCCTGACCACCGTGACTGGGGATACGCTGATCGCGGCTCCCGCCCCTCTCCCCGCCGTTTCAGGACCGTTTGCGAGCGAGAAGGCTTCCTTCATCGTCAACGGCAAGGCGTATGCCGCCGAGTACGAGGCCCGTACCACTTTGTGGGAAGTGATCTCGATGAAACTGGGCCTGACCGGCACCAACCGCAGCTGCAATCGCGCCAGCTGCGGCGCCTGCAGCGTACTGGTCGATGGCACGCCTCTCTATTCCTGCCATACGTTGGCGACCGAAGCCGCCGGCCGGAAGATTCTCACCATTGAAGGAGTGGGCGACGAGAGGAATTTACACCCGCTGCAGCGTATCGGGCATGCGCGCGTTGCTGCCGACTGCGGCTTCTGCACCGCCGGATGGGTGGTGACCGCGAAAGGGCTCCTCGACAAGAATCCCAGTCCAAATGTGGACCAGGTGAAGGCCGCTTTGGCGGGCCACATTTGCCGGTGCGCGGCCTACCCGAACATCATCCGGGCGGTGATGGATTCGGCTTCGGCATTACGAGGAAACAAGATACAAATCGAGCCCGAGTTGGATTCCGTCGTTCAGATCAAGATGCCAATGGTACGGGATTACTCGACTACCGGGGGACACTTTCCCGGCGACGAGGTGGTGGAGGGCTCGCGCAAGGCCGTTACGAAGAAGTGGCAGGGATATCCGCCCGAAAACCTCAAGGTGCTGGGTCAGGCGCTGCCGCAACTGCCGGAAGTTTCCATTCCGCGGTTCCTGGGTAAGGCGCAGTACGCGAGCCGAGTGTGGTTCCCGGATCTGCTGTATGCGAGATTCCTCACCTCGCCGCACCCGCACGCGAATATCCAGAACATGGATACGGCGGCCGCGGAAAAGATGCCGGGCGTGCGCTACGTTCTGACGTACAAAAATGCGCCGAAGTTGCTGCGTGCCAACGTTGCCCGGGGCCGCGTCTTGCCTGAGCCTCTGCCGCGCGAGCTGAATCTCCACGGTGAAACGGTCGCGATCGTTGTCGCTGAGACCGAGGATCTGGCACAGGATGCCGCCGACGCGATTAAGGTGGAATACGAAGTTCTGCCCTTCGCTTCGATGCTGCAGGACAGCATGGCTGCGGATGCACCCGATCTGGGCCACGGAAGTGGAAACCTCATCCGGCATGCGGATGCGCCCAAGGATTTTCCGCGTGCTACTTGGGCGGATCAGCGCGGCGACGTCAACAAGGGACTCGCCGAAGCGGACGTGGTCAAGGAGTTCACCTACCATTTCACCGGCGGAGTATCGGTTCCCATGCAGCCGAGCGGCAGCGTAGCCAAATGGGATGGCGACCGGCTCACGATATGGGGCATGGGCCAGGGGATCTATCCTGTGCGGGCGACTCTCGCGGCTGCTCTGGGCATGGATGCCTCCAGTATCCGCATCATCAACAAGTACAACGGTTCCACATTCGGCGCCGCGCGCATGTCCGCGGAAAGATATTATCCGATGATCGCCCATCTGGCGAAGGTCACCGGCCGGCCTGTGAAGATCATGCTGCCGAAGGATCAGGAACTGGCGCAACTGCAAATCAAGCCCGAGACGATCACGAAATTCCGAGTAGGCGCTAGGAAAGACGGCCGGATCGTCGCCATCGACCACGAAGTATACGTGAGCATAGGCGACCTGGATTTCGGCGTGCACGCGGACGGTCCCACGAACGCCACCAATCAACTGGATCTATACACATCGCAGGTTCCACACTGGCGGTCGACCTGGAGTGCGTATCGAACCAACGCGCCGCGGCCCGGGCCTTCCCGCAGCTTCCTCCAGCAGGAGACCAAATGGTCCTGGGAAAACATGATCGACGAGATGGCCGACGCCTTCGGGATCGACCCGTTAGAGTACCGCTTAATGCACATCACGCGGCTCACCCCTGGGGACACGCGTCATCCCTACGAATCGATGCCCACGGTTGAAGTTCTTCAGGAAGGCGGTAAAGCCTTCGGATGGGAGAAACGAAATCCCGTCCCCGGCGGCGCACAGGGACGCATGAAGCGGGGATTCGGGCTCGGCATGTCTCAACATCACGGCGGGCTGATGGGCTACCACGAAGGGGAGCAAGCGTTCGCCAGTCTGGCAGCGGCTCCCGGCGCCAACATTTTTTCCACCGAGCTGGACCTGGCCGCCGACGGCAACGTGACCATGAAGATCGCGCTTCCTGACAGCGGGTCCAACGCAGCCACGGCGCTGGCGGCTCTGGTGGCCGAGATGCTGGGTTTCACCACGCGCGATCACATTCGCCTGACTTGGGGCGACTCAAACCTCGCACCATTGAGTGATGAGTGGTTCGGAGGCCGCACCATCACCCTACAAGGCGCTGCGATTTGCAGCGCGGCTGACAAGCTGCGAAAGGATTTGCTCGCGCGCGCCGCCGCCGTTCTCAAGATCGACGCGGCCAAGCTTCAGATCCGCGATGGCGTTGTCTTTTCGACTGACGATCCGCAAAAGAATACGACCTTCGCCGCGTTGGCCAAGGCCAACAACGGCATCATCACGCAAACAGGCCGGGGCGTGGCCGGCGGAGAAAGAACCGCTTCCAACAAAGGTGTGGGCGCGTGTTTTGTGGAAGTAGAAGTTGACACCTGGACAGGCGACTGGCACTTCACTCGAGCCGTCTATACGCACGACACCGGACTGCTCATCAATCCGCTGGTGTCGGAATCCGACATGGTGGGTTCACTGATGGAAAGCACGCAAGTGACCACCGAGCCCATTCCCTGGGACCGCGAGTTCCCCGGCACGCGGCACTACAGCGTCGGCTACCTGTCCTACCGGCTTCCGACCATCATGGACATGCCCAAAACCACGCAGGTGTACATCGATAGTCTGGAGCCGCGCTGGTTTTACGGTGTTAAAAGCTTCAGCGAAACCAGTATCGGCGCCGTGCCAGGAGCCATCTCCAATGCGATTTATAACGCTTGCGGGGTCCGGATTCGCGAGCACCCGATCACCCGAGAGAAGATCATGGCGGGGCTGAAGGAGCTTTCCTTGAATAAACCCGGGAGGCGGGCATGAAGAAGATTTCCATCTACAAGCCGTCGACCGTCGACCAGGCGATCCAGATCCTGTCGCAGCACGGCACCAGCGCAGCCGTTTATGCGGGTGGCACGGATCTGCTGATTCGCCTGAAGAACCGGCTGGAGCAGGCACCCAGTTACCTGGTGGATATCAAGAAGATCGATCATCTCCGCTATATCAAGGAAGACGCCCAGGGAGGTGTTGAAATCGGGGCGGCCACCAAGCTCGCGGAGTTGGCAGACTCACGGCTGCTGCAGGAAAAATATCCGATGCTGGTGGAGGCCGTCAACAAGATCTCGTCACCGGAACTGCGTAACGCATCCACCCTGGGCGGCGACCTGTTGCAGGAGGTATGGTGCCAGTACCTGCGCGGCGGCTATTCATGCTGGAGAAACGGCGGATATCTGTGCTACGGCGCCATCGGCGATAACAGCTACTATCACTCCGCCATGGGCGGACGCTTGTGCTACGCCGTGTATCCCGGCGATGCCGCCACAGCGCTGATTCCCTTCGACGCCCGCGCGAAGCTCGCGACGCCTCAGGGCGTGAAGGAACTGTCGATCGAACAGTTGGTGCCGGGAGACTTGATGGTGGACGGCAGGATCCAATCTCACGTCGTGCGCTTCAATGAGATTCTGACGTCGGTGGTGATCCCTCCACCCATGCCCGGCGTGCGAGCCTCGTTCGAAAAACTCCGGCCTCGCGGAGTTTGGGATTTCGCCATGGCCTCGCTGGCGATCCGTCTGCAGCTTCGTGAGAAAACGATTGAAGACGCACGGGTGGTGTTCGGAGGCATTGCCGGTAGGCCGTTGCGCGAAACGGTAGTGGAGACTTTCCTTAAAGGCAAAACCTTGAGCTCGGAGTTGGGCGAGCAAGCGATTTCCGTTGCTCTGGTCAACGCTGCACCGCTCAAGTACAACGCCACCAAGATCGACATGGCCAAGGGACTCCTTGCTTCCGGCCTGGCGAGATTAAGCGCCTAATGCGAAATCTCGACGGCATTCTGCTGGAACCCGTCGGGTGCCTGGCCGAGTTTCCAGCCGAGCCGTTCCATGAGATCGCCCGGCGTTTGTTGGGCCGCAGAGGCAAACTCAGCGCTTCGGGCAGCCGCTGCTACTGGCACTTGCTCAAACGAGTGGGCGAGTTCTCTCCGCAGACGCTGGCGGAGGCGCTCGAAATCGAGGCCGTGAACGCGGCAGCCCTCTACGAGGACGCCGTTCCCGCGCTGGCCGAACTGAAGGCGATGGGCATCCACCTTTCCATCGCCTCCTCACTTTCCGGCGCCGCAATCACCTGCTTTTTGGAAAAGCATTCCCTGGGCGGATTCTTCACCGATGTTTGGCATCGCGATAATGCAGGCGGCGTTCAGGCGGTTCCGCTCATCCGTGCTCTGTGCGGCGCATCGCTGCAACCGGAGAACGTGATGTTCCTCACCGACACCGTGGAGGGCATTAAAGTTGCCCGCAGCGCCGGGGTGCATCCGGTCCTGATGATGAACGATCCGGACGAGGCCCGGCGCCTTGCTATGCGCAGCCCGTCGGGAGGCGTCGTTTCCTTACACGAAATACCCGATTTTATCCGGCTTGTCGCGGCACAGAATAGGACAGGTCAACTGGATGGATGATCAAGGAGGGCACTGATTATGGGTTCGACAAGACGCAACGTGCTAAAAACAGGCGCGGCTGCAACGGCTATTGCCGCGGCGCCGCAACTCTTTGCTCAGCAGAGCGGAAAGGGAGGAACTGCCATGTCGTTCTACGAGAAAAGTCCGGTTCGCATCCACTATGAGGAACAAGGGTCCGGCTTTCCATTGTTGCTCATTGCCGGAGGGGGATTGAATTCGACGATCTCCGGCCTGACCAGCGGATCGCCGTTTAACCCGATCGAAGAGTTCAAGGCAGAGTACCGCCTGATCGCAGCGGACCTGCGCAACGCCGTTCAGGGCCAATCGACGGGCCCGCTCGAGATCGACCGCCCGTGGGATTCCTTTGCGGATGACCAACTCGGCCTCATGGATCACCTGGGCATCCAAAAATTTATGGTGCTGGGCTTCTGTATTGGCGGACCCTTTATCTGGAACCTGTTGCGGCGTGCGCCGGACCGTATTGTCGCGGCCGTGCTGGCGCAGCCCAGCGGTTCGCGTCCGGAGAATCGCGACCTTTTCTATGAAACGAATATGCAGGGCTGGGGTCCGGAATTCGTTAAGCGGCGGCCTGAGATCAAGATGGAGACGGTGGACAAATTCCTTACCAAGATGTACCGCAACCAGCCCGACTTTGTCTTTACCGTGACACGCGATTTCGTGCGCAATTGCCAGACGCCCGTACTGATTCTGCCGGATGATATCCCGGCGCATCCGTACGCCGTCGCGATGGAAGCCGCGATGCTCGCGCCCAAGGCGGAAGTGAGCATGTTTCCGTGGAAGGAACCCAAAGAGCGGATTCCTCTGGCGGTGCGCCAAATACGGTCGTTCTTAAAGGCACATCGGCCTGCATAGACGTCCCTAGCGAATGCCAGGCAACGGGCGATGCCCCTTGCTTGTTTTGACTTTCCACATGTTGCAGAATGGGTTGGCTCATCGTGAATCCATTTTCAGGAGGTTTTATGCGTGGGGTAATGCTTTTCGCGGCCGGACTCTTTGCGGGGTTGGCGCTGCAGGTAATGACAGCGCAGAACACCAATAGTGGTGTCGTGATGATGAACCACGTTGGAATCAGTGTGCCAAATATCGCTGAAGCGGTTACGTACTACACGCAGAAAATGGGGTACCGTGAAGCGTTCCGGGTCAATGACGCCAAGGGGCAGCCCCGGCTGGTCTACATGCAGATCAGCAAGAACACTTTTCTCGAACTCAACCCGGTGGCCGCGGACCGGCCCGCCGGCTTTAGTCACTATGGCCTTCACGTGGAAAACGCCGCACAGGCCGTCGCCAGGTTCAGAAAGAACGGCCTGACGGTCACCGACACCAACGTCAGTGATACGAAAGCCGTCCTCGCCAACATCACAGACCCCTATATGGGCCGCATTGAGCTGACCGAACTCCCTCCGGAGTCCTTGCACTACAAGGCCATTCAGAGCTGGAAGTAAGGAGCATCCGTGTCGCACGCTACCAGAGTCGGGTTCCTCGCGTTGGTGTTTGCCGCCTCCGTAGTGCAGGCCCAGCAGCGGGGCGGCACCGCGCAAACGGACAAAGTTCAGCCTGTGAACACAGCTGCCAATCCCTATCGCGTCCTCCGCGACTGGGCGACTCTGAGTCTCGAGAAAAGGCCGTGGGGCGGTTCCAACGGCGTGGCCATTGACCGGGACGGCAAGTCCGTGTGGGCAACGGACCGATGCTCGCCCGGGACAACCCCAGGCTGCCTCGGTACAAAGGCAAACCCCGTCCACCTCTTTGACGATTCAGGGAAGGAGATTCGGAACTTTGGCGGCGGGTTGTTCGTGTGGCCGCATGGCATCCATGTCGATCGGGAGGGGAATGTATGGGTGACCGACGCCCGAGCCCCCAGCGCCGAAGATCTCAGGAACTTTCCCGGCGAAGAGAAGAAGGGCAGCGTCGTCGTCAAGTTCAGTCCGGAAGGCAAGGTCCTGATGACTCTGGGGAAGCCCGGCGTGCGCGGAAACCCTCCCGACGCACTGACCGACCCTACGGACGTGGTGACCGACCCGGCCAATGGCGACATATACGTTGCCGAGAGCCACACCGACGTTGCGGATCCAAATCTGGTCGGTCGAATCTCGGTATTCGACAAAGCCGGAAAGTTTCTCAGAATCATCGGTAAAGCAGGAACGGGGCCAGGAGAGTTCCGGACGCCGCACGCGCTGGAGTTCGATTCCAAGGGCCGGCTGGTGGTTGCCGATCGCCACAATCATCGCATCCAGGTGCTGACGAAGACGGGGAAGTTTATCCTTGAATACGATGACTTCGGCCGCACGAGCGGGCTGGCCATCGACAAGGGCGACAGGATATACACGTCCGACTCGGAATCCACCGAAAGGGTTCACCCAGGCTGGCAGAGGGGAATCCGTATCGGGAGTCTGAAAGACGGAAAAGTGACCACGTTCATTCCGCCGCATATGACGCCAAATTCTGCTGACGGCGCCATGGGGGAAGGCATCGCAGTAGACGCCGCAGGCAACATCTATACAGCGGAAGCACAACTAAGGGGCGTGACGAAATACGTCAGGAAGTAGAGCCGCTTCCCCTACGTGTGTCTTCGGGCTTATAGCCTGTTACCAAAGAGCAGATAAAGTACCAGGATCAAAAGAAGAAGGCCGCCAATACCGCCTCCCACTCGAGGTCCACCGTAGTAGAATCCGCCGCCACCACCAAGAAGGAGCAAAACTATCAACACGATCAGAATTGTGCTCATGCCAAGCGAGTTCCTTTTCACTGAGTTCGAGTCAGGCCACGCTTATTTGTTTCAAGACAATTGGAACGCCGGCCCGTAAAGGCGAGCGCTCGCGGAGACGGAACTGGTCTAACCCTCGGATTCGGGTCAAGTTGTTAGATACTCCCCGTCCTGAACGGTATCGCCAAACCCAACTTGGTTTCCGGGAATCTCAGCTCTCGGAATTTGCCCAGCCGCAGCTAAGAAGGAGCCCGCCCTACGGCGCAGTCACGGCAGTCTGATAGCTCAACGTTTCCACCCAGCTTCCGCGACGCTTTACCCATACGCGAGTCACATGCAACCGATTTCCACGGTCGGGCTTGTGCTCCGAGACCATCAGGACCGCGTCTCCGAAAGCGAACATCCGGGCGGACAGCAGCGGTGTCGGCGCGACGCCGCCATCTTTGGAACGGTCAAAATCTTCCATCCGGCTGCGCTTGCTTTGCAGTTTGTCGCTATTGGAACTGGCCGCCACAAATTCATCCCCTACCATCGGACCAAACGCCGCCGAATTACGCGCATGAGCCGCGGTTTCAAGCTTCGAATACGCCATCACGACCTGCCGCTCCGTGTCATTCTTCGGGATGAATGCGATGGTCTTGCATGGGTTCTCGCAATCCTTCCCCGCGCCGGGTGTGAAGGTAGGAGTCGATTCGAGCGACATCAGCTCCTGATAGACGATGGCCTTCCAGCCTGCGGACTGTTTCACCCACACGCGCAATACGTGGGCTCTACCCAAGTTCACCTGGACGTTCCCGAGGTCACCATATGTGTACGACTTCGATTCCGCATTCTTCGCGCTCCTGGGGATGGCCGTTTTGGGCAGTTCCCTCAAGACCTGGGCTTTCGTCTTAACCTGGCCTCCGGCATCGGTCCAGGTGAAATCCTTGTCAAGGAGCTTCTCAAGGGCGGATTTATCGTAGTTCGCAATAGCCTGCGCAAACGCCGTGTCTGCCTTGACCATATTTGCATCCTGACCGAGTACCATTGGCGCGGTTCCGGCGAGAAAAACGATCGCGACGTGCGCGCTGAAAGCTCTCATATCTCTTCGCCCGGTTGGATCCATGCGTGGCATTACAGCGAATCGACGCCACAACCCCGCCGCGCGCGGAAGGAGTGTCCGTGAATATATTCGCGTTAGACCAAAACGGCGCTGCGCATCAGCTCGGCAGGCGCCGGACTGATCTTTCCAATGCGCATCAGGGCGGTCACCTCGGGAGCAGGTAAAGGTTTGGCAAAATAGTACCCTTGTACGATTCGGCAGCCCCACCCTTTCAACAACTCAAGCTGTTCTGCGGTTTCCACACCCTCCACAACTACCTCGATATCGAGTTCGCGCGCGAGGCCAAGTGCCGCTCTGACGATCGCCCGATTTCCTGAAGAACCGCCAAGGTCCGCTATGAAGTTTTGAGCAATCTTGATCCGTTCAACGGAGAACCGGCGCAGATAGTCAAGCGACGAGTAGCCGTTACCGAAATCGTCGATCGCGATTCGGAGTCCCATCCTGCGAAGCCTAAGCATGGCGTTGTTTTGCTCGCGCGACGCCTCCATCAGGACGCCCTCGGTCAGCTCCAATTCAAGAAGTTGTGGTGGTAATCCGAACTCTTCCAACGTCGCCGCGATACTGTCCTCCAGCTCTAGCGGCGTTTTGAATTGTACGACCGATACGTTTATCGCCATAAGCGGCACAACGAAGCCCTCGTCGAGCCATTGTCTGGTCTGGCGACAGGCTTCGCGCAAGACCCAACGCTCCAATGCCACGATTTGGCCGCTATGTTCCGCGATCGGAATGAACTCAGCTGGTCCCACGATACCCCGCGTTGGATGCCGCCAGCGCAGCAGGGCTTCGAGCCCGACGATGCGGCCCGTGTCGCTATCAACCTGGGGCTGGTACATGAGAAAGAATTGGCCCGCACCGATGGCTTCGCGGAGTTCCGCCCCCATGGTGACGCGCGTGCGAACCTCGGTGTCCATGGAATCGGTGAAAAAGCGGTAGGTGCCGCGCCCATCCGCCTTCGCGCGATATAGCGCCACATCGGCATGTGACAACAGCGTCTCGGCGTCGGCCGAGTCCGGACCATAGACTGCGATGCCCACGCTCGTGCCCGAGCGGATTACATTGCCTTCAATCAAGAATGGTTCACGCAGAACGTTCAGAAGCTTGTTCGCCAGAACGGTTGCGTCCGCCGGTTCTCGAATATCGGCGACGATAACGGAGAACTCGTCGCCGCCGAAGCGGGCGGCAGTATCGATCTCGCGCACGCTCGCCTGGAGCCGCTCCGCCACCATCTGCAGCAACACATCCCCGACGGGATGACCGAGCGTGTCGTTCACGTCCTTGAAATGATCCAAATCAAGATAGAGAACCGCGAAGCTTTGGACACCTCGACGTGCCCGGGCGATCGCCTGTCCCATCGCCTCCAGGAACATTCTGCGGTTTGGCAGTCCCGTTAGTACATCGAATCGCGCCAGGTCTGCGATCTGTTGCTGTGCGCTTTTCCGCTCCGTGATGTCACGGACGGCTGCAAGGATAACGTTCCCGGTTCCGGTCCCGGTCCCGGTCCCGGTCCCGAACGAGGCGAAACGAAGAGAGACCTAACTGCCGGTCTTGGTCTTACAATGCCATTCAAACATCTGCGGTCCGTCCGACTGCGCTTTTTTAGTCCATTCAAGTGCGGCGTCCTGTGTGTAGGGCGGAACGCCGCTGGACAATAAGTCGATGTTGCTGCCG
>Ga0207687_10001361_pt1 | contig 16724 bp, 15 predicted proteins | sample KBSM54metaG_FD_184399 | JGI IMG/M metagenome (GOLD analysis project Ga0207687, IMG submission 184399) | Miscanthus rhizosphere microbial communities from Kellogg Biological Station, Michigan, USA - KBS M5-4 metaG (SPAdes) (version 2) | ecosystem: Host-associated > Plants > Roots > Rhizosphere >...
ACACGCACTCCCAGGGCAGGTCTGACAACGACCCGAGCGCGTTCAGCAGCACGTCGTGACCCTTGCCGTGGATCACGGCCGCGACGCAGAGCAGCGCCCCCGCGCCCGCGGTCCCGGGCGCGAGGCCGGCGGCATCGACTCCAGGCTCGGCGACGTGCACGAGCTCGCCGGGCAACCCGTACAGCTCGAGCACCGTTCGCCGGGCCCAGCGGCTGGTCGTGACGACGGAGGCGGCGGCAGAGAGCGTCGCGCCCTCCCTCGTCCGGACATCGTCATCGGCCGGGTCGTGGCCCAGCGGCATGTGCACGAGCGTGACCAGCCGCAAACGGCTCGCCTGGGGCACGAGCACCTCCGGTGCGGTCGAGGCGACCAGCCCGTCGAGCAGCACCACGGCGTCGTCGGGGATGCTCCGGATGACACCGTCAAGGGCGGCGTACGATGCCCCGTCAGGTCGCGGCCAGGAGCCGGGCACGGTGTGCTCGCACACCGACCAGCCGGCCCCGGCGAGTCTCCGGCAGACCTGGCGGTCATAGGCGTTGCCTCCGCTCGGCCGGGCGGGATCGTCGATGCCTTCGGGTACCACGACGTGCACCGTTCTCACAGCGCCCGCTCGTAGCTGGCCCAGGCAACGTGCGACTCGCGCAGCGTCACGGCCAGCCCGTCGATCTCACGGGCGGACTCTCCCAGGGCGCCCGCCCGCACGCGCTCCGCGAGCCGGTCCGCGATCACCCTGGCGAGCGTCTCGGTGGAGGTGTTGACGCCTGCGAAGGCCGGATCGTCGTCCAGGTTACGGTAGGTGAGGTCGGCCACCACGGCCCGCAGCTCCGCCGCCGCCCGGCCGATGTCGACCACGATGCCGTCCGCGTCGAGGGCCTCGCGCCGGAAGGTGGCATCGATCACGTACGTCGCGCCGTGGAGCCGCTGGGCTGGCCCGAACACCTCGCCGCGCAGGCTGTGGGCGATCATCATGTGATCGCGGACGGTCACGCTGTACACGGCCTACCCCTCGCCGTAGGTGATGGTGTGGCAGAGCGCCGGCAGGCTTCCTGCGGCCAGCCGGGCCATGACGGCGGGCAGTTCATGGAAGCGCGATTGCTCGGTGACGAGCGCGTCGAACGCGGGGTCGCGCAGCAGGTCGAGTGCGAGCGCCATCCGGTCGGCGGTCGTGCGGCGGGCGCTGCGAGCCGGAGAGACGGTGCCGACCTGGCTCGAGCGGATGCCGAGCCGGCCGACGTGGAAGGCGCTGCCCAGCGAGAGGCTGACCGGCGCGTCGCCGTACCAGCTGAGGTCGATCACGGTGCCCTCGGGCGCGAGCAGGTCGAGCGACAGCTGCAGCCCGGCCGCCGTCGCACTGGTGTGCACGACCAGGTCACGCCCGTCCTCCGCGCCGGATGGAAGCGCGAAGTCCGCGCCGAGAGTGGCCGCGACGCCGGCCCGCCCGGCGTCGACGTCCACGAGCGTGACCTGGACGGCCGGGATCCGGCTCAGCAGGCGCGCGACGCAGCAGCCGACCATCCCGGCGCCGACGACCGTGACCCGGTCGCCGACCAGGGGCGCGGCATCCCACAGGGCGTTGATGGCGGTCTCGACGGTGCCTGCGAGCACGGCGCGGGCGGGTGGCACGTCCTCCGGCACCACGGATACCGCGCTGGACGGTACGACGTAGGCGGTCTGGTGCGGGTACAGGCAGAAGACCGTGCGGCTGCGCAGCTCGGCAGGACCCTGCTCCACCGCCCCGACGCTGAGATAGCCGTACTTGACCGGGCCGGGGAAGTCCCCCTCCTGGAACGGCGCCCGCATCGCCGCATACTGATCCGGCGGCACGCCGCCTCTGAACACCAGCGTCTCGGTGCCGCGGCTGACACCCGAGCGGACGGTGCGCACAACCACATCTCCGCGCCCAGGCTCGGGCAGCGTGACCGGCCTGATCTCCCCGTGGCCGGGCGCACGCAGCCAGAACGCGTGTGCGGTTTCGTGATCGTCGACCATCGGCGGGGTGACGCCTCCCAGTCCTCGCGCGAATCTATCACGGGGTTTCTCTGGGCAGGTACGCGCGCGCTGCCCCTGGATCCCGGCGGTTAGGCCCTCCAGCTAGCCGCTCGACAAGGAGCTGCCCACGCACGAGATGTCGTATACCGCGAGGTCGCCCTCGCTCCAGACCTCGCACGACCTCGGCAGGTGCAGGGCCGCGCGCTGCGAGGGCTTGGGCGCGGCCTGCCGCACGACCGTCGCGAACGGGGCCATCTTGGTGAATCGCAGAAACGGCCGCTTCAGCGTCAGCTGCTTGCGATCTACCACCAGGTCGGTTGCGCCATAGCGGGTGCCGAGATCGGCAATTGCTCGACGCGAGGACCCGTAGTACGCCCGCAGCATGTTGGCCATCCGGGGCCGCACGAACTTCAGAAACGTGTAGTCGAACGGCTGGTACAGCTTTCGGGAGATGACCACCCCGCGCTGGGCCTCGATCGGCACGCAATCGATCCCCTTCGGATCGCCCGCGATGATCGCCGTCTTCGGCAACGTCCGCAGGAAGCTGTACAGCGGCTGATCCCTGCTGCAGTCGTGCCCCTTGCTGGTCTGCCATCCCGCCACGGTCACGACTCCTGTCAGCAGCGATCCCGCGAGCACGGCGCAGAGCAGCACGATCAGGGCGCCCAACGCCCTGTCCTTCCTATTGAAGTACACGACCGCGGCCAGCACCGCCCCCGCGGCAAGCGTGCAGGCGATGGTCAGCCAACCGTCGACGACGGTGTCCCACAACGTGGCCGGCGGGAGCAGCAGGCCCAGGTCGAACCTCGTGCCGGCGTACCATATGACCGCAGCCGGCATGCCAACGGCGAGGATCGGAAGCAGCCACCGCAGCCGTTCACCGTACGCGTTCCAGAGCGGGTACCACGACACCGCGATCACGATGCAGAAGAACGGCGTCAGCGGGTAGGTGTACCGGTTTGGAAGGTACAGGTGAAACAGCACCGCGTAGCTGATACCGAACAGGAGCAGGCTCGCGGCCCCCATCGCCCAGACTTCCTTACGTATCAACCGGCAGTTGGCCGGGCGAAGCACGAGCACGACCGCGGCCATGACCATCAGGATGCTTCCGCCCAGGGTGACGGCGAACCCCGAATAGTTCGCCTGGAGCTCTTTCAGGATCGACCCCGACCCCCGGAAGAACGGCACCTGGCCGTCGGGGCCGAACTCGGGGTAGTGCCGGGCGACCGATTCCGTGATCAGGTTGCCCGACGACAGTCCGGCGATCCGTGGCAGCTCGTAGGCCAGCAGCACGACCGCGGCGGACGCTGCACCTGCTATCAGGGTGCGGCGGTCAACGGTCAGGCGGCGACCGCGGGCACCGATCGCCGACAGGAACAGGACGCCGAGCGCTCCGAGCGCCGCGGGCGGGTAGAACAGCGCCCCGGCCGCCGGCACCACCGCCGCCAAGCGAGTGCGCCCTCGCATCAGCAGGAACACCGTCAGCAGCACGATGGGCTGGGCGAACGCGCGCGGGTGGGTTCCGCTGAACCGCTGGCTCTGCCAGGACAGGACGAAGAGCGCTGCTGCAAACCAGGCCGCCGGGATCCACCCGGTGTGCTCGCGAACGATCCGGAACACGAGCCATGTGGACAGCGGGGCCAGCACCAGCACGCCCCAGGCTCCGAACCGGACCGGGTCGACCACGTTGCTCGCCAGCCAGTACACCGCCTGCGAGCCGAGCGGGACATAGCCGGTCTCGACCAGGGCATGAGTGAGCGGATCCTGAAACAGGCCCGGATCCTGAAAGCGCCGCATCCAGTACTCCAGGAGCATGGTGTCCGTCGCGGAGACGTGTGGCGTGAACAGGATGATCCGCTCGACGCGCATCGTCGCAAGCGCCGCCAGTATCACCAGCAGCGCTTGCTCGACGAACGCGGCCCTGGCCCTGAGCACCGGCAGGACGCTGCCCTCGCCGCGTGGGCCTGGCTGAGCTTCGCTCACGCGATCTCGCTCGACACCCGCTCCGAGCGCAGCGGAATCGATCTTCGAGGGTTTGCTCGACATGGGAGAAGCCAGGGCGGGTCGGCACCCGGGAGTCCGAGTGTATCGGCGCCGGGGGACAGCCTGAGGATGGCCCGATGGTAACCGAGTGCGGGCCTGGCAGTCGCAGCCGAATCGGCCGGTGGCACGAGAGTGAGGGGGATGGCTACGGAATACCAGCGGCGACGCGTTCGAGTGCGCCGCAAAGCGTGTCCGGCTGCTCCTGCATGGGGAAGTGGCCGCCGGGGAGTTCGATCGGCTCGATGCCAAGGATGTGGGTGGCGGCGTATCGCTCCCATGCCGGCGTGAAGAACTCATCGTCGGTGGTGTAGATGAGCGCGGTCGGAACGCTGGGGTGGGCCGTGAGGGGGTAGTCCCCGTTGGGCGACGCGCCTGGTCGTAGCCGTGCAGCGAGTGCCTGGGCGACGGCTGGTGGAAGGCGCGGGTACATCGCGCGAACGGCGTCGTCGGGTTGCCAGACCATGCGTCCGTCGTCGTCTCTTGCCGGGAACGGGAATCCCTCGCGAAACACGGGCGGGGCCTCGGGGGGCGCGGCGAACGAGCCCAGCCGGGGGCAGACATACACCACGAGTGCCACGGGGCGCTGCGCCGCCACGAGTGCGGCTTCCGCCGAGGCGACCGAGTGCCCGACCACGATCACCGGATCAGGCAACCCGACCAGGGCATCCAGGGCGGGTTGCGCGCGTTCCAGGTAGGTGGCTGATGGGTCGTCGAACGGCAGGTCGGGTGAGACCGCCAGGTGTCCGTGATGCTCCAGTCGTTCCGCCACCGGCGACCAGGACGAGCCGTCGTGCCAGTTGCCGTGGATCAGGCAGAACGTCGCCACCGGGCGGTTATCGCACCCTCTGATTGACATTTCAACCCGGGCGCGGGTTGTCGTTCAGAATCCGCCGGTGGGTGTTGGCAGGCAGTTCGCGCCGCCGGTGTTGGTGTCGCAGTTGTGGAAGGCGCCGCTGGTCGAAAGCATGCCGGTGGCGGTTGTGGTCGGGCTGAAGGTGCCGGCGCCGGTGATATTGGCGGCGCTTCCGGCGGTGTTCGCGCCGATCGTGATGGTGAGGGTGGTATGGGCACCGTTCCAGGCCCAGGTGGCGGCGTAGCGGCTCTTCTTGTTGACGGTCGTGCCGGTGATGGTGCCGAGGGTGGCCGGGCTGGTGGCGCAGGTTGTTCCTGCACCCGTGCTTCCGAGCACGATGGTGTTTGTGCCGGTGTCGGTGCAGACGTTGTCGGTGGAGGCGGGCCCGGTCGCCGTGTTCACGGCCTGGTTGTACGTGACGACGATGGTGTCTCCGGTGTCGAGCTTGCCGGCGACGCCCCCGTTGGTGATGGCGACGCCGGCGGCGACGAACCCGAGCTGGGCAGCGGCGGTCGGGTTGCCGCTGACCGAGTTCCATGTGTTGTAGGTGGTCTGGACCTGGTAGCACTCATACGTTCCCTGTGGCGTGTAGCGGCCGGTGTCGGTGGAGGTGAGCGAGGCGGTGGCGGTCAGGTTTGCGAAGCTGGCGGCCGAGCAGTTGCTGGACGTCCCGTTCGCGACGGCGAGCAGCTTGTACCCGTTGCCGTTGCTTCCGGCGCTCCAGGACACGGCCACGTCGTGGCCGGAGGGGGTGGCCGTAAGGCTGCCGGGCGCCACCAGGTTGCGGGTGGAGATGGCGCCGCCTGTCGCCGTCCTGGTGCTGGTGAATGAGGCGTAGGCGACGGTTGCGACGGCGGCCGAACTCGCGATTGCCGCCAGCAGCGCGAGCGCCACGAGCGGGAGCGGCCGGGTCATGCCGGATCCGTCTTGGCCGGACGCGGCCGCCAGATACCGATCAGCCACCAGACCGCGAGCAGGATCGGGATGCCAAGCACGCAGATTCGCTGCACGAGTGGCTGGCGCATCCAGATGATGACGCGGCCGACTGCGGGGATGACCAGCCGCTCCCGCCAGGCGGTGGCCGATGTGAGCTGCGCCCGCCACGGGTCGGCCTCGGCGTTGTTGTCGCCCTTGGTGATGATCACCGGGTGGGTGCCACGTTGCAGCACGCGGACGACGCGGTGGCTTTCGACGTGGTGATCGCCGATCGGGATCTGGTAGCTGATGACCTGGCCCGGCCGCACGGCCGTGACCGGCTCAGGCGTCACGATGATCACGTCGCCGGGGTTGAACGTCGGCTGCATGCTTCCCGACAGCACGGTTTCCATGCGGTAGAGGCCGAGCCTGGGGCCGACGGCCACCGCGGCCAGCAGGGCAACGGCCGCCAACGTGAGCAGCGAAGCCACGAGCCGGAGGAGGAGGCCGACGCGTGCGACCCATGCCTCGCTGCGGGGCCGGTGCAGCGGTGCGGGAGGTGCCGCGGGGGGCGGCACCTCCCTATGTTCAAGCGCTCCGGCCGTCGCCACGAACCATCACCTACTGGTTGGTGGCAGCCCGCTGGGTGCCGGTGAAGGCGTACTGGATCACCGACGACTGGTTCTGCAGGGTGTTGCCGGCGCCGCTGGGCAGCGTCAGCGTGACTCGCAGATGGTCGGTGGAGCCGGCCGACAGCGCGCTCAGGTTCGAGAGCGCAAGGTTGGAACCGACCACCGGCGTCGAGGCGAGCACCGTCGAGGTGCTGCCCGAGCAGGTGTAGGTGTAGGCCGGCGCCGAGCCGCCCTCCGTCCATGCCACCGAGCACTTGTCGATCGCCATCTGCAGGCCGTTGGTGGTGTCCGTGTTCAGCAGCGAGCTGGTCGTCGCGCTCGTCGTGAGCGAGACGGATGCCAGGTTGATCGTCCCCTGGTTGATGAGATCGACGCTCCGCTGGATGGTGTCGCCGGCCGCGATGTTCGAGGCGCCGACCGTAAGCCGGTTTGTCGATGCACCGGTTGCGCCGAGCGCAATCGTGACGGTGCCGGAGGCGACGGACTGGCTCGCCGAAGTAGAGCTCGTAAACGTGGCATAGGTGCCAAGGCCGGCGATGGCCGCGGCTGCGCCGATTGCGGCGATGGAAAGCAGCAGCTTCCGGGACACGCCGGACAGTGCGGAGCGAGCGATCAAGAGAGGTCCTTTCAACTGGGGGTGGAAAGATGAAGCGGGACTGCCGAATAACACTTCAGGTATCCGGTCTTCCTCGCATCGTCGGAGCGCCGACCGCTTTCGAACACCCCCAAAAAAGGTGATCTCTGCTTCATGCATCACGATTCAGACGCTGCCCCGTCGTTCTTCCTGCTCACCAACCACGGGCAGGTCTTGCTGGCCGTGGCCGAGAAGCCGGACGTGCGCATCCGCGAGATCGCCGATCGCGTCGGCATCACCGAGCGCGCGACGCAGACGATCCTGAACGACCTGGTCGGCGCCGGGTATGTGGAACGGACGCGTGTCGGGCGCCGCAACACCTACACCGTCGATCCCCAAAAACCGTTCCCCCACCCAGCCCTTCACCAGCCGGTCGGATCGCTGCTCTCCGGACTCGTGGCCTGGAAGACCCCGGAGCAGGGCGAATCGCAGGACGCGGGGCCACCACCGGCTCCCGCCGCCGATTCCTACGACGGCCTCGACCGGCTGACCACGCTGGCGGGATGGCTCCTGCACGCGCCGATCAGCTTCGTCTCGCTCGTCTCAGACGACACCGAGGTGATCACGAGCGCCGTCGGCGTCCCCGATCAGCTGCTCGGTCGCGAGCTGCCGCTCGACCAGTCGATCTGCCAGCACGTGATCGCATCCGGCGACCCGCTGGTGATCTTCGACGCCGAGGATGACCCGTTCGTTCGCGACAACGTGGCCGTGACCACGTACGGCCTGCGCGCCTACGCCGGGCTGGCGCTGCGGCGGGGCGACGGCACGGCGATCGGAAGCCTCTGCGTCGCCGACACCCAATCGCGTCGCTGGACCGAGACCGATATCCGCATGCTCAGCAGCGTCGCCGCCGCCGCCGAATCGCAGATCGAGATCGGCGTCATGGGACGGCGCCACCGCGACGCCGCTGAGCGGTACAGACTGCTGCTCGACAGCCTGCCCGAGACGGTGATCCTCGTGTTCGACCGAGATCTGCGGGTCCAGGTCGCATCCGGCTCGGCGATCTTGCGAAACGGGCATCAGCCCGACCAGCTGATCGGCCAAACCCTCGAGGAGATCGCCCACCCCGGGAAGGTCGCCGAGCTCCGAGCCCACTATCAGTCCGGCCTCGACGGCAATCGACACGAGTTCGTCAACCACGGAGCCGACGGCGTCACCTACAGCATCGACGTCGTCCCCCTCCCTGATCACAACGGCGACGTTCAGGCGGTCATGGCTGTGGGCCGCGAGCACCTCGCGTACGGCCGCGACGACCACTGGGACGCCCCGCGGCTGCGGGCGCTGATCGAGAACCTCCCCGCAGCGGTCTACCGCTGCGCCGCTAGCAGCGACTGGCGCACGCACTTCATCAGCAATCAGGTCGAGCAGATCACCGGGTACCCGGCCACCGACTTCGTCGACAACGCGGAGCGGACGTTCGCGAGCATCATCCATCCGGACGACCGCGCACACGTCGAGCAGGCCGTCAGCGTGGCGATCGAGCGCGATCAGCCATTTCTGATCGAGTACCGCATCGTGCATCGCGACGGCGGCACCCGGCACGTGCGGGAGCGCGGCCGAGCGGTGCAGGGCGTCGACGGCACCACGTTTCTCGACGGCGCCATCTTCGAGATTCTGCACGAGCGCCGAAGCGCCCGCGCCGCGTAGCGGCTATCCGGTGAACGGCTCCAGGGCGTGGCTGAAGTCCCACGGGTTCTGAGCGATCCCGGAGCAGGCGTTGGCGCCGCCGTTGCCCGGACAGCCGCCGTTGTCGCGCTGGATCGCCCAGATCGACAGCGTGTTCAGGCCCTTGGACTGGGCGAACGCCTCGACGTTCTTCGCGTCGGCGACGGTGGTCACCTCGGTCTTCTTCGGGTAGTCGTCGATGCCGTTCATCAGCGTGATGCCCATCATCCCCCACAGCTGGGCGGTCGTCTTTGACGACCCGTAGATCGAATGCAGCTGCGATACGGCGCCGGTGGCGGCGCTCTCCGCGGCAGCACCCATCTGCGTCGTCACGTGGTCGTAGTAGTCGAACGCCATGATGTTCACGGTGTCGATGCTGGCGCCGTTGGCGACCGCGTTCTGCAGGATTGCGACGCCGGTCGACTCCAGCCCCGACGCGGAGGTCGGGATCGTGTAGCTGAACTGGATATGGCGCCCGTTCGCGGCCGCCCACGACTCGACCATCGCGATCGCCTGGTTGCGGCGGTTGATGCCGGCCGTGTTGGTCAGCGAGCGGCCCTCGACGTCCATGTCCAGACGCGACACGTCGTAGGTCGTGATCGCCTGCTCGTACGCGGCGGCGATCTGCGACACGTTGGTGCACGAGTCGGCAATCTCGGTGCCGCCCTGGTCGGCGCTCCAGCCACCGAGCGAGAGGATCACGTCACCGCCGGTCTTACGTAGCGAGGCGATGTCCGAGAGGTACCGGCCGGACGCGACGGTCTGCGAGCTGCTGCCGTTCCACGCCAGCGTGCACGAGCGCTTGTTGAGGGTCTCGAGGAACGCCAGCGTGAAATACTTGCTTCCCGACTGCTGTGCGGTGGCGGCGATGGCATCGGTCGTCCACGTCTCGAAGTACGGGGCGTAGACGTGCGCCGGCAGGGCGGTGGCCGCGTTGGCGCTGCTGCCGCCGCCGACAATCAGGAGCGCCGCCGCCGCGGCGCACGCGGACAGCCGGCGAACATGCGTTGTCATCGAAGACCCCTCCCTGGATCGAACGCTCCTGTAATAAACCAGCGTCACGGTCCACGGTCAACCCGCGGCGCGGTCGACATCCAACGCCTATCAGTGAGACCCACCCTGGGAGCCAGGTGGCCCCCAGGGTGTCTCGGTTCTGTCTCAGCCGATGTCGAGTCTCAGCAGTTGGTGAGCGTGTCGCCTAGATCGGCAACGCATACGTTCGTGTCGACGCCGCCGTCCAGAATGTCGTTGGCGCCGATGTTGTCACGCGCCACGAGCGTGTCGTTGCCCGGGCCACCCAGGAGGGTGTCTTGGCCAAGGCCCGCGAGCAGGACGTCGTTCTGGCTGCCGCCCTGGATGACATCGTTGCCCGCGCCGTCGGCCAGCGCATCGTGTCCACGGCCGCCGCGCAAGACGTCATCGCCGGGTCCTCCGGAAAGGGTATCCGCACCGGCACCGCCGATGACCTTGTCGTTGCCGCCGCCGCCGATCAGGATGTCGTTCCCGCCGCGGCCCTTGATGACATCGTCCCCGCCGAAGCCGCAGATCACGTCGCGGCCGGCGGTGCCGACCAGCGTGTCGGCGTGGGAGGTACCGGTGATCGTGCATGGCTTATGCGGGCAACTGACCCGGGAATCATGCTTGTCCGACGCGCACAGATCCCTACCGAGCCCGCCGTTGAGCGTGTCGTTGCCCCGTACGTCGTCCTTCGCCTCGAGGTGATCGCGACCGCGCCCGCCGTTCAGCGAATCGTTCCCGTCGCCGGCGAACAACGTGTCGGCGCCAATCCCACCGGCGAGCCGGTCATCGCCTCGCCCATCCCAGATGACGTCGCTACCGCGCCCACCGCGTCCCTTGTCGGTGCCTGCGCCGAGGGAGATCACGTCTGCACCTGTCCCTCCGGAAACCGTGTCGGCTCCCTCGCCGGCCACGATCACATCGCTGCCGCCAAGGCCCTTGATGACATCGTCCCCGCCCAGGCCGCAGATCACGTCCGGGCCGGCCGTGCCGGTCAACGTGTCATTACCGGTCGTACCGGTGATCGTGCACCCCACGGGCCCCACCACAGCACCGCCGGCCGAACCGGCCGTTGCGAGAACCGCCACACACATGAGCCCTACCACGATGGCCAGATTGCGCCGCATCCCTTACCCCCTAGTCCGATTGAGCTGACCGCCGGAGCCATCTTACGCCTCAACCGTCGTTTCGGCGAGATGCACCGGCACGGTCTGTCCGAGCACTGCTGCCGAACAACCCGAATCAGCCCAGCGAGGCGGCGCAGGAGTCGAACCCCCAACCGTTGGGTCACAACGGCCTGCCGGCCTTGAAGACCGCGCAAGATCGGCATGAGCAGGCATGAAGGCTGAATGCGCGCCTCCTGTTGCGCCTCCGGGACGCTTACCGGCACGAGACGTGATCCGCCGACGAACTCGATCCCCGTCCTAGTGTGTAAGCGGTCGATGATTCCCGGGACGCGCGTTCGGCGCACCTCGTGCGAGGTTGACCGCTGACGCCTTGAGGGGAAATTTCGCCTCGGCGTCCGATTTGCGAGACTGGTGGTGTGTTGGACGTGGAGACGCGATATGCGAGGAGTGGCGATGTCCATATCGCCTACCAGGTCACCGGGGACGGTCCGATTGATGTGGTGTTTGTGCCCGGATTCGTCAGTCATGTTGAGATCGAATCGGGGATTCCCGGTCGGGCCGCATTCTTCGAGCGGTTGCAGTCATTCGCGCGCTTGATCCGCTTCGATAAGCGAGGGACGGGGATGTCGGATCGCGTCAGCGGGGCGCCTACGCTCGAGGTGCGGATGGATGATGTGCGAGCGGTGATGGATGCGGTCGGCTCGCAGCGAGCCGCGTTCTACGGGTTGGGGGAGGCGGCAGCAATGTGTCTGCTGTTTGCCGCCACCTATCCGGAGCGAACCGCCGCGGTGGTGGTGCGAAGCGCCTATCCGCGAAGGATGTGGGCGCGGGACTATCCGTGGGGGCTGACTGAGCAGCAGTACGAGCAGGAACTGGCGCGTGATCTGAGGATCTTCGGGCCCCGTGACGAGGCCGTCGAAGCGGTCAGCGTGCTTGGCAGGTTCGAGGGCGATGAGTTGCAGGCGGCGCTCAACCTGTTTCGCTTCGGCTCGAGTCCGGGCGCGATGCAGGCCCTGCACAGGATGAACCGAGAGATCGACATTAGAGACATCCTCGGCGCGGTGCGAGTGCCGACGCTGATTCTGCGCGGATCAGACGACACCTTTCTGCCACCCGAGGTAGCGCGGTACCTCGCCTCGAAAATTCCGGCATCACGTGTCGTCGAGATCCCCGGCGCAGGGCATCTCGCGCTGGGCGGCAACTCGGCGCTGCTGATTGCCGACCAGGTCGAAAGCTTTCTAATTGAGGTGCGTGATGCGGACGGCTGGGCGGAACAGGAGCCTGAGCGCGTGCTTGCGACCGTGCTGTTCACCGACATCGTGGGTTCCACCGCCAAGGCAGCGAGCCTCGGCGACCGTGCCTGGCGTGAGCTGCTGGAACAACACCATGCGCTGATCCGCCGGGAGCTCGTGCGGTTTCGTGGGTCAGAGCTCGATGTCGCTGGGGACGGGTTCTTCGCACGCTTCGATGGGCCGGCACGCGCGATTCGCTGCGCATGCGCGATCGCGGCCGCGATCCACGGACTGGGGCTCGAGATTCGAGCCGGACTCCACACCGGCGAATGCGAACTGGTAGACGGAAAAGTGGGCGGTATCGCGGTTCACATCGGCGCGAGGGTCGCAAAGCAGGCGCACCCCGGCGAGGTGCTTGTGTCCAGCACCGTGAAAGACCTTGTCGCTGGGTCAGGTCTGCGTTTCAACGAACGTGGCACCGCAAACCTGAAAGGGCTGCCTGGCGAGTGGCGGCTCTTCGCCGTCATCCCCGACAGTCCATCACATAGCGGCAACTGGGAAGCGGACGGCACCCTTGCCTGACGCGGTCGGGCCCGGCGCTGTTGAGGCCAAGCCGGCGGAGCAGCACGAGATTGTCGTGATCGGCGGTGGCCAAGCCGGGCTGGCGATGAGCGCTGTGTTGCAGCGACGGGGTCGCGACCATGTGGTGCTGGAGCGGGGTCGTGTCGGAGAGCGCTGGCGGACTGAGCGTTGGCAGTCGCTGCGGTTCCAGTTTCCGAACTGGTCGATCGAACTCCCGGGTCACAGCTACGCAAGGGACGATCCAGACGGATATGCCCACTGGAGCGAGATAGTGCAGCTGCTCGAGGATTACGCGGACGGCATTCGAGCGCCGGTTGTGGAGGGCTTCGAGGTGACCGCGCTTCGCCCCCGCGAGAATGGATTCGTCGTGTCTGGCCGCGACCAGGCGATCACGGCGCGGCGCGTGGTTGTCGCCACCGGCCCGTTCCAGCGGCCGCGGATCCCACAGCTGGCCACGGAAGTGCCCTCGGCCATCCTGCAGACCGATCCCACGCGATATCGAAGCCCCGAAGACCTGACCGACGGTGCCGTCTTGGTCGTCGGCGCGGGAGCATCCGGCATCCAGATCGCCGATGAACTGCTCGCGGCCGGGCGGAGCGTCTTCTTGTCCGTCTCGCGGCACCGACGTATCCCGAGGCGGTTGTGCGGCAAAGACGTGTACTGGTGGCTGGAGGAGATGGGACGCTTCGACCAGACGATCGACAGCTTCCCGGAGCGCCGGTGGCCTCCACACACCGCGGTGACCGGCGTCAACGGTGGCTACGACATCAACGTGCGGCAAATGGCCGTCGACGGCATCCAAGTGCTCGGGCGCGTGGTCGGTGCATTTGACGGCAGATTCGCCATCGCGTCAGACGCCAACCAGATCCTCGACCAGGCCGACGCCGCGTATACGGATTTCCTTGACACGGCTCGCCAGTTCGCGGCCGAGCATCCCGACCTCGACATCGGCAACGAGGAACCAGCCGAGTCGCCAGTCGCTCCGCCGAGAGTCCCGGAAATCGAATCCCTGGATCTACGGCGGCAGAACGTCACGTCGATCGTGTGGGCGACCGGCTACGAATACGCTTATGACTGGCTGCGGCTCCCTGTCTTCGATTCGGAGGGACGCCCAATCCAGCAGCGTGGAGTCACCGCCGTACCTGGCCTCTACTTCCTCGGCCTGCACTGGATGCACACGTTCAAATCCGGGCTTCTAGCCGGCGTCGGCCGGGACGCCGACTACATCGCTGACCAAATCTGTGCCGGCGCGGGCGCTGCATGAAGATGGTTTTCCGATCCGCAGCGCTCGCGATGTCGCTGCTTGCCGCTTCGTGCGGTGGCTCCGGCCGCACGCACTCAGACGTACGCATCTATCAACTCGGCGGCTCGTCCTCGTTGTCCGGGAAGAGGTGCCCGTAGCGAGTCGAGTGATCGTGACCGACGAATGCGAGCGGATCGACCTCCAAGCGGCTCACCGGCAGCGCGATCTGGTCACTGATGCCGGTGACAGTTCGTGGTTCAGCTGCGGCGTTCGGCCACCCGTTTGTGTGCCGCGGGTTGTAGGTTGTCCGTAGACGGCCGGGATGCTTGAGCTCGACCTCCACCCGAGCCGGGGCCGGAGGTTGGACAGAGTGGAGTGGCGAGGACCCGTGAAGGATCTCGACCGTATGGTGTACAGCGTCGGTGACGTGCGTCTCGAGCAGAATCGGTGTGGGTCACCAGCTACGCGGAGCAGGTGACGGTCGGGGCGGCTGTGCGCGGAAGCAATCGCTTTAACCCCGACCGCGTGATGCTCGAGTGGAGGCAGTGAACGCGTTCGGTCGGAGCTTTAACGCCGGCTCGCATGAGCGCTCTTCCCCCTTCCATACACTGCCCCGATGGCCTCGCTAGTCATTCGGGCGGCGGAAGACTCCGACAGGGATCTCCTATTGGAGCTGGCGGAGCGACTTCAAGAAGGCGTCGCGCCTTGGCGGGATCCTGAAGAGGTGCGGCGTGCGGTGATCGACTGGGTGGGCGAGTCGTTGGCTGATCTCTCCGACGCAGATCGTGCTGCATTCGTCGCCGAACGCGACGGTGAGGTAGTGGGCTTCGTGTGCGCGAGCGAACGGTCTCACTTCACAGGGGAAGTCGACACCTACATCGGTGAGCTGGTAGTGGCGAGGAGCGCTGAGGGCAGCGGGGTAGGACGGGCGCTGGTCGGAGTGGCCGAGGACTGGGGTCGCGCCAGGGGGCGACAGCGAGTGGTCGTGGATACGGGCGCAGCCAATACGCCCGCTCGCCGGTTCTATGCCGCGCTCGGGTACGAAGAGGAGGACATCACGGTCAGCCGGGCGATTCAGTGAGGCGTTAGGGCGGCCAGTCCTCTCTGCTGCGTCGAGGGCTGGCTCCGGCCCGCGCGCGCGAGGACGTCTATCCTCGCCGCAGCCGATCCGTACGGACGATGAGACATGATTCTTCGAGTCGCATGGCTGTTCGTCGCGCTCTTCCTGGAAGGGTGCCTCGGCGGCAAGCAGGAATCCGGGCGCCGAACCGCCGAGACGACCACGCAGGGGGCAGTCTCCACCCAATCCTCCGGCGAGGCGGAGCCGTGTCCCGTCACACGGCCGACGGCGATCTTCCGCCAAACGAGACCGCAACCTCGGGCTCACGGTATCTCGGCAACGAGGCGCTCTGGACCGAGCTGTACCCCAACCCGCTCCGCCCGCGCCCCGAGGACGTGCACACCGATGGGAGCATCGAGATCAAGGTTCCCTGGTGGCGGGGCGTGGTTGGCCGGCTGACCGTCACTGGGCGACGGCTCGACGCGCGTGCGCCGCCGGCATCAGCGTGGATTCCGACCGGTTACGGTCGCACGGGATTCCAGTCGACCGCCGTGACGTTCCCCACGCCTGGGTGCTGGGAGGTCACCGGCCGGGCCGGAGATGCGAGCCTCACGTTCATCAGCTTGATCCTCGAGCCGGCGTAGCGCGTCTCCGGCGTCCCGGTAGGTAGTTCGGGGACGGCCTCGACCTCGGGTGGCCCGCTCCCCGGCCCTCCCCGGCCCCACCTCCCGATCCCGGGGGACCGCCCCTGGCCCCGGCGGCTTAGAGGCCGGGCGAGCCTCGGAGGTCGGTCGGCCGGGGCGCGGGTACACCCCCAGCGGCCCACCCAGCGGCCCCCACCGATGGGCGGCTGTCAGGGGTTTGGTGCGCCTTGGTGAGGCCTACCTTCCAACCACGCGATGCGGGCGCAAACGCGGGAGGCCGCTCTGGGAGCGAGATTCCGCCTAACGAGGCGGCGCAGGAGTCGAACCTACCAACCGATGGGCTACATCGGCCTGCCGGTTTTGAAGACCGGATGGGCCACCGGGCCCCTGCCGCCCCAAGGCGCGCAGTCTATGGCCTCGGTGCGTCCAACGCCGCCCTACTCCGGCTCCGCGTCAGCCTCCACGCCGTCCTTGGCGCGCCGGCGGATGCGGTCGCGGGTCTCGTCGATCCGCAGCCGCAGCTCGGCGGTGTCCTCGTCGGCAACCGACGGCTCCGGCTCGGGCGGGTCGTAGGTGGCGAAGGCGGCGGCGGGCGACGGCGGTGGCTGGTAGGCCGGCTCCGGTGCCGGCCCTGGCTCGAGCAGCGGTGGGTCGCCGGCCGCCACCAGGCCGCGCAGCCGCTGGTAGGCGCCGGGCGCAGCCACCAGTGCGCCGGCCGTTGCGGCTGCTCCTACGATGAACCATCGTGCTCGTCCCACCGGACCTCCCGTTCGAAGGGCGCAAGTATACTGACGCCTCGACAATCGAGAGCTTCCTGCTCCGGTGCGGCGCGACCCTGATCCTGATGGTCGCGCATCTCCCGCCGGGGCTGCACGAGACCAGAGGAGGTGATCAGGATCAACCCATACGAGATCATGCTGCTGATCGAGCCCGATGTGCCGGAGGAACGGCACCGCGAGGTGATCGAGCGCGTCCAGCAGATCGTTGAAAAGGGCAAGGGCAGCTGGGGCGGCGTCGAGCCGTGGGGCCGTCGCAAGCTCGCCTACGAGATCAAGCACACGGGCGAAGCGTGGTACTACGTGCTCACG
>Ga0207687_10001366_pt1 | contig 16701 bp, 15 predicted proteins | sample KBSM54metaG_FD_184399 | JGI IMG/M metagenome (GOLD analysis project Ga0207687, IMG submission 184399) | Miscanthus rhizosphere microbial communities from Kellogg Biological Station, Michigan, USA - KBS M5-4 metaG (SPAdes) (version 2) | ecosystem: Host-associated > Plants > Roots > Rhizosphere >...
ATGCCGTTGCCCGCCAAGCAGGAAGAGCCGGAGCCGGCCCCCGTGAGTCGTTTGGGCGCCCGGCACATCTAACGTAAAGCGGGCACACTGCTTGTTACCATAAACCTGATGAACACATTGGTGCACAACGTTATCATTCTGGGCTCCGGGTGCGCCGGAAATACGGCCGCGATCTATACTGCACGCGCGGGACTGAAGCCTCTAGTAGTCATCGGCCACGAGCCGGGCGGCCAGCTTTCCGTCACCACCGAGGTCGAAAATTTCCCGGGCTTTCCCGAAGGCATTCAAGGTCCCGATCTGGTCGAGAACATGAAGAAGCAGGCCGAACGCTTCGGAGCCGAGTACATGTGGGGCACCGTGGCGGAAGCCGATCTTTCGAAGCGGCCCTTCCGGATCAACGTGGACGGCGCCTGGATCGAGACGCGCTCGCTGATCATCGCCTCGGGTGCTTCGGCGCGCTGGCTGGGCTTACCCAACGAGCAGAAGCTGATCGGTCACGGCGTTTCGTCGTGCGCGACTTGCGACGGAGCGTTTCACCGCGACGGAAAAATCATGGTCGTCGGCGGCGGCGACTCCGCCATGGAGGAGGCCAACTTCCTCACTCGGTTTGGCGCTGAGATTACGGTGGTCCACCGCCGCGAGGAATTTCGCGCCTCCAAAATCATGCTGGATCGCGCCCGAGCGAACGCGAAGATCAAGTGGCTGCCGAACACAGTGGTCGAAGACATTAATGACGTCAGCAAGAATACGGTAACCAGCGTCAAGCTCCACGATTTGAAGACCGGCCGCATCTGGGAGCAGGACGTCACCGGCTTCTTCGTGGCCATCGGACACATCCCCAACACCAAGCCGTTCGTCGGGCAGATCGACCTGGACGCGGACGGCTACATCGTTACGCATGGGGGCGCGCGCACCAATATCCCGGGTGTGTTCCACGCGGGCGACGTTCAGGACCGCATCTATCGCCAGGCCATCACGGCATCCGGCGCAGGCTGCATGGCGGCTATAGAAGCGGAGCGTTTCCTTGAAGCAGAAGGACACTGATCTTTCGCATATTGTTTTATTGATAGTGTGGGCCATCGCCCTGGGGATTTCCGCGAATCACGCCTACGATCCGTTTACCTGGGTGCTGGAAGTGTTCCCGGCGGTGATCGCTGTTGCCGTCCTGATCGGGACCTACCGGCGTTTCCCACTGACGAATCTGCTGTACGGTCTGATCTTTGTTCACTCACTCATCTTGATGGCGGGCGGCCATTACACGTACGCCCGCGTGCCGCTTGGATTCTGGATGGAGCAAACGTTTCACTTCACTCGAAACCATTACGACCGTATCGGCCACTTCGCCCAGGGGTTCGTCCCGGCCCTGGCCGCGCGGGAAGTATTTCTCCGCAAGAAGATCGTCCAGCCCGGTCCTTGGCTGGCCGTCATCGTGATCTTCGGATGCCTGGGGGGCAGCGCGCTATACGAGTTGTTCGAGTGGATCAGTGCGATATCCCTCGGTTCCTCCGCCGACGCTTTCCTGGGCACGCAGGGCGATCCCTGGGATACGCAAGAGGACATGTTCATGGCCGGGGTCGGTGCGGTTACTGCGTTCCTGCTGATGCCGCGCATCCAGGATCGCGCGATCGCTCGCCTAGGCTAATTGTTCGTATTCCGCGGACGCTCGTACTTCGCGTTGATGTACTTCTGGGCTTCCTCGAGCGCGCCCTGAGTGTTGTCCTTAGTGCGCTGCGCAAGCTTATATTCGTTCACTGCGCGCTCCCGCTGGTCGGTGATGTCGTAGATCATTCCCAGGTTGATGTGCGCCCATACTTCGGTCCACTTGGGATCCAGGTCGCCCGAAAGGGCCTCGCGGAACTCATTGGCGGCGGCCTGATAGTTGCCCTGCTTAAAGTATGCTTCAGCCGTGCGGTAATGCGCCAGGGAACTGTTGCGCTTCACGTCCAGCGCCTTCTTGTATTCATTCAGGGCTTCGATGTATTCCGCGATCTCCATGAACTGTTCACCGCGCTTGATGGCGACCGCGACACGCATGTCATTGTCGTAGCGCAGCATCTGGCCCTTAGGATCGAGGACCACATTCTTGGGCTTGCCGAAAGTCTCCACGGCAAAATCGGTGGAGGTTCCGGCGATTTCCACTTTCTTCTCTTCCGGATTCCCTTCGGTGTCGATGCGCAGGACGGCCGGCATCCGGAACGTGTCTAAATCCTGCGAAATTTTGCCGTTCACGCGGAATCCCTTGGCCCCGACGCGGAACATGGTCCACTCCATTTTGAACTCCGGCGCACCGCTGGATTCGATCCATTGCAGAAAGAAGTAATTGAGGCTCTGGCCGGATACCTCTTCGGCCACTTTCTGGAAATCCCCAGTGTTGATCGATTTGCCCGCGTAACGCTCCTGCACGGTCTTCAGCACCTTGAAGAAATTATCGTCGCCTAGAATCGACCGGAGCATGTGCAGCACCGCCGCGCCCTTACCTGCTGTCGCGGCCCAGAATTCCGGAGAATAGTCTTCCAGCCGGGACGCTTGCATCAGCGGAGGCTGTTCCACGGTCAGCGCTTCCACATAAGTTTCATGGACCTGTTCTTCCAGGGCTCCGGCGCCGCTGATGTTCTCGGTATAAAGCAGCTCGGCGTAACGCGCCATGCCGTTTTCGATCCACATATGATTACGCGAGCTGGGCGAAACTTGCCCGCCCCACCACTGCCGCGATATCTGGTTCGCCAAGAGCTTGGTGTTCACTTCCGTACCTATCGCCCGTGGTGAGAGGAAGAGCATGCCCGGCGCGGAATAGCCGTTCGGCGTCCCCGCCTCGGTTTCGATCACGATCAGGTTCCGGTTGGGCAGTGGACCATACACGCCGCTCAGAAACTCCATAGCGCGTCCGATCTCCTGTCCGTAAGCGCCGGCCATATCTTTCCGTTCCCGGAAATACAGCGCAGTGTTCATGCCGCCGGATGCGATAACGGTCGGATCGCCTTTAACCACGGCGAAGCTCGCCGGGAATGACGGGGTTGTAGTTTGAAAGCGCACGGCTGTCTTACCGTCCGCCGCCAGATCGGCCGACTCGATACCGCCAGCGATCACTTTGTAACCCGAAGGCACGGTGATATGGAGGTCCGCGGTGAAGCGGTCGGTGGTGTAATCGTTTACCGGGAACCATCGGGCCGGATACATCAGGTACGCGACGTCGGGACGAATTGCGGCAAACTTGATGCCCCACACCGGCGATTCTTCGGCGCCTGTCAGCTTGCCGCCATACACAAAGGTAAGTGTGGCGGTTTTACCCTTGGGCAGCGTTTCCGCCAGGCTCAGGCGGACTGTCATGTCCTGCGCGACTCGCGACGCAGGCACTTGCCGGCCGGCTTCGTCGGTCACACTATCCAGGCTCAGGGCATTATTCAGCTCGAAGGAAAGGCTGGTGAGATCGTCTAGAGGAGTGAACCGAACCTTGGCCGTGGCCCGGATGGTCTGGGCGCTGGGATCCACCTGCGCGTCAATCGCGTAGTTGTCCACGTCCATGCGTGACCGTTGCGACTGCCCTGGTCCCTGGCCTTGTCCCAACAGGATCGCCGAGGTTAGCGCTACTGAACCGAAAAACTTACTCAGCATGAACTGCATCTCCGCTTAAGACTCTCTCAACCCAGTCTGCCGCGGTTTCCATGGGATCCCGATCGCTCGCCAGATCCTTCGCGACTCCCGCTAAACCGGCAGACATGCTATCCCGCGCCCCCGCGTCATCGAACAGGCGGCAAGCCTCGGCGGCGATCCGCTCGGCTGTCATCTGGTCCTGGATCAGCTCGGGAACCACTTGCCGTCCTGCTACCAGGTTTACCATGGTCAAAAATGGCGTTCGCACGCGCCATCGCTGCAAGTACCAACTTAACGCGTTTACCCGGTAAAAGGTCACCATCGGGGTCCCCAACATGGCCCCTTCGATGGTCACGGTTCCGCTCGCTGCCAGCGCCAACTCTGCTTGGGCCAGCGCATCCCAGGTATGTCCCTCGATTACTTTGATGGATTCGGCCTCAACCGGTTTCCAAAATCTTGTGTTTTGAAGGCCAAATCCGGCCGGCAGGGGGAGCACAAAGGTCACCGGATGCCTCTTGCGGATCAGCGGGATGGCTTCGAGCAGTATAGGCATGTGCTTCGCCAATTCGCCTTTCCGGCTGCCCGGAAGGAGGGCCACTATTCTTGAGACTTCCGGGATACCCAGCTTCGAACAGAACTCGGCGCGTGTGAGCTTGGGTTTCGCCAAACGCGACAGAGGATGCCCAATATAGGTGGTAGGAACCTGATGTTTCCGGAAGAACTCTTCTTCGAAGGGGAAGATACAGAGAAGACGACTCAGCGTCGCGCGCATGGTCTTCACCCTGCCCTGCTTCCACGCCCAGGCCTGCGGCGCTACCAGGTAGACGATCTGTACGCCCTGCCGCTTCAGCTTTCCAGCCAGGGGCAGATGAAAACTGGGGGAATCGGTCAGGATGGCCACGTCGGGCGGGTCCGCTGCACAAGCACGAACCAGCTTATTCAGCTCGCCCAGGATGCGCGGGATGTGCGGGATCACCTCAATGATGCCGACTACCGCCAGCGACCGCTGGTCGACAATCGCCCGTACGCCGGCGGTTTGCATGCGCGGGCCGGCGCATCCGAAAAACTCGGCGTCCGGATGGCGGGCTTTCAGGACTTCCACCAGCCTGGAGGCGTACAAATCCCCGGAAGCTTCGCCTGCGGAGATGAAGATGCGCACGTGCCACCAGTTTAACTGGTCGCGGCGATTCGTCTATTCGCAGCGCAGAGCTTGCACCGGATCCACCCGCAGCGCCTTGCGGGAGGGCAGATAGCTCGCGAGTAATGCGACCGTACCCAACAACACAGCCACTGAAACACAGGTGACCGGGTCTAATCCTCCGAGCTGCCCCAGACCCTTTGCGAGGATTCGGCTCAAGGCCAGCGCACCTAGAAAGCCCGCTCCGATCCCCCAGACGATCAGCACAACCGTCCGCTGCATCACCAGGATGACGACTTCGCGGCGCTGCGCGCCTAACGCCATCCGGATCCCGATCTCGCGCGTCCTCTGACTCACAGCGTAAGCCAGGATCGCGTAGATCCCCACCGAGGCCATCAGGAGGGCCAGGGCGCCCAATGCGCTCAGCAGCAGAGAGAACATCCTGATAGGGCCCACGCTCTCTTCCCGCAATTCCTGGAGCGTTTGGATGTTGACCCATAGCGAAGGGTCGGTGGCCAGAGCTTCGTGATGCAGCGTGCTTTTCAATGCTGCGGGTTCGCCGCTCGATCGAATGAGAAACTGCATTTGGTACGGAGGCGTTTCGAGCCGAGCCCCGGCCAGCAGAAGCTTCCCCTGGCCAACCGGAACGTACGCGACCGGTGTCGCGGAGCTCAGCCGCGGGTTGTCCAAATCCCGAACGACACCGATCACCTCAAAGAACGAACTACCGGTGTTTAGACGGATTCGCTTGCCGAGCGGTTCTTCGCCCGGCCAGTATCTGCGCACCAGTTCCTGACTGACAATCGCAACGGGAGCAGAGCCATCGCGATCGGACACAGCGAACGCGCGGCCGCGCACAACCGGCACACCGAGGGTTTCGAAGAATCCGGCGGACACCACGTCGCATTCCACGTGAAGCAAGGATTCCTCTGCAGAGACTGCCGAACCTTCGCTCACAATGGGAAACACTCCCATTCCCCGTGAGATGGGACTTGCCGCTGCCAAGGTAACGGCGCTCACCCCGGGGGTCCCGGCGACGCGCGACCGAAGGTCCTCCTGGAACTGCAACGTTCTGGCTTGGTCATAGCCCTGCGAGTTCAACCGGAACGACATCGCGATCAAGTGCGCAGAGTCGAACCCCGGCCCGGTGAAAAACGTGCGCTCGACAAACCGAATCGCCAGCCCGGCCGCGATCAATAGCATCAACGAGACAGCCAGGGGGACGATCACCAACAGATTTCGGGGAGCCCAGATTCTCTCCGACGGCGAACGGGGAGTTCCGGACATTCCTTCCGAATGAAGCGAACGCGCCAAGTCCGTTTTGGTCGCCGCCAACGCGGGCCCCAGGCCGAAGGAGACTCCCGTCACTAGCGACAACGCGACGCCGTACAGGAACCAGGTGGGATCGAGTTGCAGTGCCAATCCAGGTGTCGGATTTACCAACACGAACACTGCTTTCGCCAGCCAGGATGAGAACACCATGCCCAGCATGCCCCCGGCAATTGCCAGCAGCATACTTTCCGTCAGGAGCTGACAGACGAGCCGCGCCCGGCTGGCACCTAACGAAAGCCGGACGCCAATCTCCCGACGCCGGACCACAGAGCGCGCCAATAGAAGATTGGCGAGATTGGAGCACGCGATTAACAAGATCATGGACAGGGCCACGATGACGGCGACGACTGCGGTAAGTATCTCGCGCCGTTTTTGCGGATTAATGGGTCCTCCAGCAGTAACCGAGACGGCCACCTTGTCGGGGCCAAGCGCAGGCGACAGTACGTCCATTTCTGCCTGGGCCCGTTGTCGCGTGGCGCCGGGCCGCAGGCGCGCACCCACGATCAACCACGTCGCCCTCGCCGCATGCAGCCAATCTCCCCGATCGGACAAAAGCGGCTGCATTTCCAGTGGCAGATAGAAGCTTGCACCGTCGGCCACGGCGAATCGGGCGTCCGCCACGCCTACAATCGACACGGCATGGTTATTGAGGACGACAGTCTTGCCCAGGACCCCGGGATCGCCGGAGAATTTTCGCTGCCAGAACTGGAAGTTCAGAAGGGCAACAGGAGGACCTGCAACCTGTTCTTCCTCTTTAGAAAAACTGCGACCCAATGCGGGATGCAAACCGATAACGGAAAGAAAGTCCGCCGATTCGAATCTGCCCTCTACATCTTCCGCTTCCGAGCCCGGCGAAACGGGGCCCAGAATGAATCCCCACCGGCCGGATTCAGCACTCATCGCGCTGAACGACGTCGCGCGCTGTTGAAAGTAACGGAAGTCAGAATAGGAAAGGCTCGTGTCCCGGGCGCGGCTCAGAAGGCCAACGTAGGAATCGGGGTCTTGAACGGCGGCCCAATCTCCAAATCGCATCGTGGCGGTGATCAGGGCAAAGATCGCCGTAGTGATGCCGATTCCGAGCGCGAGGCCCAGAATCGCCAGCATGCTGAACTTGGCGTCCTTCAGCAGGACCCGCGTCGCGAAGCGCAGATCGCGGAGAAAGTGTTGGCCGACCATCCAACGCGACGATTCGTAGAATCGCTCCTCCGCCGACGTTCGATTTCCCAACGCTCGCCGCGCCGCTGTTTGCGCGTCCACCGGGTCCAGACCTTCCGAATTGAGCTGGTCCGCCTCGAGTTGCAGATGCGCTTCGAGCTCGTCGTGGAAATCCCCCTGCTTGCGTCGCCACCACATTGGATCAGTGTTCCTCGGGACCCAGAACGCGACCAATCGCCGTGGCAAGCTTTCGCCATTGATTGGTTTCCTGTGTCAATTGTTTGCGGCCCGCCTTGGTGATCGTGTAAAACCGCGCACGGCGGTTATTCGCCGAAGTCCCCCATTCTGCGGCGATCCAGCCCTTGCTTTCGAGCCGCTGCAGCGCGGGATAAAGCGTCCCATGGTCGACCAGCAGAACATCCCGGGATTGTTCCTGAATCGCGCGGGCAACGCCCTGGCCGTGCTGCGGACCAAAAAGTAGCGTGCGCAGGATCAGCAGGTCCAGCGTGCCCTGGAGCAGCGCGATTCGTTCGTCCGACGGGTCTTGGGTGGGCATCCGACCCAAATATACAGCCTCTTGGGTAGCATGTCAACCCAAGAATCAGTCTATCCCCAGGGGCTCTTGGTCCCGTACAGTAGGCTCACGCCGATCGCTTCGATCTCATGAATCTTGCCGCCACCGATTATATACACTAGGATGCCGATATGGAATCCGCACTGCGAGTGGCTGGCTTCTGCTGGATGGCGATTTTCGTCTTGTGGGCCATCCTGGGGCTGACGGCCAAGCAGACGGTCGGTTCCAGATCGGATGCGCGGGCCAGGATTGCCGTTTGGGGCGTCATGCTGGCCTGGCTGATCTTGTTTATCGGCAGTTTACGGCGGGGGATGTTGGCCATACGCTTCCTTCCTATGGACCCGGCGATCGCCTACGTGGGACTCGCGATTACGATCATCGGGCTGGGCTTCGCGGCATGGGCGCGCTTCGCCATCGGCCGCAACTGGGGCGGGCTGATCACGGTACAGCAGGACCATAAACTGATGCGAACCGGGCCGTACGGAATTGTGCGGCATCCCATCTACTCAGGCTTCATGCTGGCCACCCTGGGCACGGCGATCATCGTGGGCGAGATCGGCGGTTTGGTTTCCGTCGCACTGATCGTGATTTCATGGGGTTACAAGGCGCGCCTGGAGGAGTCTTTTATGATCGAGCAGTTTGGCGCGGAGTATGAAGACTACAGGCGGGATGTTAAAGGGTTGATTCCCGGGGTCTGGTAATTCGCCGCTCACCGGCAGCGGATGGCCGTTCGTCGAAATCCTGGTAACTTTGAGCTCCCCCGCCAGTAGAGTTAGGCATGCTCTTACGCTGCTTGGTTCTCATCGCGACGGCCGCAGGGATTCTCACCGCCGCGGACTCGAAGGATATCCACCGTACTTTCCCGCTGGACAGCCGCGGGCACGTAACCATCGATACCTACAAGGGATCCATCCGCGTCTCCACCTGGGACCGGGACGAGATCGATGTCGCGGTGCGGATCGAGGAAGACGGCGACGTGTTCGCGCAAAGCATCAAGCGGGCGGACGTTCGCTTCGACGCATCTCCGTCTGATGTGCGGATCACCAGCGACAACCAGTGGTCCTTTTTCCTGGTGGACGGAGTTGCGCCCTTGTATCGCTACACGATTCGCATGCCCCGGACGGCCAGCCTGCGGATCAAGGACTACAAATCGGAGAGCGAGGTCAGCGATCTTGCAGCAGAGTTGCAGATCCAAACCTATAAAGGCTCGCTGCAGTTGAGGAATCACACCGGCGGACTGATGGTGAGCACGTATAAAGGCGAGATCCATGCCGAGTTCGCTGCGGTGACGGCATCAAGCAGGATCGAGACCTATAAGGGCATGGTCGATCTGCGGATGCCGCGCGACAGCCGTTTCGATCTGCACTCCGACCTCGGACGCAACGCCACACTCGATAGTGATTTTGCGCGATACGTCCCCGCGTCGAACTCACGCGGCGGTCCGGAGCTGCGGCTGAAGTCCTATAAGGGCGAGTTCAGACTGCGCGCCCGCTGAGTCGAGAGGGCCAAGGCTGCGGACAATCCGCATGCAGCAGCCAGCGACAGCCACACGCCCGGCATCGCCGGATTTCCGGTTACGTGGATGAGATAAGTGCAGATCGCCGGAGTGAATCCGCCGAATACAGCGGTCGCCAGGCTGTAAGCTACCGAAAACCCCGAAGTGCGCAATTCCACCGGCATGATCTCGGTCAAATACACGGCCATCGCGCCGTTGTAGGCCGCATAGACGAACGCCAGCCACAGCTCGACTATCAGGAGCCTCGAAAAAGACGGCCCGCTCACCAGCCAGCTCAGTGTTGGGTAAGCGGTCGCGAGGGCCGCGATGGTGCACGCGATCAGAATCGGCCGGCGACCAATCCGGTCGGACAAGGCGCCGGAGAGCGGCAGTACCAGAAGATTGCAGGCCCCCACGCACAGCGTGACCACCAGATTTCCCGACGCCGCAAGATGCAGGACGTTCGCGCCGAACGTGGGCGTGTAGGCGGTGACGAAGTAGAAGCTCACGGTGGTCATGGTCGCCATCATCATGCCGAGTAGGACCAGTCTCCAGTTGGCGGCGACCGATCGGGCGATCTCTGCGGGTCGCGGGGAGTGCGCGCGCTGCAAGAAAGCTTCGGTTTCTTCGAGCGACCGGCGCAGCATAAATAAGAACGGCAGCAGCGTGCAGCCTGCCAGGAACGGAATCCGCCATCCCCACTGCTGGATCTGGCCGGTGGACAGCGCCGAGGTAAGGACAAGTCCAATCACGGCGGCAAACATCACGGCCACTTGCTGGCTCGCGGATTGCCACGCGACGTAGAATCCCTTGCGGCCAACCGTCGCGATCTCGGACAGATACACCGAGACTCCGCCCAGTTCGACACCCGCCGAGAATCCCTGCAAAAGACGGCCGACCAGCACCAACAAGGGCGCGGCCAATCCTATGGCAACGTAGCCGGGCAACAGCGCGATTGACAAAGTTCCCACGGCCATCAAGGCGAGCGTGACGAGAAGACCCTTGCGGCGGCCATGATGATCGATATAGGCGCCCAGGATGATGGCCCCCAGGGGTCGCATCAGGAATCCCGCACCGAAGGTCGCCAGCGAGAGCATCAGCGAGGCGTACTCGTTGCCGCTGGGGAAAAAGGTGACCGCTATAGCCGCGGCGTAGTAGGCGAAGATCTGAAAATCATACATTTCCAGGGCGTTTCCCGCCGCCACGCGAACCACCCGGCGGACTTGCGACGTCCGAATTTGCCGGGCGGGGGGAACGAGACTGGAAGAAACGGCCATCGACCTTCCGTCCAAGGATACCGCCCCAAAGCCTCCCCCTAAAAACGTCCCGCGATTCAGCCGATTACTAAAGAGCACATGTTCGTCGACTATTACGAGGTCCTGCAGATCAGCCCCAATGCCGATGTCGAGACCATCCGCCGCGTCTACCGCATGCAAGCGCAGCGATTCCATCCCGATAACCTGGATAGCGGAAATGCCGAAGCCTTCCGCGAGATTTCGACTGCATACGAGGTCTTAAACGATCCAGGACGGCGTGCGGCTTATGATCGCGATCATCGTGAAGCGCGACGGCGGGCAGCTATGGGCGTAGACCCTCTGCCGGCCGGTCCACCGGTCATGGACGAAATGCAGCGGCGGGAGAAAATCCTGAGCCTGCTGTATAGCCGGAGGTTCTCGCATCCGCAGCAGCCGAGCCTCAACCTGCGTGAACTGGAAGCGCTCCTAAGCACGCCGAGGGGCGATCTCGAGTTTAGTATCTGGTACCTGAAGGAGTGTGGATACCTGATCCGCTCGGACAGCGCTCACCACACCATCACGCTTAAGGGAGTGCAATTCGCCGAAGCCCTCAAGACTGGCGGCGCCAAGTGGCTGGATGCCGCGCAGGGCTGACTACTTGCCTCGGCCCTTCGGGCCTTGCGCGATCATTGGGATCGCGATAATCCAGTCCGTATTGCCAGTCCTGGACACTGCGTACAGCATCTTCCGATCGGGGCCGCTGAAGGTGGCGGTGATGACCGGCCTCGGCGTCGGAATGACGCCCAGATACTTGCCGTCCGGCGTGAACACCTGAATACCGTTGGCTTGAGCGGTCACATAAAGACGTCCGGCCGAATCAAACGTGCTGCCGTCACCGCCGCCGCCGGCTTCGAGCTTCGCGAACTCGCGCTGGTTGGTGAGCGACCCGTCTTTCTGCACATCGAACGATGCGAGCGTAGCTCCGTTGGTGACGTAAAGATGTTTTTCGTCGGGGCTGAGAACGATGCCGTTCGGATTCACATTCTCGCCGTACTTGGTGATGACGCCTTTCGCATCCGCGTGGAAGACGCCGCCCATGGTGAAGTACACGCCGCCCTTGCTGTCGGCAACCATGTCGTTGAGGGTGCCGCCCAGGCAATCCAGGGGATCGCCATTGTTCTTGTTGACCAGAGTCTTGCGCTTGGGCTCGAGCTGTTCGATCGACTGATTGAGCCCGCGGTTCAACACGAACAGATACTTGCCGTTCATCGCAACCGAGCCGGACGTATTCAAGCCGGTATAAGCGTTGGAGACTTTGCCGTTCTTATCCAGCTTCACGACAGTGCTGTTGTCGTTCTGTGCGGCCAGAATGCCGCCGTCTTTGGTGGCGACGATGCCGTCGGCGTTGTTGCCTTCCACCTGCCAGACCTCTTTCCACTTCTGACCCGCGGCGATGACGCCGGGAATCGCCGTGCTGGTGACGTCCTGGGGGCCGGCCGCTGGAGCAGGGCCTTTCGCTTGTCCGCCCTTGGCAGGTCCGCCCTTTGCTGCGCCGCCTCTGCCCGGAGCCGCGGGAGGCGGAACCTTGCAAGTCTTAATCAGGTCCGCATATTTGGCGTCCTGAGGAGCCTGGACTCCCGGTCCGGTCCGCGGCGCGGCAGGAGCTGGGGCCTGACAGAAGGCCGCCAATGCGCCAATTGCACCCAGGAGAATCGTAGACATCGTGGTCATTTTCATAAAGGATCGTGTGACTCCGCGTTCTAGAATATCAGTACTCGCGGGAACTTGGAACAGCAGCGCGAATATCTTTGGTTTCCAGAATCCGTTTCGCATAACCGTGTTTCGCGACCGCTAACATTGCCAACCCGATCTGTCGCGTGGTCAGAACATAGTTTGGAAATGCCATCCGCAGCAACGGCAGCAACGGCTTGGTGAAGGTGTAAAGAACCCGATACGAGGCGGTCTTGGATTGTATGCCATCCAGCGGCTGGATGAGCGCTGGGCGGAACATATACGCCGCCGCAAACGGCAATCGAAGCAGCGCATTTTCCGTTCGCCCCTTGACTCGTGCCCACATGCTTCGTCCTCGCTCCGAGGAATCGGTACCTGCTCCCGACACGTAGATAAATGTCATGTGCGGATTGAGCCTGGATAAGGTTTCGGCGGCGGCTATCGTGATTCCGAAGGTCAACCGTTCATAGTCCGCCTCCGCCATTCCGCCGGATGAGACGCCGAGGCAGAAGAAGCAGGCATCGAAGCCCGCTAGACTTGACTCGATCGGACCATAGTTTGCGAGATCCCGATGGACGATCTCCCGCAATTTCGGCGATTGCGCACCGGTGCCAGTTCGACCGACCGTCTGAACCCGTTGCACGTCGGGATCTTCGAGACATTCTCGCAAAACCCCTTGCCCGACCATGCCGGTTGCCCCAAAGAGCAGGACGTTCATCGCTTCATCATGCCTCAAGTGGGAGTGATATGCTTGCGGGAGTATGAAAATACACCTGGTCCCCGCTCTGGGCTTGATCGCCATTCCGATGCTCGCTCAACTCCCCGCCCCCAATGCTGCTGGCGTCTCGGCCGGACACGACATCATGATCGTCAAGGACCTGGACGGCGCCAATAAGTTTTGGGGCGCGCTAGGTGGCGAACCCGCGCAACTGGCTCAGTTGAAGCTGACCAAGCTCCCCGGCGTCCTCTATTTGATGCGCATGGGCGATAACAAGGGTGGCACCGAGGGTTCGTCGGTCGAGTACGTCGGATACAAGGTGAAAAACCTCAAGGACACCCTCGCCAAAATGGACGCGGCGGGGTTCAAGCCGATGCCCGGGGCAACGGCGAAACAAGCATTTCTCCTGACCCCGGACGCGATCAAGGTGCGTCTAGTCGAAGACCGAACGATCGCCACGCCGGTCGCTGCCGACATGATCCAGATGGATGTTTCGAACGTCAAGGAAGCCCAGGCATGGTATGAGAAATGGTTCGGAGCCAAGCTGGTCAAGGACGGAAAAGAGACGCTCGCCGATATTCCCGGGCATCGCATCCTGTTTGTCGAGGCGAAAGGCCCGGTGGCGCCTACTAAGGGGCGGGCGTTTGATCGCATCGGACTCGAAGTCAAGAACCTCGAGGAGCAGTGCAAGAAGCTGGATGGCGCGGGCATCAAGCTCGACGGCAAAGGCTACAACAAGGCTAAGAACATGGACCTGGCCGTGTGCCTGATCACGGATCCCTGGGGAACCTATATCGAGATGAGCGAAGGCCTGGCCGCCGTAAAGTAATCGCAAGGAATGTGACCACATGAAACGTATTCTCCACGTTGCCGCTCTGCTGACGGCCGCCGGTGCGGCTTACTTTTCCTGGACTGCGGAAGTTCGGGCGCAAGCGCCGCAAGCGAAAGGCAAGCAAGCCGGATCGGCCGGAACAGAATCCGGATGGGCCGCTTTCCAGACGCGCTGCATGGGCTGCCACGGAAATCCGACTGTTCCCGCGGCACCCTCGCCCGAACAGATCCGCCAGATGACGCCGGAACGCATTTATGCATCTCTGACCACTGGCTCCATGAAAACGCAGGGCGATGCGTTGAGCGAAGATCAGCGCCGCATGCTGGCGACCTTTATGTCGGCGCGCCCGCTCGGCAGCCTGGCCGAGGGCAGTGCACAGAGCATGCCAAATCATTGCGCGGCCAATCCGGCGATGACCGATCCGGCTGCGGGACCGTCGTGGAATGGATGGGGCGTCGACACCAGCAATGCGCGATTCCAATCGGCCAAGAATGCGGGGCTGACGACCGCTCAGGTTCCTAACCTGAAGCTCAAGTGGGCCTTCGGCGTTCCGACGGGTCTGTCGCAGTACAACCAGCCGACCATCGTTTCAGGGCGCGTGTTTCTCGGAACTGACACTGGCTATGTTTACTCGCTGGACGCCAAGACCGGCTGCGTCTACTGGTCGTTCCAAACCAAGGCGGCGGTTCGCGGCGCGCTGAGCGTGGGACCGGTGAAGGGCAAGGGATCGACCAAGTACGGCGTGTTCTTCGGTGATTTCCGCACCTACGTTTACGGCCTGGATGCCCAGACCGGACAGCAACTCTGGTCGACGAGGGCTGACGACCATTTCATCGCGCGCATCACCGCGGCTCCCATCTTCCACGACGGGAAGGTGTATGTGCCGGTATCGTCGTCCGAAGAATTTCAGGCGGGGAATCCGGATTACGCGTGTTGCACGTCGCGCGGCAGCGTAGTCGCGTTCGATGCCAGCAATGGCGAGCGGCTCTGGAAAACATATGTAATGGACGAGCCTAAGCCGGTTCGCAAGAATTCCAAAGGAGTCCAGCTCTATGCACCCGCGGGCGGATCGGTGTGGAATTCCCCGACCATCGATACTAAGCTCAACGCGATTTATTTCGGCACCGGTGACGCGGAAACCGAACCGGCCGCGAAAACCAGCGACGCCGTCATGGCTCTGGATCTGAAAACCGGCAAGGAGCTTTGGCACTACCAGATCCAGGAAAACGACGCTTTCATGGGCGGTTGTGGCGGCGGAGCGAACAAATCCGATAACTGCCCCGTGAATCCTGGACCGGATCTGGACATAGGTAATTCGCCGATCCTGAAGACCATGCCGGACGGCAAGCGAATCCTGCTCACGGCTGCCAAAGACGGCCGCGTATTTGCGCTCGATCCGGATAAGAAGGGCGCGCTTTTATGGATGACGAATGCCGCGCCGCCACCGCCTCCTGGAGCAACCGGATTCGCGCGTTTGGGCGGCATCGTGTGGGGTGGCGCAGCGGACGATCGTAACGTATATTACGGGCTCAGCTCTGGCGGCATGTCGGCTCTGAAGCTCACCACGGGCGAAAAGGCCTGGTATACACCGCTAGCGAAAGAAGGCACGCGGGTAAATAACGCGGCGGCGGTCAGCGCGATCCCCGGGGTCGCCTTTGTGGCAGGATCGGACGGCGTGCTGCACGCCCTGTCCACCGCCGACGGGAAAGTCATTTGGGAATACAGCACGGCGCGGGACTTCGATACAGTCAATAAGGTTCCCGCTAAGGGTGGCGCTATCAATTCCATTGGTCCGACAATCGTGAATGGGATGTTATTCATAGGATCCGGTTACGCAGTCAGCGGTGGCAGTTTCGGCAACGTCTTATTGGCATTTTCACTCGAATAAGGAGAACACCATGCTTAACACTGGGCGTAACACTCGATTGGTTTTTGGCGCGTTCACACTGTTGCTGGCCGCGTCTGCGTTTGGACAGGCAAAGGACGGGAAAGGCGATGGTAAGGGCAGAGCCCCGGCGGCACCCGCGCCGATGAGTTTCTTTGTCACCAGCGCTGGTTCTGGGAAAGGCGCGGACCTGGGCGGACTGGCTGGCGCCGACCAGCTTTGCCAGATGCGCGCCACAGCAGTCGGACGCGGCAGCAGCACCTGGCACGCCTACCTCAGCACGCAAGGTGCGGGCGCGGTCAATGCGCGTGATCGCATCGGGGCAGGTCCCTGGGCCAACGCCAAAGGCCAGGTGATCGCAGCCAACGTCGCGGAGCTGCATGGAGACACGCTCGAAATCGCTCGCATGGGCAACCGCATTACCAAGACGTCGGCCCTTAGCGAAAAAGGTGAGATTCTCAACGGCGTCGGCGATACGCCGAATGAGCATGACATCCTCACCGGATCGCAGCCCGACGGTCGCGCGTACACGGACGCCGCGGATCACACCTGCGCCAACTGGACCAGCAGCGGCATGGGAACGGCGCAACTCGGCCATTTCGACCGCATGGGCGGCGGGAACGCGTCCTGGAATTCGGTCCATCCCAGCCAGGGATGCAGTCAGCAGAACCTGGTCGCCACGGGCGGCGCAGGCAAGCTGTACTGCTTCGCGATCAATTAATGGTCCGAGCTCTTTGCTGCGGAGCGCTCGCGGTTCTGTGCTGCCTAGCCTTAGCTGGCCAAGACGGATCGTCATTGTACGATCGCACTTGCGCGACGTGCCATAACGGCGGCAACGATCGTGCGCCCAGCCGCGATGCGCTCCGATCTATGTCCGCCGATCGCGTGCTGGCGGCCATGGAAACCGGTCCGATGATCAGCATGGCGGTCCGCCTGACCACGGCGGATCGCCGCGCCATCGCGGAATTTGTCAGCGGCAAACCGATCGGGCGGCCGCTGGTGACGACTCCTTCCG
>Ga0207687_10001368_pt1 | contig 16690 bp, 15 predicted proteins | sample KBSM54metaG_FD_184399 | JGI IMG/M metagenome (GOLD analysis project Ga0207687, IMG submission 184399) | Miscanthus rhizosphere microbial communities from Kellogg Biological Station, Michigan, USA - KBS M5-4 metaG (SPAdes) (version 2) | ecosystem: Host-associated > Plants > Roots > Rhizosphere >...
TGCCAATTCCGAAATGTACCGGGCCCGTACAATCGAAGCTCCGATGATCTCACCCAGCACTTGCAGCGCGTCGGACTCGGCTGTTGTCCAGCTTCGCTCGGCGTGACAGTCGCAAAAGCCCAGATATCCCCCGGGCTTTCCTTCCAGAAGAATGGGCACCAACAATAAAGACTGCACGTTCAGGCTCCTCAGTATCGCCGAAAGCGGGCCCTGCGTCTTGCCTGGGAAGGTCGTGAAGATCTGGCCGGGTGACAGAGTGGCGAACACGCCGCCTAGGAGCGCCGCGGCGTCGGGCTTCCCCGGTATTTCATCGAAGCGGATCTGAGATTCCACGCCGGGCGCGTTCCACGTACCTCGCTCGTTCGCCAAAGAGCGGCCGTCCGACGCCTGCGTGCTTTCGAGAAGCACCACACGGTCGGCTGCAATGGCTTCTCCCACGCGCCGGAGCGCCGCGGGCAGCGCGGCATCGAGCGAGGGGGCCGCCGTTAGACTCGTCGCAATCTTGGTAATCGCGTCCAGGATACGATCCTGGGTCCGTTCCGTTTCGGCGTCCTCCTTCCGGGAGCGCAGCGGCTCAGTTCGATGTCGGAGTTGTTTCCGGCCGACGTGGCTCACTTTCATCTTTCTCGCTTCACTTCACGATGGTTGCGATGCTCAACAGACGGGAGCTGACACGCAACTGCGCCTTATCCGCCGAAGTCAGATTCACCAGCAGGCGGATCCGCTCGCCGTCCAGCCGCAGGGCGATCACTCCACCCTGAGCGGCAAACTCCGCCGTGTCACCGACCGTGAGGAGGCCGGGAGTAGCGGTTGCGGCCAGCACAGCTGGCATCCGGCGCCGCTCGGATGCTGCAATGAAGAGGATCCTGCATTCCCGCGCAACCGGAAGGTTCGCCATCCGAAGCACGACCAGAGGGTGTTCGGCGATGCTTTTGGCCTTAACCACCTCATCCAGAAAGCTCCCGAACGGGTCATCGCCCAAGATGCAAATGGTCAGAGCGCCGGAGGGTCCGGCAAGGGCTTCCGGAGGCCACTCGACGAATTTTGCGAAGGTATAAAGAAAGACAGCTTTCACCTTGTATTCATTGAATGTCTGCGCCCGGCAAATTCCCGCAGTCAGACTTACAAAAAGCACGGCACGCCACATTCGGGATGAGATCAGAAACGCCATGCCAATTTCACATACCCGCTGCGTTGCACCTGACTGGGAATCAGAACTCTTTGCAGATCTCCGAATTCCATATGCCTGGGACCCAGGAGGTTCTGCCCCGTGACGCTCACTTCTAAACCGTTAAAGGATCGCCACCGCACCGTGCTGTCGGCTCCCCAATAGGATGGGATATTCGGAGTCGCCAAGCGCGAAACGTATCTCAGAGTGGCGCTCAACTCCACATTCGAGCGCAGGCTCAGAACGGAGCCTACCTGGAGATGATGCTTGGCCGAATAGCCTGAACTTGTGCCGATGGTGGTGTCCCGGCTCCCTGCGTCGGGCTGAACGGACATTTGCAGGAAGGAGTATCCAGGACTGACAGTCCATCGCCGTACTGGAGTCCAATGCAAGAAGAGCTCAGCCCCATAATTACGGGCGCGCGCCAGATTACCGAACGTTACTGGAAGAACTAGATGCGGCGCGGTACCGGCATTCGCGGCCAGAAACGGCGTCCCCGGCTCAGAAGTCTCCAAATCGCGGTAATAACTGAGAAACGTGGCCAGATCCAAACTCAATCGGGGATGAAACTGGGTGCGATAGCCGATCTCGTAGTCATGGATTTTCTCGGTCTTAACGCCATGGTTTCCGAATAACGTCACTACGATCGGGAGACCTTCAGTCGGAATAACGCCCAAATTGAAGCGGGCTCCGAAATCCACTTGGTTGGGCTGACGGATCGCTCTGGAGGCGGATACCCACAAGGAATTGCTCTCCGAGGGAGTCCATACCAGTTGAGCCCCGGGTTCGTATTCCAAACCTGTGTAGTCGTTGTGCTCCAGCTTAGAGCCTAGAGTCAGGAACACAGAGTTCGAGATACGAATCTCGTCCTGGAAAAATCCGCTGGCGTACAGGCTGGCGTTACTCTCAGGAATCAAGTGAAGGGAATGGCTATCCGCGGAAAGAATGTTGTCTTGGCTCACCCGGAGATTTGCGCCCCACCCTATGTCGTTTCGCCCTGCGGTCAGGTGGTGCTTGAAATCGGCATCGAACGTATGGTTTGTTACATCGATTCCAGCCTCGCCGTTGCGCTCTGTTCTGTCGTAGTAAATGCGCAGGGTGGTTTCCGATCCGCCCTTCAGAGTGTGGCGCCAGGTGCCCATCACGTCGCCCAGCGTATTGCGGATGGGGCTGTTGATGACACTTTGATACGGCTGGGGCTCGGAGAACGTCGCCAGACTCGTGCCACCCTCAACCGTCTCTCGCAGATCCCCCTGCACGGTCAGCGAATCCCGTGGCGTCAGGTCCCAATCGGAACGGAAACCTCCCGCCCAGGAATGCCATCCGTCGCTGGCCCGCTGTCCGTCGGGAAGGGAAGAACTGGTTACGTCGAAGTACTTAGCGAAAGCCCGGTAGCTCCCTTCCGGCCCTACGCCGCCGCCAGACTGAAGTAGCCCCTCGCCGGCCCTCTGTGAGCCCGCGCCCACGGTGATCAGAGTTCCGTGGGTATCACGGGAATGCCGGGTGATGATATTGATCACTCCGTTCATTGCGTTGGCGCCCCATACCGTTCCGCCCGGACCCCGGATCACTTCAATGCGCTCGATGTCTTCCAGGGGCAGATCCTGCTCGTCCCACAGAACACCCGAATACAAGGATTGGTATAGAGCCCGCCCGTCGATCAAGGCCAAAACTTTATTCGAAGAGAAGGAATTGAATCCGCGAATACTGATCGCCCATTGGTTGGAATTAATCTGTGCTACCTCCACACCCGGCACCAAGCGGAGTAAGTCGGGAATATTGTTAGCTCCCGAGGACGCAATGTCCTCGCGGGTAATCACATAGAGCGCCGCTCCCACCTTGGAGAGCGGCTGTTCCTTGTCGGTCGCCGAGGTCACTCTGAGCTGCATCAGGTCTTCCGGAGCGAGCTCGCTAATATCCCTCGAAGTAGAACCCTGCGGATATTTCTGACCCGCGGCGACCGCCACGAGGAAGCAACTTGCTGCAAGCATGGGACACTGGCGAATGAGAATATCCCCAAGGATTGCCAGCAGTGTATTTGCCGCAAAAACCGCGCGGCACGGTAAAGTTGTCAGTTTGGATTTCTCCAGAGAGGCTTCTGCACGTCGGACTCCAGTAAGTGGAACTCCCGACGCGACGGGGAGATGGAGCTTCATGTGCGTAGAATCCGTGCATGAACTCGCGTCTGCAGATCAAAGCGCCGGCTTCCCGGGGTTTGGCCAACGCCTTCCTAAACTCTTCCATCCGCACCAAGCTCGCGCTTCTGATCGTTGGGACCACCAGCATTGCGCTGATTTTGGCTGGGGGCGCGCTTTTGGGTTACGAGAGCCGCCAATACCGCGCAGCGGCCACGCGGGAAATGTCCGCGCTGGCGGAGATCGTCGCAGCCGGCAGCACAGCGGCTTTGAGTTTCGGCGACAAACAAGCCGCGAGGGAAATTTTGGCTTCTTTGCACGGCGATCCGAGGCTTCTCCGTGCCGTGGTGTATGACAAGTCTGGCGAACCTTTTGCCGCGTACGACCAGCCGCGCTCAGCGGCCGCTCCCACTCCTCCCCGGCCCCGGTTGGACAATGCCTATTTTGAACAAGACACGCTTCTTCTGTTTAGCCCCATCAAGCTGACTGGCGATCGAATCGGCACCGTCTTACTGGTCTCGAGCACCAGCGAAGTACAGACACGCCTGAAGCGCTACGCAGGAATTGTTGCCGCGGTTCTGGCCGGGTCGCTGCTCCTCTCACTACTAGCAATGGCCCGTTTGCAGCGCGTCATTACCGAGCCGATCGCCTACCTGTCGGGCGTAGCCCAGCAGGTTTCCAACCAGCGGAATTACTCGCTTCGCGCCACAAAGAGCGCTGACGATGAGATCGGGTTGCTGATCGATTCTTTTAACGACATGCTGTCGCAGATTCAGTTACAGGAAGAATCCTTGCGGGAAAGCGAGGAACGCTATGCACTGGCGGCGCAGGGAGCCAACGACGGCCTGTGGGACTGGAAGCCGGGGACCAACGAGGTTTATCTTTCCTCGCGGTGGAAAGAAATGCTGGGCTATACCGATGCCGAAATCCACCCTAACCTGGACGAATGGTTCAGCCGGATCCATCCCAGCGATCGCGAGCGGGTGAAATCGGAAATTATCGGCCGTAAAGCTGATGGCGGACCGATCTTCGCCAGCGAGTACCGCATCCGGCAGAAAGAAGGAGGCTACATTTGGGTTCTCTGCCGGGGCATCGTGGTTCGCGATCCTTCCGGAAGAATTGTCCGGATGGCTGGCTCGCAAAGCGATATCACCCAGGGAAAGGTAGTCGACCCGCTTACCGGACTTCGTAATCGCCTGTACTTTATGGATCGCCTGGAAGCCTTGATCGACGAATGCGCGGGGAGGGCCGATTCCTTCGCGGTCCTGTTCCTGGATGTAGATCGGTTCAAGATTGTGAACGACAGTCTGGGGCATGAGACCGGCGATATGTTGCTGGTTCAGGTTGCCGAACGGTTACGCTCAAGCGTCCGCTCGAATGACGTGAGCGCGCGATTTGCCTTACCATCCGTGGTCGCCCGTTTTGGAGGCGACGAATTCGCCGTGCTGCTTGAAAACCTGCACTATCCCTTTGACGCGTCCATCGTGGCCGAACGCGTCCTTACCCAGTTTGCGTCGCATTTCGACATCCACGGCCGCATCATATTTGCCACCGTCAGCATCGGCGTTGCGCTGGGAGACTCGGCCGGTTCCTCCAAGGATCTGCTACGTAATGCCGACACGGCGATGTATTACGCCAAGACTCGAGGGAAGGCTCGCTTCGAAGTCTTCGACGAAAGCATGCGCGGACGAGCGGTGGCACGGATGGAGCTGGAGTCGGACCTGCGCAAGGCCATCGACGAAGAACAGTTTCTGGTTCATTACCAGCCGGAAGTGTCTTTGAAGACAGGCAAGGTTGTTGGGTACGAGGCGTTGGTACGGTGGGAACATCCTGAGCGCGGCATGGTCATGCCGGGCGAATTTCTTCCGGTGGCCGAGGAGACCGGGCTGATTGTTCCCTTAGGGCGGTGGGTCATGCGGCATGCCTGCGCGCAAATGGCGGAATGGCACCGGCGTTTTCCTCAGGAGACGCCCCTGACCATCAGCGTGAATGCCTCTTCCCGGGAACTGGCCGATCCGGATTTGGTGGCCAATGTCGCGCGCATCCTGGCGGACACCGGGCTCGACCCGAGAAGCCTGAGAATCGAAGTTACGGAAAGCTCCATCGTGGAAAATCAGGAGCAAACGTCTTCCACGCTGCGCCGGCTGCGGGATCTCCAGGTGAAGCTTGAAATCGATGACTTCGGAACTGGCTATTCCTCGCTGAGCCGTTTGCACGAGTATCCGTTCTCCACCGTGAAAATAGATCGTTCTTTCGTGAAGGACCTGGAAACGGAGCCGGAGAGTCTCCATCTGGTCGAAACTATTCTGCGGCTGGCACAGGGCCTGGGATTGAGCGTGGTTGCGGAGGGGATTGAGACCTCGGAGCAACTCGCCAAACTAGCCGCGCTCGGCTGTGGCTACGGCCAGGGTTATTACTTTTCTAAACCAGCGGATCGCGAGTCCACGCAGAGAGCCATTCAAGAAGCCATGCACGAACCCACCAGCGTCTGATCCTGAGTCCAGGTCATCCGCCGCGCTATCTCTTGGGGGCCGCTGCGGGAGAAACCATCGGCGCCGGGATCGAGCGGGATGGCTCCGCGTTGGCCGATTCTGCCTGCAGACTCTTTAGCAGAGTCTCGACTGGAATCGAGCTAGGCGGTGCGAACCCGGCTGGGTCCTTGATCGGTGTCCTGATATCCGCGGGCGTATTCGGATCCATGAACGGTATCGTATATTTCAGTTGTGGCAGTGGCGCGCCCTGTGGAATCGGCCGGACCAGTTCCGGAGTGACGATGACCAGGAGTTCAGTGTTTTCCTTGGTGCGTGACTTGGACTGGAAGAACTTGCCCAGGATCGGCAGATCTCCCAGGAACGGCACCTTGTCGAAAGAATCCGTCATGCGGTTGTCCAGCAGCCCGCCAATGGCGAAGCTTTCCCCTTCGTTCAACTCCACCGCCGTATCCAGTTTGCGGACGGTGATGGCGGGCACCGAAAACCCATTCACCGTCAGCCCATGAGTGAAATCAAGCGCACTTACTTCCGGAGCCACCCGCAGCGAAATACTTCCGCGGGGCGTGATGGTAGGAATGAAGTTCAGGCGCACGCCGAATTCGCGGAACTGAATGGTTACAGCAGTTCCGCCGCCTCCTGACGATCCCTGGACTACGGGATAAGGAAACTCGCCGCCAGCCACAAAGCTGGCTTGCTTTCCGTTTTGTGCCATGACATTGGGTTCGGCCAGGACTTCCAGCAGGCCTCGGCTCTCCAGCAGCTTGATCGTCGCACCTAGATTGAGGTCCGGCCGGAACAGGAAGACGTTAAGCGCATCGGAAAGACTCACGGCGGCGGGATTCGAGCCGGACGGCATTGTGAGGCCAGGAGGGTTAAACTGTCCCGTCGAAATAGAGCCGATGGTGTTGGCGGCTCCGGTGCTGAACAGGTTGACTCCTATTTGCTTGCTGATGTTGCGATCCACACTGGCGAATTTGACCTTGAGCAGGATTTGCGCCTCCGCTTGCGGGACTTCTACATAAAGGAGGTTGACGGCTTTCCCCAGGGTCGATGCGATGGAATACGCGCGCTCCGCGCTGGTGACGTCTTTCACTCGTCCGCGCAGAAAGAAAGTATCGTCTTCGAGGCTTACCTGGATGTTCTGCCCGGGCAATTCTTCTTTCAACTGGCGATCGGCCAGCTCAATACGATTTTCCGCCAGGAAACGGCTCGGCCGCACCGCGACGTCGTAATATAGCTTGCTTCCGTCGTCCTGCCAGATGATCAGAGAGGTCTCGCCCGGAGCCTTTCCGCTGAGCAACACTTCGCTGGGGCCGACGGCGGTTGCTTCCGCGAAGCCTCCTAGCCCGACCGAAACGCGCTCCATCGGGTGGATACTGTCAACCAGCAGGGATTTCCCCACTGTCAGGGTGAGCGACTGAGGCGACTGTGTGATTCTCCCGCCGTGCTCCTGAGCCCCTGCGGATAGGAACAGCAGCGTTAACCCAACCACCGGCAGTGCAAACGGTAGGGCGCTTCCCAGGAAGCGAGCCAGATACAAGAACCTCTGAGGTTTCGCACTCCAGCGTAATTTCATTTTCACTTTGCATCCTCCCGGATAGTGAATGTCACTTCCGTCTTGGCAGCGCCGTTGAACACTTCGATGACGCGCAGCTTGCGCAGGGGCGTCTCCGCGGTTCGGGGAACGGAGAGAACCGCCGGCGCAGCAGTCGCTGTGCCCAGTTCGCCGCGTGCTGCTCGCGATTTCCCACCCAGCGTGGGGCTCGGCGCGCGTGGCGGATGCCCCCCGGAGTTGTCGAAGAGCTGAGACATCATGGTGCCCGGCGGACTAGTGGTCTGCGTGTCCAGGGGATTCCGCAACACCAGCTGAATCTGGGTTTGGTTGCCGGCCAGTGTGAGCTTCTCGGCTTGCTCCGGCGTCACCAGGAGATTGACCACCTGCACTACGTGGGGCTTGCCTTCACTATCCTTCTGAAGATTCTCACCGGCCGACAGAACTTGAATATTTTGCAGCAGCGTGTTGACACGAGGTCCTTCGCCGGGGTTGCTGCCCGGTACGATCCCGCTCATCAGGACATCCACCCGCATTCCCGCTGTGACGAACCCGGCCAGTCCAACTACGTCGTTCACTCGCACGGCGGAAGCTCGCATCCCCAGTGGAATAATGGCCGCGAGGCCGCCGCCCGAGCCAGCCGCCGCCAAGCGGTCCGCGATGATCGGTTCGCCCTCGTAAATGCTCGCGATCGCGCCGCGATTTAGCGCCAAGTCCAGCTTGTCCAGCGCGCCTTTCGGCAGTGTCCCCGCCCACGGCCCCATGCGAACGTCGGGAGGACCGATCAGGGTTCCAATCTGGAGGTCGCGCGCGGCGATCACCACTTGGACCATCGGCGCGGGCGCACCGGGACGGTTACCTACTAATCGATAGACCAAATAGCTGACACTTGCCCCGCCGACCAGGGCGCAAATGAAGATAACCAGGATCCGTCTATTCATGAAGTCCGATCTGACGCGTCACATCACCTCTGTGCGTTTGCAAACGCAATTTACCGCCCATTGAGGTTCTGCCTGCGCGACTGTGCTTTCAGCGAGTTCTCGGCATGTCAGGATCGCCCTGTAGACGCAGGAGCACACCAGCCCGTAAGAGTGCCTGCAAGCGGGCACACAAGGCTCGCGGCTCAGCGGACTAGCGCGGCCCGGCGGGTGATCAGAGCCGGTCCGGCAGCCAGGTTGAAAGTCACAAACGAAGTCCCGGCCATGGTCAGAGTACCCACGACAATTGAGCCGTTGATCTGAATCCCCGCGTTTCCGCCCAGATTCAGATTTTGATATTGGCTGGGTTGATTCTGCATCACGCTCAGCCAGTTGGTCATGTAGAGTGCTCCCGTCAGGACGATGGCGCCTCCTCCTCCCAGGTTGTGGCTCAATGCCACCGCGTTCCGATCCTCGAAAAAGAGTAATCCCGCATAGAAGGAGTTGTTATCGGATCCCACCAGGTTGGCATTCGAATTGGCGCCAATATCGAAAACCCCAGTGCCGGTGTTGTAAACCACCATTCCCGATCCGGTCTGGGGATCGGGTGGATAGCCCATCGCCATCAGCATGTTGCCATTGGCTTGATTGCTGAAGCCGGCGTTGCCGACGATGTAGTAGAGGCCGGGCCTGAAGAGCGCCGTGTCGTTTTTGACGATAAGGCCAGAATACAGACCGGGAGTGTAGAGTGTGCACTTCGCTGCAGGGCAACCGGCGCCCGAGATGACAGATTTGGTCCCCAGCGCCGGAACGGCGGGCGCGGGAATGTTTTCGTAAGGATCACGCTGCGGTGTGGCCGGCTGATCGTAACGGCCCACAGCGCCCAGATTCAAGGTGGCGGGAGCACTCGTTGGTCCGCCGAACACCGCGAAATCGCCGCCCGTGCCGGTAGTGCAGTCTCCCGGATCGTTCGGACCCGCATGCGACAGGTCCACGACTTTGCTGATCGAAACAGCCACAGCGTTATCCGAGTTCACCTCGATGCTTCGCGGCGGACCTCCGCACACCTTGAGCTGCGCGGATCCGTTAGTTAGCGCATTTGCCAGCGTGGGATGCGTCACCAGCAAGGGCACGCGGTTGTTCTGATTGACGATGGCAGCCACGCCGATGGCACGGACAGACGTCGTGGAAGGTCCAATGAACCGGATCAATCCGGTATTTAAAACTCTGTTGACCGTGACGCGAATCGCAGGCACCGGGTCACTAGAGAGAGGTACCCCGGCCACCGCCGCCGGGTAATCGACCGTCACGGTATCGGCGGCCGATCCGCCGAATCCATTCCTGCGCGCGTATACGCAGGGCGTGCGCCCGTCGGTCGCCGAGCACGTGAACGAAGCAGGTGGACTCCCGATTGCGAACGGAAATGGCGAGGTGATATTGGTGCCCGCGAGGACGCTCATAATGCCGGCCTCGGCAGCGGCATCGGCCGCGGTCTGGGCCATCTGCCGGTGCGCGTACATCTGGCCGCCGTCGATCGCCAGCCCCAAAGCGCCGATCAGAAACAGGCTCATTCCCAAGATGACCAGCAATACGGCCTGGCCTTTCTCTCCGGCTGAACCAAGGATGGAATGCTTCAAAATGCAATTACCCCCTGCGACATGCTTCCCAGGTGTACGCGGAACGGAAAATAGCTGGTCAAAGGATCATAGGGATAAACCACCGTGACCGATACTATCTGCCCAGGAGCGTTGCTCGCTCCGGGATACGCCACGCTGATGATCAGGTTGCCCGTGCTCAGTAGTCCGGCGCTGGCGAAATTCCGGATGACCGTGAGGACCTGGGGAGGGTTTGGCGCCGGACCGCTGGGTCCGTCTACGCCAGCACCGGTGCGTGTGCCACCGTGGACAATCGAGTAACGGGCTCCCGCGCGTGCGGCGTTGGCGACAGTTGTGTAGACCAACGTCATGCGGCTGATCTCCACGATCGACAGAAGCAAAATCACCGACAGGAAGGCCACCAGACTGAACTCCACCAGAGTCTGGCCGCGGTTGCCTTCGCGCCTGTCACGTCGTGTAGGTGAAATCATTGAAGCACCCGCATGCTGGCCTGGCGATGAATGGTGGTCGCCGGAAGCGTGGCGTGAATGCCCAACGCCGGAAAATCCCACAGCGGCAGCAAGGGCAGGTAGTTGTAGGTCACATCCACGGACACCAGCACGTACTTTGCCGATTCGGGATCGGCCGGTGGAAGGTACGCGCCAGGACCGGAGCATGTTACGACAGCATTGTTGTTCTTGCATACCCGCACGGCCAGACTCGCGCGGTTCAGAAGGGATGAGATGTCGGTGGTAATCAGGCTGGTGATCTGCGCGGCCGTGGCCGGCGTGGGTGTTCCCACAGTCGCTCTTCCCTGCGACATGTATTGCGTGCCCGCCCTCGCGCCGTTAGCCACCGTGATCCAGGCGAACAGGAACGCGCCGAAGTTCACCGCGTTCACGATCAAAAGGAACACCATTGGAAGGACCAATGCGAATTCAATCAGCGCTTGTCCCCTCGTCCCCGCAAAGAGTCCCACTGAGGAGCCTTCGGTTTGGGGGACGGCTTTCAGAAACTCCTGCAACGCCTGCCGTTCCGCAGGTGTCGAAAAAATGAATTCCACTCCAATTCCGTCCGTCCCGTGCCGCACCACTCGCGACGCGATCGACGTCGAACGGGAAGGCACAATCCCTCCATCGGACCGGGGCGTGGTCTTATAGCCTTGCAGAACCAACCGGACAATGGTGCCCACATACCAGCGCTCCGGCGTGACAACATACGCCCCGCTAATGCTGATATCGCGAATCTTGCGTCCTTCCGGAACCGAGCCATCCCAGTAATACACCATGAGGGATGGTTCGGCGGCTCTCGGCGCGCGCCGCGGTTGGGGATCACTCCCCAACCAGGCGGAGAACTTGCCGATCAGCCTTTGGAACACGGAACTGCCTCCTGTCTGATCCAGGTCTTTTGAACCTGAAGCTCTTCCCACTTCATTTGCACGTCTTCCGGGAAACAAATGAGCAATTTGTCTCCCACACGCGTGCGCGATGAATAAATCGTGTGGATCCTCGCTTCAAGCACACTGGCATAGCGGCAGTGCACCGCAACAATTTGCAAAGGATCCAGGTGCTCGATCAACTGAAGGACCCGATTTCTCTGATCCAGATAAATCCGGTCCACTGGAAACTGGCGGCCGACTGTATAGATGCCGGGCGACCGCATCAGCCACATTCCGTCTTCGCGCACGGGTTTCGCCGCATCCGTCAATGCCTCCTGCCTCACTGTGGAATTGTTCGGCAAAGCTCCGATGGCGCTCAGGCACAGAAACGATTCCCGCGTGCGATTGAAAACGCAGAACGTCGCCTTCATCCTGATCCCTCTTCCTGTGCACTGGCGAGCCGGAAGCCCGCGTCTTGCGGTGAGTGGCGTCCGGCCCGCAGCCTTAGGGATACCCTGGCAGCTGTTTCGCATGCGCGCTGCATCGCTAGTTGAGTTTCTTGCGGCGGCGCATGATGAGGAATGCAATCACGATGAAAAAACAGATTCCTGCAATGCTCCGGATAATCGTAACGTTGTCCATGGTGGTCTCCTTTCCGAGGCGAACCTATAAACTTCAAGCCCGCTTCACCTCAAACGAAATATGTCTGGAACGCCTGGAACATGATGATCATGGACGGCCCCAGCGTCACAACAAACAATGACGGAAAGATCAGTAATACCAGCGGAAAAACCAGCTTCACCGTGGTCTTGGCGGCCTGTTCCTCTACATCCTGCCGGCGCCGCGTGCGCAAGGTCTCGGCATGCGCCCGCAGCGCCTTGCCCACGCTGGTCCCGAACCGGTCGGCCTGAATGATCAGGGCGGCCAACGCGCGCACGGTGTCTACTCCGGTTCGCTTGGCACACTCGTTCCAGGCATCTGCGCGCGGACGTCCTGCGCGCTGCTCCAGGCTGATCAGGCTGAGCTCATCGGCGATCGCCGGCTGGCTCACGCGCATTTCTTCGGACGTCCGCATGATCGCCTTGTCCAGACTCAAGCCGGCCTCCACACACACCACCAGCAGATCCAGCGCCTCCGGCAGTCCCAGACGAATATTAATTTGGCGTGCGGATATCAGCCGCCCGAGCCAGAAGTCGGGCGCCAGGAATCCGAGAGCCAAGGCCCCCGCATAGGCGAAAAGCGGAGTCAGCCCGAAGGATCCCGAAAGAGCCGTCACCACGCACAGAAACGCCGGCACGAGTACTTTGCCCGAATAGTAAGCATTCACGTGCCTGGGTTCGCGGTAGCCTGCGCGGGCCAGCTGCTTTTGTAGATTCGAAACCTCCGTCTCGTTTCGCGGAACCACGCCTTGAAACGGAGAGAGCAGCTTTTCCAAACGGGCGATGGCTGGCGATTCCCCGGTCATGCCCGCCAGCACGGCAGTCTGACCCCGCTCCATGACTTGAGAAAGCCTGCGGACCGCATTGTTGCGATAAAACACCAGGACGCCGCCGGTCAGGATCAGCAGAAACGCGGCGCCAAAGGCAAGAAATGCAGTCCACATGTCGGGCTCCTAGACGCGGATCCGGATCACTTTCCGGATCACCAGCGCTCCCAAAAAGTTCATAGCCACGGCGGTGTACAACAGCTTCAGTCCGATCGGATTGGTCCACAGGATGCTGATCCCCTCCGGGTGGACCAGGTACATCGCAAGCCCCAGCGCCACCGGCAACAACGCCAGGATCCATCCCGTCATCCGTCCCTGTGCCGTATGCACGCGGATTTGCTTGCGCAGCCGGAATCGCTCGCGCGACGTCTGCGCCACCTTTTCCAGAACCTCAGCCAGATTGCCGCCGCTTTCTTTTTGAATCAGCACCGCAGCAATGAAGATCTGGAGGTCCTGGACCGCGATCCGGTTTCCCAGGTTCAGGAGCGCTGTCCGCAAGTCCACGCCATAGTTCTGCTCCTTGAAGCAAGTGCTGAACTCCCCGCTCAGGGGCTGCCTGGCTTCCTGCCCGATAAATCCGATCGCCGTCATCAGACTATGCCCGGCTCGCAACGCGCTGCATAACAGGTCGATGGCCTCGGGCATCTGCTCCTCGAAACTCCGAAAGCGGCTGGCGCGGCGGCGCAGCACGTATAACCACGGCGCCGGAATCACGATCGCGCCCAGCGCGGCTGCCCACATTACCGATCCCAGCCTCAGATACAGCAAACAGGCCGTTCCGATCCAGCCGAAGAAACACATTGTCAGGAGGCGTCCGACCGTCCATTCCAAATCCGCCTGCTCCAGGAGCCGATGCAGCCGGGACGCGAGATCCAGACGTGCCAGGATGAGATTTAGCCACTCGTACCTGCTGAGCGTTTGCGTTTTGCGGATGTCGTCGGTGGATTCGAGACCGGTGGCCGCGAATTCCGCCCGCTGCACGATCTTGAGCCTGCGCTGTACCTGCTCCTCCGGAGCGCTGTTGCGCAGGAGATTTACGGCTAAGGCCAGCGCCGCGAGCGCCATCGTCAATGCGATCAGAATCGTCCACATAAACTTTCTCTAAGCTCTCAGGCCACCTCCACCGACTGTTCGAAGATGTCCGCCGGCAGCATGATGCCGGCAATGCGCAGCCGGTCGAGGAACTTAGGCCGGATTCCGCTGGGCGCGAACACCCCGATCACCTTGCCGTCCGGTCCGATGCCTTTGCGTATGAAATTGAAAACGTCTTGCATACTGATGACGTCTTCTTCCTGGCCAGTGATCTCCGAGATGTTGGTCACCTTCCTGGTCCCGTCGCTCAGGCGCGCCACCTGCACTACGATCGAAATAGCCGAAGTGATCTGCTGGCGGAGGGCGCGATCCGGTAGATTCAGGCCAGCCATGGCGACCATGGACTCCAGGCGCGAAAGCGCGTCGCGCGAGGAATTTGCGTGGATTGTCGTCATCGAGCCTTCATGGCCGGTGTTCATGGCCTGCAGCATGTCGAAGGCTTCTTCTCCGCGCACCTCCCCGACGATGATCCGGTCCGGGCGCATGCGAAGGCTGTTGATCAGAAGCTGCCGCTGCCGGATCCCGCCCTGGCCTTCAACATTGGCCGGCCGCGTCTCCAGGCGCACAACGTCTTCCTGCTGCAGCTGTAACTCGGCGGCATCCTCAATGGTGATGAGCCGTTCTTTGTGCGGAATGAAACTCGACAGAATGTTGAGAAACGTGGTTTTGCCGGCTCCCGTGCCCCCCGAGATCAACATGCTGATCCGCGCTTTAACTGCCGCCGCCAGCACCTCCAACATTCCCGGCGAGATGCTTTGCAGTTTCACCAGCGTCTCGGCCGCCACCGGCCCGCTTCCAAACCGCCGGATAGAGAGGCACGGCCCGTCTAGCGCCAGCGGCGGAATAATGGCATTGACGCGCGAACCATCCGGAAGCCGGGCGTCCACCATGGGCGAAGATTCGTCTACCCTGCGCCCCACCCGCGAGACAATACGGTCGATCACCTGCATCAGATGCCGGTCATCCCTGAAGACGACGTTGGTTTTTTCGAGCAAGCCGTGCCGTTCTGCGAAAACCATATTCGCGCGGTTCACCAGGATGTCGGATACCGACGCATCCTTGAGCAGTACTTCCAGCGGTCCCAGTCCAAAGACTTCGTCTAGCAGATCGGATTCGATCTGCCCTTTTTCATGAGCCGTCAGCGGGACATTGCGGCTGACTAGCGTTTCCTGCACGACCGCCGCCACCGCATGCCGCGCTCGCAGGCCGTCGACCTGAGACAGTTTTTCCAGGTTCAGCTTGGAGAGTACGGCTTGGTGAACCTCGGTCTTCAGCTGTTCAAGATTGAGCGTATCCACCCATGCTCCTTATCGCCCGCGCGCTCATTGGAATAGCTCTCGCAATGTTCTAGACTTCTTGCCTTGCGCTGGCTTACCGGAGGCGATGACCGCTATCTGGTCGATCACGCGGCTGATCGGTGAGTCCTTCATAGCCAGTGGTATGCCGGTATTCTCGGCTGTCCTAACCGATGGGAAATCGTTCGGAATTTTCCAGTCCACCGGCCGGCCTAGAGTCTTGGTCGCGGTGTTCTGGTCGATCGCGAATTCCTTGCCGTTGAACCGGTTCACGATGATCTCCACATGTGGACTTCGCTCGCGGCTCGCTATGTAGGACAACAGACGGCGGGCGTTGCGCAGCGCGGGTACGCTAGCTTCCGTCACCAGGTAGATGGTGTCTGCCAAGTCCAGCAGCGTTTCTTCGGCGTTGCAAAGGGCCATGCCCGCATCCACCACTACGAACGCGAATTGCCGCTGCAGGATGGTGAAGATCTTCTTTACACCGCTCGAGAGTGAATTGAACGGTGTGTATTGCTCCGGTGCCGCCAGTACGCTTAGTCCTGAGGTGTGCCTGACCAACAGGCTGGATACAAAGTCGTTATCCAGGCGATCCTCGTTCCGGAGCGCATCCAGTACCGAGAACTGGGGGGTTAGGTTTAGCCCCAATGCAGCCTCACCCATCTGCAAGTCCATATCTACGAGCACTACCTTGCCGGCATTCTGTTTCGTCAGTGCGATGGAAAAGTTGGTCGCCAGCGTGGTCGCGCCGGTCCCGCCTTTTGCCCCCACGACCATCAGGAGCTTCCCCGTCGCAGCCGCATCGAGAGTTTTTTCGCGGCGCGCTAGAGCCCGGGTCATCGCATCGATGAGTGTTTTTGCCACCAGCGGTTCCGGCAAAAACTCACGGGCGCCAGCCTGCATGGATCGGATCAACAGACTGGCATCGCTGCGCGCGGACGTCGCCATCACTGTGGCCGTGGCGTCGCGTCCACAAATGTTTTCGATCAAGGCCAGCGCCTGTTCTATATTCGCGTCCAGATCGACGACGAAGACGTCGCAACCCAGGGTGAGCAGTTCTTCGAGGGAACGCGATTCCGGATACGAGACGAACGCGCGGGCCACCGGAAAGGCCGACTCGTTCAGCATCCGATCGAGCTTCCCTCGTCGAGCCGCGTCCGGCACGATGAGCACAATCGAGGCGGTACCGGCCGCTGTTAGGGGATCGTAAATTGTCGGAATCGTTGCCATGGGCCGGTACCGTTGCGCGGATAGTTAGCTCGTATACGTGACTAACTTCGTCCCGATGTTGGTGAAGGCGGCATTGATCTGGTTGGCGACGCTGGTCATTCCGGCGGCCGCCGCAAAGGCGATCAGCGCGACCACCAGCGCGTACTCAATCAAATCCTGACCCTGCTTGTTAGTAAGAAGGGCCCGGAGCTTGCACCTCAGGCCCTGTATTGCTGAATTCATAAGGAATCTCCTCGCGTTCCGATTTCGAGTCATTTCAGGACCTGATGGTGCATCCCGGTTGGCCTTAGCTGGTATAGGTAGTCAGCTTGGTGCCGATGTTGGTGAAGGCGGCATTAATCTTGGTCGCC
>Ga0207687_10001370_pt1 | contig 16671 bp, 18 predicted proteins | sample KBSM54metaG_FD_184399 | JGI IMG/M metagenome (GOLD analysis project Ga0207687, IMG submission 184399) | Miscanthus rhizosphere microbial communities from Kellogg Biological Station, Michigan, USA - KBS M5-4 metaG (SPAdes) (version 2) | ecosystem: Host-associated > Plants > Roots > Rhizosphere >...
CTCGTTGTGGGCGGCGACGATTACCGCCAAGGAGTCGGGCACGGCGGATATTGTCCCCCGCCATGAACATCGAGGCTCACATCACCGGCAACGTGTGGAAAATCGAGGTCGCGGTTGGGGACACCGTCGAGGACGGGGACACGGTCGTGATCCTCGAGTCGATGAAGATGGAGATCCCGGTCGAGAGCGAAGACGATGGCACCGTGAAGGAGATCCGCTGCGAGGAGGGTCAGTCGGTCAGTGAAGGCGACATCCTCGTAGTGCTCGAGTGAAAGCACAAATCGGCACGGTGACTTCCGGCTATTCAGGTCCGGGTCGATTTGTGCGGGAACGCGGCGTTCGATGAACGAGCGGCTCGCCGGCGGCAAGCTGCTCCTCGACTCACCGGCCGAGGCGGTCGTCCGGCTTCGCATCTCCAATCCCGAGCGGCGCAACGCGCTCGACCACGAGATCCTCGACGCCCTGGCCGAGACGCTGCCTCGGCTCGACCAGGGGATAGCCACCCGCTGCCTGCTGATCACCGGCGCGCCGCCGGTCTTCTCCGCCGGCTACGACATCTCCGCGATCCCGGCGGAGACCTTCGAGCGCGACGCCGAGGCCCTCGTCGCCCACCCCTTCCATGCCGCGATGGAGGCCCTCGCCAGCCATCCCTGGCCGACCGTCGCCGCGATCAACGGCGCCTGCGTCGGCGGCGGGCTCGAGTTGGCGGTGACCTGCGACATGCGGATCGCCGCCGCCGGCACCAAGCTCGGCATGCCTCCGGTCAAGCTCGGCCTCGTCTACAGCCACACCGGCCTGCGCAAGTTCATCGACACGGTCGGCCTCGCTCGCACCAAGGAGCTGTTCCTCACCGGCCGCAACTTTGAGGCGAAGCGGGCCGCCGAGATTGGACTCGTCAACGAAGTCGTCGCCGCCGAGCGCCTGGAGGAGGTCTCCGTCGCCTTAGCGGCCGAGATCGCCGCCAACGCGCCGCTCTCGATGCGCGGCAACAAAAGCGCGATCGACCTGCTCGCCGCCTCACCGGTGCTGAGCGAGCAGCAGGAGGCCGGCCTGATCGCCCTGCGCGAGTCCTGCTTCAGCTCGGCCGACTTCCGCGAGGGCATCGAGGCCTTCGCGGAGAAGCGCAAGCCCGAGTGGCAGGGCCGATGAGCGCAGCGGCGCGCAAACAGCTCGCCGCCAGTGACCCGACGATGGCGGCGCTGATGGCGCGCGTCGGCAAGATCGACCTGGCGACACGGCTGGCGCGCCGCAAAGAGGAGCGCCCCAACGACGCCTACGGCGCGCTGCTGCGGGCGATCGTCGGCCAGCAGCTCTCGACCAAGGCGGCGCGGACGATCTACGGCCGCGTCCTCGATCTGTTCGAGGGCAGCACGCCCTCGCCCGAGCAGCTGCTCGAAGCCGAGGAGTCCGACCTGCGCTCGGCCGGGCTCTCCGGTCGCAAGGTCGAGTACATCCGCGACCTCGCCTCGCACGTGATCGAGGGCGAGCTCGAGCTCGACCGCCTCGACCAGCTCGACGACGAGGAGGTGATCGAGGAGATCGTCGCCGTGCGCGGGCTCGGCGTCTGGACCGCCGAGATGTTCCTGATGTTCCACCTCGAACGGCCCGACGTCCTCTCCGGCGGCGACCTCGGCATCCGCAAGGCGGTTCAGATCGAGTACGACCTCGAGGAGATGCCGGCGCCGGCGGAGGTGCTGGAGATCGGCGAGCCCTGGCGACCGCACCGCAGCCTCGCCTCGCTCTACCTCTGGGAGTCGCTTGCAAACGCGCCCGTGAATTGAGGCCCGCCGGTGAGCCGCCGACAATAGATCGATGCGCACTCGCTTCCTACTTGGCTTCGCCGTCGTCGCCGCAATCGCGGTCGGTTCAATCGCGATCGCGTTGGTCGTTCACAGCCGCGAAAGCGACAGCTTCGAAACACGGCAGCGCGGCGAGGCGCTGCGCGCTGCCCACCAGGCCGAAGCGCTGGCCGCCCTCTCGGTAGGCCAGCTCTCCAGCGCCTCTGCCTTCTACCAAGCGGAGGGGCACTTCAACCATCACGAGTTCGACGTCATCGCCAACTCGCTGCTGCGCCCCGGAGCACTGCGGGCAACCGCCTTCATCGGCTCGGTCTCCGCCGCCCAACGGGCAAGCTTCGAACGCGCCCACGGCGTCCAGATCCTCGAACGGGGACCGCTGGGCAACTTTCGCCGAGCGCGCCCGCGCAGTCACTACTTCCCGATCGTCTACGTCGCGGCGCGTGGCCTCACGGTGCAGGCGCCGATCGGCTACGACGTGGGCTCGGACAGCTTGCGCGGGACCTATCTGCTGCGAGCACGCGATAGCGGCAAGCCGGCGGCAACTCCCGTGCTGCGCCTGCCGGTCGGCGGCACCGGGATCAACGTCTTCCGCCCCGTCTTCCGCGACGGCGCGCCGACGCGGACCGTCGCCGAGCGTCGCGCCGCCCTGATCGGCTTCGCCGGGGGCTCCTTCCGGGTGCCGGACCTGGCCGCGGCGGCGACAACCGCGCTGCCCGACCGCGTCAACGCCTCGTTCGTCGAGCGCGGTCAAACGGTCAGCGGGCCGCGACTCTCCCGTGACGAATCGGCGACCGCGCCGATCCAAATCGCAGATCGCAGCTGGCTGCTCGTCGTCCGCGACCCGAACCGCCCGGGCGTCGACCTGGCGGTGATGATCGCGATCGTCGGGCTCTCGCTGGCGGCGCTGCTGGCGGCACTCGTCCTCGTCTGGAGCCGCCATGAACGGATGCAGGAACTGGCGCTGCAGGCGAGTCAGGACCCGCTCACCGGGCTGAAGAACCGGCGCCGCTTCGAGGACGACCTGCGGGCCGAGCTGGCGCGCAGCCACCGCTACGGCGTCGCCGGGGCGCTGCTGATGCTCGACCTCGACCACTTCAAGCAGGTCAACGACACCCTCGGCCACCCGGCCGGGGATCGCGTCCTCGCCGAGATCGCCGCGGTGCTGCGCGGCCGCGCCCGCGAGACCGACGTGCTGGCCCGGATCGGCGGCGACGAGTTCGCGATCGTGCTGCCGCGCTGCGAGCTTGCCGAGGCCGAAGCGGTCGGCACCGAGATCACCGTGGCGATTCGCGAGCGCATGAGCGCCGAGCCGGAGGTGCCGCCGATAACGGCCAGCGTCGGCATCGCCGCCTTTGGAATCGGCGAGCGACTCAGCTACGAAACGGTCCTGGGCCGGGCCGACGCGGCGATGTACGCGGCGAAGGGGTCGGGCCGCGACCGGGTGAAAGTCTTCGATGACACCACCCCGGAGCCTGGGCTGGGCGAAGTGAAGATCACCGTCGGCGAGCCGCATTAGGCGCCAGCGCGCGGCGCAGGCGCAGGACCCGGCCGGCCGAGGCTTCGAAGGCGGCTCGAGCGCTCGGTGCGCCGCGCAGTGAGCCCAACAACGCCCGTCCGGCGCTCATCGCGGCGCGGTAGTCGGTGAAGAGGAGGAGGTCGGTGCCGGCGGCGCTCGCCGCCCGAGCGGCCGCCGCGGGCCCGCCGAAGTCACGCACCGCGGCCGATTCGAGCGCGTCGGTTATCGAGACTCCCTGGAAGCCGATCCGCCGCCGCAACTCTCCGGTTGCGATCGAACGGGCGAAGGCAGCCGGCTGCGGCGAGAAGGCCGGGTAGATGGCGGTGCTCAGCATCACCAGCTCACCACCGGCGGCCGCGAAGCGCCGGTAGGGGCGCTCGTCGACCGCGCGCAGCGTTCGCTTCGGCAGGTCGATCCGCTGCACAGCGAAGTCTGTGTTTTCCGCCGCCGCGCCGAGGCCAGGAAAGTGCTTCGCGGTGGCGGCCACCCCGCGGTCCTGCAGACCCGCCGCGAAGGGCACCGCTGTTGCTTCCACGGCGGCGGCACTGGGCCCAAAGCCCCGTTCAGTGCTCGCGATCGTGCCGCCGGGCCGGGCGACGTCCAGTACCGGCGCCAGGTCGACGTTCACCCCCACCCCGCTCAGGCTGGCCGCCGTGGCCCGACCCTGGGTGCGGCTGGACGCCGCGCCGGCCGCGCCCATCTCAGCCGCCGAGGCCGTGGGAGGCCCCGCCAGGCGCTTCACCAGGCCACCCTCCTGGTCGACCATGATCAGCAGCGGGTCGCGCAGGCCAGGCGGGCGATGGATCGACTGGACTTCGGCAATCAGGGCCCGCGCCGTCGCCCGGCTCGGCAGGTTCTGGCGAAAGAGGACCACCCCCGCGAGATCGCCCTGGCGGATTGCCCGCCGCAGGGGCTCCGGGACGCTGGACCCCTCGAAGCCGGCGATCAGGCGCATGCCGACGAGCCGCGGCAGCGGCAGTTGCGAGACCGGGCTTGGAGCTGGGCTGCCGCCGCGATCGCCGAGCACGGCGCCGAAGGCGAACGCCGCGATCGCCAGCCCGCAGGCGATCCCAACGACCGCTCGCCTGCGCCTGGCCCTCGCCGCCCTCACGGCGCGCGATGTTAGGCGCAGGCGAGCGCGAGCGCACCGATCGAGCGTCCGGGCCGGCGCCTAGCCTTGCGCCCGAATGCCCTCCCTGATCACCTTCGAGGAAGCGCTGGCGCTCGGCGAGCTGACCGACCACCAGGAGATCGGCGACCTGGTCGAGCGTGCCTGGGCCGTGCGGCGCGAGAACTTCGGTGACTCGACCGACATGTGCTCGCTGGTCAACGCCAAGTCCGGCGGCTGCGCCGAGGACTGCGGCTTCTGCGCCCAGTCGCGCTACGCCGAGGCGGACACGCCGATGCACGCGATGATGGAGCCCGAGCAGATCCTCGAACACGCCAAAGCCGCCGAAGCGGCGGGTGCCCATCGGTTCTGCATGGTCACCCAGGGCCAGGGGCTGTCCAAGCGCGACTTCGAGAAAATCCTCGAGGGCGCCAAGCTCGTCGCCGAGCAGACCAACCTGAAGCGCTGCGCCTCGATCGGCCACATGTCGGGCGAACGGGCCAAGAAACTGCGCGAGGCCGGCATCCAGCGCGTCCACCACAACGTCGAGTCAGCCCGCTCCTACTATCCGGAGGTCTCGACAACGGTCCGCTACGAGGGCCGGCTGCGGACGATCCAGGCGGTCAAGGAGGCTGGCTTGGAGACCTGCGTCGGCGGCATCCTCAACCTCGGCGAGTCGCCGCGCCAGCGGGTCGAGATGGCCTTCGAGCTGACCGAGATCAACCCGACCTCGGTGCCGATCAACCTGCTCAACCCGCGCACCGGCACCAAGTTCGGCGAGCGCCCGTTGATGGACGCGTGGGACGTGGTCAAGTGGGTGGCGATCTTCCGCCTGATCATCCCCGGCGCCCTCTTCCGCCTCTGCGGCGGCCGGGTCGAGAACCTCGGCGACCTGCAGCCGCTGGCGGTCAAGGCAGGGCTCAACGGCGTGATGATGGGCAACTTCCTGACCACGCTCGGGGCCGAGCCCGAGGACGACCGGGCGATGTTCGAGGAGCTCGGTCTGAACGTCGCCCGCCAGCCCGACAACGGCGCCAACCCGCGGCCCGACAACCGCGACGGCTGGCTCGACGGCGAGACGCCGGCGACGCCGATGGACGAGCTGATCGACCACCAGGACGAGGCCAACTTCTGGGATCCCTCGACGCAGCTGCGGGTGATCAAGAAGACCAAGAAGCCCCCGCCGTACCCGGCGCGCCAGACCGCGGCATGAGCGAGATCGCGGAGCGGCTGGAGGAGCTCCGTGACCGCGGGCTCCACCGGCGCCTGCGGCTGATCGGCGGCCCCCAGGGACCGCGGGTGACCCTCGATGGCAAGCAGGTGCTGCTGCTCTGTTCAAACGACTACCTCGGCCTCGCCAACCACCCCAAGGTCAGAGGCGCGGCGGCGGAGGCGGCAATGCGCTGGGGGGCCGGTGCTGGTGCCTCTCGGCTGATCTCGGGAAACATGCAGCCGCACTCGCGCCTGGAGAAGCGGCTCGCCACCTTCAAGGGATACGAGTCGGCGCTACTATTCGGCTCGGGCTACCTGGCCAACACCGGCACGATCGCCGCGTTGGCAAAAGACGGTGAGGTCGTCTTCTCCGACGAGCTCAACCACGCCAGCATCATCGACGGCTGCCGGCTCTCGCGGGCCGAGACCTTCGTCTACCACCACGGTGACGTCGACCACCTCGCCTGGGGACTGCGCAAGGCCGGCAAGCGGGCGGCACTGATCGTCACCGACGGGGTCTTCTCGATGGACGGCGACGTCGCGCCGCTGGCCGAGCTCGCCGAGCTGGCCCAGGCGCACTGTTGCCGCCTGATGGTCGACGAGGCGCACGCCACCGGCGCGATCGGCCCAGGCGGGCGCGGCTCGGTCGCAGCCGCCGGCCTCAGCGGCGAGGTCGACGTCGTGATGGGCACGCTGGGCAAGGCGCTCGGCTCCTACGGCGCCTACGTCTGCGCCAACCGCGAGACGACCGACTACCTGCTCAACACCGCCCGCTCCTTCGTCTTCTCGACCGCGCTGCCGCCATCGGTTGCCGCCGCCGGCCTGGCGGCGCTGGAGCTGCTCGAGTCCCAGCCCGACCGGGTCGCGCGACTCGACGCGAACGCCAAGGCCCTGCGCGCCGCGTTCGCCGCCGAGGGCCTCGAGGTCGGCAGCTCTGAGACCCAGATCGTGCCCGTCCCGGTGGGCGACGCCGGCGCCGCGATGGACCTCTGCGAGCGGCTGCTGGAGCACGGCGTCTTCGCCCAGGGCATCCGGCCGCCCACCGTGCCCGAGGGCTCCTCGCGGCTGCGCTTCACCGTGATGTCGACCCATCGCCGTGAAGAGCTGGAGCGCGCGGCCAAGCTGGTGGGCAGCGCGATACGTGAGCTGGGCATCGGCGTCGATCGCCCAGCGGTCGCCCAACTCGCTGCCTGATGGCCACCGCGAAGGGCTTCTTCGTCACCGGCACCGGCACGGAGGTCGGCAAGACGGTCGTCGCCGCGGTACTCGCACGAAGCCTTAAGCGACAGGGGTCGACCGTGGCGGTGTTCAAGCCGGCGGTGACTGGGCTCGACGAGCCCGGCGAGACCGACCACGCCCTGCTGCGGCGCGCCACCGGCTCCGAGCAGAGCGACGACGAGATCGCGCCCTATCGCTACGGCCCCCCCGCCTCGCCGCACCTGGCGGCAGCGGAAGCAGGCGATGAGATCGAGCCCGAGCGTCTGCGCGCGGGCGTCCGCGCCGCGGCCGAAGCGGCCGATGTCCTCGTCTGCGAGGGAGTGGGCGGCCTCCTGGTCCCCCTCTCCAGCGGCTATCTCGTTCGCGACTTCGCGGCCGAGGTGGGGGTTCCCCTGGTCATCGCGGCCTCCCCCGGGCTGGGCACGATCAACCACACGTTGCTGACGCTGGAGGCGGCCCGGGCCGCGAGGCTCACAGTCGCCGCGGTCGTCCTCACGCCCTGGCCCGAACAGGCGGGCGCGATCGAAAGCTCTAACCGAGAGACGATCGAATCCCTCGGCGACGTGACCGTGAACGTCTTGCCGAGACTCGACCTGAGCGCCCCGGAGCTCTGGCCAGACCTCGACCTCTAGTCGCTGACGATCACGTCGAGGCTCACCGCGGTCAGCTCGACCTCGAACCCGGCCTCGGCCGCGACCGCGGCAATCTCGTCCGGGGTCTTCGGCTCGCGCTTGGCAAGCAGCAGCGCCCGCGCCACATCGCCCCGCACCGCCTTCGCCATGTGCGAGACCGCCTTGCGCTTGCCCCTCTCCTCGCGAAAGGCTCGCACCGCGAGCAGTGTGGCCTGCTCCGGCCTCCAGGCGCTCACGTAGGCGCCCGAGCGCATGTCGACGATCATCTCGCCGGGCTCGTCGGGCATCGCCCCCGCAAGTGCGGGGCGCCACCAGGCAGCAAGCGGCCCAATGCCATCGAGCTTGGTCGACGGCGGCAATCGGTAATACGGGATCCGGTCTGTTGGCCGCACGAAACCCCAGAGCGCGCTCGCGATCAGGATCCGCTTGGCCGCCCTGCGCCGTGCGGTCGCCGTCAGTCCATCGAGATCCAGGCGCTGGTAGAGCACACCGGTGTAGACCTCAGCGGCCGGAGCGGCCGGCGCTTTGCGCAGCTTCGGGTCGACGGCCCGCAGCAGCTTCTGCCGCTGCCTGCTCAGCTCCGCGGCAAAGACCAGCGAGTCGAGGTCGACCGGCTCGCCGCCCTCGGGCTCGGCCTTGCCTTCCGAGGGCGGCAGCAGGATCCTCATCGCGCGGCAGCTTTTCAGGCGGGGGAATCGCCCGCGGCGACGGGCTCGCGCGCGGCCACGACCTCGGCGCCGGCGAGCTCCTCGCCACCAAAGTTCACCGCTGCCTCGGCGGCCTCCCCGCTGAGCGTGTCGCGCTTGGCGCGGATCGCGACGGCACCGATCACCGAACCGGTCAGGGCGACGGCGGAACAGATCGCCATCGCCTGGCCAAGCGCGTCGACGAACTGCTGTGGGCTCGCTTCGGCGAAGTTGGTCGTCCCGACCGATCCCTGGAAGATCGCGCCGGTGACAGCGACACCGAGGCTGCCGCCGACCATGCGGAACATCGAGAGCACGCCCGAGGCGATCCCGGCCTTCTCGACTGCGACTGCGTTCATCGCCGCGCTGGTCATCGGCGACATCGTCAGGGCGATGCCGATGCCGAGCAGCATGAAGCCGGGCAACAGGTCGAGGTAGCTGGAGTCGACCGCGATGCCGCTGAAGCTGTAGAGCGAGGCAGCGACGATGGCGAGCCCGGCGGCGATCAGCCAGCGCGGCCCGAAGCGATCGGCCAGCCGGCCGGCGACCGGCGCGACGCCGACGATCATCAGGGTCGAGGGCAGGAACCTCACCCCCGCCTCGAGCGGCGAGTAATGGAGGATGTCCTGCATATAGAGGGCGAGGAAGAAGAAGACGCCGAGCATCGAGAAGGAGACGATCAGGGCGACGACGACCGCGCCGAGGAAGTTGCGATCGGAGAAGAAGCGGAATTCGACCATCGGCACCTTGACCCGCAGCTCGACCGCGACGAAGGCGGCCATGCCAACCGCGGCGCCGAGGAGCAGCGCGACGATCTCGATCGATCCCCAGCCCCAGGCGTTGCCCTCGACCAGGGCCAGGATCAGCGCGGTCAGGGATCCGGTGAGCAGGGCGACGCCTGCGTAGTCGACCTCGCGGCCGACGGTGTTATCGCGGGACTCGCGCACAGCGAAGAGCGCTGCGGTGACGGCGCCGATCGCGACCGGGATGTTGAGGTAGAAGATCGCCCGCCAGCTGACGTGCTCGGTGAGGGCGCCGCCAACGACCGGGCCGACCGCGAGGGCGAGGGCCGAGACTCCCGCCCACATCCCCATCGCCTTGCCGCGCTCGGTGGCGGGGAAGGCGTCGGTGATGATCGAGAGCGTCGCCGGCATCATCAGGGCCGCGCCGACGCCCTGGACCACACGACTGGCGACCAGGTCGGTCGAGCTGGCGGCGAGCCCGGCGGTTGCCGAGGAGAGGGCAAAGATGATCACGCCGAAGAGGAACATGCGGCGGCGGCCGAAGATGTCACCGAGCCGCCCGCCGGTGGCCAGCAGCACAGCGAAGGAAAGCGTGTAGCCGTTGATCGTCCACTCGAGGCCGGAGATCGAGGCCCCCAGGTCTTTCTGGATCGATGGCAGAGCAACGTTGACCACCGTGTTGTCGAGCATGATCATGAACAGCGCAAAGCACATCGCTCCGAGCGTCCACCACTTGCGGTTTTCATCAGTGATCAGGTGGCTGTAACGAGTCAAGCTGGTCCTACCTCCTTCAGGTGTGCGAAAGCTTCCGCGATGTCATCGCGGTCCATCAGCGAGTCGACGGCGGCGTCGAGCTTGCGCCGCTGCGCCGCAGTGAGGCTGGCGGCAAATGTCTCCATCCCCGCCTGGCGCACGACGACGAGGGTGTCGACGAGCTTCTTGCCCTTGGCCGTGATCGCGACCCGGCGCACGCGCCGGTCCTCGCGGTCCTCGACCCGGCTGGCGAGCCGCTTCTTGACCAGGCCATCGACGGCCCGGCTCATCGAGGGCACCGAGACACCCAGCGCCTCGGCCAGCTCGCTCACCTGCCGCGCCTCGGTCGCCTCGCCCAGCCCGCCCAGCTCCAGCAGGGCCTTGGACTGGGTCATCGAGAGGCCGCTCTCCTCGATCACCCGCAGCACGTTGCCGCGGTCATAGAGGAAGAGATGGCGCAAGAGGGCGCTGATCCGCGCCGCGGTGTCCTGCGCCTCGGGACTGACGTCAGGCGTGCTGACCTCGTCCACGAGTGCCGTTATGTCGCTCGCTTGCATGTCGCTAATAGTTGCAGACTAACAACTATTTCTCCAACGGAATGGTTGTTCATGTGATCAACATCACGCAGGCCCAATCGCTGACTTCGCCTTTTGGTGTCCAACAGGCCACCTAATGACGAAGTCAGCCGGGATTTCCGGCCGGGGGCGGGGCTAGTCTCGGCTTTGGTGACGTCGGTGGACCATGCTCAGCTCGATCGGGACCACGTTTGGCACCCGTTCACGCAGCAGCAGGCCTGGTGCGAGGAAGAGCCACTGATGATCGAGGCGGCGGCCGGGTCGCACCTCGTCGCCACGGACGGGCGGCGCTATATCGACGGCGTCTCCTCGCTCTGGTGCACGGTCCATGGCCACAGCCACCCTGAGATCGACGCCGCCGTCACTGCCCAGCTGGAGAAGGTCGCCCACACGACGATGCTTGGCCTCTCCCACCCCGGCTCCGCCGAGCTCGCCGGCCGACTCGCCGAGCTCGCGCCGCCGGGCCTGAGCCGCGTCTTCTACTCGGAGTCGGGCTCGACCGCGGTCGAGATCGCGCTGAAGATGGCCTTCCAGTTCCAGCAGCAGCGCGGCGGCCAGCACCGCCGCCGCACCTCCTTCGTCCACCTGCGCGACTCCTACCACGGCGACACGATCGGCTCGGTCGCGGTCGGCGGCATCGAGCTCTTCCACTCCACCTACCGGCCGCTGCTCTTCCAGACCCACGCCGCCGAGCCCGGCGACGCCGCCGACCTGGAGCGAGTGCTCGCCTGCCACGAAGAGGAGATCGCCGCGGTGATCGTCGAGCCGCTGGTTCAGGGCGCCGCCGGCATGCTCACGCACCCGCCCGGCTACCTGCGCCAGGTGCGGGAGCTATGCGACCGCTTCGGCGTGCTGCTGATCTGCGACGAGGTGGCGACCGGCTTCGGCCGCACCGGCAAGATGTTCGCCTGCGAGCACGAGGACATCGCGCCCGACCTGCTCTGCCTCGCCAAGGGACTCACCGGCGGCTACCTGCCGCTGGCCGCGACCCTGGCGACAGAGCGGATCTACGAGGGCTTCCTCGGCGCCCCCGAGGAGTACCGGACGTTCTTCCACGGCCACACCTACACCGGCAACCCGCTCGCCTGCGCCGCCGCCGTGGCCAGCCTCGACGTCTTCGAGCGCGAGCGCACGATCGAGCGGCTGCAGCCGAAGATCGCCCTGCTGCGGGAGATCCTCGCCGAGATCGAGGCGATGCCCGAGGTTGCCGAGGTGCGCGGGCGCGGCTTCATGGCCGGGATCGACCTCGGCGAGCACGACCCCGCACTGCGTATGGGCCACCAGGTGACGCTCGAGGCCCGCGAGCGCGGCGCAATCATCCGGCCGCTCAGCGACGTGGTCGTCCTGATGCCCCCCCTCTCGATCTCCGAGTCCGACCTCAAGCGCCTGCTCGAGATCACCCGCGAGTCGATCGAGGCCGCCTGCGCGGCCGCGGCTCCGGCGCCGCTTGCCCAAGCGGCCTAGTCTGCCCTTGTGACAGATCGGCGCCTCGCTCGTAGTAAGGACATGAGCGAGGCAGCAGCGGTCACCGAGGTCGAGAGCCCCCGCCCGGGCGAGCTCGACTTCGAGCGCCTCTACCGCTCCAGCCGCGACGATGTCTACGCCTACGCGGCCGGCCTGCTGCGCGACCGCACCGCGGCGGAGGACGTAACCGCGGCGGCCTTCGAGCGCGCCTACCGCAAGCGCTCGCGCTTCAACGTGGAAAGGGGCAGCGCTCGCGCCTGGCTCTTCGGCATCGCTCGCAATGCGGCGCTCGACGAGCTGCGACGCCGCGGTCGCCAGGCCGAGCTCAGCACCGACCCGGTCGACGCCGCGACCCTGCCGGACCGGGGCGATCAGCGCAGCGAGCTGCGCTTGCTCCTGGACGGAGCGTTGGCCAAGCTCGAACCGCGCGAGCGCGAGCTGATCGCACTCAAGTTCTTCGCGGGCCTCTCGAATGCGGAGATCGGCCGCGTGATCGGCACCAGCGCCTCGAACGCCGGCACCAAGCTGCACCGAACGATGGACAAGCTGAGGGAGGCATGCGATGGAGCGCTCTAGCGAACACAACGACCTCGCCACCGCATTGGCGGAAGTCCGACCGACGCCCCGCGACGCCTTTGCGCAGGAGCTGGACAAGCGCGCTGCCGCCGGTTTTCCGCAGCACTCCGATCTCGACGGCTCGCCCCTGGCACGTCTCATTGCTTGGGTGCGAGCCCTCTCACCCCAGCGTTTTCTCTTCGCCAGCGGCAGCACCGCGTTGGCGGCAATCGCCATCGTCACGGTGATGGTCGCAACCAACGACTCTGGCGCCCCCGAAGACTCTGACGCCCCGGGATCACAGCCGAGCGCCGGCATGCTCAGCCAGTTCACTCCCTTCGACGCCGGCGATTCCTCGGGCTCAGGGGTCGCTCCGCAAGTTGCGGCGCCTGAATCGTCCAGCTCGAGCCGAGCAGTGAGCCCCCCTGCGGTCCACTCCTCCGCGGCCGGTGGCAACGCTACGTATGCGCCCGCCCACGTCGAAGCCGAAGGCCCAGCCAATCTCTCATACCACCGCAAGATCGAGCGCTCCGCCGAGATCGGCCTCCTCGCCGCACCGGCCGACATCGCCGACGACTCGGCCAAGGTCTTCGCCGCGGTCCATGACGCCAACGGCATCGTCCTGCACTCGACGACCAGCTCGGGAAAGCACGGCGGAGCCCGTTTCGAGCTGCTGATTCCCAGCGCCAGGCTGGGCGACGCCCTGGCGGCCTTCTCCTCGATCGACGAGGTCAGCAGCCGCCACGAGGCGACCGACGACATCACCAAGCCAACGGTCGCCACGAGCGAAGAGCTGCAGGACACGCAGGCGCGAGTCGACAGCCTCCTCGCCCAGCTCTCGGGCGCGGAAACCGAATCGGAACGGGAAGCGATCGCCGCCGAGCTGCACGCCGAGCGGGCTCATGCGGCGCGCCTGCGCAACCAGCTGGCGCGGCTGCATCAGCGCACCGCCTACTCGCGGGTCCTGGTCCGCATCCAAGGCGGCGCGTCGAGCGATTCGAACGGCGCCTGGGGAATCAGCGACGCCTTCCACGACGCCGGCCACATCCTCGGCATCGCGGCAGGGGTCACCCTGGTTGGCCTCGCCGTCATCGCTCCGATCGCGCTGCTCTGCCTCCTCGCCTGGCTCGCTCAGCACCTCTGGCTGCGAACCCGCCGCGAGCGCGCCCTCGACGCGTAGCCGACATTGACCACGCCCGTGCGGGGTGAATGTCGGAAGCGCGCCGCTATGGTGGCCCCGGTGGCCGAGGAGAGACAGCGCGGACCGGCCGAGGCGCCAAATCTCGGTGAGCCCTCGGAGCCGCGGCCGGCGGCCTCGGTGGTGCTGCTGCGGCGCGGCGGCAAGCACGCCGACCGGGCGCTCGAGGTGCTGCTGCTGAAGCGGACCGAGAAGGCGCGCTTCATGCCCAACGTCTGGGTCTTTCCCGGTGGCGCCGTAGATGGCGAGGACGGAGAGGACGAAGCGCGCTTCAAAGCCTGCGCGGTGCGCGAGCTCGAGGAGGAGGCGGGGATCGCCCTGCCACCCGAGGAGGAGCTTGTGCTCTTCTCGCGCTGGATCACGCCCGAGGTCGTCTCGCGCCGCTTCGACGCCTGCTTCTTCCTCGCCCTTGCGCCGGCCCACTCGCCTCCCCGCCCGGACGGCGTCGAGACCACCGACGCCGGCTGGTTCGAGCCCGCGGGCGCGCTGGAGGCACAGGCTGCAGGGGAGATCGCCCTCGCCTTCCCGACGATCAAGCAGCTCGAAATGCTGCTTCCCTTCCGCAGCTCCGACGAGGCGATCGAGGCGCATCGCGGCATTGCGGTCGAGCCGATCCTGCCCAAGGTGATCGGCACCGCCGAGGACAACCGGGTCGTCCTGCCGGGCGACCCCGACTACCCGGTCTGAGCTCAGAACTGGCGCGCGCCGGCCGCCGTGACGCTCGCGGTCGAGCAGGCGTTTTCAGCCAGGTCCTTGGCTGAGGAAGACGGCTTCCAGATCGGCGCGCGGGTCGCGTTTTCGTCTTCGATATTGCTCGAGGAGCTGGGCGTGCCCAGCGTCAGCACGATCGAGCTTCCTTCCAGTGTCAACGACGAGGAGGTGAAGCTGACGGTTTTGGAGACGTAGTTGCCTGTCAGTTCGACCGATCCCAGATTTGCGCCGCTGATTTCAAGGCGATCGTTGTTCGATGACTGCGTGATCGTCGCCGTCACGCTGACCGGCGCGGCGCCGCTCCAGCCGGAGACGATCGCGCTCGGCAGCGGCGCGCTGCTGTAGGTGAAGGTCGCGGTGTCACCTTTCTCGGGTTTGCCTTCGTTGCCGCCGGAGACGTTGGCGGTCGCAAAACTGCTCGCGGCATAGGCGGTGAGGACCGTGACGGAGAATTCCGCGCTGCTCGCGTTTTCGGCTTTGTCGGCCAGCGCCAACGAGTAGGACTTACTGCCGGCGGTCAGCGTGCCGGCCGTGAGCGAGGCACTGCGGTAGTTGTACGAGACGCCCCCCACCGTGTATGAGCCGGCCGTCAGCGTGACCGCGGTCTGGCCCGAGGTGAGGTTGTTGACGTTCGCCTTGACCGAGGCGATGCCGCTCGCCGGAGCGCCGGAGTCCGAGACCCTCGCGTAGACGTAGTAGGTGGGTTTCGCCGACTTGAGGTAACCCGGCGTGCCGCCACTGGTCGGGGCGATCACGCTCGCTTCGGCGCTGGGCGCGGTCCAATCGGCGATCGCGCTCACCGTCTGCGGGTTCTGGGTCGAGTCGCTGAAGCTCGCCGCCGAGAAGCCGACGGCAAGCACGCAGGCTGCGAGCGCCACCAGTGACAGCGCGATCTGGACCCGGAACCGCATCACGCGCCGCTCCACGAGACGCCGCTCCACTGGAAGGTCAGCGAGGTCGAGGTTCCCTCCAGCGCCGCTTCGCTCGAGCTCGACGGCCAGGACAGGGTGAGCCTGTATTCGCGTTTCTCTTTCGCCGCGAAGTTGCCGAGGCCGACCGCGGCGAACGAACCGAGCGTGCCGCTCCACTTCTGGGTCGTCACCCCACCGGTGATGTCCTCGATCTTGAGGTCGATCGCCGCGGCCAGGGTCGTCCCGCTAAGCCCGGTCGCGCTCAAGGTCGCGGTCCCGGTGACGTTGCCTTCGTTGCCGATCGTGATCGTGCCGCTGCGACTGTCGCCAGGTTTCATCCCCGCGGCCGCAACGATCGCTTCATTCGGCCTGGTCGAGCTCAACTGCACGCTGCCCGCGGCGAGCGATGCTTTGTTGGCACTCTTGGAGGTGAAGCTGGCGCCGCTGAACATTGCCGAGCCGAGTGCCAGGGCGACCAGGGCCAGGGCCGTGAGGAACAGCCAGTGGCGGGAGTGGAGGAGCAGCCTTACTCGGTCCATTGCGGGGTCGCCGGGGCCGATTCAGACTGCCGCCGCCGCGCCTCCTCGCCGGCGTCGCGCCAGATGCCGGCCAGAATCAGCAGCGCCACCAGCACTGCGGGCACCCCGATCGCCAGCATTCTCACGGTCGGGATCGAGAGGGCGGCGAGCAGGTAGCCAACATAGGGAACCGAGAAGGCGACCTTGGCCTGGTCGGGCTTGTCGAGGCTGAAGGTCCAGGGATCGGCCGTTTCGTTGGCATCGCCCTTGGTGCGGAAGATCTCTTCGCCCGCCGGGTTGCGGCCGATCCAGGCGATGCGGTGAGTGACGAACTTCTGCGAGGACGCTCCGACAGGAGGCTCGTAGGTGATCGGATCGCCGACCTTCAGGTCAGAGACCGGCACTTCCTTGTCGAAGACGATCGAGCCGCGGTCATAGGTACCCGTCATCGAGCCGCTGACGATCACGTAGCGCTGGTAGCCCAGCGCGGCGGGGACCAGCAGGATCGCGGCGAGCGCGACGCAAAGGACGGTTGCCAGGGCCCCGGCCCAGCGCAAGAAGCGCTTCGCACGGCCGGCTGGTTCGCTCAGGGGCTCACTCATTCGACCCGCCCTCGCGCAGAGCGGCAACGGAGAGGCCGAAACCGGCGACCATGCCGGCCCCGGCCTCCCGTTGGGGGATAGCCGCTAGGAAACGGCATCCCACTGATAGGCGACGCTCATCGACGATCCCTTGTAGGCGTTGTCCCCGGTCGTCGGAGACGCCGGAGTTCCACCGTCGGGGAACGTGACCGTGAACTTGTAGGTGCGGGCCTCGCCGGCAGTGAATTTGCCGAGCGATTGCGCGCCCATCGCGCCGACCTTGCCCGAGTACACGGTGACCGGAGACGCTTCTTTGGTCACGTCTTCCACTTTCAGATCGAGCACCCCGGAGAGCTGGCCGCCATTGGCGCCCGGCGTGTCCGTGAGGCTCGTCTTCGAGAGGGTGAACGTGCCAGCGACGTCGCCGGTGTTTTTGATCACCACCGTGCCGTTGGTTGAGGTCCCGGGCACCATCGTCGCAGCGGTCAGCA